>Ga0335085_10000065_pt1 | contig 369659 bp, 349 predicted proteins | sample Lox_Sample_45_FD_206712 | JGI IMG/M metagenome (GOLD analysis project Ga0335085, IMG submission 206712) | Soil microbial communities from Loxahatchee National Wildlife Refuge, Florida, United States - Lox_Sample_4.5 | ecosystem: Environmental > Terrestrial > Soil > Wetlands | place: USA... | reverse complement strand
TCGCGGTCGATATCGCCTCCGGCGTCAGCTCCGACACGGGCGCAATCATGGGCGTGGCGGTGCGGGCGACCGAGACCGTGACTTTCGGCTACGCGAAGTTCGGCCACCTTTCCTATCCAGGCACGGACCTTTGCGGCGCGCTTGGAGTGGTCGATATCGGCTTCGCTTCGCAGGCGATCGACCAGATCGCTCCGCGCGGGCGCTATTTCGAAAAAGCCGACGCCGCCCCGTTTCTCGCCGCCCGGTCCGTAAATTCACACAAGGGAAACTTTGGCCATCCGATGGTCGTCGCCGGCAGCCGCGGAAAATCCGGCGCCTCGATTCTTGCCTCGCGCGCTGCCCTGCGAACGGGAGCCGGCCTTGTCACCGCGGCCGTTCCAGAATCGGTGCAGCCTATCGTTGCATCGGCGCAGGCAGAGCTGATGACCGAGGCGATCGCCGAAAGCGATGGCCACTTCGCCGGAAGGCTCGCGGCAGAAGCATTGAAGCATCTGCTCGAAGGAAAAACCGCGATCGTGTTCGGACCCGGTGTCGGCGCGACTCCGGACACGACCGAGGTGCTTCAATGGCTGATGACGGAAGCGGCTGCTCCGGACCGCCCGCTGCTTGTCGACGCGGACGGTCTCAATGCGCTCGCATCGATTGGCTGCGAGAAAGCTGCTGCAGCCCGCGGACCGCTCGTGATGACGCCGCATCCGGGCGAGATGGCGCGGCTGCTCAGGACCAATACAGTTGCCGTGAACGCGAATCGGATTTCAGCGGCGCGCACACTCGCGGAAAAAACCGGGGCCTGCGTTCTGCTCAAGGGCGCGCGGTCGGTCATCGCCAGTTCCGATGGCGCCGTCTGCATCAATTCTTCCGGTAATCCCGGTATGGCCACGCCCGGCATGGGCGATGCGCTGTGCGGGATCGTCGGCGCATTGCTCGCCCGCAAGATGACGCCTTTCGATGCGCTCAGGGTCGGCGTTTTCCTTCATGGTTTCGCCGCCGATCGGGTTGCGGCGCATCGGGGCAGAGTAGGGTACCTCGCCGGCGATGTCATCGAGGAGCTTCCGGCTGCGATGTACGCCCTGGGCCATGATGAGTGAAAGGAACTTGAAGAGTATAATTGGGTTATGAGTGCGCAGGAGCGCGAAACCGGTTCTTCAACCACGACGATGTTCGTGATCGAGAGCAAGTCGGCCCACGAAACCAAGGCGTGGGGCCGTCGTCTCGCCTCTTTGCTGGAGGGCGGCGAGTTGCTCGGTCTGATTGGCGACCTCGGCGCGGGCAAGACGTGCTTCGTGAAGGGGCTCGCGCGCGGGCTGGCATTGCGCGAGGAAGAAATCCTGAGTCCGACCTTCACCCTGATCCAGGAACATCATGGGCGGCTTCCGCTGTTTCACATCGATCTTTATCGTTTGGATGCGGCCAGCCTCGACGACCTTGGGCTTCGTGAGTATCTCTTCTCGGCGGGCATCGCCGCGGTGGAATGGTTCGAACGCCTGCGCGAAGCAGACGATATGGATTTCCTGGCGGTACGAATCAGCTATTCGAGCGCCAACACCCGCCGCATCGAATTCAGCGCCACCGGCAGCCGCCACGCGGAGCTGGTTCAGAAGCTTCGTGACCACTTCGCCTAGCATTTAACCGAGCAAGGAATTTGATTTTGCAAGCGCCGTCGTCGGCTATTGCCCACCGTTCAGGATCGAATCCAGAAATTCCGCGGTGCGCAGCTTTCGATCGATGATCGAACTCAAGAAGCGCGCAATTGCCAGTGCGCCGTCTGCTCCTGCGGGCGTCGCGCCGCCGACCTCTTCCAGCGCCATCGCTCCCAGTTGCGCCAGCGCCGCGGCGCTTTCCATCCGCAGCCTGATTGCGCCTTCCGGCACTCCGGAGCGGCATCGCGCGCACACCACGCCTCCGCGGCCGACCACGAAATAAACCGCTTCGGTATCCGCGGGATTCGCGCACACGCGGCATCGCGCGAACTCGAGTCCGAATCCGGCCCACCCCAGTGCGCGCAACTCAAATGCCTGGCGCATCGCAGTGTCGGCTGATTGCGAGGAGAGTACACGTAGTGCGCTGGTCAGACTGCGATAGGCATCTGCCGCGTCTCCAGCCTCGGCAGTCAGGGTATCGGTCAGTTCCAGCATGTAGGTGCCGAGCGCGATGCGCCCCAGGTCTTCCTCGATACGAAACTGGTGCAGGTCGGCGGCTTCCGCTCGCGTGATGAACACGAGCTGTCCGTGCGGTCGCCGTCGGAAGTGGAGCACCACGTGCGAGAACGGTTCCAGCTTGCGCTCGAACCGATGCCGCGATGCTTTCGCGCCCTTGGCGATGCCGCTGATCTTTCCGTAGTCGCGTGTCAGCAGGGTGACGATGCGGTCAGATTCGGCATAGTCGCGCGCCCGCAACACGACCGCCGGCGTTGTCTCTTCAGCTGGCATCGATACTTATGCGCCCATCGTCCGGCGCAGCATTGCCTGTTGGATTTCCCGCACCTCCGAGCGCATCGCATCCGCGCCCGGTATCGTACGGCCCGCATCCGATGCTTCCTGGAGCAGGGTTTCGAACTTGAGCAGGATATTCGCGATCTTGGTGTGCGCCTCGACCACCGCGCGGTCACGCAGTTCTTCGCTCTCCCACGGCCGCTGCGCGTAGTCGCGCAGTTCCTGGCTCTGGATGAGCAGCTCGCGCGCTTCTTCCTCGTAGCCGCGCACCAGTCGGCGCAGGATCTCCGTGACCTTGGGGCGTTCCTCGGGGTCTTTCCACAGCACGTGCTCGAGGAACATCAGGTCGTCTTCGATGACCGTCGATCGCTCGGCGATCGTCGCGTGCGCCCGCAGCACGTCAAGCGAGTTTTTCCATCGCCGGTCCGAGACAACGATTTGCTCGCGAGCCAGCGTGCGGCGCAGCTCGGCGATCTCGTTGAGAATGCTTCCCGGCACCTTCACGCTTCGGGCGACCTGCGCAAGTTCATTGAGCTCCGCAAAACTCAGGGTAGTGCGCGCCTCGGCGGCGCTGCCCTCAAGCATCTTGAGAAAGCGGAAATCCTCCGCGATGTACCCGGTCATGAACCGGAACATGAAGCGATCGTAAAGCGCGCTCAGCTCTTCTTCGTCAGGCAGCTCGTTAGACGCCCCGAACATCGTGATCAGCGGCGTGGTCACCCGCTCGCGCCCGTTGTGAAATACTCGTTCGTTGATCAACGTCAGCAGCGCATTCAGTATCGACGAGTTTGCCTTGAAGATTTCATCCAGGAACGCGATATGCGCCTCGGGCAGCTTGTGCGAGGTGACCCGCCGGTAGTCGTCCTGCTCCAGCCCCTTGAGGCTGACCGCGCCGAACAGTTCCTCCGGCGTGCTGAAGCGGGTCAGCAGCCATTGGAAATAGTTTGCTCCCTCGATCCTTGTGCAGAGCTCCTCGGCGAGCATCGACTTTGCAGTTCCCGGCGGGCCGATAAGCAGCACGTGGCTGTGTGAGAGCAGGGCGGCGAGAGCGCCGTCGATCAGTTCGGTGCGCTCGAAGAAAGTTCGATTGAGCTCGTTCCGGATGTGCCCGAGTTTGATACTTGCCGCAGAAGCCATTGTCGCACGGTGAGAGACGATCTCTCGCTCAGGCCTGAATTTATCAGACCATCGGCGAGGGCCAAAGATGTGCACTTGCAACCAACCTCTCGCTTGCCGACCTCCCGCGCGTAGGGCTACATAAAAGCAGGCAGGCGCGCGTCGCTCTCGCGCCAAGACGCCCGGAGAACGCCGATGGAAAAAGCCCTGGCAGGTGTGAAAGTCCTCGACCTTACCCAGTTCGAAGCCGGCACTTCATGCACCGAGATGCTGGCGTGGCTGGGAGCCGACGTGATCAAGGTCGAGTCCCCCAAGATGGGCGAGCAGGGCCGATGGCTGCTGACGGAGAAGCCGGGGGTCGATTCGTACTACTTCATGCTGCTGAACGCCAACAAACGCAGCATCACGCTCAACCTCAAGAGCGACAAGGGCCGCGCGATCTTTATCGACCTGGTGAAGAAGGTCGATATCCTGAGCGAGAACTATTCGCTCGGCACGCTTGAAGGGCTGGGCCTCGGCTACGACAAGCTGCGCGAGATCAATCCGCGGCTCATCTACCTGACTATCAAGGGTTTCGGCACGACCGGCCCATATAGCGCATACAAGAGCTTCGACATGATCGCGCAGGCCTCCGGGGGCGCGATGTCGCTGACCGGCTTCGCCGGGACGCCGCCGCTCAAACCCGGACCCACCATCGGCGATACCGGCACGGGGATGCATGCGGCGATAGGAGTGTTGGCCGCGTACATCCAACGCGAGAAAACCGGCAAGGGGCAGAAGGTGGAGCTCGCGATGCAGGAGGCGGTGCTCAATTTCTGCCGCGTCCCGATGATGGGCACCTACGTCACGCACAAGCCGGTACCTCGCACCGGCAACCGCCTGGGCGGCGGTCCCGGGGACATCTTCAAGTGCGCCCCCGGTGGAGACAACGACTATGTCTTCATCCTGTGCACGACGCCCGAGATGTGGCGGAGCCTATGCACCGCGATGGGGAAGGCGGCGCTTGCGGATGACGATCGCTTCAAGGACCCACGCTCACGCGCCCAGAATATCGAGGCCCTTACGGCCACCATCAATGAGTGGACGGGACAGCGTACCAAGCACGAGGTCATGAAGATCCTGGGCGAAGCCGGAGTGCCGTGCGGCAAGATTCTGGACAGCGTCGAGCTGCTCAACGATCCGCATTTGAAGGAGCGCGGGATGATCGTGACCGTGAACCATCCCGTGCGCGGCGAGTTCACGATGCCGGGATGCCCGGTGCGGTTGGAGGACTCGCCGGTGGAGGTCAAGCCGGCGCCGTTGCATGGCCAGCACAATGGCGAGGTTTACGGCGAGATGCTCGGGATGACGGCGGGCGACCTGGAAAGGCTCAAAGCGGAGGGCGTCGTTTGAACCGGTGATGTGGTTTCCGGGCGTCCGCTACGAATTCAGGGTGTCCGGGAGACTCAGAACAACCACGCGGGATCGGTTTCGCGAATCGGTTCGTGCTTCTCATACTTGGTGAGACGTTCCTCGAATACCTGGTTGTTGCGGTGACCCTCGGGAAGGGCTTCGATAGCGGATTTCTGCCACCTTATGGCTTCGTCGAACTTTCCATCTTGAGCATAGGCTGCGGCGAGGGTGTCTAGCTCAGGAGGACTCTTCCAAGACGTCCCTTCGCACGCCGCGGTTGCATACTTTATTGCTGCCGGGCCGTCCCGATACGCGCTGACCGGAGAGGTTGCCAATACCCAAGCGTAATAGTTCAGGCGCGTCGGCTTAACCGAGACGAGAGCGTTCACCTTGGAGAAGTCTGCATTTGCGTCGTTGGTCTTTCCCTGCGCGTCGAGTGCGATGCCGCGATAAATGTAGAGCGCGGGCACCTTGGGGTTGAGCGCGATGCCCGCGTCGAAGTTGCTGACAGCCTTCGGCAAATCGCCCTTGGCTTTGTACGCAGCGCCTCGACCGAGGTAGTCGAACCATTTGGGGTCCATCGATATCGCCCGCGAATAATCTGCAATGGCGTCGTTATATTGACCCAGGCAAAGACGTGCTTCGCCACGTCCAGAAAACGCGCGCTGATCATCTGGATCATGAGCAAGAAGGTGCGTGAAGTGAGAATCCGCGGCTGCACACTGATGTTGACGAAGCTCGGCAAAGGCCTGACCGGCAGGATCGCGATCCTTGACGGCGGTCGTAATGACTCCTGCTGAACCGAAAACCAAAGCGTCGCATGACTCCAGGGCGATGAGGCACGCAATCGCGGTTAGCGCGTAGCAGGTGATTCTCGACATGCTTCGGATACCGAATCGATCTCGAAAAGGAAGGACAGCCTTCCCGACATTTGAGGCCGGTGCGCGCGGCATCTGAAATGCGACTGTTCTACCGCTCCCTTACCCTCTGCTTGGAAAGGAGAGGGAACCGCCCTTAGTTGCCTGGACTGAAGACTCTGCGAGTCTTAACGACAGGCCCTCTTTTGGACGTGTGTAGCGCAACCCAACTACCACGAACAGTCCAGATTTGACAATCAGTCGATTGCAGAATCGTCCGTAAGTCGATTGATGGTAGCAGGCGTCTCGCTCTGCCGGGCGCCTAAAGTTCCAGCGCTTCCCGCACTTCGATAGCGGCGGAGCCGCCGCTCCCGTCGGCCAGCCTGATCGCTCCGGCCTTGCGCGCCAGCCCGGTGAGCATCGCGATGAACGAGCCTATGTTGATCGCGGCAACCACCCAGAAGATTGCCCAGCACACGTACTCCGCGATCTTCATCGAGGGGTCGATGAACAAAATCGGCAGGCACGCGCCCAGCGGCGAGCCGATCATCCCCGAGAGATGTAACAAAAGCCGCGCATATCGCGGCTTCGCGAGGTACTCGCCGAATCGCATCTTGAACCGCGGCTCGACTCCGTACAGGTAAGCGTACTCGTACCCGATTCCGAGCAGTTGGCCGACTCCTACCTTGACGAGCGGCTGGAAGGCTGTCGTCCAAATCAGCGCGGCGAGGATGACCAGGAGGGTCGATTGCAGATGCGCGCCGAAGGCCAGTACGATCGCGCCCGCGACGGCAAGGACGATTTCAGCCGTATAGGCGGCCGTGACCGTGAACGTGCGCTTGCCGCGCTCGTGCAATTTGCGGCTGACCCTCGACAAGTCGTCTGATAATTCGCGACGAGTGGCAATCGGCATCGCACGAACTTCCCTGACGAGCCGACCCCAGGGACCTGCCTTGTAGCTATTGGAGTCCAACTCGCGTTCGATTAAGGCGATGCGTCCGGAGAGCGAACCTGCCTCCCGAGGTGCGAATTCGTGTGCGGTTAGATCTGTGGTGTCCGTAATCCCAGTGTAGCACCCGCGGGAATCGACGGTGAGGAGTTACACGGATGCTTTAATAGTCCTTGCACCGGCGCCGAGGAAACCCGTCAGGACCGTAATTGGAACCTTGGTCTGAACACCGCTCATCTCAATTCTCTCCCTTTTCCGATTTGGCCGGTTCGATCGAAGGCACGGCATCAGCGACGAGGCTTCGCACGTCGTCCTCCGCCACCTCCTCGATTGATTTGTGCAACTTGTGCTGCCGATTGCCGTTTTCGGTCAGGATCGCGATTACGGTCTCCAACGGAGGGCAGCCAGGCTCCGAGCAGCGTAACTCCGTCACCATCACCGTCACTTCGTCGGCAAGGGCGAACAATTCCCGGACCCATCGCTTGACGTTGGCGCTATTTGAGCTCGTGCCGGTTGGTCGCCGCGCAGCAAACAAGTCAGACATAAAAAGCTTCCCCTCTCTCCAGATACCGGCCTGCTGGTTGACTGAACGATGATGATTTATCATTATCAATAGGGTAAAGACAAGATGCGGGTCGAGGCGCGGGACATGCGATAGGCTGCGACACGTTCTACATGGGCGATGTACCGGACGGAAATCTATTTCGCGGCGGCATTCACGCTCCAGCGCACGCTGCTCTCGGATATCGCCCGCGGTCAACTCCGTGGTTTACGTCATCGTCGGGATCGCAATGTCGCTGGATCTGTGGTGTCCGTAATCCCACTGTAGCGCCCGCGGGAATCGACGGTGAGGGGTTACACGGATGCTTTAATAGTCCTTGCACCGTGCCCGTATTACGATGAGAATCGCTTTCGTTCGAGGCGGCTGAATAGTTGAGCATCCAGACCATCACCGCAAAGCCCAGGCGCAGTCGCAACGTGGCCATGTTCGCCGCCGCGTTGATCGTCTTCGCCCAGCTCGCCGGCGCCGCTCACTTTCACAGCTTTGGCGACTCGCGCCATTCCGCCCATGCGCAAATCAGAGCGGATGCCGACCTCTGTCCAGTCTGCCTGATTGCTTTCCACGCGCCGGCTGCGTCTCCGCCGGCTATCACGCAATTTTTGTCTGTACTCGAAAGTAGCTCGACCTCCGTCGCCAGCCGGGTTGAGATTACGCGGACAGCGTTTGAGGTCCCCCTCGGCCGCGCTCCGCCCGCATCATTCTAAGCTCCCGCTTTTCCAGGACATCTGAGTTTTCGGCACACGCGACCGTTCGCGCGTGTGCGAATCGCGGGTTGTGTACCAGGCGGTACGCAACCGCATGGGAGGTTTGTGATGCGAAGAGTAAGGATGCTGGCCGCCTTGGCCTGTCTTTTGACCATGATGGCGGGTGTAAAGATTGCTGGCGCGGCCGAAGGCGCGGCCAAGAAAAACGGCAAGGCCGTCACCGGAACCGCGACCGATGCGCTCGGACGCCCGATGGAGGGCGTCAAAGTAGTTCTGCAGACACAGGACGGGAAAATCGTCGGTCGCTCCGTGACTGACAAGGATGGCCATTTCGCGTTTTCAAATGTCGCGCCTGATCTCTATATGATTGTCGCGAACAAGACCGAGTTCAAAACCGCTCTCGCGCTGGTAACAGTGACTGCGGCCGGCGCCAAGCCCGTGGAACTGGCGATGGAGGCGCAGGCGGCGCTCAGCTTGCAGCTCCGGGCGCAGAAGCTGAACCAGGCTCGCAACGATCTGAGCCCTGAAACCGGCAGTAGCGTCTATCGATTCAGCCAGCAGGCAATTGACCAGATGCCCGCCGGCAACAATACCCCCATGAACCAGGTGCTCTTGCAGGCGCCCGGCGTGGTGCAGGATTCGTTTGGGCAGCTGCACATTCGAGGTGAACATGCGGAAATCCAGTACCGCATCGACGGTATCGAATTGCCGGAGGGAATCGCCGCGGGCTTTTCTCAAACGTTGAGTCCGCGAATGGCCTCGAGCATATCGCTACTCGAAGGTACCTTGCCTGCGCAGTACGGCTACCACACCGCGGGGATTGTCTCGATCCAGACCAAGAGCGGCGAAATCGAAAACGGTGGAAACCTCGGAATGTATGGCGGCCAGCGGGGAACGCTCAATCCGAGCATGGAAGTAGGGGGTACCAAGGGTGACTTGTCCTACTACGCTACAGGATACTTTCTACAGAACGATCGCGGCCTGGAACCGCCCACGCCCGGCCCCGAGGCGATCAACGACACAACTCAACAAGGAAACGGGTTCGGCATCGCCAACTATTTCTTGAATGCGACCACGAGGCTGAGCGCGTTTGGCGGGTTCAACGTTGCCCACTACGACATTCCGGCGAATCCGGGCCAGCCGCAGGTCTATTCGCTTGCTGGCACACCCGTCTATCCGTCGGAGAACGTTGATGAGACCCAGCTGGAGCAGAATTACTTCGGTGTGCTCGCACTGCAGGGCGTGTTGCACGAGGACATCGACTACCAGGTCGCAGGCTTCAGCCGGTATTCCACGCTGTCGTTCCATCCCGATGACATGGGCGACCTGATCTTCAACGGCCAGTCGAGCCGTGTATTCCGCAGCGATTGGGCCAGCGGCATGCAGGGCGACTTCGCCTACCGCGGCATCGCCGACCACACCTTTCGCGCTGGATACTTGTTCCAGGGCGAGCGCGCCGAGTTCGACAACCACTCACTCACCTTTCCCGGAGCACCCGGGGCACAGACCTCGAACCATCCGATTTCCATCGTCGACAATCGCGCCGAGACAGTCTGGCTGTACGGAATCTACATCCAGGATGAGTACCGGCCGCACTTCCTGCCCAAGCTCACGGTGAACTACGGCGGGCGATTCGATCTCTACGACGGGTTCACACGCTCATTTCAGTTCAGCCCTCGCTTCACCGCGGTTTACCAGCTTTTTGAGCCGACCACAGTGCACGCGGGCTACGCGCGATATTTCACGCCACCCCCCACCGAAAACGTGGCGGTGGGAGATATCAAGGCCTTTGCCGGCACCGTGGCTGAGCCGGAAGTGAAAGCCGACTCCAACATCGCGCCGGAGCGCTCCAATTACTTCGACTTCGGGGTTACTCAGAACCTGCCCTTCGGCATTAGAACCGATGTAGACAGCTACCTGAAGTTGTCCAGCCAGCTAATTGATGAAGGCCAGTTCGGTGCCACCCTCATCTTTACACCGTTCAACTACAACAGCGGCCGCCAGTACGGGGTGGAAGTCTCAAATACCCTTGAGCAGAAAAACCTGAGTGCCTATGCGAACTTCACCTACTCGGTCGCGCAGGGCAGTACGGTCACCTCTGACCAGTTCTTGTTCGGAAAGGACGAACTCGCCTACATAAGTTCCCACTACATCTTCCTCGACCACGACCAGACCTTCACCAGCTCCGAGGGAGTTGCATACAATTTTCATGGCTTCCTGTTCACCGCCGATGGTCTCTACCAGAGCGGGCTGCGCAGAGGATTCGCCAATACCGGCAATCTTCCCTATTACATCCAGCTCAACCTCGGTATCGTGAAGAAGATGGTATTGCCGAATATCGGCGGCGTTGAGCTTCGCGTGGTCATGCAGAACGCGAATGACCACATCTACCAGATTCGCAACGGCTCCGGGATTGGCGTGTTCTCCAGCCAGTACGGCCCCCGCCGCGCCGTATTCGGAGGGATAAAATGGGACCTGCCGTGGGGCAAAACCGCTTCCAACTAGAATGAAATTCCAGGGACAAAAGTCGAATGAATGAACTGAGAGTTGCGTGGGAGGCGATCGGCTACGGCGGCGCGATGGTCTATCCGCTGTTGTTGCTGGGCGCTCTCGCGTTGATCATCATCCTCGATCGCACAATCGCGTACGCGCGATGCCTCAGGCTGCCGGACGAAGTTCCGAGCTTGATCGAAACTTACGGATTCGCCTGGAGCGAACTGGAGCGCAAGATCAAGGAACTGGGCCCATCCAACGCGTATGGGCGATTCCTTGGGGTGATTGCCGCTAACCGCGACCACCCCGCGTGGTGGGTCGAATCGCGCGCCGGCGACGAAGCCGGCCGAATCGAAAAGACTCTGAGCCGCGGCCTCTGGGTCCTGGAAACCATCGTCACCGCAGCGCCCCTGATGGGTTTGCTGGGGACGATCACCGGCATGATGCAGGCATTCAAGGTCATCGGCGGCTCCGGGCTCGTCGCTCCTACCCAGGTCACATCGGGTGTTGCGCAGGCCTTGATAGCCACGGCGCTCGGCCTGCTGATCGCTCTGCTCGCGCTGTTCGGGTTCAACTTCTTCTCGCGCATGCAGTCGCAGGCGCTCGACCAGATGGAACGTCTCGGCTCCAAGCTGGCCGATCACATCCGCCTCGATCAGGAATCCGGCGATGTGCGAACCGCGGGCCAGCTCCGTCAAACGCCGAAGGAGAGGGCGGCCCGATGAAGCTCCAGCGATCGCGCAGCTACCGCCACGGCCGCATCGAGATCATCCCGATGATCGACGTGATGTTCTTTCTGCTGGTCACCTTCATGCTGGCCTCGCTCTCCATGCAGAGTCTCAATTCGATCACCGTGAACCTGCCGCAAGGCAACGCCGAGAACCTCCAGCACAAGGAGCCGGTCACGCTGACCATCACCAAGGACAGCCAGCTTCTCATCGATAAAACTCCAACGACGCTGGAGAATCTCGCCTTCGCGTTGAAGCCGATGCTCAGTCCGGCCGACCCCGGCGTCGTGGTCAATGCCGACAGCGCCGCACCGGAGGGAATCGTGGTACAGGCGATGCTCCAGGCGCGGCGCGCCGGAGTGGAGCACTTTCTGATCGCGGTAAAGCGTCAATGAGCGAAGCCGTCCATCTCCAGCGCCTGCCCGAGCTCGACGATCCGTGGCGGCGGCTTCCGTGGGTGACCTTGGCCGCGATCGGGATTTGGATCGGCTTGCTGGCGCTGTTCTCGTTTCTCCTCGAGCGCTCAGCGCCTCCGCCGGCGGAGATCAAACCGCTGGAAGCGCGCATCATCGAGCTTCCTCCTGACGTAGGCGGATTAGCGGGCGGTGGTGGAGCGCCTGCGCTCGCTCCTCCCGCACCAGTGCCGAAGCCGAAGGCCGCGCCGGTCCATATTCCTCACGTCGTACGGCCGAAGAAAAACGAGCCGCCGCCGATGCCGGTATCGCCGAATGGAACCGCCACCACCTCTGCGACTCCGCCGCCATCGGCCGCATCGAGCGGCGCCGGCAATGGGAGTTCGAGCACCCAAGGCGAGGCAGGGGGAGGTGCTGGAAGCGGTAACGGCAATGGGGGTGGCTCCGGCCCCGGTGGCATCGGTAGCGATAACCTGGGGGCGCATGCCGTCTATGCTCCCGTGCCCGAAATTCCCGACGACCTGCGCGAAGAGGTCATCAACACCGTAGCCGTGGCTCATTTCAGGGTGACCTACGACGGCCAGGTCTCGGTCGCGCTCGTCACCAAGACCGACAATCCGCGGCTGAACGCGGTCATCCTCGATACCCTCAAACAGTGGCGCTTCTTTCCGGCGACGAAGAACGGCGTGGCTATCGACTCGGAATTCGACCTCAAGATTCCAGTCACCGTCCAGTAGCAGCGGCCGCCGAACTCCGAAAGTGACACAGGGTTCAGCCGGCGTCCTTCCTCGCCGCGCGATGCCGGGTCAGCTATGGTGATGCCTCACGATGGCGACCCGCGACCTTTTCGATGCGATCGACTTCCTGAAGCGCGAAGGCGAAGGCCTGCTGCGCCGCTTCGCCCGCAGCCATCGCGATGTCTCCTACATCGAACTACGCTTCGAAGTAGTATCCAGCCGTTCGGCAGCCGCCACCAATGGCGAGCCTCGCGACAGCAGCGAGAATGAGAACGCGGCGTTCGGAGTCGCGGTTCAGGTCACGGCGCCCTCGGGCGCGATCGGTCATGGCCAGGCTGGAGCAGAGATCGGCGCACTAGCGCGTCGACACGAGAAACTGCTTCGGACGCTCGGCGATGCGCTTGAGCATGCGCACGATCGTGCTCGGGCCAGTGCCCGGGAGAAGTCTGCCCTCATCAAATCGCTGGGCGCTGCCGCGCGGAGTCTCGAGTTGACTCCCGTTCCGCCACCGCCCGCGATCCGCGATGACGTCGATGCGATCTTTGGCGAAGACCCGCGCGCTACTTCGATTGACGATCTGAATCGGCTCGCGCTCGATGCGTCCAGGGCTGTCAGCGGCCTTGGCTCGACAATCGCCTTCAATGTAGCGGCGGCAATGACCGAATTGCGGCGCGAGCTTTTCGTGAACAGCACCGGCAGTGTTATTACGCAGGCCTTCGCGTTTTCGCAGGGCGATTGCTACGTGGTCGCGCAGGACGGCGACGGGCACCAGGAGAGCTACGACACCATCGGCCAGCAGCGCGGCTTCGAGTGCCTGGAGGAGGGATGGCAGGGCGAGCTGATGCCGAATCCGACCCTGTCAGGGTTTGCGATCGACCTGGCAAAAGAAGCCCGGCAACTGGCGGGCGCGCCTGTCCTGAAGCCGCCGGAAGGCGAGGTCACGGTTGTAACCGATCCTCACTTCAACGCGCTCATCGCGCACGAAATCGTGGGACATCCGAGCGAGGCGGATCGCGCGCTCAAGATGGAAGCCGCATATGCAGGCCGCAGTTGGTTCCTGCGTTCGCTCGCTTCCAACGAACTGGGCCGAATGGTCGGCTCGCCGCTGCTTTCCGCGTGCTCGGATCCCTCGCTCGATGGGTACGGCCATTATCGGTACGACCACGAGGGCACGCCGGGACGCCGCGTGATGCATATCGATCGCGGCGCGTTTGCCGGCTTCCTCAACTCGCGCTCGACCGCCGCCGTGCTGGGTGCGGAGCCCAACGGTTCGGCGCGGGCGAGCGAACTCTGGCACGTCCCGCTCATCCGGATGTCCAACACGTTTTTCCTTCCGGGCGAGACTCCGCCCGATCGAATCATCGCGGATGTGGAACACGGCTATTACGTCTGCGGCAACCTGATTCCCTCGATTGCCGAGTCGCGCGAGAACTTTCGCATCTCTGCGCGACGGGTCTTCGAAATCGACCATGGCCGCCTCGGCCGCCTCTATCGCTCCGGGAGCGTGATCGCCGACTCGAAGCAGTTCTTCTCCAACGTCGATGCGGTTGGCAACGACCTGCGCCTCATCGCGATTCCCAACTGCGGGAAGGGCCAGCCGATGCAGGTGAAGCGGATGTCCAATGGCGGGCCGACGCTGCGGTCGCGCGCGCGGCTGGGAGGCGGATGATGCTTCCGCTCGCCGAGATCAAATCGTTCGTTACCTCCGCGGCGAAGGACCTCGCTCGCGAGAAAGACTTCGCCCAATTCGAAATCTATGCCGCGTCGTCCGACAATCGTATCGCACGGCTCGCCTACACCTCGGACATCCCGTGCCGCGGCGTCGAGGAAGTGAAATCTCTCGGCGCCGATGGGTTCCAGGTGCGAGTCGCGATGCGTCGCGATCCGCACGAAACGGGAACCGCGTCCGAAGCCGGCGACTTGAGCCGCGAGGCTCTGCGACGGGTGATCGAGCGGGCGCGTCGCGCCGCGATCGTTGACCCTCACTTCGCCGGCTTCGCGCGCGACACCGCAAAGCTCACCAGGCGTGCTTCGCCTGCGAGCGAGCTGGGCCGCGCCAGCGATTCCGTTCTGGCCGCATCGGCGTGGCAGGTGATCGACGGCGCGCTGACGGCGTTCCGCAAGGGCTATCGCCAGCTATCGGCGCATCCGGGCCTGGTGATCGGCGGCGATGTATCGATCGTCCACGATCGCATCGCGATCGCGGGTTCGAATCTCCCCGACGTGCGTACCGACGAGAGCAGTTACTTCATCTCATCCGCCACCGCGATCGTCGAGTCGATGGATGCGAAGGGGACGGATACCGCCGTGGGTGGCAGTGTCGCGCGCATGCGCGCCGCCGCGGGAGTTTTGGGCCGCAACGCGGTCCGCCGCGCGCTGGCTCTGGGCGCAGGCGTACGGCCATCGTCGGGACGCTATCGGGTCGTGTTAGGGCCGCAGCCGGTCGCGGAAATTCTTAACTACATGGTGATGGGCTCGGTCACGACGGGCGCTTTCTATGCGGCCAGTTCCGCATACCAGGGTCGTTTCGGCGAGCGGGTAATGGATGATCGTTTCACGTTGGTGGACGATCCGGCGCTGCGCAGTGGACCGGTGCGTCGCAGGATCACTTGCGAGGGTTTGTCCGCGGCGCGCTCGGACCTGGTTCGCGGCGGCCGTCTCATCGGTCTGCTATCGAACGTGTACGATGCCCATCGTCTTGAAACCGACGAGGCGCGCAAGGAGAAACTGGGAGAGGGCGGAGTCGATGTCATCTTCCCTCCGCGCTCCGGATACCGATTGGGGGAGGGCGGAGGACGCCGCTTCGATGCCGAGCCGGGGGCATCCGGAACCAACGTTGTTCTCAAAGCTCGCGGCGCGGCTACCGACCGCGCGATGCTCAAGGCGGTGGGCGACGGAATCTACGTCGGCCGCATCTGGTACACCTATCCGATCAACGGCCAGCGCGCCGGTGACTTTACCTGCACCGTGAGCGGCGACTCCTACCTGATCCGCGACGGCAAGCTGGCGGAGCCTCTGGCGCCCAACGCCCTGCGCATCAACGCGAACATCTCCCAGGTGTTCGACAAACCGATCGCCATCGGCTCGCGCATCACACCGACGATCGTGTGGGGCTCCCCGGAGACCTACTTCGTCCCCGCGATCGCCACCGATGGCATCACGTTTGCGGCGATAGGTTCCAACGAGTAGCCGCTCCGTCCAAGCCCTCGCCCTGACAGAGCGAGGTTTGTTCAGGGCAACGCTTTGCGCCAGAACTCCATGGGTATGCGCTCGTGGCCCACTTCCGCACGCTGAAATCCGAACTTCCGATACAGCCCTCGCGCCCTTCTGTTGTCCTCGCGCACCTCGAGTGTCAGCGCGCATCCGTTCATCGAGCGAGCTTTCGCTTCGATTCGATCGAGCATCAGCTTGCCGATTCCGCCGCCGCGTAGCGATGACTCGACAAAGATATCGTGGATATTTATCAGCGGCTGTGCATTGAAAGTGGAGAATCCGAGGAAGCAGATCGCGAACCCGACGGCTTTCTCACCCCGCATCGCGATGTAAACGTAACACGCGGGATGCGCCCGCAGTCCTGGGACCAGTTCTTTCTTCACGCGCTCCGACGGCGGCTGTCCGCCTTCCATCGGATCGCGCATGTAATGGTCGAGCATCTCGACCAGCGCGGCCGCGTGCCTGGGCTCGCCCAGGTCAGCATCGACAATGAAGACTGCCTCGCTCATCGCAAGTCAGACGAAGACCACGTTCTTCACGACACCTGCTTGTCGTCCTTGTAGGTCTCCTCCCAGTTCCTGAACCCTTGCGCGTCCCATCGCTTCCACACGCCTTCGCGCTTCCCGTCCTTGTATTGCCCCATCGCGGAGATCTTGCCGTTGGTGTACCAGCCGATATGCTCGCCGTCCTGGACGCCGTCCTTGTAGTGATCGATCGAGGCTTTCTGGCCGTTGTCGTACCACAGTGTCCACTCACCGTCCTGCTTCCCGTCGTGATACTGCCCCTGCATCATCAGCGCGCCGCTCTCGCCGCGGTACAGCTCGAACGGTCCGTCCTTGACCGCCTCGCCATTGACCATCTTCTGGCACCATCGCTCCTGCCCGTTCGGCGGCGGCTCGCCCATGGCCTTGGTTCCGGCGGGGCAGCTGAATGCGGCAGGTCCGGCGTGATTGCAGGCTCCCAGGGCCAGCGTCAGGAGAAGCAGAAAACTTGCGTTGATTATCCTGGTCATCGATCTTTCCATGGTGCGGCGGTCACGGCCGCGCCCTTCTCTCTAGCGCCAGACTCTCGCAAAAAGAAAGCGGAAGGTGCGTTGGGCACCTTCCGCTTTGACGGACGAGCCTTCGGTTCAATTCGATCCGGTCGAGCCGAGCAGGTTGCCGCCCAGCGTTGCGTTGCCCACGCTGGTATCGCCGATCACGTTGATCAGCGACGGCTTGCCCGACTTGAAGGCGCGCTCGAGCGCGGGAATGATCTGCTCCGGCGTCTCGACGTGTTCGCCGTGACAGCCCATCTCGGCAAAGATCTTGTCGTAGCGGATCTTGTCGAGCATGTTGAATGGATCCGTGCGGCCCTTCAGTCCCGGCATCTGGTCGAAGTTAGGTCCCCACGAGCTGTTGTTCCACAGCACGGTCATGATCGGCAGCTTGTAACGCGCCGCGGTCTCCATGTCGAAACCGCCGATCCCCAATCCGCCGTCGCCCGAAATGTTCACGACCTGCTGTCCCGGCCGCGCGAGCTGCGCGCCGATCGACATCCCGACTCCATGTCCCACCGGCGCCAGCGGCCCCGCGTCCACGACCTGGCCCATGAAGCGGCAGGTGAACGCGCGGCTCATCCAGCCCGACAGCGTGAAGCTGTCGATGATGGTGGTGGCGTTCTTGTCCATCACCTTGATCAGGTCCTCGCACAGCCGCGCCGGATGAATCGGGCGGGAGGTCGAGACCTTGGCGTTCTGATCGCGAATCTGCTGATCGAAGCGCTGGCGGGTCGCCACTACTTCTTTCGTCCACTCGGAATTGCGGTTCTTCGAGAAATCGAGCTTGAGCTCCTTGATACGATTGATGAGCTGGCGCAGCACGAGCTTGGGATCGCCCACCACCGGCAGATCCGCGTTGACCTGCCATCCGATGCGCGTCGCCGTCGGGTCGACCTGGATGTACTTGGCTTTGTCGGTCCAGGTTGGCGGCTGGCCGAAATGCTCGCCGCTCCAGAAGCGGAACCCGATTGCGAGCACCACGTCGGCGCGGCCCGTGAAGGGTTTCTTGAAAGCGCCGCGGATCGCCAGCGGATGCTCCTCCGAGACCACGCCCTGGCCGGCGCGGCGGGCGTAGATGGGAATGCCGGTCAATTCGACGAATTCCTTCATCTCGGCGCCGGCCTGCGACCAGAACACGCCGTCACCGCATGCGATCAGCGGCCGCTCTGACGCATGGAGCATCTCGACTGCCTTGTCGATCCTGGCCGGGTCGCCCTCGGAGCGGACGTCATCGATCGTGAAGCCGCGCGCGCCCTTGCGCTGCCGCGCATCTTCATCGTGGTGATAGAGCAGGTTCTGCGGAATCTCGAACAACGCGACGCCCTGCGGCGGCGAGATCGCCTCGCGAAAGGCCGAGCGCAGGTCGAACTGGATGGTGCTCCAGTCGGTCACGCGCTTGGTGAACTTCGAGAAGCTGTTCACCACTTCCGAGCCGTAGGCTTCCTGGAACGAACCGAGGTGATCTTCCGTATTCGGATGCTGCCCCGAGATGCACACCACCGCCGAGCTCGTGAGACCCGCGACGCACAGCCCGGTGACCGCGTTGGTCAAGCCGCATCCCGCCGTCACCATGCAGACCCCCGGCTCTCCCGACACGCGCGCATAGGCATCGGCGGCGTATGCGGTCGCCTGCTCGTGGCGCATGTGGATCAGCTTGATATCGTGGTCGCGCAGCTGCGCCAGGATCGGAAAGAGATGTCCGCCGTTGATTGCGAAACAGTACTTGACCCGGTTCTCACGCATCACGCGCGCGATTAACTCGCCGCCGTCTGCTTTTGCCATCGAAAATCCCTCCGTCGGATTTTGCCCGCCCGATTGCGCGCCGCCGACTCGGCGCCATGGATGCTACGAGTCCGCACGGGTTGCGGATCCCGGTCGGTTGAACTGAGCGGGCTATTGAGCCGAATCCTTGCACATTTTACGCGGCATCGAAAAGCGCGGGGTGCGGTGTCGATGCCCGTTTAAGTGGCAAGAAGGCGTCCGCCTGTATTGATCGACCCTGCCAAGCCTGTCAGGTTGTTTGCATCCTGCCCTCCGGCTCGCCGACACCTGACGAGGGGCGGCGGGTTGTACGCACTGGAAACGGCATGAAGCGGGTCACAGCGGCGATTGTAACGATCCTGATCGGAGTGATTTGGATCGGCTCGGCACTCGCCTACGATCTGATGGATCCCACGTCGTGGCCCTTCATCCCGGTTCCGGAAGTCGCGACCGATCCCAATGGCGGCGTCACCGCCGGCCTGCTGCCGGTGTTTCTGTTCACCGACACCAAGAACCAGATCCGCGACATTTTCGCACCCGACATCAACTGGAACACCACGCTGGGGGCCGGCGGTAACTTCCGCTACCTGTCGTACCCGTCGGAAGATACCAACTGGTACGCGGTCTTCGGCGCCGCGCAGCAGATCGCCCGCCACGTTGACCTCGACTACCAGACCGGGAGAACTCACCAGGACCTGTTCACCTTCGAGGGCCGTTTCTTCTTCGAGAAGGATCCGACCGACCGGTTCTACGGCCTCGGCAATACCTCCGCGCAGGGCAACGAGACGACCTTCACCACCCAGCAGCTCTATGGACAGGGGACGGTGGGTCTCAACATTACCGAGAATCTCCAGCTCCAGTTCATGGAAAGACCGCGGTGGGTGAGGATTTACGACGGCGCCTACACCAATTTTCCGCAGATCTTCCAGCTCTTCCCGAATCAGAAGGGCATCAACGGCGGCAGCGAAGTGCTGAGCCAACTGATGCTTCAATATGATTCGCGCGACTCGGTCGATATTCCCAGGAGCGGCGGTTTGTATCGCATCTACGGATCGATCGCCGACCGGGCCCTGGGCAGCTCGTTCTCATACACCCGCGTCGGCTACGAGGCGCGCAAGTACTACACGGTCAATCCGCGCATCACCTTCGCGGGCCACGTGTTCATGGAATACGAACCGGCGGGAAACGAGATGCCTTTCTGGGCGCAGGCACGTCTCGGTGGCGACGAAAGCATCCTGACCGATCAGCAGACCCTGCGCGGCTACGGCACCGGCCGCTACGTAGACAACAACCTGTTCGTGGCGAACATGGAGATGCGCACGCGGGTGTGGGACAAGGATCTGTTCGGCACTCACGGCACACTCGAGATCGCGCCGTTCGCCGAAGCCGGGCGCGTTGCGCATGACATGAATTACAATCCCCTGAGCCAGCTTCATCCCGTGGGAGGACTGGGCTTCCGCGGTATCGCGCAGCCGTTCGTGGTCGGCTACGTGGATGTGGGCTACGGCGCCGAAGGCGCCAGTATTTTCTCGGGCATCAACTACCCTTTCTAGTCTTCGCTCCTCTCCGCTCGCGCTCCGCCTCGCGAGCGCTTACGCGCTGCGCTCGCGGACTCGCGCCCTTTGGGCCAAACGCGCGTTTCATACTTTTCCGATCAACTCGCGCGAAATGTCATCAAGGCATTCGTTGAATCCGTCCATCGGAGGATTCAGGAACACCTGGCTCAAGCCCGCCTTTTCCAGCCCTCTCAGCTGATCGATCACCGCTTCGCGCACGCCCACGATGGTCGTCGCGCGAATTGTCTCCGCCGTCACGAATTTTTGTTCTTCCGGGGAGACGAACGTGCAGTGCCCCAGATGGACGTGCAAATAGCGTTCGCTTTCCGGCATCCGGGCGACGTGTGCCGCGTAGGCCTCGTAAACCTTGTGCACTTCCGGCGGCAGCGAGGTCGGCCGCGCGTATCCCGCGGCAATCGCATGCAGGGACGCCATCACCCACGGACCTACCATCGCCTTCACCCGCGGCGAATCGATCGCTTCGCCGGGCTTGAGCACGCAGATGTGAGTCAGTGACACGACCGGCAGGTCCTTGCCCGAGCGGCCGGCACTGGCCGCTCCCGCCTCGATATGCTTGCGCACCGTGGCCATCCGGTCGGGAGTCGCGATGCCGGTGGTGATCACTCCGTCGCCGAACTCACCCGCCATCGCGAGCGTCTTGGGTCCGTTGGCCGCGACATAAAATGGAATCTTGTCGTCGAGGTCGATGAACCTGTGCTCGCGATGGAGGTAGCGAATCTTCCGCTCCAGTCCCTCCGTGCGATAGTTCGCCTCGCCGTCGCGCAGCAGATCGTGGATTACCCGGACCTCTTCGCGGAATACCTCCTGTTTCACCGGCGGCAGGCCCATCACGCGGCGTCCCGTGTGGCCGGTGCCGAAGCCCAGGATGGTCCGCCCGGGGGCGAGCTGATTGATGGTCGCGATCGAATGGACTGTCACCGGCGGGATTCGATTGGTCGCGATCGCCACTCCGGTGCCCAGCTTGATGCGCTTTGAGTTCACGGCAGCCAGCGCCATGCACGCATAGGTGTCGCCCCAGATCATGTGCGAATCGGGAATCCACGCATGCGAGAAACCGCGCTCCTCGGCGTAGGGTACGTCCCGCATCGCTCTCTCCGGCTTGGTGAAAATCAGCGTTCCGAAATCCATGGCATCTCCTCCGGCGAGCCGACTATAACCACCAGGACACCAAGTCACCAAGTTTCGGATCGAGCCCTTTTCCCGGCGTCTTGCCCTTGGTGCCTTGGTGGTTGAGTTTCCGGTTCTTTACTGCCCGACCCCCTTCGCGCTTCTCCATTTAACCCGGCATTCATGCCAGACTGTGCGGGCTGAAGATCGCTCAAGGAGCAATCGCAAATGGCCGACTTGGAGACCTTTCGCAAAGAAACGCGCGCGTGGCTCGAAGCCAACTGCCCACCCGAGATGCGCCAGCCGCCCGAGAGCGAAGACGACACCTGCTGGGGCGGACGTAAGTGGAAGTTCCAGTCCGAAGCGCAACGTCAGTGGCTGGAACGGATGGCATCGAAGGGATGGACCGTTCCCGAGTGGCCCAAGGAATACGGCGGCGGTGGACTCAGCCGCGCGGAAGCCAAGATCTTGCGCGAAGAAATGCGCGACCTGAATTGCCGCTCTCCGCTCGACAGCTTCGGAATCTGGATGCTCGGTCCCGCGCTCCTGAAGTACGGCAACGAAGCGCAGAAGCGCGAGCATCTGCCCAAAATCGCGCGCGGCGAAATCCGATGGTGCCAGGGATATTCAGAACCCGGCTCGGGTTCCGATCTCGCCTCGCTGCAGACCAAGGCCGAAGACCGCGGCGACTATTTTGTCGTCAACGGATCGAAGATCTGGACCTCGTACGCGGACAAGGCTGACTGGATTTTCTGCCTGGTCCGCACCGACCCGAAAGCACCCAAGCACGAGGGGATCAGCTTCGTACTCTTCGACATGGAGAGCCCGGGAGTTTCGACCTCGCCGATCCTGCTGATCTCGGGCAAGTCTCCCTTCTGCCAGACCTTCTTCGAAGATGTCGCGGTGCCGAAAGCGAACCTGGTCGGGACCCTCAACAAGGGATGGGACATCGCCAAGTTCCTGCTCACGCATGAACGCGAAATGATCGGCGGGATGGGCATGACCGGTGGACGCCATCGCTCACTCGGCGAAGTTGCCGCGGACACGGTCGGCATGGATGACGGCGAGTTGGCGGATTCCCTGCTGCGCGCACAGATCGCATCGTTTGAAGTCGATTCGTGGGCATTTGCGCTCACCCTCGATCGTGTCGGCGATCTCTTCAAGTCAGGGCAGGCTCATCCTGCGGTGTCCTCGATGCTCAAGTACTACGGCGCAGAGTTGAACAAGCGCCGGATGGAATTGATGGTCGCGGCGGGCGGCTCCGATGCGCTCGAATGGGACGGCGAGCGCTCGCGCGACGGCTCAACCGTGCGCGCGTGGCTGCGCTCCAAGGCCAACTCAATCGAAGGCGGCACCAGCGAGGTACAACTCAACATCATCGCCAAACGGATCCTGAATCTGCCGGGGGCGTGATCGATGCCCTCGAACGTGGCCTGGTTTGAGAGACTGATGTACCTGCAGCTCGCAGCAGGCATTGTCTTCGGAGCCATCGAATGGAACGTGATCATTTCGAAAGCTCCGGACGCGGGCGCAATCAATTTCATGCTCGCAGTCGCGGGTGCAGTCATGGCCGCGATGGCGCTCCTCATCTGGCTCACAGCCAGGAAACGCCAGAATTGGGCCCGCTGGACCCTTCTGGTCCTTGCGCTGCTGGGACTTCCCCCGTTCCTCCGTATGCTTGGAGAGCTGATGAGGGAAAATCCACTTGCGTGGGCGCTCCGGATCGCGCAGCTCGGAATGGAGATAGTCGCCTTCGTGCTCATCTTCACAGGCGATGCGCGCGAATGGTTCAAACCGACCCCCGATTCGATCGCCGCCGGGAATCCGGGATCGCCAATCCGACCGCAATTCTAACTACCAGGAAATTTGCAATGGCTCTCGTACTGACTTCCGAACAAACGATGCTCCGTGACAACGCGCGGAGCTTTCTGGCCAAGAACGCTCCGATCGCGCATCTGCGCAAGTTGCGCGACTCCGGCGATGCGACCGGCTTCTCGAGGGAACTCTGGAAGGAATTCGCGCAGATGGGATGGGCCGGTATCCTCGTGCCGCCCGACTACGATGGCCTGGGACTGGGGCACGTCGAGGCGGGCGTGGTAATGGAGGAAATCGGCCATACGCTGACTCCATCTCCGATGCTTTCCACTTCGATACTGGCCGCGACGGCGCTTGCTCGCGCGGGCACCGACGCGCAAAAGCGCGCCCATCTGCCTCGTATCGCCTCCGGCGATCTGATCGCGACGATTGCCGTCGATGAAGCCGCGAAGCATCGACCCGAAAGAACCGCGCTCGCTGCGACCCGCAGCGCAAATGGTTTCTCGCTCAAAGGCGCCAAGACCTTTGTGCTCGATGGGCATGTCGCGGACGTTGTGATCGTCGCTGCACGCACGTCCGGGTCGCCCGGTGAGCAGCGTGGGCTGACTCTTTTCATGGTCGATGGGGCCGCGAAAGGCCTCCGGCGCGAGCGCACCTCGATGGTGGATATTCACAATTCCGCGCGACTCGATTTCGAAAACGTCGCCGTTCCCGCCGACGCGGTGCTGGGCAAGGTCGATGCGGGTTGGGAGGTGCTTGAAGCCGCCCTCAACGTCGGCCGCGCCGCTGTCGCCGCCGAGTTGCTCGGGGCGGCCGACGAGGCATTCAATCGAACGGTTGCTTACCTGCGAGAGCGCAAGCAGTTCGGAAAACTGATCGGCGAGTTCCAGGGCCTGCAGCACCGCGCCGCGTTTCTCTACTGCGAACTCGAGGTGGCGCGCTCGGCGGTATTGAAGGCGCTGCAGAGTCTCGACGATTCGTTCGACAGCGCGGCACCTGTTGTCTCGATGGCCAAGGCCAAGGCCGGCACCACCGCGACTCTCGCGGTTCAGGAAGCAGTTCAGATGCATGGTGGCATCGGGATGACCGACGAGTTCGATGTAGGCTTCTTCATGAAGCGGGTCAGGGTAGGGCAGGAGCTGTTCGGCGATACCAACTTTCACGCCGACCGCCTCGCCCGCCTGAACCACTACTAGAAGGGGTCATCCGCAGCTGTCATCTTGCCGTCGGCGCTTTAGTATTACGGGCGGTCGTCAGCACCCGCGCCTATGCGGATCGCCCGGAGACGCTGGCAAACGTTCGCGATGCGGGCTTCAAAGTATGCTGCGGCGGAATCATCGGGATGGGTGAGCGGCAGTAGGTGAATATCCGTGAAGCATCCACTGATGCATGTAGTCGCTTACGCCATATTGGTATCGACGATTATGCTGGGTTGCGGTCCAACCCACCACGGCACTTTACAGATAGTCAACGCTGCCCGTGCTCCAGTCTCGGGTAAACTAGACCTGTGTGGCAATTGGATCACAATAGACAAGCTTGCAATCGGTGACAGCATGACTTTTCACTACGATGTCGAACATTGTCCGAGGCAGGATTACCATGTGATCATTTCGAGTGGGACCGACAAACCGCTCGACATGCATATTGGCTACATTACGGACGGTTTTGACTTTCATGACAAGATCACGATCCGCCCATCCGCTCTCGAAATCGGAGACCAGTTCGGTAACGTACTGAGAAACGATGGAACAACCCAGCAGGATATACGACGCCAGGGGAAGCCAGTGAACTAGGAGCGCGCCGCCTTCTACGCTCTCACGTGTTCAAGGACACGAGACCAGTCCTCCCGGTTTCTCTTGAGGGCGGTGATTGGCAGTTCCTGTGCGGAGGTGAGCATCCGCAAGAATTATCCCACGTCATAGATATGAATCACGTGCTTGATCGTGACGAGTCCGTCAAGCAGATTTGGATCGCCTGATGGGACCGGACGGGGCGCTCAGCTACAAGGATACGGGAAGCTACACACCGGGAACCCGGGTTCCGTTGCACGACGGGATGGGCAATACGATTGCGACGGTTAATTCGTCCGGAGCAATCAGCGCCCAGTACACGTATGATCTGTTCGGCAACACCACGCCAGCGGCGCATCAAATTCGCTGCAGTATCTGTACAAAGGGATGGAGCAGGACACTTTGCCGGCAGTCCCACAGATCCGGAACGCGACCGCGACCGCATGTTGTTCGATTCGCTGGGTCTCAAAGCCCGTGCCGCTGCCTGGCGATACGGCCTGAGAGACTCCTGCGGCGCAGGTAAGAGCATTTCATTTTGCATTGGCGGCCTTGCAACATAGAAAGGCCCGGCGATGCGGTTCCTACTCGAGCACGCAGGCCAGAAACGCTCCTGCGGTCCATTTTCTTTCGTTAGACAGCGCATTTTCTGATTCGGAAGAGAAACCGGGTCAGTCTCTAACACTTTAGGCCTGCGTTTTGCTCCCTCTTTAGAGGGAGCAAGAGCATGGCGATCAAGTATAGCGGGAGCGTTTCCAGTAGAGAGGCAACTTCCACAGTTCCTCAACGGCCGGAGCATCGGTCGATCGCACCGATCTCACTCTCAAATGCGCGCAGGTTCGAGGGGGCATTCTCGGCTCGCGAGACCCGTCACAACTTTGTCGTCGAGATTCTTCCCAAACCCGCCTGGAACAAGTCGCGGCCGTATCTCTACACCTGCGCGCGATGCAAATGGGCGTTCCGCGTGAACGAATCACCGGGATCGATTGTCCCGCTGGATGGGAAAGGCGAGCCACTCGCGGAGCCTCTCCGCGACCGCCGCATTGCTACCTTTGCTGAAGGTCCCTGTGGAGCTTTCCCTGCCTATGCCCTCGAACGGCCCGCGCAACGCGATCCTCGCGGTTGGATCCGTCGAACCCTTGTCGCGCTTCTCTCGCGCCGACGCGCCGATGCGACCCCGGTCTGAAGGCTCCGCCCTTCCGATCTGACCTTTCCTCGCATCTTTAATAAACTCCGTGCGCAGGCTTCCAGAGCCTGTGAGCGCCGCCCTGTCTACATCATGCGCACTAATGGGCGCGCCGCTTCACTTACATTTGCGAGCAAAATGCCATCCGCGCACCATGCGCGGAGTGAAACCGCATTCGAAGATAGGCGCGCTCGAAACGCCCGAGGCCTCTGGAATCGAAGATGCCGCAAATCGCGCGCGGCCAACTCCCTTCAGGTGCGCTCTCTCCTAAAATGTTAACAAATGTTGTCTTATCCACAGGCTTCGGGAACGAGGAACCCGAGTTGAGTCCGGAATCACGAAGGAATTCTCCGGCTCGCCCAAAGTATCCTCTGGGCCAACCCCTGCTCGATTGGCCCTCGACCGAAGGCTTTCTTGCAGAAATCACGTCACCGCGGGTGCCTCCCCGTCGCTAGAAGTTCGTTGCGCGTATCGCGGCGAGCACCTATCGGGGGAGTTGACATCCTTATCCGTGTTCGATATTGAGAATCACTCTCATTTCCATCTGGAGACTGACCGTGACCAGACCTCGATACCTGATACCGCTTGTTGTCCTGGCCTTCGTGGCCGCGACCGCGCTTGCCAACGCTCAGGAGGTCCAGGAGATTCGCTTCGAGAATCACAAGTTCACCCCGCAGACCCTCAATGTCCCGGCAGGGCAGAAACTCACCCTCAAGGTGACCAACGCCAGCCAGGAAACTATCGAGTTCGAGAGCTTCAAGCTCAATCGCGAGAAGGTTGTGACTCCCGGCGAAACCATCACGGTCCGTCTGCCAGAGCTCAGCCCGGGGAGCTACGACTTTTACGATGACTTCCATCAGGACGTGCCCGAGGGTGCCATCATCGCGAAGTAGTCGTGGGTGAATTCGATGGTGCAGGGTGGTCTCAAAGTCACGCTGGTCCTGGTCGGCATTGCGGCGCTCGCGATCCAGCTGGTTCCTTCCGGCGTGAGCAATCCGCCTCCGCGGGGCGACATCTCGGCGCCTCCTCAAGTCGAGGCGACGTTGCAGCGCTCCTGCTACGACTGCCATTCGAACCGGACCCAATGGCCCTGGTACAGCCACCTCGCGCCAATCTCATGGGAGGTGGCGCGCGATATCGAGTACGGGAGGCGGCAGGTCAATTTCTCGGAATGGAGCGAATACTATCCCGCCACTCGCAAGCGAAAGCTCCAGTGGGTGGGACGTGCTCTGCAGCAGGAGGACATGCCGCCGCGCTTATACCAGCTCATTCATCCATCCTCGCGCCTGAGCGCGGAGGCCAGGGCGGAATTGCAACACTGGATCGAAGGCCAGGTCGGGGCGATCGAATCGCAACCAAGGTAAGACAAGGAAAGACGAGTAACTTGAAGTCATACTATCGAATACTGTTTGCCGTGTGTTTCCTCGCCGGCTTCGCGCTCTGCTCCCGCCCGGTCCACGCGCAGATCGATCCCTGGGAGTTCGAGATCTATCCCTACCAGACCGAGGGCCGCGGGATGGTCGAGATGGAGACCCTCAACGCGGTCGTGGCGAACGGCCACAACCAGGGTGGCACGGGAACCGCGGCCGGGACCTTTCGCAGCCAGGGTCAATGGTACAACGGCACCGAGTTGACCTACGGCCTCACCGATCGCATCGAGGCCGCGGCCTACCTGAACCTGTCCTGGCCTAGCGGGCACGGTCTCTGGTACGCCGGCAACAAGTTCCGCCTGCGCGGGAGATTATTCGACGAGGATACGCTGCCGGTGAACCTGGGCTGGTACCTCGAGTTCGAGTACCACAAGACGCCGCAGTTCGATGACGCGTCGTGGGAGCTCGAACTCAAGCCCATCATGGAGAAGGACTTCGGTCCGCTGCAGCTCATCGCAAATCCGGTCTTTGAAAAAGTCCTCGCGGGCGACGGGAAGCATCAGGGCTTCGAGTTCGGCTACCGCAACGGCGCCTACTATCGATGGCTGCGTTACCTTTCGCCCGGGGTTGAGTTCTACGGCGGGGTGGGTCTGATCGACGACAACGACCCGCTGTCCGAGCAGCAGCACTACATTTTCCCGGTGATCTTCGGCGAGCTCCCCAAGGGCATCGAGTACAACATCGGGCCCGGTTTCGGTCTCACTGCCGGCTCCGACCACGTGGTGATGAAGTTCAACCTCGAACTGGAGAAGTTCGTCGGCGCGTTGTTCGGACCGTCGCCGGAGAACGGCTGGTTTTATTAAACGGCATGAAAGATGACACTGCATGCCGGCGCCGGCGGCTCGCCGCGCGGGCTTCGTTCTCGGTCGATGAATGCGATTGCGGTGCCGTTCACTTGACCGTTGGTTATGTAACGATGCGGCTCGATCCCTGTGCCTTTCGCGAGGTGGTGGCCATGATGAACGACGCGCTCGGGCGCCTGCCCGTGCCGCATCGCCCGACGCTCCATTGAAATCGCGACCGGCAGGTCATCGGGAGCGCTGCCGTGCCGGCAAGGCCCTTGTCACGCTACGTCGCGTTAACCCGTGCGGCACGCGGAGATAATTTGCCTTAGCGCGGTGATCGGGCGATCCTTTTTGGAGCGCGCGCTGCCGGATCGATTCGATGAATTCCCGGAATGCCAGGCTTGCCGTGTTCTATGCCCTGATGCTGGGCGGGGCGGTCGTCCTCTATCTCCTCGTGCGCTCTTTCGGCGACACCCTGGTCCCCGATCAGGTTGGGGCGCTCCTGTCGCCGCAGGCCGCGGGCAACGCGGCTCGTCCGCCCGACGTGCTTATGCACGTGCTGCTCGCCCTGGTCGTCGTAATTGTCCTGGCGCGTGCGATTGGTTCGCTGTTCGCCTACTTACAGCAGCCGGCTGTAGTGGGAGAAATCATCGCGGGTATTCTGCTCGGGCCTTCGCTGCTCGGACGTGTTTCGCCCGCGGCCTCCGCATATCTTTTCTCGCCGACCGTGGTGCCGATGCTTGGAACGCTTTCGGAGATTGGCGTCGTCCTCTACATGTTCCTGGTCGGCCTGGAACTCGACACCACGTTGCTGCGCCGGCGCGGCCACGCAGCGGTCGCGATTTCTCACGCCAGCATCGTCGTTCCCTTTATCTGTGGGACGGTTCTCGCGCTCTACCTGTATCCGCGCCTGTCCACGCAAAGTGCGACGTTCACTTCTTTCTCGCTGTTCCTGGGCGTCTCGATGTCGGTGACGGCGTTTCCCGTCCTGGCGCGCATTCTCACCGACCACAAGATGCACAAGTCGCGGATGGGCGCGATGACGCTGACGTGCGCCGCGGTCGATGACGTCACGGCGTGGTGCCTGCTCGCGATCGTCGTCAGTATCGTGCAGGCGAAGTCCGCTGGAGCGATCTGGACGATCGCGATGGCGCTGACGTTTATTGCGGCGCTGCTCCTGGTTGTTCGACCCATCATGGTTCGCCTGACTTCCATCTATGGGAACCGGGGCCGGCTGACGCAGGGCGTGATGGCGGTGCTGTTCGTCGCGTTGCTCATGTCGGCGCTGTTCACGGACCTGATTGGGATTCATGCGGTGTTCGGCGCGTTCGCTTTGGGCGCGGTGATTCCGCACGACAGCGGGATGGCGCGCGATCTAACCGATCGCCTCGAAGACTTGCTGGTCGTGCTGCTCTTGCCGGCCTTCTTTGCCTACACGGGCCTGCGCACCCAGCTGTCGCTGGTTTCCGGCCTCTCACAATGGACGATGTGCGGGCTGATCGTGGTCGTCGCTTCGGTCGGCAAATTCGGCGGCAGCGCTCTCGCCGCGCGGTTCACCGGCCTCAACTGGCGGGATTCATCGGCGCTCGGAATCCTGATGAATACGCGCGGCCTGGTGGAGCTTATCGTCCTGAACATCGGGCTCGACCTTGGCGTTATCTCCCCCGAGTTATTCGCGATGCTGGTGATCATGGCGCTGGTCACGACCTTCTCGACGACCCCTATCCTCTACTTGCTGATCTCGGGCGAGAGTGGCCGCGAGTTCGAGCAAGTTCCGGCGACGCCGTCCACTGCCGCGCCCTCGGTTGGTCCGGTTGCGCAACGTGCCGTCGTCGCCGCAATTTCGAACCCGGACACGGCTGATTCCCTGATCGAGCTGGCCGCCGCTGCCAATCCGCCTGAGGGTGCTCCGCTCAAAATTGTAACCCTGGTTCGCCGGCCGCAGGGCGGGGTGCGATCGGGGCTTCGCGAAATCGAGGAACGCGTCGCCCCCAGGGTGCCCGTCTTGCACGCGGTGGCGGACAAGGCGCGCGCGCTGGGAGTGCCTGTCGAAACACAGTCAGCCTGGACGGACGACCCGGCCCACGACCTGGTTGCTACCGCCCGCAGCGCAGGCGCGGGCTGGCTGATGATCGGGGTCCATCAACCCGTATTCGGAACGAACGAGATGGGGGGAACGGTGCGGCGGGTGATGGACAATCTGGCAGGGTCGTCGATTCATCTCGGCATCGTTTCTCGCGGGCATCTTCATCACGCGACGCGCGTATTCGCACTCTTCAACGATCTCGTGGATGGACGAGCGGCCCTCGACCTCGCGAGGCGTATCGCGCGGGCAAGGAACTACAGCGTGCACGCGCTGCTGATCGCCGACAACGGTTCGGAGCCACCCGAGCAGCTGACCACGCTGGTCAGGGAAGCGAGCCGAAGCTCGGGCCAGTGGCTGTACACCGACGTTCTTCGCACGCGCGATTCGGAAACGATCCTGGGCCAGGTGCGCGGTGAGCTGCTGGTGGCCGGCGCCGGCATCGCCAACCAAATCAATCTCCCGATCAACGTCGTGCCGGAGCGAGACGGTTGCATCGTGGTGGTTCACGGCGCCGAAGCCGTGCCCGAAGCGGCGCAGTAGGGGCGTCAGCGCATCGAGATACTCGGACCGATCTGTTCTCCGCTCAGCAGGATCAGCACTTCCGATCTGCGAGTCTCGGGATCGAGTCTCGCTACATAGGCGGGCAGGTTTCCGGTGCCAAGACCGATCTCGGTGCGCGCATCGCAGCCGCATCGCGCGACTACCGCATCGTTGATGGCCGCGAATTTGTCCAGGTTGAGCGCCGCGATCGAGAGGTCCGGTTCGTGGAGTTCCAGCTTGAGGAGGCCGTGGTCCGGCACCGGATCGTAGACCATGGCCTTGCCGTCCACGGTCGCGGTGTTCACGATCCATTGTTTGAACGCCGCGTCGTTCATCTTGCGCGCATCCGAGTGGTCATGCCGGAGCGACGCGATCGCGGATCCCATCGCGGTCTTGCCGGCGTGAGTCGTCGGCTCATCCTGCCGCTCCACCAACTTCCACATTTGATTCGACCATCGTGCTACCTGCACCTGGTTGGCGCTCGGCAGCGTCTCGTAGTCCTGGATCGCCGCTTCCGCCGCAGTCAGATCGCCCGCCTTGATCGCCGCCTCGACGCGCTCGTCGTCCTTTTGCTCAATGGCCGCATCGATCCGCGCCAGGACGTCGCCACTACGGCTGCCCGGCTCGGTTAGCGCTTCCGCGCAGGCGCGCTGCTGTTCTTTAGAACTGTATGCCGGGTGCCCGATGATGAACTCGGTCAGGCACAGGTCGTCCTTGACCTCGCGCCTTTCATCCGGGGTCAATTTGTCCGCGCGCGCATCGAGCGCGGACAACTCCCGGTGCGCGCCCGCATAGTCGCCCGCCCGCATCCGGCCTCGCGCTGTTTCGAGAGCACTATGCGCGCAGCCCGCCGCGACGAGCGAGACGGCCAGCAATCCGGCCGGCCACGACCGCCGAATACGGCGGCACAGGTCGCCATGACAACGCACTCGCATCCCGCGCAAAACCATGATGGGTTCTGATTGGGAATATCGTAATTTTGCCGCGCCTCCGCCACAAAAAAATGGCGACGCTTTCGATGTTTCCGCCGCCGGGCGACGTAGTTGCGTCTAGACATCGCCATGCTTCAAGGAACGCATCGGGACGACGAAAGATTCGTGTGCACCGTCGGCGAGCAACGTGATTGATTTGCCGCCGCGGCGAGGTTACCAGTGTGAAGTAGTGGGAGAGGAAGAACAGAGGAAGCGCGCGGTCGAACTCTTTGGCGCCGGCTACCAGCGCCATATGAGTAACGACCTGGAAGGCGCGATCGAGCTGTACACGCGATCGATCCAGGCGTGTCCGACCGCCGAGGCCTACACTTTCCGCGGATGGGCCTACGAAGGACTGGGGCGAATCGACGACGCGATTGCCGAGTGCCACAAGGCAATCGAGATCGATCCCACCTACGGCAATCCCTACAACGACATCGGCGCATACCTGATCGCCAAGGGCCAGCTCGACGAAGCCATCCCATGGCTGGAGAAGGCCAAGACCGCGCCGCGCTACGAACCGCGACACTTTCCATACCTGAATCTCGGACGCCTGTACGCGGCCAAGGGGATGCTGACCGCGGCGGTCGCGGAATTTGAGCGCGCGATCGAGATTGAGCCCAACGACCAGGCAAGCATCCAGATGCTCGCGCGGCTGCGCGCGATGCTGAACTGAGGAGGGGTGACGCGATGGTTAAGGCAGGAGACCAGGCGCCCGATTTTTCGCTGGCGGCGCACGATGGCCGCACGATTTCGCTGGCGGGACTCCGCGGACGAAAGGTGCTGCTGTGGTTCTATCCGGCCGCCGATACTCCGGGATGAACGGTCGAAGGTCGCGGGTTCCGCGACCATCAGGGTTACTACGACGAAAACAATATCCAGATTCTCGGCGCCAGCTTCGATGACGTTGAGGCGAATGCCGCGTTCGCAAAGAAGAACGCCTTTACGTTCCCGTTGCTCAGTGACACCGATCGCAGTGTCGCGATCGCGTACGGCGCGTGCGACGATGCGAAAGCGAAGTGGCCCAAGCGCGTGAGTTATCTTATTGATGAGCAAGGCAAAATCGCGCGCGTGTACGATCAAGTCAATCCGCGCGACCATCCGGCGTCGGTTCTCGCGGACATGACAGGCGGATGAATCATCGCACTCGTTGGGCGGCCTTCGCGCTGGCCGCGTTCCTGGCACTCGGAGCGCGGGCGACATTCGCAGGCGACGCCGGTAAGGCTCCTCCGCCCGAACTCCGCAAGCTGGAGCGGGAGGTGTCTCTCAAGCTGGCGCACGTGCGCGACGAGGAGTCGTATGACTCCGCTGCGCGCACGCAACTTCACGAGGCTCATCAGCTCGACATGACCGCTGAAAAGAACCTTGCCGCCGGCGACTACGACCGCGCTCGCGACAACCTGGTCAAAGCGAACGCCATCCTCGGGCGTCTCGGCATGTAAATCGCGCGCCCTTTTCTGATAGCGTGGAAGACCGATCATGATGGGGCCTGACCAGATTTGGCCGGAGGCAGTCCGGACCCTCGAGCGCGGGCAGAAGTTCGCCCTCGCAACGGTGATCAATGTCCGCGGCTCCACCCCGCGCGAAGTCGGCGCCAAGATGATCGTGCGCGACGACGGCCAGTTTGGAACTATCGGCGGCGGATGCGGCGAGGCCGAGGTGTTCCGCAAGGCGCGCCTGTTGCTCGACGAAGGGCAGGGAGCGCGCGTAGCCGAAGTCGACCTGACGGGCGATTTCGACCAGCAGCAGATCGGCACCTGCGGCGGCATCATGGATGTGTTCGTAGATATCTGGACACCGGACCGCGATCTCGATTCGGCGCGACGCCTGGCGGCGGCCGCAGAGCACAATCGTCCGGCGGCGCTCCTGACGTTGGTGCACAGTCCCGGAGAAGGAAGAGTCGGGGCCAGGGCGGTGGTCGATTCGTCGAGCGAAGAGGGCCGGCTGGCCAGTGCGATCGAAATTCCGCACCGGGCGATGGCGCAGCTTGTGGCACGGACCGGAGACGGAGTTCCGGCGCTGATCGAAATCAGCGACAACGGGGGCGCGAATCCGGTGGCTCGCGTGGACGGCGACACCGCGCGCCTGTTTCTCGATCCGATCTCCGGTGCGCAGCGACTCGTCATCGCGGGTGCGGGCCATATCGCGCAGCCGCTGGCCGTGCTTGGTTCCACCCTGGGCTTTCACGTGACGGTCATCGACGATCGGGCATCGTTCGCCAACCGCGAGCGCTTTCCGACCGCCGATGAGATCGTGGTTCGTCCCTTCGCCGCAGCGATCGAGGCGCTGGTCCTCGACCGTCACTGCTACCTGGTCTCAGTCACGCGCGGCCATTCCTTTGACGAAGAGGTCGTCCGCACGGCACTAGCTCACTCCAAAGGCGCGTTCATCGGGATGATCGGTTCGCGCCGGCGGGTCAAAGCTACCCTGGATAGAATCGCCGAGGCGGGCATCTCGCAGGAGCTGCTGGACCAGGTCCATGCCCCGCTGGGGATGGATATCGGAGCCGAGACACCCGAGGAAATCGCGGTGTCGATTGTCGCCGAGATCGTCCGCGAGCGTCGCTCCGGCGCGCGCGATACCGGCAACCTGGGCGTCAAGCTCGGCCGCCTCAAGCCCTCCGCCTGACAGCGCTGCGGTCGTGTCGCGGCCCATCATCGATGGAATCCTGCTGGCGGCGGGCGAGTCGCGCCGGATGGGATTCCCCAAACCACTCCTCAAGGTCGGCAACGAAACCTTTCTGGAGCGCAGTCTGCGGGGAATGTTGGAGGTGACGCGCAGCGTGATCGTGGTGACTGGCGCGCATCGGGAGAGAGTGCGCGCAGCAGTTCCCTCGACGCCGCGGGTCAGGGTGGTTCACAATGCTCACTTTCGGCGCGGGCAGCTCTCGTCACTTAAGTGCGCGATTCGGGAAACCGCTCTCGACGCGGATGCCGCCCTTGTGCATCTGGCGGACTATCCGTTGGTCGAGGCCTCCACGTTTCGCGCTCTAGGGGACAAGTTCGGGTCGGTCGGTGCGCAGATCCTGATCGCCCGGAATGCTGGCCGCCGAGGGCATCCGGTTCTTTTTGCCAGGTCGGTTTTCGCGGAGTTGATGGCCGCCCCCGATGATCAGGGCGCCCGTTTTGTGGTGAATGCAGATCCGGAGCGCGTCGTTTACGTTGACGTGGATGACCCGGGAGTTAGCCTCGACCTGGACACCCCGGAAGACCTGAGACGCGCCGGAATTTCGCTCCCGGCCGGGGAGGAGAAAGGGTAGGCTGACCTTCTGCTGGACTGTAACCGACTCGCGCGCCGTTCGTACTCAGCATTGGACAGCCATGCTGGGCCTTGCCGCGAGCAGAAAGACCGCTTGGAGATTGGCCGTTAGAACCGATGAGGAACTGATAGCCGAGATCCTCAATGGTGAAACGGCTACCTTTTCGGAGCTGGCAACGCGCCATCGTCCGCGCGTCGAGCGTCTGTGCCAGCGGTTCTTCTCCGACCCTGAGATGGCGCGCGACCTCGCGCAGGAGGCTTTCATCCGAGCATATACGGCTTTGGCGACGTATCGCCGGGAAATGCCTTTTGGCTCATGGCTCCGCGCGATAGTCACGAACCTGTGCTATGACGAGCTGAGGCGCAGGCGTCGCCGTCCTGAAGAGTTGGTAGCGGACTTCACGGCGCCGGAGGTTCAGTGGATGAACCTCGTCAACGACGCTACGCCCGAGGAAATTGTGGCGGCGGCGGAAGAACGGCGAGAGGCGCACGATCTGGCGAATCGGCTGCTCGACAGCTTGCGTGCGGAAGACCGGACCGTGTTGATTTTGAAAGACAGCGAAGAAATGAACGTGAGCGAGATTGCCGAAATCATGGGATGGAGCGAGGCGAAGGTCAAGATTCGCGCATTTCGGGCTCGGCAGGCGCTGCGCAAGCAATCCGAGGCGATGAAGTCGGCAGCCAAGCGCGGCCATCGGTAACTCCGCTGCCACGAAGGAAGAGAAGTTGAACTGTTTCGAAGCCAGACAGGAATTCCGCGCGTTCTGGCGCAGAGAGTTGAAGCCGGAGGACCGCGCGGCCCTCGTGACGCACCTGGCCGAATGCGCCAAGTGCGATCGAGCGTTCCGTGACTTTGCGCTTAGCGCACCGGGGTTGCATTCGGCTGAGGAGCCGCCGCGCCGCACGGCTGCTGAACGTCCCGCGATGCGCGATGCTCATAGTCGCCGCCCGGCGGCGGTGGTTCGCAGCAGGTTCGCTCCGCGCCGCGGTTTTGCGATGAGTGCAGCCGCGATGGTTTTGGTCGCGGCGTCGCTGGCGGCCTATTTTTCAGTTACCGCACCGATCGATACGCTGAACGACGAGCTGAGTGCTGAGCCGGCGGCGACTCAGCTATTCGGTACCGATCTGAACCTCTCGAGCGAAGACCTTGCCGGGTAGGTTCAACGCCTGGACGTTTGCATTTTCGCTGGCGGCGGCTGTGCTGATCGGCTTCGTCGCCAGCACGCTCGCTTATCGCTATCGAATTCTGCGCCTTCCGGGCGAACCGGTTGTAGCTCGCATGGATCGGGAACTTCATCTGACCCCCGCACAGCATTCGCAAATCCGTGACATCATGAGAGACACGCGCCTGCACATCATGCAGGACGAACGCGATTTTCGTCGGCAGCGCCGGCAAGCGTTCCTGGAGGCCTTGCAGCAGATTCGTGCGACCCTCACCCCTGAACAACAGCAGATCTTCGATCGCGAATTTTTGCCGTACGGCTCGCGAAGCCAAATTCAGGAGAAGCGCGAGGGGCAACCAGCGCCGCTGCCGCCGTAAGCGCGGTTACAGCGCGCCCATCTGGCGGAGCAGTTTTTCCGCTTCGGCCGAAGCGGCGGGGGTCTTGGTGTCGGACAGCGCCTCTCTCAGGTACTTGGCTGCCTCGTCGCGATTGCCGTTCTGCGCGAGGATTTCTCCGATTCGCAGGGCAGTCCACGAATTTTTGGGATCGAGGGCGTATGCCTTCTGATAGTAGCCCAGCGCTTCCTGCGTGCGGGGCGGGGTGAACGACATGTACGCCTCGCCGATATTCAGGTAACCGCTGACTTCATTGGGCCGGTACTTCACCAATTTCTGATAGACCTTGACCATGTTCGCGAAGTCGGATCGCGAATTGTAATAGACCCCCAGGTACACGTAGGGGTCTTCCAGCGTCGGATCGAGGTCGGTCGCCTGCCAGAGCAACTTGACCGCCTCGTCGCTGTTGGTCATCTGGATAGCGGTGTTGACGAGCGCACGTGCCTTCGTGGCGTTGTCCTGCGCAAGGGCGATGGCCGGAATGGTCAGGAGAAGCAGAAGTGCCAGGACGGCGGACACGCTTTGCGTCCCAAGCCGGTCGTACGGATGAAGCAGCGTGCGAAGAATCATCGATGATAAATCGTGACACGAACCGCGCGGGTTGCAAAGGCGCTCGGGCCGCGACATTGATATTCGCGAACTCCGCTCCCCGGTGAGCGGGCGATGCAGGGGCGATGAAGAAGCTTCGATTTCGAGCGAATGGCCTGGTTCTGAACTGCCTGGATTACGGCGGCGAAGGCAAGCCTCCGATGTTGTTCATCCACGGCGGCTCCGCGCATGCCCATTGGTGGGACCTTATTGCCCCTGCGTTCGTGGATGATTTCCACGTTCTGGCACTTGACCAGCGCGGCCACGGCGAAAGCGAATGGCCGGGCGAATGGCAGTACAGCTCGCTCGACTACGTCTCGGACCTCGAACAGATCATCGACAATTGGGGCTACGGTGCCCCGGTGCTTATCGGCCATTCGATGGGCGCGCATAACGTGCTGGTGTACGCATCGCGCAACAGCGGCAAGCTCCGCGCCATGATCGCGATCGACACTCCGCCCGACTATTCACGGCAATCAGTGGAGTTTCTCCGCACCTACGCGGTCAAACCGCCGCGCCGGTTCGAATCGCTTGAAGAAGCAGTACGGAGCTTCAAGGTGCTGCCGCGTGAGACCCTGGCGAAGAAGGAGATTCTCGAGCACATCGCGCGCCTGACTTACAAGCAGCTGGAAGATGGAAGCTGGACTCACAAGCTCGATCGCCGCACACTGACTCGTGAGCCGCATCAGGTCTGGGATCAGTTGTCTCAAATCGAATGCCCCTCGCTTATTCTCAAGGTCACCAAAAGCCCTGTACTTGATATCGAAGCCGCGCGCCGCATGGTCGCAATCCTGCCCAAGGGAAAACTGGAAGAGATCGGCGATTCGTACCATCACGTCATGTTCGACAACCCGGTCGCTCTCATCGCCGCGCTGAAGAGGTTCACTGCCACGCTTCCATGACCCATCCTTCAAGTCACTGGGTCGAATCTTCCCCTCGCCTCCATTACCTCGAGTGGAATCCATCCGGCAGCACCACGGTCGTACTGCTGCATGGCAATTCGGCAAACGCCTGGTGGTGGGAACCAGTCGCCCGCGAGATGCCGGCGGAGTTCCGCCTGCTTGCGTTCGATCAACGCGGCCATGGCGACAGCGAATGGGTCCGGCCCGCGGCATACAAGCCCACCGACTACGCGAGCGATTTGGCCAGAGCCCTGCGCGAAGTCGTGGACGATGGCGAGCGACCGATCGTGGTTGGCCACAGTATGGGCGGACTCAGCACGCTTGCTTTCGCGGCACATCACGGAAGTCTTGCCAGGGCAGTGGTGGTGATCGACGCGGCGGTTACCTCGAGCCGCGGTCGCGATCGATTCCTGCGCCGGCTCAAATCGTTGCCGGTGGTGACGTATCCGGACCTCGCCACGGCAAAGGACCGGTACCGGTTGATGCCGAACGAAGGGCATATCCCGACCGGAACCCTGCACGCCATCGCGGAAAAGAGCCTCGTCCGCACCGAAGATGATCGCTGGACGCTCAAGTTCGATCGCGAGAGCTTCTTCGGCGGTGACGGTATCGATCCGATGGAAGCGATACGAAGGATTACCCTGCCGATGCTCCTGCTGCGCGCGGAGATGAGCCGCATCATGACGGCGGAGGCGGCAGCAGCCGCGCGCGAAGCCAACCAGATGGTCGAGCTGGTAACTATCCCGGCGGCGCACCATCACGTGCTGCTGGAGAAGCCGGACGCAGTCGCCAGGGCCGTCTGCGGTTTTATCGCAAGGCTGCGATGAAACGCGGCGCCGCTTCTTCGACGCAGTCGCCGACAATTCCCGCGCGGTTTCGAAACGTTCGCTACGACGGCAAATGTTATCCGGGGAGCCGCGGGCTGCGCGGACTTGGGCGCGGAGCCAACTGCCAGCATTACGCCTACGAGTTCCTGAGGCATTTGGGGTTCACGGTTCCGAATTTGCGCTCGAGCGAGTTGTGGGCCGACAAAGAATTCTCATCGCGCGTGCACCGACTCCGTCGATTCGATTTGGTTCTTTTCAATCGAAAGCGCGCCGCATGGGGAGCCCACGTCGGGGTCTACCTGGGAGGCAGCAGGGTTCTGCATCTTTGCAAGTCGATTGGGCTCCCCGCAGTCTGGACCCTCGATGAGTTCGCGGCGAGAGAAGAATACCGCACGATGCTGGGAGCGAAGCGCCTCAGGATAGCTCCGCGGGGCTGCTAGAGCTTGCGCTGCATTGCGCGATGCTTGATGCCGGCTTCTTCGAAGACTTCCCCGTCCGGTTGGAACCCCTGCTTGAGATAAAAACCTTCGGCGGTGAGCTGCGCGTGGAGCACGACATTTTCGAATCCGCGCTGCCGGGCTTCCTTCATCAGGAACTCAAGAATCCGCCGACCGATACCGGAGCCGCGTAGTTCCTGGAACACCGCCATCCGGCCGATCTTGACCTCACCCGCGCCGTGGGCAACGAACCGGCCGCATCCGACCGCTTTGCCATCGAGGATCGCCAGGGCATGAACCGCGTGACGGTCGTCTTCGTCGAGCTCGATCTCTTCGGGGACGTGCTGCTCCTCGATGAAGACCCGCCGGCGAATCTCGTGGGCGAGTGCCATCTGCGCGGGCGAATCGACCAGAACAACCTGTAGAGCAGGGGCCATGCACGCTCACTAACCCGCAATCCCGGTGCGGTCAAACCGGTTGTCGGGGCTCTTCGCGCGTGTGCTAGGCTCGCGGTCTGGACCGGAAACCCAGCGATGGCTGAACAACCCAGAAAGGCCAGCGATGGCGAAATTCAGCGGGCCGCGGAAGTGATCCTCGACGCCAGCTACTCAATAGCTCTGACCGGCGCGGGGATGTCAGTGGAAAGCGGCATCCCTCCGTTTCGCGGTCCTGGAGGGTTGTGGACCAAGTACGGCGAGCCGCCGATGAACCAGTTTCAGCGTTTCATGGCTGATCCCAAAAAAGCCTGGGAGGAGCGCCTGAGCAGCCGCAACGACGAGTTCTACAAGCCTCTTACGGAAGCCAAGCCAAACCTCGGCCACGTTGCGCTGGCGGAACTCGAAGCTCTCGGGGTTCTTCGATTCGTCATCACGCAGAACGTCGATGACCTGCATCGCCAGGCCGGGCAGAAGGCGCTTGCCGAGATTCACGGCAACTTCAAGCTGATTCGATGCCTTGATTGCGGTCTGCGCTTCAGGCGCGAGCAGATCGATTTGCAGGTGCTGCCGCCGCGCTGCCCCGAGTGCGCTGGAGTTCTGAAGAGCGACACCGTGTCTTTCGGGGAGCCGATACCGATCGATGTGCTCAATCAGTGCTCGTCGTACGCGGCAAAGGCTGATTTGGTCATCGTTGCGGGAACTTCAGCAACGGTGTATCCGGCGGCAGGTTTCGCGCTCGAGGTGAAACAACGCGGTGGGGTGATGGTCGAGGTCAACCTCTACGAGTCCGAACTCACTCCGATCTGCGACTTCAGCCTGCGCGGTGCTTCCGCCGACGTACTGCCTCGACTCGTGAAGGCAGTATCAGCCATCCGCCGTTCGCGCGCTTCTTAGACCGCGCCGATCGATTCGTACCTGCAGCGAATTCGAGCTCGGCGACGGCGGATGGGTCGCGCGCCGCAGCAACACCATCGCACCGCTACCGTCGAGCGAAGTGGGGCCGCTGGTCAGCGCGACGCTGAACATCTGTTTCTGGTTCTCGGGCAATCGCGCGTAAATCGTCTGCCAGCAAATCAGGTAGTCGGGTAGTTCCGCGTCGTCGAGATGCACGATCGGAATGTTCCGCGCGCTGTAAAATGCGACGTCATAGTCCAGCGCGCCGAGATAGCCGACGCTGTCGGAGCCCACCGTGTTCACCATCTCGAGCGCGAAGTCGCGCAGCGAGAGCGTCGCGGCGATGGCAGGCACCACGATGAAGTTGGCGGCCAGCACGCCAAGGGCGGTTGCCCCCGTTACGATGGCCACCAGGCGATGAACCGAGAGATCGCCCCGGAGCGCGAGAACGCCGAGGATTTCCAGCGCGATAGGCACCATCGCGGCCAGCGCCCATCGCTCGCTTATGGCGGAACTGAGAGCCGGCACGAACCCCGATGCGGTAATGCCCCAGAAGGCCAGAAAGTCGCGCATCGTGGCGGGCGATACGACCACGACCGCGAGCCCCACCAGAGCGGCAATTCCTGCCATCAGCATCGTGATTCCAGCCAGGGGGGTGATCGCCGCGAGGAATCGTCGCGTCGCTCCGACGCCGTTTGCGATTGCATCCTCGATACAGACCGCCAGGACCGTCGCGAGCGCCGGGTAGAGCGCCAGCAGGTACACGCCGCGTTTGCTTTTCGCGAAGCTGTAGAAGGCCAGAATCATCGCCATCCACACCAACAGGAAGACGAGTCGGGGCGTCAGCTTGATCTTTCGCGCAAGACCCTGGAGCAGCGGTATCGGCAGCAGGATAGACCACGGCATGAATCCGGCGAGCAGCGCAAACTCGAGGTAGTAGAACGGATGCGCATGGCCTTCGTGAAAGCCGGGCCCGCCCATGAAGCGCTCGAGATTTTCGGAAAAGATCTGCTTGCGAACGAAATCCATGCCGCCGACGTATGCCGCCGCGACGTACCATCCTCCGCCCAGCACCGCGACCACTATCGCGCCGCGAAGCAGGCCAAGGTTGCGCAGCAGATCCCATCGCCGCTCGAGGACTATCCACACGATTGCAACCAGCGCCGGCAAGACCAATCCCACGGGTCCCTTGGCCAGGACCGCGAACGCGATCGCGACGTAAAGCAGCATCCGGCGCGGGCTCAGACCTTCGGCGATCGCGATGAACTCGAAAAAGGCGAGTTCCAGGAAGAACGTCAGCGTCATGTCGACGCGAGACCCGGTGCCGGCCTGCAGATACTGGAAGGTCGTACCCAGGAATAGAGCGGCGAGAAAAGCCGTCGTTTCGCTGAACAGCTTGCGTGCATAGAGGTAGCAAACGAGCATTCCGGCGATGGCCAGCAAGGCCGACGGGAAGCGCACGGTAAATTCCGAAACGCTCCCGCAGGCAAACGAAAGCGCCGCCGCCATCCAATGCATCAGCAGCGGTTTTGAAGGAATCTCCACGCCCGCGCGCATCGGCAGGATGATCCCGCCGCCGTGCACGATATCGAAGACGGTGACCGCCTCTCGCGGTTCGCCCTTGGTGTAGAGCGGATATCCGCCGAGGTTGGAGAGAAAGAGCAGCGCGCCGAGCCCGATCAGCATCGGTACGGCGACGCGCGGGCCTACGAGCACGCGAGGGTCGTCGTCGGCACCGCTCACAGGTTCCGCCGATCTTGGCGGCGTCGCGGCTGCATCCGTTTCGGTTTGAGAAATCTCCCGGGTGTCTCTCATTTCCAACCTGGCAGGCTCCGACTAACATACCGACGCCGGCATCGCCGCGCGAGATTCGAGCGCCGCGGACGTCCGGCAGGAGCGGTACAAGATGAGACTTGAGGGCAAAGTAGCAATCGTTACCGGATGTGCCCGGGAGCGGGGAATCGGCAGGGCAATCGCGATGAGGCTGGCGCGCGAGGGCGCCAACATCGTAGCGGCGGATTTCTGTCGATCCATCTCGGAATACCCCGACGCGAAGTTCGGACAGATGGAAGAACTGGAGCGGGTGGCGGCGACAATTCGCGACCTCGGTCGCCGCGCGATCGCGGTAAAGGTCGATGTGACCGACGAGGACGAAGTGTCGAAGATGGCCGAGGCGGCGATGAAGGAGTTCGGCCGCGTCGACATCCTGTGCAACAACGCCGGCGGCGGAGTGGGCGGCGGCCTCGTCGTTCAACACTCGCTCGATGCCTGGAACAAAACCGTTGCGATGAATCTGACGGGAGCTTTCCTGTGCGCCAAGCACGTGGCCCCGAAGATCATCGAGGGCGGCCGGGGAGGGCGCATTGTCAATACCGCCTCGATCGCGGGGAAGCGCGGCGGTCCAGGCATGTCCGCCTATTCAGCCGCCAAGCACGGAGTTATCGGGCTGACCCGCAGCCTGGCGATGGAGCTGGGGCAGTTCGGGATCACTGTCAACGCGGTGTGCCCCGGATTCGTCGAGACCCAGCTGCTCGAGGGGCTAATCAACATAGTTGGCGTAACTCGCAATCTCAGTCGCGAGCAGGTCATCAAGACGTTCGTAAGCCAGGTCCCGATGGGCAGGATGGAGACGGGAGACGATGTTGCTAACGTCGTTGCCTTCCTGGCCTCCGATGACGGCGGCTACATGACAGGGCAGGCGCTCAATATTTGCGGCGGCGTCGAGATGCACTGACCTGCGACTTGCCGCGTCAGATTCGGTGACAACGAGAGGTGGTGCGACTGCGCGCCACCTCCCGTTTCGCTTCTAGTACTGCTTGATCACCTTCGCGCGCCCGGCGTCATCGTAGATGTAGGTGTCTTCGGCATTCTCATCCCGGGTTTTCTTGTGAGTGCCGTCGCAGAAGGGCTTGTTCTTCGAAAGACCGCATCCACAGATGTAGAGCGGCAGTTCGGTCCCTTCGGGGACTTCGTACGGATGATTCATATCGTGCCTGACCAATCGTGCCATGGATATTTCCTCGATAGTTGAGGCCGGCGATCCTGATGCCGGGCCTTGTGCTAGTCCGCTCACTTAGTTCTTCACGGATACACAGTCAAACGCCGGCGCGCCCCGGGTATCGAGTCAGGCAAGTGGCTGGTGGATCGCCTCGGCCGCTTCCGCGTCCGGATGCCGCCGATGCGCATCCGCTCCGAGAACGAGCGCCAGCACCCCGGCAATCGCGATGACGACCCCGGTGATTTCTCGCGCGGTAGCGCGCTCACCGAGGAAGACCATCGCGAACAGTATCGAGAGCAAAGGAATTGCAGGCACCACCAACGCTGTTGTCCAGGCCAGGGACAGGCGGTTGATAGCCCCGTACCAGGTCAGGGCGCTGAGGAAGTACACGAAGAAGCCGGTGACAACGATCACTCCGATTGCACCCGGATTCGACAATTCAGCCAGCGTTGTCGGCCGGGTGAGGATCAGCAACGCGCCAAGACCGATCGCGGCATAAATCATCCGGCCTGCCGTAACAGTCAATGGCGACAGCGGCGGCATCATGCTCAGCCCCAGCACGTGCGAGATCTGCCAGCAAAGTGGCGTCACCAGCACCATGACCGCCGCCCAAACGGGAGAGAATGCTCCGGCGGTCGCGAAGACGGAGCCGATGCCCACAAGGATGGTCGCGGTCGCGAAGAGCTGACGAGGCGAGGGGCGCTCGCCCACGACCACGACGGCCAGCATCAGCGAATAAACCGGCTCGGTCTGGAGCAGGATGGTTGCCGCGATCGCGCTGACGCGAGTCATGCCGAAGGTGAGCAGCAGGCTCGTAGTCACAGTTCCGACCGCCGACATGGCCGCCATCCGCAGGCGAAAGCGCCGATCGAAGAGTAGCTTCAAGTCACCGTGCCGGTACATGAACGACACGGAGCAAATCGATGCGACAAACGCCGCACCGGTGCAGAACAGCAGTGGATCGAGATTCACCGCGCCCCATCGGGTCAGCGCAGGCTGGCCCGCTCCGATAATCGTGTTGGTTATCGCGAGGGCGACGCCGATTCGGAACGCGCGAGCGCGCGCGGCGGCTTTCCCGACCACGGCTTTCGCCTTTGGAGGACTCACATCAGACGAAAGCAATTATGAAGACCGCGATGCCGACCGCGACCCGATACCACGCGAAGGGCTGATAGGTGCGCGTGCGCACGTATCTTATGAGGCCCGCGATGGCCGCGATTCCGAATACCGCCGCGGCAAGGAAGCCCCAGATGACCGGAGCATGGATTCCGCCTGCGAGCACCTTGCGCGCTTCGATAAGCCCGGCGCCCGCGATGATGGGGGTGGCCATCAGGAAGGAAAAGTTCGCGGCATCCTGGCGCTCAATTCCCAGCGCACGAGCTATCGTGATGGTCGCGCCGGACCTGGATACGCCGGGTATGATGGCGAAGGCCTGGCTGATCCCGATCAGCAGAGCATCGATGATCCCCAGGTCGTTCATATCTCGTGAGGATTGAGCGAACCGGTCGGAGAGCCAGAGGACGATTCCAAGAATCGGCAGCGTCACGGCGGCCACGAGCGGAGAATGGAAGATGGTTTCTGCCTGCTTCTCGAACAGAAGACCAATTATCGCGCCGGGGATTGAAGCGATGATGAGCAGAAATAGTAGCCGTCGCGACTTCTGATCGCCGTTAAACGGCGATGAGATGAGCGTAAGCCACGTCTGCCAGTAATAGACAACAAGTGCGACTAAGGTCCCCAGGTGCAAAGCCACATCAAAAGCTAACCCGGGCTCAGGCCAATTCAGCAGCCATGGGACGATAATGAGGTGCGCGGAACTGGACACAGGGAGGAATTCGGTAAGGCCCTGTACGATTCCCAAGATGAAGGCTTGAAAGCTTGAAAGCATAATAAAATCCGATAGTTAGGCTATTTTTGGAGGTTGTTCAGGCTGGTTTTGGGTGTTGATGACTCCCGCTTATGCGCGCTGCGTTGCCTTTACTTTCGCTTGACCCGGTCCCTCTTTGGTCTAGAATTGGTGGTGCAGCGGGTGTTGCGGAGGTCGTTGGGTTGTCAGGAGGCCCTATGGCTATGAGCCGGAGTGTTAAGGGCAAAGTTATTCCGCTCAGAGAAGGCAGCGTCATCGACGACGAATTCGATGTGACCAGGGTGCGTTTGTTCGAATCCACGCTCCCGGGAGAGCCGCGACCTTTCCCGACCGTCAGCACGCTTCCGAGGCTGCCTGTCTCGATTCCCGATGAGATCCTCGACTACTACGGATGGGTTTTCTGCCAGGGCGGGTTCCTCAATTTGCAGATGACCTTCGAGCAGTTCCTCGCCGTGGTAGCAGCGGTCAGTCCTTCGGGACTCTGCCCGGAGTACGATCCCAGCGAGCTGAGCGCGAGCGACTAGAGAACCGACAAATCGCAGGCCAATAGAGACGCCCTCCGGCTGAGCCCGCCGGGCGTCTTTTTTTGTATCCCGGCGATGTTCCCATCCGCGCCGTTTCGGTGGGCGATCAGTGACCAGATGAGTCTCCCTTCTTCTGCGGTAGCAGCCGGTCGCTGATCCAGATGCTCTGGATGCTACTCAAGTCGGTGGACGAGGTCAGCCCGTTGTCTGCCGCGATCTGTTTCCAGTTCGCTTCGTTGCCGGTCGCGCGCAGCGCCAAGGCCTTGAGGCTCTCTCCGGGCAGCAGCGCAAAATTCACTCCGCCGGCTCGGGGCGTGGGCGAGGACGGCGGGAATTGGGCCGCGAGCTGGTCGAACTTGCTGAACAGGTTCAACTTCCTGCTCGCGAGATAATGATCAAGGTCGGCATCGGCGATATCTTGCGTTTCGACATTGGCGACGATCCGGCTGGTGCGGTTGCCGGTCGGGACGATTTCGATGATGTATCGATATTGCGGATCGACCCCGATTGCGCTGCCCAGTAACCCGGCGGATTTGTCGGCGGGATGCCAGGGGGTTTCGATCTTGTCGTCGGGCTGAATCTGAAACAGGATGCCGTCGCCTCGCAGCACCTCTTCGGTCATGTGCAAGGTGTCTTTAGCGGGATACGGCGTATCGTGCTGTTCGCCGTTCGCGGCCTCATTGCCGCCGCCTGAGGCGCTATACGCCTGGTAGCCTGCCAGGCATCCGCTCATAGAAACCAGGAAAGCGAGTGAGAACACAACTCTTAGAGGTAGGAACCGCAACGACCCCATCGCTCCAAAGCCCCTATTAGAAAACCACGCACGACTCGCGGGCGCAAGATAAAGTGGTCTTCGGGCGATTGCACCCCGAACGTCCAGACGCTAATCAAATACTCCCTTATGCCAGAAGCAGCCCGGCACGTAATTGCGGTCATTGGAGCGGCGACTGCGGGATCCGAGATCGCGCGTATTCTAGCGCAGCGCGGCGCGCTCGTTATCGTTTTTGAACAAAATCCGCGCCCCTACGGAAAGATCGAAGATGGGCTGCCCCGATGGCACGTCAAGCAGCGCAAGGAAGAATACGAGGAGATCAACAAACGCCTCGACCATCCGAATATCGCCTATGTTCCGCTGACCCGGATGGGTCGCGATCTGGATTTCGAGGAGTTGCGCACCGCGTGGGGAATCAACGGGGTGGTGCTCACACACGGCGCGTGGCGCGATCGTCCCTTCCCGGTTGAAGGCGCCGACCAATTCGTCGACAAGGGTCTGGTTTATCAAAATCCGCTCATCTACTGGTTCAACCATTACCAGGAGCGCAGCTACGACGGCCCTCGCTATGAACTGAAGCCGGGCACGATAGTCGTCGGTGGCGGCCTCGCTTCTATCGACGTTGTCAAAGTGCTCCAGATTGAGATGGCGCTGGCAGCACTCGCGGCCCGCGGCATTCGCGAAGACATGCTTCGGCTCGAGCGCGAAGGTCTGGAACCCGTCCTCGCCGGCCACAATCTCAAGTGGGCCGATCTCGGTGTTCAGCCGTGCAAGCTGTTTTATCGCCGGCGCGTAATCGACATGCCGCTTTCAGACATACCGCCGGATGCGCCTCCCAAACGGGCCGAGTCGCTCCGGATGGCGCGAAGCAAGATTCTGGACAAGGCGATGCGCAAGTTCCTGTTCGAGTTCCAGGAACTCCGTGCTCCCGCGGGGGTCATGACGGAAGACGGCCGGATGGTAGGCGTCAGGTTCAATGGAACCGAAGTTGCGGACGGTAAGGTGCGAGTCCTGGAGGGCCAGGTCGAAGAAGTGCGCGGTCCAATGACCATCAGCTCCATCGGCAGTATCCCCGAGCCTATTCCGGGAATCCCCCAAAAGGGCGAGGTCTATACCTACGTCAACGAAAGGGTCGGGCTGCTGATGGATGGCCCGACGGCCGTCTTTGCGGCAGGCAACGTTCTCACCGGCAAGGGCAACATCAAGGATTCGCTGGAGAGCGGTACGGAAGTCGGAACTCGCCTCGCAGAATCGTATCTCGGCCTCAGCGGAGAAGAGTTACCGCTGGTTGAAGGCGCTCGCAGTGCAGCTCGTTCCGAAGGGCAGGAAATCGCCGACGCGATGGATGCCAGGCCAACGCTTGGCCTGGCCCAGATCGAGAGCATTATCAAGCGCGTCCGCGAGAGGCAGCGGGCTGTCGGCTACGCCGGTAACTTCCGCGAGTGGATCGCGAGGGTTACGCCGCCAGATCTGCAATAGCCGCCAATCGGCCTTGTGCGTGCCCGGTCTCTTTTCCCCAGCTCGAGCCGTCGCTGCGCATTAATCGACGCACACTTTTTGCCTCATACCGCTTCGGTCTATAGGCTTATGCTTCCCCGGGAGGTGCGGTGTGGACGAATTGAAGCGAACCGATCCTGAAATCGCCGAAATAATCCGGAACGAAGAGCGGTACGAACTCGAAACCGTACGGCTCATCCCCTCGGAGAACTACGTCTCCAAAGCCGTACTTGAAGCGACCGGCTCCATTCTCACCAACAAGTATTCGGAGGGCTATTCGGGACGCCGCTACTACGAGGGCCAGCAATATATCGATCAACTCGAGACGCTGGTCGTCAATCGTGCGAAGAAATTGTTCGGGGTCGATCACGCCAACGTGCAGCCTTATTCAGGTTCCCCGGCGAACCTTGCCGTGTACTACGCGCTGGCCAAGCCGGGAGAAAAGCTGATGGGCCTGGCGCTGCCGCACGGTGGTCATCTGAGTCACGGCTGGGGGGTGACCCTGTCCGGCAGCCTCTGGACCGCGGTTCCGTACATCGTCGATCGCGAGACCCATCGAATCGACTACGATGCTCTTCGCGATCAGGCCCGCAAGGAGCGGCCGCGGCTGATTATCGCGGGAACGACCGCGTATCCTCGCGAACTCGATTTCAAAATCTTCGGGGAGATCGCCAGGGAAGTCGGTGCGCACCTGCTGGCCGACATTTCACACATCGCGGGACTCATCGTTGGCGGGGTTCATCCCGATCCAGCACCGCACGCCGATGTAATCATGACCACCACGCACAAAACCCTGCGCGGGCCGCGCGGCGCGATGGTGATGTGCAAGGCCGAGTTCGCAGATCGTATCGACCGCGCGGTGTTTCCGGGACTTCAGGGTGGACCGCATAACCACACCACCGCGGCGATCGGCGTCACGCTCAAGGAGGCTGCCACGCCTGAGTTCAAGAACTACGCGCGCCAGGTCGTGCGCAATGCCAAGGCGCTCGCGGAGGAATTGATCGCGGGCGGGTTCAGCGTCGTGTCGGGCGGGACCGACAACCACCTGGTGCTCGTCGACTTGACCAACAAGAACGTGATCGGAAAGAAAGGCGCCAAGGCGCTCGAAGTCGCCGGCATCGTCTGCAATTTCAACACCGTTCCCTACGATCCGAGAAAGCCTTTCAGCCCGAGCGGAATTCGCCTCGGAACCCCGGCGGTCACTTCTCGTGGAATGGGCGAGAAGGAAATGAAGCAGATCGGTCGTTGGATGGGCGAGGCGATCGCGCACGCGGGCGACGAAGCGCACCTCAAGAAGATCGCCGGAGAAGTCGCGGAAATGTGTAGCACATTTCCCGCCCCGGGAATCTCCGTCAACTAGAGCATCGCCACGGCGCGCCGTCGGAGATCTCGCGCGGCTTGACATCGCGGCCTTGGCAACGAGATAACCCCGCCATGGCTACGACAAAAGTTGAACGTGGACTCCATTTTGGCACTCCCTATTCGCCCGACATGCAGCAGGAGGGCAAGCGCCCCGAACCGACCTGGTCGACCCTGCGCGACCAGGTGCGCGAGGCGGAGGCGCTCGGCTACGACACCGTAATCGCGGTCGAGACGCAGCATAATCCCTATCTCGCGCTGGCCGTCGCCGCGCAGGAACCATCGAAAATCGAGCTCGGCACGGGCATCGCGCTGTGCTTCACCAAGAGCCCTGTCGATACCGCCTACACCGCCTGGGACCTGCAGCGGATGAGCGGAGGCCGCTTTGTGTTGGGAATCGGCTCGCAGGTGAAGGGTCACGTCACGCGCCGCTTCGGAATGCCTTGGTCAAAGCCTGCGCAGCGCATGAAGGACTATGTCGGCGCGATGCGCGCATGCTGGAGAACCTGGCAGACGGGGGAGCCGCTGAATTTTCGCAGCGAGCACTACAACATCTCGCTGATGACGCCGAATTTCTCGCCGCCTCCGCAGGCGCATCCGCACATCCCCGTGCTTATCGCGGCGGTGCAGGAGCGGATGCTGCAGGTAGCGGGCGAGGTGTGCGATGGCGTGCGCCTGCATGGCATCGTCACGCGCAAGTACCTCGATCAGATCGCTTTTCCTAACCTGAAGAAGGGCTTTGAAAAATCCGGCCGCCCTGCGGCGGACTGGGACAACTTCCAAATCGGCGGCGGAGGATTCCTGGTCGCGGGCAAGGACAAGGATGCCGTCGCGCGCGGGGTCGAAAACATGAAGTCGACCATCGCGTTCTACGGATCAACGCGTTCCTACCGTTCCAGCTTCGAGATCGACGGATGGGGTGACACGGCCGAGGAGCTGCACAAGCTTTCGGTGCAGCAGAAGTGGCGCGAGATGGCGGCGCTGGTGACCGAAGAGATGGTCCACGCGTTCGCGGCAGTCGGGACCTATGACGAAATCGCCAAGTCCATCAAGAAGCGGTTCGCAGGGGTGAACCGGCTGAGCTTCGACATGCCGATTCGCAACGACGCTGATCGCGGCACGCTCAAGGAGATCATCCAGGACCTCAAGCGTCCGTAGAGCGTCCGCGTCGATTACGCTAGCGGGGGGTTGATGTCAGACCAGAGGCGCCGCATGAACTCGATGTGGGATTCGACGGCCCACAGGGTCTCGGCTGCGGCGCTTTCGGGAATCGCCTTGAAAATCGATCCGGCGCTCGAATCGCCGTGGTCCTTGTCCACCTTGACGTGTACCGAGAAGAACAGCACTGCGTCGTCTGACAGGCCATAGTGGCGCTGCAGCCCATCGATGACGCGCACGTAAGCGTCGGGGTTGAACAGCTCGGAGCCGAGGCTGATTCCGGCCAGCGTCACGTACCACGGCTTCGAATCCGCCAGCCAGTACATCCAGTGCACCATCGCGGTCGCATCTGGAGTCATCGGCGCATGCAGCAACGCATCGCGCGGAATTCCCAGTGCCTCTCCGAACTCGAGATAAAGCTCCGGATGGGAGCGATTTACGCCCGAGACGCGCCCCAGTTCTTCCTCGATCAGGTTCTCCACGATGGCTTTGCGCGCGGGGAAGTCGTCGCACTTGGCGTAGATGAGTCCCAGGATGTTGGCGTTGTGACCCTTGTTGCCGATGAACAACTGCGTTGCCCAATGCCTCAGTTGCGACATGGTCAATTCGCCGCGCTCGATCTTCTCGATAGTCGGATGTGACTTGAGCGTGCGGTTGTTGCGTTCGAGCCGTTTGATCAATGAATCGAGTTCACGGAGTCCCTTTTGTACGTCCATTTCAAATCACCTCGTCTGCGCCCGCGCGGCACCCTCCCCGCCGGGAGGGAGGCCGGGCCTGGACAGATTCTCAGCCGCGAGACGAGTTTCGATCTCGCGCCGCAGATCCGCCTTCTTGATTTTGCCGACGTTGGTCAGCGGCATCGCGGCTACCATTTCGAGCCGCTCCGGCCATTTGTAACGCGCGACTCCGCGGTCGGTCAGGAAGTCGCGCATGGTGTCGAGCGTAAGAAGAGTTCCGGGTCTTAGAGTGACAAAGGCACAAGGCCGTTCACCAAGCCTCGCATCGGGCATCGCGACGACGGCCACGGCCGAAACCGATGGGTGAGCAAGGAGATGCGATTCGACCTCCTCGGCGCTGATCTTCTCGCCGCCGCGATTGATCTGGTCCTTGATGCGGCCTTCGACCGTGAGATTGCCGGCGGCGTCGCGGCGAACCACGTCGCCAGTTCGATAGAAGCCGTCGGTCGTGAATCCCTCCGCGTTGCGATCATCGGCACGATAGTAGCCACGAATCGTATAAGGACCGCGGCAACATAGCTCGCCCGATTCTCCCTCAGCGACGTCGCGGCCGCTGCCGTCGACGATTCGTATTTCGTCCGCGGGCGAGAGCGGCCGTCCCTGCGTGGTGCATGCGACGTCGTCGGAGTCATCAAGATGCGTGTAGCAGAGCAGGCCCTCGGCCATTCCAAAAACCTGTTGAACCTTGAGCGATGGCCAGATTCGTCGGAGCGCCCTGGCCGACGGCTCCTGCAAGCGCTGGCCGCCGACCGTGATCATCTTCAGGGACTCGAGCCTGGGGCGATCGCTTTCGGGCAGAGCGAGCAGGCTCATCGCGATAGTTGGCACGCAGGGCAGGTGCGTGATCCGTTCGCGTGAAATGATCGCCGCAATTTCCTCGGCCCCGGTCTCCTGGCTGAAAACGCTGATGGCTCCTGTCAGCAACGCGCCGATCAGACCGGGAGATGACAATGGAAAATTATGCGCGGCGGGCAGAGCGAGCAAAATCCTGCTCGTCTCGTTGAGTTCGCAAACTCGCGCCGCTTCGCGAGCGTTGTAAAGGTAATCGGCGTGTGTTCGCGGGATCAGCTTCGGGAGCCCGGTGGTCCCTCCTGAAAGGAGGAACAGTGCGACATCGAACGGATCGACAGTGCCCGTCGTCGGCTTCGCGCCGCCTCGTGAAGACGCGAGATCGATGCACCCGTTTGCCGGTGCGATGCTGAAGACGGTTTCCACCGAAGCAACGGCATCGCGCAGCTCGCGGGCGAGGGCGGCATGATCGAAGCCGCGATATTCCGGGGCGATGATAATCGCCTTGGCTTCCGCCAGTCGTGCGAGGTATTCGAGTTCCGCTCGCCGCAGAGCCGGCAGCGCCATGATCGGAATGGCGCCCAGTTCGAAGCATGCCAGCGCGAGGCTCGCGAACTCGACGCAATTGGGGAGCTGGAGAATAACTCGATCGCCTCGCGCGATTCCGTGATTGGAAAGGCAGGCCCGGAATCGCTCTGCTTCATCCAGGAATTGCGAGAAAGTCAGGCGACGGCGATGGTCCGCGACGGCGGTTCGCGCCGGGTTGGCCTTCGCCGATGACACGAGAGCCTCTGCGATCGTTTCCGGGCGCCAGTAGCCTTCGCGGATGTAGCGCTCGCGGAATTCCGCGGGATATGGCGTGCAACCGTCGAGCATGTGCAGCCGGCGCTATTGGCCGGCAATTGAACCCGAAACCATCCGAAAGACTTCATCCATGATGCGCGCGCGCTGCTCGTAGTCTCGCGTGGGCTCGTACCAGGTGTAGAACCAGTTCATCGAGCCGAACAGCAGCGAAGTCACGATACGACTGCGCTCACGGTCCAGCGTGCGTCCGCGCTCTTCGGCATACTGCTCGATTATTCGCCGGCAGATTCGCGAGTAATCGCGCTTGAGCCGCGTAATGTCCGCGGAGTAGCGGCCGCTGAGTGAATCGGCCTCGCGAACCAGCACCTTCATCTCGGCCAGGTTGTCCATGTGATAGCCGAGATGTCCTTCGATGAATTTGCGCAAGCGCGTGGCGGAGTCCGATGCCCCCCGGGAAGCGTCCTCGCCGCGCTTCAACAATTCTTCGAAGGCGCGACGCGATATCAGGTACAGCAGCTCTTCCTTGTTGCGCAGGTAGTAGTAGATGCGCGGAAAGGAGATGCGGGCATGGGCCGCGATATCGCGAATCGACGCGAGTCCGAAGCTCTTTTCCGCGAACACCGATGCGGCGGCGCGCAGGATATGATCGATATTCGCGTCATAGCGCTGGTCTGGATCGAGCGGGCGGACTCCCGGCTTGATCTTGACCACCCGTCGCGAAGGGGCTGTCTGGCCGGCGGTTTTCTTCAAGCGATGCTCCTGCGGCAGCGAAGTTGCGATTGAGGGTGTGGCGGGCGTTAGAGAAAGCGGCGTCCGGCGACCGGATCGGGAATCGGCACTTCGAGACGATTCAGCAGCCCGTTCACTTCCGCTTCGAACTCATCGCGCATCTGCTCATTGGTGCGCCGCCTGAGTCCCCAGCGCACGAAATCGTGTTGCCGCCTGGAGCCGGACTTTCCGAACATGTCGAGTCCCGCGGGGTACCACTTCTTCAGGTAGTGAATCAGCTTCTCGCGTCCATCTTGGGGATTGCGCTGGAGGTAGCGACGCAAAAGCTTGTATCCGAACGCAGCGTGGCCAAGCTCTTCCTTATGAACGCGGTCTGCTATGCGGGCAAGCGGTTCATACGAGCATCCGACCCATTCGTAGCCCATGTACGCGCCCTGGCGATCGGCGAAGAAGCTGAAAAGCCCATACTCAATCCAGTCCTCCGCCTGGTCGCGCATCTCGAAGATATAGATTGGCATCGGCGTCGCCATGAAAGCGTCATCGACGTGAACGCCGAGGTCTTCGAGCAATTTCATCCAGTAGCTGGCGTGCCGGACTTCGTCCGACCAGAAGGCGGCATACTCGGCCTTGTCCTCGGGAGTAGGTGCGAGCGCCAGCGGCTTCATCAGGGTGCGATCGGCGGCCAGCATGTACTCGGACTCGATTCGCGACTGGATCGAGAGCATCCGGACCAGCAAGTCCTTGTATTCCGCGGGCAGGCCCTGCGGGCTGGAAAATTTGATAGAGGTGTAAGACTCGGTTTCCGGCATCGCGGCTCAGTTACTCCGATTTGATGTTCTGAACGATAGTTCAGACAATCGAAGCGATCAAGGAGCCGCTTTATCCCGCCATCGTCAAGCCGCCGCTGACGCTGATCACCTGGCCGGTAATAAAGTCCGCGTCAGCTGAGACCAGGAAAGCTACCGCGCCCGCAAGGTCATCGGGCTTGCCCAGGCGGCGGAACGGGATGCCACGCGACATCGCCTCCAGCACCCCTTCGCGGCCCGCCATCGCCTCCTTGAGCAGGGCGGTTTCCGTGGGCCCGGGGCATACTACGTTGACGTTGATCTTGTTGCGCGCCAACTCGCGAGCGAGCGTCTTGGAAAACCCGATGATCCCGGCCTTGCATCCCGAATACACGGCCTCGCCGGTGGAGCCGACCCGGCCGGCATCGGAAGCGATCGAGACGATCTTTCCCGATGTGCGCTTTTGCATCCGGGGCGCGATTACGCGGCAGCAGTTGAGCACTCCGCGATAGTTAATCGCGATGATCTTCTCCCAGGTTTCGGGTTTGCTCTCCACGAACGGTTCGAGTTTGTCCCATCCTGCATTGTTGACGAGGATGTCGATCGGACCCAGCTCGCGCTCAACGGTGTCCGCTGCCGAGGACGCATCCTCAAACCTGGTTACGTCGAGCTTGATGGCTGTCGCCTTGCCGCCGGTGTCGACGATCTCCGCGGCGGTGCGCTGCGCTACCTCGACCTGGATATCCGCGACCCCTACCGCCGCGCCTTCAGCCGCAAGCCGCGTCGCGATTGCGCGTCCGATTCCCTGCGCCGCGCCGGTTATGATCGCGACCTTGCCTTCGAGCCTGGTGATCTTCGCTGCCATGGCGTTCTCCGTCAGCGCGCTACCCAGCCGCCGTCGATTATGAACGGCGCGCCGGTTGCGAAGGGGGCATCGTCGCTTGCCAGGAAAAGAGCAGTGCGCGCGATTTCCTCCGGTTTGCCGATTCTACCCAATAGCGAGAGGCGATCGTTCGCCTGTGAGGTGACGCCGCCTTCTTCCGAGACGCGCCCGACCATCGGAGTGTCGATCACACCGGGGCAGATGCAGTTCACGCGAATCTTGTAGCGTCCGTACTCGATCGCTCCGACACGCGTGAGGGCGATGACACCGGCCTTGGCTGCGCAATACGCGGAAGCGCCCTTGATGCCGACGAGTCCGGCCACCGAGGCGGTGTTGATGATTGACCCGCCGCCGCGCTTGATGAGGTGGGGCAGGGCGTATTTCATGCCGAGCCACACGCCACGGAGGTTGATCGCGATAACGCGGTCGAAGGCGTCTTCACTGAGCTGCGCCATGAATCCGCCTTCGCCCTCAATGCCGGCATTGTTGTACGCGACATCGAGACCGCCATAGCGGCGCACCGCCTCGTCGCACATCGCGCGCGCATCTTCGGAATTGGACACATCCACGCGCATCGCGAAGGCCTCTCCGCCCTCGCGGGCAATCGCGGCTACGGTTTCTTTTGCGGAGGCCTCGTTGATATCGACCGCGGCGACCCTGGCGCCTTCGCGCGCAAACAAGGCTGCTGCGGCGCGACCCATTCCGGACCCTGCGCCTGTGATAAGTGCGACTTTGCCAGCCAGTTTCATCGAACTCCCCCGTGATGAAATTCTGTGCCGACGATAGCGCATAAGCCGCGGGACGAGTTAGCGCATCGGCAACGTGCAGCCGTTTGAAGTTCCTACTGTTTCGACTATGAACAGGGCATCTGAAGACGGAGAACGGCGATGCGTTTTGATGGAAAAGTCGGAATCGTAACTGGCGGCGGGTCGGGAATCGGTCGCGCGACCGCGATCGGATTCGCGGCGCGCGGAGGCACCATCGTTGTGGCCGATATCAACGAGGAGAACGCACGAAAGGTTGAGCAGGAAATCGTCGAAGCGTGTGGCCGCGCGAGCACGATGGTCGTCGATGTGACCAAGCCTGCGGATATCGACCGTATGATTGCCGATACCAACAAACGCTTTGGTCGAATCGATTTTCTGCACAACAACGCGTTTGGCCTGCCCGCTACCGCACAGACCAGCACGCAGGCTGCGGGACGGCTCGCCGACGTCGAAGACGGCGTCTGGAGCTACATGATCGAAGTCGGCCTGACGGCAGTCTGGCGCGCGATGAAGAAGGTGCTGCCGATCATGCGCGCACAAGGCTCGGGTGCGGTGGTGAATACCGCGTCCATCTCGGGGCTTCGGGCAGACTACGGAATAGCGGCTTACAACGCGGCAAAGGCGGGCGTGATCAATCTCACCCGGGTCGGTGCGATCGAGTACGCGCGCGATGGCGTCCGCGTGAATTGCATCTGCCCGGGCGCGATCGACACTCCGCTGCTCGCGCCGGCCCTCCAGATGCCCGGCTTCGCGCAGCGGTTTTACGAGGCCATCCCGATGGGCCGGCTGGGCAAGCCCGAGGAGATGGCGAACGTGGTCCTGTTTCTGGCCTCCGACCTTGCGTCGTTTGTGACCGGCGCAGCGTTCGTCGCCGATGGTGGCCAGACTGCCAAGACCGGCAGTCCGTCATTCATGCCGGAGTAGCGAAATGCTTACGCGCCGAATCTGAGCATCAGTTCGTCGGCCAGGGCAACCAACGAAAACAGGATCAGGCCGGCGCCAACCCAGTAGGTGAAGGTTTCAACCGCCCTTCTGCCAAAGAACCGTTTGATGAAGGCTTGAGAGTAGAATGGCCAGAGGTACTCCGGAGGATCGACGAGCCACGTCCACTTTCGGGAGGTTCCAAGAATTAGGGCCGCGCCAAGGAAAACAAAGCAGAGCAGCAGTCCAAGTGTCTCATTGGCGCTCAAAGGTCTGTTCGTCCAGGAGGGTCCGATAAGGTCCTATAGGTCGTCTGAGCCGCCGTCGTCGAGGTCGCCGCCGGACTCCATTTCTTCCATCGCCTCGTCAAAGTCGTCGCCGCTGAAGTCCTCGCCCATCTCCTTACCCATCTTTTTCATCATGCGGGCGACGCTGCGCGGATCGTTTTCGTCGAGGTCCCCGAGCTTCGACGGGTCCGCGAGGGAATCGAGCCGCTGCTCTTCGCTCTTGGGCATCGCGAACCGCGACATCAGGCGGCTCATCTTTGTACCGCCGCAATGTTTGCACTGGGCGCGGACCCTTTCGCTGACGCGCGTGGTGAGCACGCTCGTGCGGCGATGGCAGTCCTGGCACTCGTATTCGTAGATGGGCATCGGTTACGCTTTCAGTCTCCAACAATTGTCGTCAAATTCAAGGTGGCGCGAAAGGCCGCCGGTGGCGGTGCCACCGAGAGCGGCAGAGCTAGAGAATCCGAAAGAGCGCCTGAGCGTTGGCGGTCGTTGCAGCGGCAACCTGCTCGCGGGAGACATTGAGAATCTGCGCGATGACGGCCGCGGTTTCTACAATCATCGCGGGTTCGGTCGCGCGGCCTTTGAACGGGCCCGCATATGGCCAGGGGCCATCGGTCTCCAGCAGCATCCGGTCCAGCGGGACCATCCTTGCGAGCCGTTGGTCGCGATCGCGATATGCCACTTCCGGTGTGATCGAGATGAAATAGCCGGCGTCCAGGATCGCAAGCGTGGTCGCGTCGTCGGACTTGTGCCAGTGGAAGACCGCTCGCGTTACTCCTGCTTGCTTCAGGATGTCGAGCGCGGAGCTCGCGGTGTCGTGAGGCGCGTGCACGATGACCGCGAGGTCGGCATCAACCGCAGCTCGCGCTATCCGGGACAAGACTACCCGCGCCCGCGATGTCACGGCGGCCTCTCGGGCGCGATCGCCATACCATGGCAGGCCGACTTCGCCGACGGCACAGAGCGAATCGCGCTCGGTCCGAATCATCGCCAGCGCGGCCGCCAGGTCCGCATCCGTAAGTTCGAGCCGCTCCGGATGATATCCGCAGGCGGCATACACGACATTTGGGAAACGGCTCGCCAGTTCCCGGACGCGCAGGTTCGATTCGCCGCCAGTCCCCGGTACGATGATTCCAGTAACGCCCGCTTCAAGAGCACGCTTGATTGCTCCGGATGGGTCGGGATACTGGTCAGCGTCAAGATGAATATGGCTGTCTATCACCAGGCGTTCGCCGATCTCCCAAAGCCAGTTTCCCCTCTCGCACGAGCGGGATTCAACTCCACGCACGCAAGCCTCGCGTAGCGATCGGTATCCATGAGCGGCCTGCGAATGATGTGGCGCAACACCCGGATGGTGGTGCTATGCGCCATCTCCGCGGCGCTTTATGCCGCGGTGCTGGTACCCTTCAAAGTGGTGCCGCTGATTCCCGGCGTGACGGAGCTGCGGCCAGCCAATGCCATTCCGGTGGTCTGCTCGTTCCTGTTCGGTCCTGCGGCGGCCTGGGGCAGCGCGATCGGAAACACGATTGGCGATTTCTTCGGCGGCGCATCGCCGGGCGACATATTCGGGTTCTTTGCGAACCTGGTCTACGGACTGATCCCATTCAAGATTTGGGAGACGATCGGCGGCGGCGAGAGTCCCGTTCCAACCTCACCATTTCAGTTCGCGAAGTATGCGTTCGCGTGTTTGTTGGGCAGTGTGTTGTGCGCGGACCTGGTCGGATGGGGTGACAACGTGCTCGCGATTCGGCCCTTCGCGATGCTCGGCAACGTGATCATCCTGAACAACATGATCTCGGCGGTCGTCCTGTCTCCGTTCATCCTGGCAGCGGTCTATCCGCGCGTGCGAAAAGGCAGGCTGCTTTATGGCGACGTGATGCCGGAACTGAAGCCGCGCCCGTTTCCGTTCAGGGTCGCCGGAATCGTGCTGCTGATGGTGGGTGAAGGGGGAGCGTGGCTGTTGGGCAACCTTTTATCAACGGGATACTGGGTGCCGAGCTTCCTTCCGGCCTGGATGAATGCGGCGCCTCACGATAAATCGATCATGGTCCTGGTAAGCCCGATGATCTTTGTGGCCTTCGCTGGCTTGGCATTGATGTGAAAAGCGACGCCGCCAGCATTGCAAGTATGAACGATAAGGCGCTCTCCGCCAGCGAGGTGACGTTCACGTACCACGGCGGAACGGTCCCCGCGCTGCGCGCCCTGAGTTTTGCGCAAGGGCGGGGAGAGCTGGTCGGAATCATGGGTGGGTCGGGCGCTGGAAAATCCACTCTCGCCAAATGCCTCAATCGGCTCATCCCTGAATTCGAGGGCGGCGACTTCCACGGAATCGTAATGCTCGGCCGGGCCCGGCTCAACGACCTGCGGGTATGCGAGGCGGCGGCGTTGGTGGGTATGGTCTTCCAGGATTTCGAAGCGCAGCTTTTCTGCACCAGCGTCGAGCTGGAGGTCGCGTTCGCGATGGAACAGGTCGGGATGGATCGCGCCGAGATGCGCGCGCGCCTGGCGCCCGCGCTCGAATCGGTCGGGCTGCCCGGCTTCGAGCATCGCGATCCAACTTCGCTGTCCGGCGGAGAGAAGCAACGCCTCGCGATCGCCTCGGTGCTCGCCCTGCGGCCATCGATCATCGTCCTCGACGAGCCGACCACCGACCTCGATCCCGAGGGCAAGGCGGAGGTATTCGCGCTGATCGCGAAGCTCCGGCAGCAGGGCCTGAGCCTGATCGTTATCGAGCACGAGTCCGAGGAATTGCTGCAAGCCGATCGGATCCTGCTGCTGCGCAAGGGCGAACTGGTTGCCGACGGACCGCCGGCGGAGGTGATGACGAATTTCGATCTGTTGAACCAGTGCGACGTGCACCAGCCCGGCCTCAACCGCGTGCTCCATCTGATCGGCATCGGTGGGCATGCAGCGTCGGTAGATGAAGCTTACGAGGCTATCGTTCGGAAGTACCCGGCGCTGCGCGATGCGCAGAGGGTCAGGACTCTTCCGCCCGCTCCGATTGAGTCCGGTTCGACCCCAACTGCCCCGCTGGTCGAGATGGAGAATGTCACCTTCGAGTACCCGGAGCAGGGGAAAAGCGCGCTTGATGGAGTCAGTCTAGAGATAGGGGCAGGCGACTTTCTCGCGATCATCGGCCAGAACGGTTCGGGAAAAACCACCTTGGCCAAGCACATCGTCGGCTTGCTGACGCCGACATCGGGCCGGGTGCTGCTGGAAGGGCGCGATCGCACCTCGATGCGAGCGGCGGAGACCGCGCGCGAAGTCGCTTACGTATTCCAGAATCCCGACCACCAGATTTCGGCCGAATCGGTGTGGGACGAAGTCGCCTTCGGCCCGCGCAACTTCGGCTTCGGCGAGGCCGAGATTGAGAAGCGCTGCACGGAGGTACTCCAAGCGGTCAACCTGACCGATATGCGCGACAGCGATCCGTTTCTTCTGAGCAAAGGCGAGCGCCAGCGTCTGGCCGTCGCGAGCGTCCTCGCGCTGCGGCCCCGGCTCCTGATCCTGGACGAGCCCACAACCGGGCTGGACCATCGCGAGCAGCGCAACATGATGGCGCTAATCCAGGAGCTCAATCGTAGCGGCATTGCGATCGTGATGATCACTCACACGCCGTGGCTGGTTGCGGAGTACGCAAGGCGCGTAGTTCTTATCAGGAGGGGTCGCAAGCTTTTCGATGGGAGCGTTCAGGAGTTTTTCGCGCAAGACGATCTGCTGGCGCGATCTTCTTTCCGGGCACCGCCCGTGACCCAGTTGTCGCGGAGGTTCGGCTCGGTCGCGCTCACGCCCCAGGCGCTCGCAGACTGGATTCGGGAGCGAGGCTGATGGCGCTGTCGCTCTATCTCGATCGCGGCACGATGATTCACCGGCTCCATCCGACGGTGAAAGTCATTTCGCTGTTCGTGATGTTCTGGTCGGTCTACTGGGTCGACCACCCGCTCTCGATGATCCCGCTGGGAATTTTCATGGCGTGGGTCGCGCAGTACACCGGTTCGTGGAAGAACTTCTACCGGTACCGGTGGTTCTTCATCATCCTGGTTTTCACCACGATGTTTGCGTGGATGTTCTTTTACCGGCAGGGCACGCGACTCGTTCATGTGCCGCTCATCTACATCAGCCGGATGTCGTTGACGTTCGGGTTTGGCCGCGGAATCAAGCTGGCGGAATTGCTGGCAGCTTCGGTGTTGTTCCTTTCGGTAACTCGCGTCGAAGAGTTCACCGTGGGACTATCCAAGCTGGGAGTATCGTATCGGGTCGGCTTTGCAATCTCGCTCGCGTTTCGACTGGTGCCGCTGTTCATCGAATCTGCCGTTACGGTGGTCGATTCCCAGAAGCTGCGCGGCTACGACTTCGATAAAGGCCGGCTGTTCGAACGATTGCGACGTTACGTAACGGTTGTGATCCCCGTGTTCATGGCGGCGCTGCGCCGGGCAAACAACATGGCGATGGCACTGGAGGCGCGTGGCTTCGGGCTGCTCAACAGCCCATCAACGCTGATCGACTATCCCGTGAAGCCGGCTGACATCGTCGCTTCGCTGACCTTGTTCATCATCGGGGCGGGTTACTTTCTCATCTACTACACCGGTTATGGAGCAATCCGGGTTTCGTAGACGGGGCGCCCGACCACGATGCGAACTCCGGTCAGGGTTCCTTTTTGTCCGCGCGCCACTGCGTGCTAAGAAACATCGATTGACCCGCCGGTTTTGGTGGAGGGACAACCATGCTCTTCGTGATAATCGGATATGACGGACCGCGCGGCGCGGAGCTTCGGCCAAAGCTCAGGCCTGCACATCTCGACAACCTGCGGCCGCTGGCGGAGAAGGGCAAGGTCCCGATCGCCGGGCCGTTCACTGACGGCAGCGGAAGCCTGATCATCGTCGATATGGATAGCGCGGAAGACGCGATGAGATTCGCCAACAGCGATCCGTACACGACCGGTGGAGTGTTTGAGCGCGTCGAAGTGAAATCATTTCGCAAGGTTTTTCCCGAGTAGAAATTCAACTGCGTGGAGTTCGAATGGCTGGCGCACTGTCAGATCTGAAAGTCGTCGAAGTGGGCGAGATGGTCTCGGCCCCGTATTGCAGTAAGTTGCTCGCCGATATGGGCGCGGACGTGATCAAGATCGAGCGTCCGAAAATCGGCGACCGCGCCCGCACCCGTGGCCCGTTTCCCAAGGACGAGGCGCATCCCGAGAAGAGCGGGCTCTTTCTCTATCTCAACACCAACAAGAAAGGCATCACGCTCGATATCGCGCAGCCCGAAGGCATGGAGTTGTTCGAAAAGCTCGCGGCCGATGCCGACATCCTGGTGCATAACGTTGCGCCGCCGGACATGGATCGGGTGGGCCTGACCTACGATCGGATCAAGCGGACGAATCCGAACCTCGTGATGACCTCGATTACTCCGTTCGGTCTCTCAGGTCCCCATCGCAACTGGCGTGCGGATGATCTGACCATATGGTGTGCCGGCGGCGTCTGCGTGCTGAACGGCGGCGGCCCTGAGCACGCCGACCTTCCTCCGTTGCGCACCTTCGGCCAGCAGGCGGGCTACCAGGCCGGCATTCACGCTGCGGTCCCGACGCTGGCGGCCGCGTTTGCGAGGCTCAATGGCGAGGCGGGTCAGCATGTCGAGGTGTCGGCGCAGGAATCGATCATCGCGCAGCTCGAGATGACGTTCGAGTACTGGCCGTACATGGGCATGATCGCGACGCGGCTGGGGCAGAAGCCGATACAGCCGGTGGAGACGATGGAGTGCAAGGACGGCTACATCTACCTGTGCTGCATCGAGGAGCATCAGTGGCGCGCATTCGTGGAAATCATGGGCAACCCGGAATGGGCGAACGAGGAGATTTTCAAGGACCGCCTCGCGCGCGGAGTTAACTGGGACGTACTCAAGGTCTTTTTGCAGGAATGGGTCGGACAGCAAACGGTTCTCGATCTCTATCGCAAGGCGCAAGCGAAGCGGGTTCCGTTCGCGCCTGTATCTACGATGGGCAGCTTGCTCAGCAACGAGCATCTGAAGTCGCGTGGATTCTTTGTCGACATCACGCAGCCGGTTGCGGGAACGCATAAGTATCCCGGCGCGCCCTTGAAGTACCATCGCACGCCCTGGGAAATCCGCACGCCGGCTCCCACGCTGGGGCAGCACAACGCCGAGGTGTTCGGCGGCAAGCTGAAACTCCCGCAGGCACGAATCGACGAACTCACGCGCAAGGGTGTCATCTAGTCATGGGCAAGCCTCCTCTTAGCGGAATCAAGGTCGCCGACTTTACATGGGTGTGGGCGGGGCCATATTGCACACTGCAACTGGCGCACCTGGGCGCCGATGTCACGCGCATCGAAACCAAAACGCGTCCGTGCGTCACGCGGATGCTGCCGCCGTGGCCCGAGGGAAAATTCGACAGCCTAAACAAGTCCGGCTACTTCAACCAATACAACCAGGGCAAGAAATCGCTGTCGCTGAACTTCAAGTATCCCGAGGCGAAGGAAGTTGCGTGGCGATTGATTAAGGAAGCCGACGTCGTCGTCAACAACTTCGCATCGGGCGTGATGGAAAAGATGGGCTTCGGCTACGAGGCAATCTGCAAGGTCAAACCCGAAATCATCATGATCTCGCTCAGCGGCTATGGCGACACCGGTCCGTATCATGATTACGTCGCGTACGGGCCGGCGCAGGTTCCGCTTTCGGGACTTTCATCGCTGACGGGGTACAAGGGCTTCCCCCCGATGCATGCCGGGTTCAGCTATGCCGATCCCAATGCGGGAGTGCATGGCGCATTCGCGGTGCTCGCCGCGTTGTACCATCGCAAGAAGACCGGCAAGGGACAGTATATCGACATGGCGCAGTGGGAATGCGCGATGGATCTGCTCGGCGAGGGAATCCTCGAATACACGATGAACGGGCGCGAGCCGGAGCGTAACGGAAATCGCGATCCCCACATGGCGCCCCACGGAATCTTCAAATGCCAGGATCTGCCCGAGAAGGTGCTGGACATGACTATCGATCGATGGGTGGCGATCGTTTGTGAGGATGATGCGCAATGGGCGCGGTTGGCGGCTGCGATGGGTAAGCAGGAGCTCGCCAATGATGCGCGCTTCAGGACCCTGGCCGCTCGCAAGGCCAACGAAGACGAACTCGAAGCGATCGTTACTCAGTGGACATTGCCGCAGAAGTTCGACGAAGTCGCGAAGAAGCTGCAAGCTGCCGGGGTGACGGCAGCGCCGTGCGCCGACAACAAGTATCTGTGCGATGAAGATCCGCACATGAAGCAGCGCGACTACTGGGTCGAGCTGCCTCATCCCGAGGTCGGCATAAAGCGTCATGCCGGAATTCCGTGGAGGATGAGTGAAACTCCGAGCAGAGTGAAATCGGCGGCGCCGTGCCTGGGGCAGCATACCGACGAGACCCTGGCGCGGCTCGGATACGGCACGGCGGAGATCGAATCGCTTCGGAAAATCGGCGCGCTCGACTAAGCGCAAGGAGCCTGGCCATGCGCACACTCAAGACATTGACGGAAGGATTGCTCTTTCCGGAGGGACCGCGATGGCATGAGGGGAAGCTCTACTTCTCCGACATGCACGACCTCAAGGTGAAGACCGTCGATCTGCAGGGCAAGACCAGCGTCGTGTGCGAGGTGCCGAACCGGCCGTCGGGCCTTGGATGGCTTCCCGACGGGCGGATGCTGGTCGTGTCGATGCGCGATCGGAAGCTGCTCAGGCTCGAGGGCGGCGCGCTGAAAGAGCACGCCGACATGTCCAGGGCTGCGCCGTTCGATTGCAACGACATGGTGGTGGATACGAAAGGGCGGGCCTACGTCGGCAATTTCGGATTCGACCTGCACAACGCCGAGAAGCCGCGCACGACGAACATGCTGATGGTGACGCCGGAAGGGCAGGTGCGGGTGGTCGCGGAGAACCTGATGTTTCCGAACGGTACCGTCATCACGCCCGACGGCAAGACGCTGATTGTCGGCGAGTCATTCGGCGCGAAGCTGACCGCATTCGATATCGCGGCGGAGGGATCGCTCAGCAATCCGCGCCCGTGGGCGAACATCACTCCGTACGTTCCCGATGGAATCTGCCTCGACGCCGAAGGCGCCATCTGGGTGTCGGCTGCTACCGGATCGACGGTCATCCGCGTGAAAGAGGGCGGCGAGATCACCGAAAAGATCAAGGTGGAGACAGACACTTTCGCGTGCATGCTGGGCGGACCAAACCGTAAGACGCTGTTCGTGCTCACGGCCGCATCGTCCAATCCGGATGAGTGCAAGAAGAATCCTACCGGACGAATCGAAATCACCGAGGTGGATGTGCCGGGCGCCGGACTGCCGTAAAGACTGTCGCATGATGGCTACTGGCGCTCGCGCGAACTTCGTGGCGTAATCTCGATATGGGCCTCAACGGAAATGCAGGCGTGTTCCAGGCGCGGCGCGCGAAGTTCCTGCAAGCGATCGGGGAAGGCGGGACCGCGATTCTGCCCAGCGCTCCGGTGGCGATGCGCTCGGGCGACGTTGAATTCATCTACCGCCAGGACAACGACTTCTATTACCTGACCGGCTTCGAGGAGCCAGAATCGATCGCGCTGTTCTCGCCGGGGCATCCGGAGGGCGAGTTCGTGATGTTCGTGCGGCCGCGCGACAAGGAGCGCGAGACCTGGACCGGCAAGCGCGCCGGTGTGGAAGGCGCGATGGTCGAATACGGCGCCGCGAAAGCCTGGGTACCCGAAGAGCTGGAGAAAGTTCTGCCGCGCTATCTCGAGAAGAGCGATCGCATCTACTACCCGATCGGGCGCAACGAAAAGATGGACGAGCGCGTGCTCAAGCTGGTGCAGTCATCGAGTGCGATGCGTCCGCGAATCGGGTCGGGGCCGTATGCGATCGTCGATCCGCGCGAGTTCCTGCATGAAGCGCGCTTGCGCAAGGAACCGACCGAGATGGAATTGATGCGCAAGGCTGCCGCCATCTCCGCGGAGGCGCACAAGGCTGCGATGCGCAAGGCGCGCGGCGGCATGAAGGAGTGGCAGATCGAAGCGGAAGTCGATTTTGCATTTCGGTCGCGGGGCGCGGCAGGGCCGAGCTATCCGTCGATCATCGCATCGGGGCCGAACGCCGCGATCCTGCATCACATCGAGAATCGCCGCGAGATGCGCGCGGGTGAGCTGCTGCTGATCGATGCGGGATGCGAGTACGACTTCTACGCATCGGACATCACGCGCACCTTTCCGGTCGGGGGCAAGTTCAATGAGCTGCAGCGGCAGCTCTACTCGATCGTGCTCGAGTCCCAGCTCAAGGGAATCGAGAAGGCGTTGCCGGGGGCGAGGTTTGACGATCCGCACGAGGCTGCGCTGCGCGTGTTGATCGATGGAATGCGCGACCTGGGGCTGGTGAAGGGCAGCACCGAGGAAGTGCTGGAGAAGGGCAGCTACCGGCGCTTTTACATGCATCGCACCAGCCATTGGCTGGGCATGGATGTGCACGACGTCGGGCTGTATCGCGTCAAGGGCGAGTCGCGAAAGCTGGAGCCCGGGATGGTGCTGACGGTAGAGCCGGGCCTCTACATCGACGAAGACTGCGAGGAAGCGCCGCCGCATCTGCGCGGGATTGGGATTCGCATCGAGGATGACGTGCTCATCACCGAAGGCGGACATGAAATCATCACGGCCGCGACCCCGAAGTCGATTGCGGATGTCGAGGCGCTGACGGCTGGATAATTCGTCTTTTCTGCTGATGTGCGACCGCCCGTTGATCCGGGATTCCTCGCGGAGTTTCTGGACGCGCGCTCCGCGCGCATCATCCGCGGGAATGACAAACAACCAGAACTGACTACCAGAAGTGCCAGTTTGAGCAGCTCTTGTTGTCGTCGTCGCACTTCAGGTCGCAGTTGCCGACCTGGATCTGGCAGTACCACGCGTCGGTATTCTTGACCTGGCAGAGCTGGTAGTTGCGTTCGCACTCGTACCTGCACTTGGTGAGCGCCTGCTTGCATTTGCTGGCGCATCCAGCCATGGCCAACACAAACGCGAGCGAGAGCAGAGCCGGAGCGTAGTGCCTTTTCTGTGAAATCCGGGGATGCTGTTCTTCAGAGTTCCAGCGCACTGGCGGTGCCGACGATGGTTTTGGTGCCGTCGGATTTCTCGCACCACACCTCGGCATCTGCGCGGGTACGCTTGCCCTCGGCGTGACGATCGAGAATTCTGCCGCGTGGCCCGGTCACATCGTTGCCCCACACCACGTTGACCAGCCGCAGATCCATCTTGCCGCCGTAGTAGAAGCCCAGCCCGAAGCGGCGAGTCATCATCTCGGCGACCACGCAGACCGAGAGCATCCCCTGCACGACGATCTCCGGAAATCCCAGCTCGACCGCCTTCTGGCGGTTGTTGTGATAGTTCAGCGCCGGTCCCGAGAACGCCATGCACATGTCTTCGGTAATCGTGCGCGTCGGCGCATCGAAGGGTTCCCCGCCGCGCTCTCCAACGCTGAAGCTCCGCTTCGAATCCTTCTCGCGCGAGCGATCGACCACGAACGCATCCTTCTTTGCCTGGTCGGGAATGAGGAAACTCTGATGGGTCCGGCTGCGGGAGACGATGTGGCCTGCAGCATTGGTGACAATGACCTCGTTCACGACGTACTCGCGGTCGCGCTTCGAGTAGCGATCGATGATGAGCGAGCGCGTCGCGATTCGCTCTCCCACCATCACGGGCATGAAGATCTCCCATTCCTGGCGGGCGTGCAGATTGCCGTAGATGTTCGGCAGGTACCATTCGAGTGTTTTGTAGACTGCCGAGTGCAGAATCAGGGCGGGAGCGAGCGGCCCGCCAAGCGGAGACTTGTCGCGATACCAGGGGTTGTTATCGCCGGTCCCCGCGATGAAGGTGGCGACCAGGTCGGGAGTAATGTCGTAGGTAACGCTGCCGTAGTCGCGGCCGACGAACCTTTCATCTTTCTCGAATAGCTGGGTCATGGTCGTAGTTAAAGTTTCACTTTAGCTTTGAGCCGGTCGTTGAATTTGGCCGTATCGATCACGGCGCGACGATGGGTGCCTGAGCCGATCTGCTCGGCTTCGTCGAAGGCGGTCACGGTGAACTCGAGGCGGCGGCCCTCGCTCCTGGTGACTTCCGCTTCGGCGCGGACGCGATGCTTCGGCGGAGTCGCGGCGGTGTGCTGGGCGTCGATCGAGATGCCGACCGAGCCTTCGCCGGGATCAAGGAATGGTTTGATCGCGTCCATTGCCGCAAGCTCCATCATTCCGATCATGGTGGGCGTGGACATCACCTGCGCGAGCGAAGAATCGAGCTCGCTGGCGAGGTGAGACTTCGCGACGACTTGTTCGAACTTGCCCCTGGCGCCGACTGGTATCGGTTTCATTTCGACTCTCTCCGCAATCCCATAGCATCGAGTTTCTTCGCGAGCCACACGACGCGATCGTTGCCCCAGAAGAGCTCGCCCGCGGCGACGAAAGTGGGGACGCCGAATGCGCCGTCACGTTCGCCTTCTGCGAACGATGCCTTCAAGTCGCCTGGCCCATCGGTCTCCGCGTATTTCCGGAACGCGGCGCTGTCCAACCCGACCTCGTCGACTACCGCCGCGACTGCCGAGATATCTTCGATGTTCAACTCGCGTTTGAAGAAGCGTTCGAAAACCCGATCGGAGAAGGGACGGAACTTGCCGTGCCGGTCAGCCCAGATGCCGGCCATCATCGCGATGCTGGAATCGAACAGCTTCTGCGGTCCGCGGATGATCATCCCGCGCGCGTTCGCGTGCCGGCGCACGTCCAGGTAGAGGTAACGGACTTTGCGCCAGTCACGCTCGGTGCGTTGCTCGAGTTCGCCGCCATATGCGCCGCGCGGATTGAAGTCGAGGGGAAGCGGGCGCATCCGGATGCGATGGGTTTGTTCAAGCTGGAACGCCGGTTCGAGCGCGAGGTACGTGAAGGGACTTTTGTAGTCGTAGTAGAACCTGATGGTTTCGAGTGATTCAGGCATCGCGTTCCGACTTTAGCGATAGCCGAATCCGATCGCGAGCAAAAGACCGGCGGGCAGAATCCGCAGATTTCAGGGGAGACTAATTTTTGCCCGCGTTGCGATCGAGGTAGTCGAGGATGATGCGGCGCTGGTCGGAGGTCAACGGCTCCCTGCCCGATGCGCGGATTTTTTGATCCATCGCGTCGACCTGGGTTTCCCACATCGCGGCCGTCATCGAGCGCGGGTCGTACGCGCGATGGCATTGGGAGCAATGCTGAACGTAGACGGAAGCGGCGGCGCTGTCTGCCTCGGGAAGAGGCCGCGACTTGCAGGCCGCGAGCGACAATCCCAGAGCGGCGGCGATTGCCCCAACGAAGCAGGTTGCGAGTCTCGATGAGCGGCGCATGCGTTTAGCCGGGGATGCGCGCATCTGGAAAGCGCGCGGTGATCTCTTTGCGAAGGGCCGCCATCAGCGCGGCGCGGTCTGCGGCGGGCAGAGCTACCTTGCGTTCGGCATCAGGCCGTATCCACACGGGGCCGAAGCGCAGCTCGTCAGACTCGTAGCGCGGGAACAGATGCCAATGGACGTGCGCCTCGGTGTTGCCGAGGCATTCGTAGTTCATCTTCCAGGGCCTGGTGACGGCGGCGATCGCTTCTGCCGCAAGGCGCACTTCGTCGAACAACGCGTGCGCTTCGTCCCGCGGCATCAAGTACATCTCGGTCGCGTGGCGCCTGGCGAACAGGATGCAATAACCGCGATAGAACTGCGCATCGCCGAGAATCATGTAGCTGCTCGGCAGCTCTGCGACGAAGTCAGCGAAGGCGCCGGCCCTGATTGCGGCGATTCCCTTGCAGATTCCGCATTTCGACGGGTCGGCGGTCTCAGCGGGCATCGGGCGCCTCCGGCACTTGCACGAGCTTGATGTTGGCCGGCTTCAGCAGGTCGCCGACCGTGTGCAGCTTGTACTCCTTGCCGTAGTACACGGTGCGGATGCCGGTGTTGATCAGCACCTTGAGGCAATGGATGCACGGGGTATGCGTCACGTAGATGTCCGCATCGCGAATAGCGGCGCCGTTGCGGGCGGCCTGGGTGATAGCGTTGATCTCGGCGTGGATCGTGCGAAAGCAGTTCTGCTCGATCTCGCCGTCAGGATTGCGCGATTCGTAGATGAGGCATCCGACCTCGGTGCAATGCGGCATTCCGGCCGGAGAGCCGTTGTAGCCCGTTGCGAGGATGCTGCGATCGCGCACGATGACGGCGCCGACCTTGGCGCGCAGGCAGGTGGATCGCTCGGCAACCTGCCGCGTGATGGTCATGAAGTATTGATCCCACGATGGGCGCGGCGCGTGGCCCTGCGGCGAATCTTTCCTGGTTTCCAGCCTGGTCTCCCCCGTTTCTCGTCTAGCGATCGATGGTTGCTATCGCCTTGAGGAGGTGCGGCGGTGCAGAGTTCGCCGGCGCCTGGTACCTGACATCGTAGGACTGTGACTGCGGCTTGGTAGGCACTTCCGGGGTACTGATCGAAATCGGCACGGGAACGAAGGTAACGATGAACAGCACGACCGTGGCCCACGCGGCAATGCTGCGGCGGCTGTCGAGAGGAGTGTCGCGATCCTGCGTGACAGGATGGCCGAGGCCGAGCGCGACTCCGAGCACCGCCCATATCAGCCATCCGGCCCAGAAGCTGTAGCCGAGCGCGAGCGGCACGATCACGAGCAGCACGCAGGAACCGACGAACAGCGTCGAGATCGTGCGATGCCAGCGCGGGAAGAGCGTGTACACGACGTGGCCGCCATCAAGCTGGCCGATCGGGAGCAAGTTCAAGGTCGTGACGAACAGCCCGATCCATCCGGCGAACGCCATCGGATGCATCGTGATGTTGACCGAGTTGGGGTCGACGCCGAGCACCACGCGGCTGATTCCCCAGAACAGGAGCGAGTTGCCGAGCTCCAGCGAGAACCCGGTTTGCGCGCTGAGCGGAGAGACAGAGGAGAGGCGCAGGCCGATGATCACGCACGGCAGGGCAACCAGCATCCCGGCCCATGGGCCGGCCGCGCCGATATCAAACATCACGCGGCGCGAGCGCGGCACTTCTCTCATCCGGATGAATGCGCCGAAGGTGCCGATGATCATGTACGAGGGAAAAGGCGCGGGAAGAAAGTAGGGCAGGCTCGCATCGACGCCGTTGCGGCGCGAGGTCAGGTAATGGCCCATCTCATGCGAAAGCAGAATGGCCATCAACGGAATCGAGAATGACAACCCGGTCGAGAGCGCGGCGAGGCTCGCGATCGGATGGAACAGCGAGAGGTCAGCGCCATTGCTGTACGCGCCCGCCATCGTGGTGGTGAGCAAGGTCAGCGCGAACAGCACGAGGTTGATCACGGGGATGTGCATCGCCACCGGGGTCACGGGCCGAGCGTTCTCCGGGCCGTAGCGGGGGATCTCGGTCAGGACGCCGGAGGGATCGCGATATGCTGACGCGTCATTCATGATCAGGACGGGGCGACGTGCGCATGCACGTGTGTTCCAACGCGGCAGCCAAGCCGCTCGGCGGCGTTTCCGTCACGCACCGCGATCTCGAGGAGTTCAAAACTGCCAAACGTGGCGAGGATGGTACCCACAGGCGCGTCGCCATAAGTGTTGAGAATCGCCATCGACGCGCCGGTATCGATCCTAACCGAAACCTGTTTACCGGGGAAGGAAGAGTTGAGGCGCGCGATATCGTCGCGGCTGATGTTGGTTACGAGGTTGCCAAACGCATCGATATAGAGGACTTCGCCGCGAATTGCAGCGCGGCTCACCGCGAGCTTGGGGAGGCTGAGGGGACGGATCCGCTCCAGCGCCGGCCCGACCCGGCGAAGCTGCATTCCGCGCGCGAGGTTGGCAGCGACGGGGCTGAAGATATCGCGCCCGTGGAAGGTTGCGCTGGCATCGGCGAACCGCGAGGTGCCGATTTCGACCGCGCGCGTGATTTCGGCCTCGTGCGCAGCCAGCGCCATCACGCCGTTGTCCGGGCCGACAAAGCGCGCGCCGGCGCGAGTCTCGATAGCGATGGGGAGCCGCGAGGTTCCAACTCCGGGATCGACCACGACCAGGAACACGGTGCGTTTAGGAAAGAACCGCCAGCTTTCGCGCAACGCGATCGCTCCCGCGACGATCGATTGCGGCGGGATGCCATGGGTGATGTCGATGATCGGTGCATCGGGGGCGATCGACGCGATGACGCCCTTCATCACGCCGGCGTAGTGGTCGCGATAGCCGAAGTCGGTGAGTATTGCGACGGGAGCTGCAGTCTGGCGAGGACTGGTCACTTGCGTCCGGGTCGGCCGAGTTCTTCGCGCACGGCCGCGGCCAGCAGCGGGAACATCAACTCGTGATGGCCAGTGAGGGTAATGCGCGTGCCGCCGGTTTCGGTCGGGCGCTCGACGACGTTGCGGCGCGCTCGATACTGGTGAAGGAAATCCATGTCGGCGGCGGTGAAGTTGCGCGCATTGCGACGGAGGTTGCGCGCGAGGTTCAACGCTTTCAAAAACACCTCGGGCATGACCACGGCGGAACCCAGGTTCAGCACCACGCCGCGCGAGAGCGTGCCGGCGACGGCAGCGAGACGATGGAAGTCGGCCATGGTTGCGGCGCCGATGGCAGCGCCGTTGGCGGATGGATGCATGTGGATGATATCGGCGCCGATTGCGACGTGAACAGTCGCGGAGACGCCATGGCGGTGGGCGGTCGCGAAGATGCTGGCTGAGCGGAACTTGAGCCGCGCCCTGTTGATCTCGCGGCCAACGACTTCGCCGAGGCCGAGTCCTTCTTCGGCAGCCATCACGGCCGCCCGATTCAAGAAAGCTCCGGTCTCCTCCGCCATCCCGAAGCTGCCGTCAGCGAGGCCTTCGCCGACGTCTTCGGAGGTGCGGCCCGCCAGCGCCATCTCGTAGTCGTGGATGATCGCTGCGCCGTTGGTCGCGATCGCGGTGAGAATGCCGTCGCGCATCAGGCCGCAGATGATTGGCGCGAGGCCGACCTTGATCGGGTGCGCCCCGATCATCATCAGGAAGGTGCGGCGCGAGCGATGCGCGGTTGCGATCGCGCGTGCCAGCGTGCGCAGGTCGCGCGCGGCCAGCACGTCCGGCAGTGAATCCAGGAAGCGGCGCATCGAAGCGCCCCTGGCGATGGGAGCGGCGAGCTGCTTGCTGTTCACGATTCGCGACAGAGAAGCGAGCTTGCGGGTGCGTGCGCGCCGCGGATCGATTCGTTCAAGTTTCATCCGGAGTTTCCCGGTCATTCACTTTCCAGCCACGTGGTCATATCAAGCTCCGAACCGGCACATTGTGCCAACTACAGCGCGCAAAAGCGACGGCGAGACTTTACTTAAGCGTGCGCGCGGACTAGTTGGCGGCATCAGGAGGGCGGCAGCATGAGTCTTTCGAGGCGACTGACGGCGGAGTTCATTGGAACCTTCTGGCTGGTTCTGGGCGGCACCGGCACAGCGGTTCTGGCGGCAGGCTTCCCAAAAGTAGGGGTAGGACTGCTCGGAGTGGCGCTCGCTTTCGGGCTGACGCTGCTCACGATGGCGTACGCGATCGGGCATATCTCCGGATGCCACATTAATCCGGCGGTGACCGTGGGGTTGTTCTCGGGTGGAAAATTCCCCGGCAGTGAAGTGGTCCCCTACATCGTTGCCCAGGTAATCGGAGCGATTGTCGCATCGACGGTGCTCTACATCATTGCGAGTGGGGCGGAAGGATTCAGCCTGAGCGCGGGCTTTGCCGCGAACGGTTACGGAGAACATTCGCCGGGCGGATATCCACTGTCGTCGGCGCTGGTGTGCGAAGTCGTGATGACGTTCATCTTCCTGTTCGTGATCATGGGCGCGCTGGACAAGCGGGTTCCGGCTGGTTTTGCGCCAATTCCGATCGGGCTGGTGCTCACGCTGATTCATCTGATCAGCATCCCCGTGACGAATACGTCGGTGAACCCAGCGCGCAGTACCGGTCCCGCGCTGTTCGTGGGCGGATGGGCGCTCGAACAGCTGTGGCTGTTCTGGGTCGCGCCGCTTGTGGGGGGCGCGCTGGGAGGGTTCGCGTATCGCGCGCTGGCGGGCGAGGAGGAGTAGAAGCGAAAAAAGTGATCCGCAGGTTTCGCAGATTCCCGAAGGAGCCTGTGGAAATGACAACATTTGACAACACTTTCGGCGGGGCAGAGACGCCGGTCGACTGTAACATTCCGTAACATTTTCGAGTGCACCTGGTTTCCATTGGCGGCCGACCGGAATCGGCCAATGCGCGCCTGAATCGGATCGAGGCGCTTCGCTGCGGTGCGCTGGAATTCATGGTCCCGGAGCCATGATCCGCCCCGGAAAGTTTGTTCGCAAATGCGCCTAAGCGGCAGTTACGGATCATCCACAGCTTGTCTACAGCAGCCGGCTGAAAGACGCTGCGGATAGCGGAATTATCCAGGTCCGCTGCACCGTCGCGGGTGCGCAATCACCTGAGCCGTCAGCTCGCGGGCAGCCCGGCAGCAGCGGCGAGATGGGCAGGAAGCCGACCACGCCGCGGTGCCCCTGTGCGCGGATCGTCGGAGTCGCGCGACAATCGGTCTAGTCGGGCGTCGGGCAGCCCTCCGGTGTTGGCGATACCGGCTGGAATCCCACGACCCCGCACTGCCCCTGATAGAAGTAGTTGTCGCACTGGAGGGGGTTGCGCCCGGTGTTAACGATGGGAGTCCCCGCAAGAGAGGTACCGGTGGTGTCCTGCCAACACACCATACTCGGAGCAGCAGGGTTCGGCGTGGGGGTGGGCGTTGGCTTCTTCTGCCTGGAAGAGTTCCGGGTGGTCGTAAAGCTATAGGAGAGTACCGGGGTGCTGGTACCGGTTGGGCTCGGAATGCCGAGGGCCACGCTTATCGGCACTCCCGCGGGGACCTGGTAGCCGCTGGTGCAAGCCGAGGAAGACTCATAGGTGCCCTTGGGCCACTGGCTTTTGGGAAGTTTGAGGAGCATTTCCGGTATTCCGATATCGAAAATGCCACTGCCGGAAAATGGAGTGGAGGAATTTTGCAGAGTGAAAGAACCGGATATCAACTGGAAGTCTCCGGGATGTTCACTATCAGCCAGAAGATCGTAGGTGTTGTAGCCGGTCGTCGAGTTTATTCCGAGGGTGATGTCGCCGTTCCCCTTGGTTGGGGGCGCCGGCAGCAGGTAGCCCTGGTTGATGTCGGTGCCGAGGTTTGCGTCGGTTACCTGCAGGAAGGCGTTTTGGGCGGGGCTTTGGAAGAGCTCGGTGGGCGAGCTGCTCTCACGGTCATAGCCGACCCCAATGTAATGTAAGCCGCCGGGACTGGTACAAGGCGGGGTAGTGGGCACGTTCGAGCAACTTGTAACCGGGCAATTATATTTGACCGCGAGGACCATTATCGGATTGGTCTGGATCCATCCGGTAGTGGTCTTGATATCGACCGGGGCCAGATAATAGTTGCCCCAAAAGGCCTGGTTGTCGCTGTCGTAGCAGGTCGTTCCCACCGGCCCGGGACCGATCACCGGGGTGATGGTGTTGGGATCGGGAAGGTCGCTTTGCGTCACGATCGTTCCCAGCGAGCCCGTGTCAACCGTGTAGGTTCCCGGGGTGGGCGTTGGCTTAGCCGAAAAAGCACTGGCGGGATAGCCGACCGCCGCCTTGACCTGCAGGGCATTGGGCACCGTACTCGTGAGATGCACTGAGTAGGTCTGCCCTTGGGTACTCGCCGGGCAAGGCGGATTCTGCGGCAGAATCAAGGTCTGGCCGATTGCATAGCCTCCTCCCGAGATCGTCGAGTCAGAAATCCAGGCATCCACCGCTACGTTGTTGGGGACCGCGTCACCGTTGTATTCGAAGGTGACCGCGGAGGTGGCGATAGGAGTCGGGTTGGTAACCGTGATCGCGCTCGACCCGTACACCATAACCGTCAGCGGATTGGTGCTGCTCGGGGTTAAGGGGGCGCCAGTCGAGTTCACTGCCGAAATTGTGATCGTGAAGGTGGAGGCCGCACCCGGGGTGATCTGCGGATTGCCCGGCGAAAATTGAATCAGGTCGGGTATCGGACTGGGTGTTGGAGTCGCCGTGGGCGTAACCGTGGCGGTCGGCGTGGGGGTCGGAACCGGAGCGGTGACCGATACGCTGGTCTGACCGTGAACGCCATTGACGGTTGCGCTGATCGACGCGCTGCCAGGCGTGAGACCGGTTACCAGGCCCTGACTGTTGGTCACATTGCTGACCTGGGCGACAGTGTCGTTGGAAGAGGTCCAGCTCGCCTGGGTCGTCAAATCCTGCGTGGTGTGATCGCTATAGGTCCCGGTCGCGGTGAGCTGCACAGTGCTGTTGGCAGCGATGCTCGGATTTGCCGGGGTTACCGCGATCGAGCTCAGGGTCGCGGCCGTGACGGTGACGTTGGCGGATCCCTTCACTCCACCGAGTTGCGCGCTGATCGCGGTGCTTCCCTGACCTAGCGCGGTCACCAGCCCCGCGCCCTTCAGCGCGTTGCTGACATGAGCAATCGATTTGTCGGCCGAGGTCCAGCTTACATAGCGCGTCAGATTCTCATTGGTCCCATCGCTGAAGGAACCGGTGGCGGTCAGTTGCACCTTGGCACCATCCGCCAGCGAGGGCGCCGCGGGAGTGACGGTGATCGAATTCAAGGTTGCGGCGGTCACCTTCAAATTGGTCGAACCCTGTACTCCACTGACGGCCGCGGTGATCGAGGTGCTTCCCACGCTGAGACCGGTCACCAGTCCGTTGCTGCCGGGGGTATTGCTGACTTGCGCGATGGTGCCAGTGGCCGAGGTCCAGTTGGCCTGGGCCGTGAGATCTTGCGTGGTGCCGTCGCTGAAGGTGCCGGTCGCCATGAGCTGCACGGTGGTGCCGTTGGCGATCGAAGGAGTCGGCGGAGTGATTGTGATCGAACTCAGGGTTGCCGGGGTAACTGTTACGCTCGCGGAACCCCGCACTCCGCCGTAGCTCGCATTGATGGTGGTGCTCCCCTGGAGGAGCCCGGTCACCAAACCGGCGGTTGCCTGGGTGTCGCTTACTTGCGCGACGGCACTATTGGCCGCGGTCCAGTTCGCCTGCTGTGTAAGGTCCTGGGTAGTCCCATCGCTGAAGGTGCCGGTGGCGTTGAGCTGCACGCTGGTGCCCTGGGCGAGCGAAGCAGTTGGCGGAGTGATCGTGATCGAACTCAGCGTTGCGGCGGTCACGGTGACGGTTGTAGAGCCCTGGATGCCGTTGAGGGTCGCGGTTATCGCGGAGCTGCCCTGGCTTGTACCGGTGATCAACCCCTGAGTCGGTGGTGCATTGCTGACTGATGCGATGCTGCTGCTGGCGGAGGTCCAGCTCACCTGGTTGGTGAGGTCTTGCGTGGTTCCGTCGCTCAAATTGCCGGTCGCGGTAAGTTGCAATGCGGTGCCGTCGGCCAGCGAAGGGGCTGGCGGCGTGACCGTGATCGAACTCAGGGTTGCGGCGGTGACAGTGACGCTCGCGGAGCCCTGCACTCCGCCGAACGTGGCCGTGATGGTAGCAGCCCCTTGTGCCACTCCCGTTGCCAAGCCCTGGCGGTTGGGCGCGTTGGCGACCTGGGCGATCGCGATATTGCTGGAGGTCCAACTGGCGTGGACGGTAAGGTCCTGCGTGGTGCCATCGCTGAAGTTACCGGTGGCGGTCAGTTGGACAGCAGTGCCCTGGGCTATCGACGGGTTGGGCGGCGTTATGGTTATTGAACTCAGGGTCGCGGCGGTTACGGTAATGGTCGTCGAGCCCTGCACACCATTGAGGGTCGCGACGATCGAGCCGGTGCCCTGAGTCACTCCGGTCGCGATGCCGACGGTGGCGGCAACGTTGCTGACCTGTACGATCGAACTATCGCCTGAGCTCCAGCTCACCTGCGCCGAGAGATCTTGCGTGCTGCCATCGCTGAAGGTGCCGGTGGCGGTCAGTTGAATCCTGGTTCCCTGAGCTATCGAAGGACTCGGCGGGGTGATCGAAATTGATTCGAGTGTAGCAGTCGTGATGGTCACGGTCGTCGAGCCCTGGACGGCGCCAGCGGCGGCGCTGATGGTCGCGGTTCCCGGGCTTGCACCGGTTACCTGTCCGATCGTGGTTCCGGTATTGCTGATCTGCGCGACGGCAGAGTTGCTTGAGCTCCATGTCGTTTGGCTGGTCAGATCCTGCGTGGTTCCATCGCTGAAGTTGCCCGTAGCAGTGAGGCGTAACGCACTGCCCTGCGCGATTGATGGATTGGGGGGAGTGATCGTGATCGAAGTCAGCGTCGACGCGGTCACGGTGACCGTGGTCGAGCCTTGTACGCTCTTGTAGCTCGCGGTTATCGCACTGCCGCCCGCGGCAATACCTGCCACCAGGCCGATGGTGTTCGAGCTATTGCTGACAGAGGCGACATTGGTGTTGGCCGAGCTCCAACCCACCTGGGTGGTGAGGTCCTGCGTGGTTCCGTCGCTGAACTTCCCGGTAGCGGTGAGCTGAAGCGTGGTGCCCTTAGCGAGGAAGGGGTTGGCAGGCTCGACCACAATCGAAGTCAAGGTCGCGCTGGTTACCGTAAAGGCGCTTTGAGCCTGCTTGCCGCCCAGCCTTGCGGTCACGGTTGAAAGGCCCGCTTCGCCGGCGGTTGCTAACCCCTTGCTGCCGGACTTGTTGCTGACCGTCGCAACCGAGCTGTCGGTCGAACTCCAGGTTACCGACGCGGTCAGGTCCTTGGTCGTGCCATCCGAGTAGGTGCCGGTGGCATGTAGTTGCTGCGTGAAGCCGACCGCGCTTGACGGGTTAACCGGGTCGATGGTTATCGCCGTGAGACTGTTGGGGGCAGGGGCGGGCGCCGAGGATGAAGAACTACCGCCGCATCCGCTGAGAAGACAAACGAAGACCGCAGTAATGGCGAGCCTTGGGAGACTTCCGGGGTTTGGTGAAATTGTCATCTCTGTTTTAGGGCATGCGAGTCCAAGCATCTCTGCGAACAGTGTGGCCAGTCTGGTCACGACGTGGATAAAGTCTACATCTAAAAACAGACGATGTTTTTTACTGCATCTGGTTAATCGATTGCAAGTTTCCGCCTGTCACTGCATAAAGATGATTGTCTCATTCCTATAGAGTATTACTAGAACTGTCATTGATTGAATAAATCGTAGACGTTTTGCATCTATGACAAATTCTCCGGAATCTCGATCGGGGTTGGAGACTCTTGGGGCCGTCTGCACGCTTTATGTGGCGATTTTCGGCGGGCGACAGCAGCTCAGATTCTGCAAGGCGCGCCCGGACACCGACCACCGCGGCTAGAGCCACTGCAAAGGCGACCGTAACCGGGACCCAGCAGCGACGCCCACCGCGGACGGGCCGGTATCGATCTAGTCACAAGAGATCGATACAGCCGCAATTGGATGAGATTTCATAAATGCAGGCCGCAATCCGCTGAAGTGCTATGACTACCTGTACAACAGGCAGTGCGGGCGGGTGGGTTTCGAAACACGTCCTCTGCGGGAGACTGCGCCGGAACGCTATAAGAGCAGTCACGGCATGTACACTATCCGTTTACAACATGCGGATCGAAGGACGCGGCATTGAACGCCTGCGTCAATCCAGTTTCCGGAGAGCGTGCTTTTTGAAGGCCCCGCGCCGCAAGCCAGGAGTCTGAAGAAGCGAGTTCAAAGAATTGACACTCCGATCGGGTGGCCCTAGACTTCGCGATGGGCGGGCGTAATTCAGTGGTAGAATGCCAGCTTCCCAAGCTGGACGTCGCCGGTTCGACCCCGGTCGCCCGCTCCATCTTTTCCTCCGGCATTTCGACTCGGTGTGCTGCGCTGGTCTGCCTGGTTTGCGAGCCGCCCAAGCCGCAGTCGCGCGAATAGACAGGTTTGCCGAAACTCAGAAGGGAAGTCGGCAACCAGTAAACGCGACCTCGAGCAAGCTGAGATGGGTTTCTCGACCGCGATTAAAGGCGACGTCTCGAATGTTTCACCTTCGGGCAAAGCCGCTATAGAGTGTGCGGCGATGGAACCTCAGAACGAGGAACAATCGTGGCCGCTAGGAATCGTGCGGCTCCTCGTTTACGCAGCGATCGCGATCGCGGTCGGCTACGCTATCGTTCACTTCTGGCCCGCGTACTACCGGCCGCATTAGAGAGGAACTTCAGAAAACCGGCACTGAACCGTGGACTGCCCTCTCGACGGGAAGGCAGGGTTGTGAACGGAGTTCACCAGGCCATGTTTCCGGACAGATTGGCGAGCATCATAGTTCCCGGTGCTCCAGAATCGTGAAGTAGTAGTTCAGTACCCCGACCTGATTTTCGCGCAGCGTTTTCACCCCCAAAATGGATTGCGGTGCCTTCGTATTCGAGCTGGTCCCACCGGTCGAACAACAGGTACGGGCGCACATAATCAACGACGTAAGAAATGTGGGCGTCAAGTTCGATATGCCGCGTGCTTGAGACCGTTTGCGTCGGCGGTGACTTCGCCAGCGCTCATCTTCAGGCTCTGGATCGTGCGCATCACTCGTTGAGGTTCCCCCAAATCACACCAACGGACTCGTGACATCGGCAGCACAAACGTCCCGTGCGCACACTGTTGAAGAAGAGTGGTGCTGAAGCACGACGGCTCGATTTCCTCGTATAGCCTGGTCAGAGCCTGACTTTCGCATACGGTTCCGATCGCTGCAGCGACTGCGCGAAAGTTCGCGTACAGAGTTGCCGCCTTCTGCAGGTACATCTGCAGGAATGCCGAAACGCGGCCTACCATGATGAAGGTGTTCCACCAGGCGCCGCTCTTCCATAACTCCATGGCTAGTTGTGCATTCGGCTTCTCGACAAATCTCCGCACCCGAAGAATGTCCGGACGCGAGGGTTTTCCTGACGCGTCCGCCTCGATCCAGCCATACGCCTGTTCGGGCGCACTCGCGTCGGCCCCAAGCAGAACAACAGCATCTTCCGACCCGCGGGCAGCGTCGAAAGCGGAATCGAGACGTGTGACGAATCGCGCCAGGTCGCCGATGTAATGGTCGGAGGGGAAAATGCCGAGAGTTGCGTTCGGAGCGCGATGGTACAGGTGGAGCAGGGCGTGGAGGATCGCAGGAGCCGTGCCCCGGTTTGCGGGTTCTTCCACAAATTCGTGGAGCGAACCACTTTGAGCCATGCGACGGTAATATCGACGATGCTGCTGATTTACCGAGACGATGGTCTGATTGGCAGCAACCACCGGCGACAGCCGGTCCAGGGTCTCTTCCAGCAGCGATTTTGCGCCCATGATCGGACAGAACTGCTTCGGCATCTCGCGGCCGACGATTTGCCTGGTGAGCGACTTCAACCTGGTGCCGTCGCCTCCCGCGAGAACCAGCGCCCAACGTTCCAGAGTTAGTTTAGCCATAAGAGCTCCCGCAGGTTGGAGGGATTTCAGGGGCTTACCGGGTGAGCATTGAGCGTGCCATCTCCTCCCACAACTCGGGCCCAGCAGATCTATGAGGAGTGCTTCGGAAAGGGACAGGAAAACGGCTGTGGAGCGATTCCAATCGAAACATTGTACCGGCTGTCTGCACGCGCGAGGCCTGGTCGGACGTTGTCTCACCGTTGGCCGGGGACGGTGCTGTGGGTCTCGTGGCCTGGATGCGTCAGGCCATGGCGCCCAGCTTGATCGGCCGAAAACCGTGAATGGTCGATCCGGGCGTCCCGGGTTCGCCGGAACCTCGCGCGGCCCTCGGAGAGAAATGGTGCGCTGTTCCATTGAGTTGAACCGCCAACCTTGACATCAATGACGGTAGCGTATAATGATGACGGTAATGTCAAGTTTGAACAGAGACTCCAATATGGAAGTGATGATGAAGCCAGGGCAGGTGCGGAGAGCGAAAGAGGTGGCGCGAAGGAGTCCCGGGCGCAGGGAGAGGAGAAAGCTTGCAACTCGCGCAGCCCTGCTGGACGCAACCCAGGCCCTGCTTGCCTCGCGAAGTATGGATGCACTGAGCGTGGACGAAATTGTGCAGCGAGCGGACGTCGCCAGGGGCACGTTTTACAACTACTTCGCCGACAAGGATGCGCTGGAGCGCGAACTCGCCGCGCACGTTCGCGCGCGCGTGGAAAATGATATCGCGCGGACCAACGAAGGGATCAGCGACCCGGTCGAAAGAATTGCCCGGGCATTCTGCTGCATCCTGCGCTTCTTTCTGCGCGAGCGTGAGCAGGCAGCCGCGATGGCGCGGTTATTCCCGCGCGCGACAGATCCGGCCGCCCCGATCAATTCGGGTGTGCGCGGGGACGTGACGAAAGGGTTCGAGCAGGGTCGGATCGCCGCACCGTCGGAAGACGTTGCGGTCGCGTCGATCGTGGGAGTCTTCATGGCCGGAGTGAATCGCGCGTTGGACCTCCCCTCCGGCAAGGCGGGGGGCCTGGCAATCGGTATGGGCACGATTCTGCTGCATGGGCTAGGGGTCCGCCGGACTCAGGCCGAGCGCATCATGACCCGAGCGGTCCAATCGGTGCTGCGTTGAAGGGAGTCAGCCATGGGAATCAAGGTGCAGGATATCGCTTACGTAAGATTCAGCGCCCCGGATCTCGATGAAATGGAAACGTTCTTGAGCGACTTCGGGATGATTCGGGCGGAGCGAAGCGCCGACGTGCTTTTTATGCGGGGCCTGGATGAAGATCCGTTTCTTCACGTGACGCATCGAGGCGAGGCGGGGTTCGTAGCGGCCGCCTTCGAAGCCGCGTCGATGAAAGAGCTCGCAAAGCTCGCCCGGGAAGAGAATGTTTCTATCGTCGGATTGGACGGGCCCGGGGGCGGCTCCGTGATTCGCCTGCGCGATCCCGACGGCTTCGAGATCGAGGTGATTGCCGGACGCACAGCCGCTACTCGCAAAGAGGCGCCTGTGCCGGCACCTTGCAACGACGCGCACGCTGCGCCCCGAATCAACGCGCTCAAACGCGTCTCCAAAGGTCCTTCGCATGTGAAGCGGCTTGGTCACTGCGTGCTGAACGTTAGCGACTTTCGTGAGTCGGAAGCCTGGTACAAGTCGCGCTTCGGTCTGATTACTTCGGACGAAATCGATATCGGGTCGCCCGACCGGGCGCTCGGTGCATTCTTCCGATGCGATCGTGGAGCAGTACCGAGCGATCATCACACGCTCTTTTTGCTGGGCGCGGGTAAGCGCGGATTCAATCATGCTGCTTACGAAGTCGCCGACTTTGACGACCTCATGTCCGGACATGATTGGCTGAAACAGAAAGGCCGCCGACACGAATGGGGTGTGGGACGTCACCTGCTCGGGAGCCAGATCTTCGATTACTGGCGCGACCCCTGGGGTCATACCCTGGAGCATTGGACCGACGGCGATTTATTGGACGCGGCGTGGGGCTCCCGCACGGCGAGTCTTGAGGAAGTGCTGGCCACGCAGTGGGGACCTCTGCCGCCCGGATCGATGGGAAGCTAAGGAGACTTCTTGAGATGAAGATAGTCCGCTATTTGGTAAAGAACGAGGCCAAGCTTGGTGCCGTCAAAGACGACGGCGTCATCGATCTAACCCGCCCATTCCCTTCTATCTCCGACAACCCAATCGAGCTTATCCAGCAGTGGAGCGAAGCGAAGCCCGACCTGGAGAAGATCGTTTCAGAGAGTACACCGGATGCAGCTCTGGCAAATGTGCGCCTGCTCGCTCCGGTGGCGCGCCCCGGCAAGATCATGGCGATCGGTCTCAACTACGCGGATCACATCCGGGAGACAGGTCAAAAGATGCCGCCTCATCAAATCTGGTTCACCAAGGCGGTGACCTCGATCAACGGACCGTTCGATCCCATCGAGCTGCCGATCGCTTCCGCGCAGCTCGATTACGAGGCCGAGCTGGTGGTGATTATCGGCAAGCGCTGCAAACACGTGCCAAGAGAGCGCGCCGCGGAGGTTGTGTTCGGCTATTGCGCCGGTAACGACGTCTCGGTGCGAGACTGGCAGATGCAAACCGCGCAATGGGTGCTCGGCAAATCGTTCGACACTCATGCGCCGATCGGGCCGTGGATTGTTACGGCGGACGAGATGGGCGATCCGCACACCATGGGCATCCGATGTTTCGTCAATGGCGAGCGGCGCCAGGATTCCAATACCGGGAACCTGGTGTTCAACGTTTACGACCAGATTGCGCACTTGAGCCGCGCCATGACGCTGGAACCCGGCGACATAATCTTTACCGGAACTCCGGGCGGAGTAGGGCTTGCGATGCAACCGCCGCAGTGGCTCAAGGCGGGTGACAAAGTGCGTGTCGAGATAGATCGGATCGGAGCGATCGAAGCTGAAATACGGCCAGAGCGCGCAAGCTGAGCCGGCTTCATCCCGGAGGCAATAGTCAATGACGTACAAACTCGTGGAAACCGCAAGACGGATCGCGCCGGAATTGCAGAAGACCGCCGTCACAGACAACACGCTTCGGAGGCTCAGCGATCGCACCTGGGAGCTTCTGATGGACAATGGCTTTTTGCGATGCCTCCAGCCCGCGCGATGGGGCGGCGGCGAGGTGTCGCTGATGGAATTTGTGGATGCGACGATGGAATTGGCGCGGGTGTCACCTTCGGCTGCGTGGATCGCCGGTGTGATCGGACTGCATCCGTGGCAGCTCGCTCTCTTCGATGAAAGAGCGCAGCAGGAGATGTGGGGCAAGAATCCCGCGCTTATGAATTCTTCGTCCTACAATCCGACGGGCAAAGCTGAAAAAGTGGCGGGCGGTTACAAGCTCTCGGGGCGGTGGTCGTTCTCGTCCGGATGCGACCACTGTCAAGGCGTCATGCTGGGAGCGATTAGTGGCCCGCGCGAGGCGCAGGGGAAATCAGTACCCGACTTCAGGTCTTTTCTGTTGCACCGGGATCAATATCGCATCGACGACACCTGGCATGTTACCGGACTGCAGGGCACCGGGAGCAAAGATATCGTGGTCGAAAACGCTTTCGTACCTGAGTATCGATCTCAGTCGCTCATCGACTACGCGATGAATCCGCCGCTGCCGGGGCAAGAGCGCAACAACGGCCCCCTTTATCGATTACCCTGGTCGGTGGTGTTTAACACGGCCCTGGTTGCTTCGGTGTTGGGCGCTTCGCGCGGGTTCGTGGATGCCTGGATCTCGCAGACGCGGGACCGAAAGTTGAGCTTGGGAGGCAGAGCGGCCGACGATGCTTTCATGCAGCGGCGGCTCGCCGAGACCATCTGGCATATCGATGCGGCGGTCACCCGATTGCGCGCTGACCTGGCAGAGTTGTGGCAGATGGCGGAAGCGCGCGTCCCGGTTTCGATGCAACTAAGGGCGCAGGCGCGCTGGAATATGAACCACGGATGCGAGTTGGTCGCGGATGCGATCAGCGATCTGTTTCGGGCTTCCACGGGACGCGCAGTGTTCGTGGATCATCCGCTTCAACAACGGTTTCAAGACATTCAGGCCGCTATGGCTCACGCGTACCTGTCTCCGGATACGCTGGCAAAGGCGGTGGGCGGATTTCTGTTAGGCGCCTCGCAGCCGGAGTTTGTCATCTGAGGGGTGGTGCTTACCGAAAACCAGAAAAGCGAACCTGGAGGCGGGTCAACCATGGCGAATCCGGAATGGGAAGAGCTCAACCGTTAGGTCTCATCGAGGCGTTCAGGAGCAACGCGGCAAGGTGAGCGGGCGTCACGCGGACGCGCCGATGATCCTGGTCACGCATACCGGCGCGAAAACCGGACAGACCTGCACGACGCCGCTGGTTTGTGGCCAAGGACGGCCACCGATTCGAAACCGTGCCGCCCAAGCTCCCGGCCTTACATACAGACATGGAGGTTGCGGGGTCGAGTCGTATCGCGCCACGTGGTCGGTGCAGGCGCGACGTGTGCCTGATAACAGGCCGCATGGATCATAAAATACGACTCTTTGTAGAGGAAAATTGGTGTGGCTAAATTCGGGCTATTCGGCGGGAAATCGGCGGAAACCGCGGTTAGAGCAGGGTTCATGCCGATCAGGAAAGTGTAGGAATTTAGCCCTCTTTATCTCCGTCTTCCTGTGGCTTTCCTTGCTCGGATTCGTTCCCAAGCTGGACGTCGCCGGTTCGACCCCGGTCGCCCGCTCCACTCTTTCTCCCAACATCACGCCCGAACCCGCACGCTGACCGTTTGATGCGTCATGATTTGGAACGGGTTCTTCGCGAAATCGTCGGCGTGGAAATACGACTCCAGGAATTTGTCGGCGGCGCCGCGCGCATGTGCCAGCAAATCGTTGAGCATGTTCTGCTCCACGACTGGATCGCTGCAGAAGGAGCGCGCGTTCCGGATGAAAGCGGCGATCTCGTTATCGCTTCATCCGTTCGACGGTCGCGGGTGTGGCGGAAGCGTATAGAGGGGCCGGAATCGTGCGTAACCCAGCTTGTCGACTTCGACGATGTACGGAGTGACCTTCGCCCTCGTGCTGAACCAGACGATTCCGAAGGCAAGGGTCAAACTGAGGAGCATCAGGCCCGCGGACGCGACTTGCCAGTTACGCTTCCCGAGAACGAGATCGCCATGACGCTCATCGCATTCTCCTCGTGCCTGGTGGTAGAACTCACTTTCCATTGGCTGCTCCGGCCCGCCGAGCGGTGTCCGCGATGGTCCAGAGCATCAGCAAGGGACGAGCCATTTCACCGTTGTTCCCTACTGCACCGACGATGGCCCTCCGAATTTTTCGGCCGGTGCTGGTAAAACTACGGGGTGCGTGCCCCCAGCTCTAACAAAGCCATTGGAGTCGCTTACGAACGCCGATCTGGACGAGTGCAGACTACTGTCTTAGTTTGACGAACCTTCCCTCATCGCCCCTTGGAGGTGCCTATGGAACTCGAGCGGCTAGTCCATACCTATTCGATCGTTGCACGAGATCCGGTGACCGGCGAAGTCGGGGGCGCGGTGCAGTCGCACTACTTCCGCTCCGGCACGGTGCTCTCGGGAGAGCCGGGAGTTGGGATCGTGGCGAGCCAGGCTTCGTCTGACCCAAGCTACGGATCGCTCGGGCTCGCGCTGATGCGGTCGGGTAAGTCTCCCGTCGATGCACTCCGCGGGCTGGTGGCCGCCGATCGAAGCGAGAGCATTCGTCAGGTCGCAATGGTCGACGCGCGGGGACGCGTCGCAGCGCACACCGGCGCGGATACGATTCCCGAAGCCGGTCACGAGCTGGGCGACCAATTTTCCGTCCAGGCGAACATGATGCTGCGCGCGAGCGTGTGGCCGGCGATGGCGAAAGCGTTTCGTGCCGCGACCGGACACCTTGCCGAGCGCATGCTCGCAGCGTTGTTCGCGGCTGAAGCGGAAGGCGGTGATATCCGCGGGATGCAGTCCGCGGGCCTGCTGCTGGTGATGCCGCCGAGTCCTGAGCGCCCACGCGGCTGGAATCTCGACTTCAGAATAGACGACTCGCCGCGTCCGCTCGACGAGCTGAGACGGCTCCTGCGAGTGGCGGGGGGCTACGACGCGAGCAATCGCGCGGACCGCGCTTTTGCGCTCGGTGATGTCGAGAACGGGAGCCGCGAATACGAGCGCGCGGCAGAGCTACTCGGCGACAATCCTGAAATGCGGTTTTGGCATGCCATCGCACTACTTCGGGCGAGACGGATCGATGCAGGACTCGCGAAACTCCGCGAGGCGGCGGCGCGTGACCGCAACTGGATCGAACTCGCTTTGCGTTTGCCGGAGAAGATCTTCCAGCTCGACCCCGGCACCAAAGAACAGATCCGCCGAATGCTGACCAGTTAGGCCGCCACCTCCCGCAGCCGTCGAGCCCGGTCGGTCGCGGATCGACATGAGCTTGGACCAAAGCTCTCAGGATCGGGCGCGCATGTGCATCTGAAATTTTACTTTCCCGACGGAGACTTGAGAGGTGGTGGAGGATCGATACCCAGCAAGCTGCTCACCCAGATCAGGCAAGGAGCGAGGTATAAAGACTGGAGCCAGCGGAGGCGTGGCAGTTCGGGCATGGGTGGTTCGCCAGCTCTCGCAGCGAAGAAGCCAGCGACGATAGCAACAATGACTCTCAACCCGTGCTCGTCAAACTTGCGCCCGACGTTGCGTTCGTAAAGCGCAAGGCCTTGGCCTGGAGACGGCCCTCCCTCTCCTGCGACACTGGGCAGAAAGAATGCCAAGTCCAGGAGCGCAGGGCCGAGCGAAAGCATCGGCCAATCCAGCAATTTCGGCTTCCCATCATGAGCGAAGATCAAGTTATCCGAGCGCACGTCGCAATGAATCCAGGACGACGGCGCTTGTAGGCTCGCAGCCTCCTTTTCCAAATCTCCGAACGTACTGATGTATCGCTCCAACCAGCGACCACCCGCGTTAGGATCAACAAACAAAGAACGGAGCCTGCCGAATTCTTCGTCGTGAAGGGCAAGATAGCGCCAGCCAACCTGTGCCTGAGAAACCTGCGACCACACTCCGTTGGCCAACACGCGCCGAGCATGAGAAGGCATGCTTGTGTGCAGCCGAGCCAACAATTCGACACAGGCTTGGAACGTTGCCTCGCTCCACGGAGGCACCGGTATTCCCCGGTCCAAGAACTCAAGCACAAGCAGCTCCCAGTCGCCGCACTCCACAAATCCCTGCATGGAAGGGCGGAACGAATCGAGTTCGGGCAGCTGCTCGTACAGAAAACGCTCGCGAAGGACTGCCGCCCTAAATTGTGGGGGAACCTCGGGGTGATTTCCCTTACAGAAGAATTGGCGCCCGCCTGCGGTGCGCACAACATACGCAGCCGACGGCCCATAGCCTCCCTGCACGATGCGGCCCGAGTCGATTCGGTCTTTGACAATCCGAGACAGGTTCTCGACAACAGCGGTCGGAACTTCGCTCCAAGCCGGTTTCAGATCGGAGGAATGTTGATTCTGTTCTGTCATCGTGGGTTTTTTTGAATTGGCCTTGAGGTCCGAAAAAGAACTTAATGCCAAACAACCGGACAAGTGCGCCAGTTCAAGCCCTCGAAATCCTAGGCTAAGCTCTGGGCTGTACTGCAGGTTAGCTATCTGCCGGAAAAATGCACCTGGTTGTATTCGATGTTGACGGGACCTTGGCGGACACAGCCCCGGTGGACATGGAGTGCTTTTGGCAAGCCGCGAAGGAAATCTTTCGGCTGCCGTCAGACTATCCTACCTGGGTTGAAGGATTGAAGGACGTCACGGGTGTCGCAATTATCTCACTCTTCTGCGAACAGGCGTTGGCTCGAAAAATCAGCGCATCCGAACTGGATCGGTTCAAAGGCCGGTTTGTAGGAATACTTGAAGCGGCCGTCCTGAAGGACGCGAACTGTTTCCGCGCAATGCCTGGTGCCGCCGACGTGTTGGCCGCGGTTAGTGGAACGGCGGGTTTTGAAGCTGCCATAGCAACAGGGTGTTTCCGTCATTCGGCGGAACTCAAGCTCCGGAGCGCAGGCCTGCACGACCCTGACATTCCGTTTGCGAGTTGCGATGATGCGCGTTCGCGCGAAGAGATCATGACGATCTCAGCCAACAGGGCTGTCGCAAAGCACGGGCGCAACGTTTCGGACGTCACGTACGTAGGAGACGGAATCTGGGACTTCCAGGCCGCGCGGCGTTTGGGTTGGAACTTCATCGGGATCGGGACCGGCGACGCGGCCGACCAGTTACTGCGCGCGGGCGCAGTAACCGTATTGCCGCATTTCAGCCCAAGCAAAGAATTCTTCGACGCCATATCCAAGGCGTCGATTGGTCGTCAGCCAAATGGAGCGTGACGGCTTGCTGACTTCATCGTTTCGAGGTGGGAGTCGGGCAGGAATGTCCAAACGGCGGCGATGGATTTGCTGCTCAAGATGATTCGCGATCTGCCCGGCAGTCTCGATTACCTACGAGACCGCGCCGCCTAAGCTCTCGGCCTTACACAGATTGGGGATCGGGGATCCATGAGGTCTTTGGTAGGCCGCTGGACGTCGTAAGAACCGGCCTTCACTCCGGTGATTATTCAGAGCTTCGGCGTGGACATCTCTCTGATACCATGGGCTCGACGGTGGACGCGCACAGGCCGATTCGCGCCGCGCGCTCTTCGAATCGCTTGCGCATACTCCAAGACCTGGGAGAAAACCCGTGCAGACGTTACGCGTTCGGCCCGCGGTGGATGCGGCTATGTCGATCGCATCGGCGCTTGGCCTCAAGGTCGAGGAAACGGTCGTTCTTCAGGCGTCGAACAAGCTCACTGTGCGACTGTTGCCTTGTGACGTCCTTGCCCGTATCGGGGACGTAGGGCATCAGGTGGCCGACTTCGAAGTCGAGCTTGCCAAACGGCTGGCGGAGATCGGGAGCCCGGTGGCGGCCCTTGACCCTCGAGTGGAGCCGCGTGTGTACGTGCGTGACGGCTTGGCGGTGACGCTCTGGACCTACTATGAACCTGTGCCGCCTCAAGAGGTCGCGCCTGCCGAGTACGCACGCGTTCTTGAGCGGATGCACACCGGCATGCGAGGTATCGATATTGCGACGCCGCACTTCACAGATCGAGTGGCTGAAGCGCAATCGCTGGTTGCGAGCCGCGACCGCACTCCTGAGCTCCCTGACGCCGACCGCCAGCTACTGAGTAACACGCTGCAAACCCTGAGGCGGGCGATCGAAATCCGGGGCGCTCCCGAGCAGCTGCTGCACGGCGAACCGCATCCGGGCAACCTGCTCAGAACGAAGAAAGGGCTGCTGTTCATAGATCTGGAGACGTGCTGCCGTGGGCCTGTCGAGTTCGACATCGCCCATGTCGAGTTGCCCCGGTTCCCCGACGAGGTGAGCAAACACTATCCGGGTGTCGATCAACAACTGCTCCGCGAGTGCCACGTCCTCGTGCTCGCGATGATTACCGCGTGGCGCTGGGATCGAGACGACGAACTCCCGAATGGCCGTCGACTAGCGTTGGACTGGCTAAGCGAGATGCGCTCCGCGCTGGAGCGCTACGGGCTCGATGTTGCCCGATGATGAAGTCATCACGCGATCTCGAACGCATGGGCCATCCTGGGCAGAATACGTTGGTATTCCTCCGCCGGTCAGGAGCGACTTGTTCGAGCGGGCGGGACGCATCAATGCTGACAAGAGTAGCTTGGGCGTGAGTGTCTTCTATCTCATTCGTCACGCCGAACCGCTGCGCATTTCGCCCGGACGCCCAGAGGTGGAATCGCCGCTCTCCGACCGAGGTCGGCGAGCGGCGGAGCAATTGCCTGCACGGTTCGTCACCGTCGAGTTGGACGTGATTTACTCCAGCCCCTACCGGCGCGCCCGCGAGACCGTCGAGCCTCTGGCACGCGCGAAAAACCTCTCAGTGATCGAAATACAGGAATTCCGCGAACGAACTCTGGGCGACGGGCCGTTTGCCGATCCGATCTTCCTGCCCGCTGTGCGCGCCACTTGGGACGACTTTGGTTTCATCCATCCCGGCGGCGAATCCAACGAGTCGGCCCAAAAGCGAGCGAGACTTGCGCTGAATGAGCTGCTGGTGCGCCATGGTGAACGGCCAATCGCGATTTCCACGCACGCAACTCTGCTCGCTCTCATCGTCAATAGCTTCGACCAATCGTTCGGATTCGAGTTTTGGCGGCAGATAACGATGCCCGATGTGTATCGTCTCGAGGTCCACGGGAATCGACGTCCTCAGATCCGGAGGGTAGGGTCGAACAGCTGATACTTGCAGCTATACGCGTCGAAGGTCTTGTACGCGTTGTGCGCCGCGCCACACTCCGCTGTCGAAGCGCTACGAAAGCACACTGACATCGCAGCGAATTGGCATCGAAGACATGTAGAGGTCTTTCAGTGCCCGAACTCCGCGAGTGGTAATGCGGTCGCGAAATCGTGGGCATGGAAATGCATTCCAGGAACTTGTTCTGCGGTTGCGGAGAGGAGCGCGCGTCACGATCAGGCGGTCTTTTCGGTGAGGCGCGCGGTCTTCCGGCGCCGAGCAGGAGTCGGCTGTCCGGGCAAAGCGCGGCCCTTCAAGGCAGGACCCGGCCGGGCGGTCATGTCGCGCGCATCTATCTTCAAGTTACAGCTTGGACAAACGAGTTCCGGATTAATTTTGTGGCCACAGGGCTGGTGGACCAGTTCCACCGGGACGCCCGCGCGTCCAGCCATCCAGCGGTCGCCCCACTCGGTCATGGTGGCGATCAACGGATAGAGATCAAAGCCTTTGTCCGTGAGCCGATACTCGAAGCGACGCGGGTGCTTTTCGTACATGACGCGTCTAAGAACCCCATCATGCACCAGCTTGCGCAGACGGTCCGACAACCGATGCGGCGTCAACTGCAAATCCTGCTGAATCGCGTCGAACCTCCGGATGCCGAGGAGGACATCGCGGATGATTAGCAAGGTCCAGCGGTCGCCGACCACCGATAGCGTTCGGGCGACCGAGCAGGTCATCGTGTCGATTTGTTGCCAGCGCATCTACGTAAGATTTTTGCACAACCTCTTACACAAAACTAGATTCCAAATTAGAAGTTAACATACCCGCTCCCGGTTACCTCACTACTTGCAGCGGTTGGGTGGTAAAGCTTCACCAAAAGCGATCAGCTGGCCCATGCCAAAGGCTTCCAGATTCGCGGAACAGAAGTTCGAAGAAATCTGCGGCAGGATCAAATCCCTGTCACCACATTTCCTGGAAAGGTCTGACTTCGACGTTGAACGACCAGGCGGAGCGATCCTGGTGAACCACGTGCCAAACCTCGTCAGCGATTGCAGACGGCTGGATGAAGAATAGATCGCCGGCAGGCCTGGAAGTCATCGCGCGGGTCCATTCCAGGTCGATAACCGCGTCGATCACCACGTAGGCGACATGGACGCCCTTCGGTCCCAGTTCCCTGGCGATGGATTCGGCGAGTATACTCTGCGCCGCCTTGGTCGGAGCGAACCCCGCGAAGCGAGGTTTTCCACGCAGGGCTGAAGTGTTGCCGGTTACGACAATGGCCCCTTCTCCGGCCTCGACCATCGCCGGCGCCAGCCGCCGCGCCAGATACAACAGCGCCATCGTATTGACTTGAAAATTAGCAGCGAGGGCTTTGGGATCGATCTCCAGAAAATTGCCGAATGCGCCACCCACCGCGTTGTGGACCAACACTTTGGGCGCGCCGAGATCCCGCCGCACAGCCTCGATTACGGCATCGAGCTGAGTCTCATCGGTGACATCGCAGCGGTAGCCCCTCGCGTTCGGAATTTCGTGCTGAAGTGCATCGAGACGCTCACGCGTGCGGGCCAGCATGGCCACCCGGTATCCTCCGAGCGCGAATCGGCGCGAGATAGCCGCGCCAGTCCCAGGACCGACCCCAGTTACCAGAACTACCGGAGCGTTTTCACTCATGATGATTGAATCCTCGCGCCTTATGTTGAATCAGCGTCCTCGAGTTCACTTTTGCGATGCGCTTTTCTTGAGGGTCGCCTCGAGGAAATCCAGACGATCGTTTCCAAAGAACATCTCATTACCCACGACAAAGGTCGGCGAACCAAAGACTCCACGGTCGGCAGCGAGCTGAGTATTCGACGCCAGGCGTTTCGCGTATTCGTCTCCCTCCGCCCTCGTCAGAATCGAGTTTCCGTCCAGTCCGGCTGCTTCCAGGTACCGAACGATTTCGCCGCGGTCCGTGACATTCACCGCATCGGTCCAGAATGCGGAAAATACAGCTCGGTTGTATTGCTCTTCCAGATTTATTTCCTGTGCAACCAGTGCGCCCCTCAAGGTCAGACTGTGATCGCCTCGAAGATGAGGATTCATCTTGAACGGAACCTGATAGCGGGCGCACCATCTTCCGATGTCCTGCCCGGCATATTTACGCTTGTTGCCGCAGACCACGGTGGTGGGAGTATTGCCCACAATCTTCATCAGATTGAGGAGGTGCATCGGCCACATCTTGAATCGCGCGCCGGTGCGGGCAGCGATGCCATCAAGCTGCGTCCTGGCCAGATAAGTATAGGGACTGATAAAGTCAAAAAAGAAATCCACGTCCGCCATAATTCCTGCTCCTTGCCTGGTGATGGGCGCCGCGAGAGCCGGCGCGGTGTGACTACCACTCAGCAGCTCCGCGTCATGATGTTGCGGTCTGCGATCCGCTTGTGAAGAATTCCTGAAGCGCGAGCTCGAGGTTATGACTCGGTCTTTCCGAATCGCCGAGTTTAATCAGGGCGTAGCGCTGGTCGTCGTCGAGTGCCGCCCATGCCTTGTCGTCGAGTTCGACACCGGCCACGCGTGCATGGTGAACCAGCATCTGCGGCGGGCGATCGGGCGGATTGGCGGACCGGCGCGTATCGTCGGAGAGGGTCTTGGCCGGCGCGCCAGTACGTGCCAGCGCTACTTCTTCGATAAAGGTTCTCAGCGCACTCTGTTCCTCCTTTGAAGCCGCAGGCGCGTGACAGATCATCAGCCTTTCGCCGCGCCCGAGCTGCTCCCATTGCGCCAGATGGAGTTTAATCCCGACCGCATCCAGCTTTCTGCGTGCCGCCATCGGAAGGCAATTAAGCGACTCGTAGATCTCAGCCTCGAACTTGAACTTTCGGATCATCGTGATCCTCCTGCTGCGCTCGAACAGCGTCCGCCGCCGCGGCGCCCTTGACAGATACTAGATTCCAAAATAGAAGTCAGTCAAGAGCGGATTCTAAAATAGAAGCGACTGCCCCGAATGCAATCGCTGGAGACTAATGATGGCTAAGGTGCGTTTCGAAACGTCGGATGCTCTCGGTTTGATTACATTGGCAAATCCGCCGCTGAACCTGTTCGACCAGGAATTGATCGAAGATCTCCGAGCGGCTGTAGGCCAAGCCCGGCGGCATCCGCTCAGGGCGCTGCTCGTCCGGGCTGAGGGCAAAAACTTTTCCGGCGGTGCTGATGTCGCGATTTTCAAGGGCAAGAGCGCGATGGAAGCGCGCGAGCGCTTCACCAGCCATCTGCAAACGATCGCCGATCTCGAAGAATTGCCGTTTCCAACTGTCGCGGCCGTACAGGGGGCTTGCATGGCGGCGGGACTGGAACTGGCGCTTGCATGCGATCTGATATGGGCGGCATCTTCGGCCCGCTTCGGGCAGGTAGAGGCATCGATTGGAACGACCACGCTGCTGGGCGGTGTTCAACGCCTGGCTGAGCGGGCCGGCCCGAGCCGGGCGCGCGAAATCATTTACACGGCCGACCAGTACGACGCCGCGACGTTCGAGCGATGGAACATCGTTAACAAAATTGTTCCTGACGAAAAGCTTGAGTCGGAGACTCGAGTCTTTGTTGAGCGACTCGCCAGTGGCGCGACTCTCGCTTACGCTGCCGGCAAGAAGATCGTACGGGCGTACCTGGAAAGAGGCATCCGCGCCGCGGACGCGATGGTCGGCGAGATCGCGCCTGCGTTGTTTGAGACTGCCGACATGCGCGCGGGTGTTGATGGCCTGATCGAACATGGGCCTCGCCGGTTTCGCGACAAGGTCGTCTTCCAGGGTCGTTAGCGATGCCGAGGTGGATCAAACACGACGCCGATGAGAGCAGCGAGGCGGAGCGATCACGCGCATTGCTGCGCGGTCCAGATACGGCTTATGCGTCGACTGTACAGCGCGCTTGATTGAGAGGAGAGATCGAACATGAAACCTGTTTGTTTGGTGATAGGGGCCGGTGCGGGTATCGGTGGCAATGTCGCCCGACGTTTCGCGCAAGAGGGTTATCACGCTTGTCTGTGTCGGCGCAGCGACTTGGACGGGTTGAATAGAATGGTCGACGCGATCAAGAACGAGGGAGGTTCCGCAACCGGATTCCTCCTCAATGCGATCGAGCCGAACGCCATCGAAGAGCGGGTTGCCGCCATCGAGGCGGACATTGGTCCCATCGAAGTCGTGGTTTACAACCTGGGCGCCCAGATTGGCGACAGGGCTTTGAAGGACACCTCGCTCAAGGCGTTTGAAACAGGCTGGCGGCTGGGGACGTTCGGTTTGTTTCGCCTCGCCGCGGCGGTATGCCCGCTGATGGAAAAGCGCGGGAAAGGAACAATCCTGGTGACCTCAGCAACGGCGGCGATGCGTGGCAACGCGGGGCAACATTCCCATGCGGCTGCGATGGGGGGGCGGCGAATGCTGTGCCAGACACTCAACGCAGAGTTCGCATCCAAAGGAATCCACGTCGCACATATCGTGATCGACGGCGCGGTGGATGCGCCAGACACTTTGGGGAAAATGCTCGGGCCGGAAAGGTTCCAACAGCTCAGAGAGACCCGAGGCAACGAACATGATGGGCTGATGCTTCCCGCGCAGATAGCCGAGACGTACCTGCACCTCGCGCGACAACACCGATCGACCTGGACCTTCGAGATCGACCTGCGGGCATTCTCCGATCGTCCATGGTGGAATCACTGAATAAATCCGATCGAAGCTGCCTCTGACCTATCTCCTTGAAAACACACAGGAGCACGGAACATGACTCAATCCGACCAGCGCGACCCTCAATCTTCCGAGCAAGATGTTGCCCTCATCGTTGGGGGCGGTCCGGGCATCAGTTCAAGTTGCGCCAGGCTGTTCGCGAAAAACGGGATGCGTGTCGCGATCGCAGCGAGGAGTGCGGATAAACCGGTCCTGCTGAATCTTGAGAAAACGCACGGCGTGCGCCGATACGCATGCGATGCCAGCGAGCCAGAGGCCGTGGAGCTGCTCTTCCGGAATGTGGTTCGAGACCTGGGGACTCCTACTCTTGTCGTGCACAACATCGACGGCCGGGTTGCCGAAATATTTCGCAAGCAGATTACCGAAGCTGACCCGGGCGCCGCGCTCGCGACCCTTCGGAACTCAGCTTTCAGCGCGTTCCTGGTTGGCCAGCAGGCAGCTCGACTCATGCGCGAAAACAAACCCAACGCCAACGGCGCGAAGGGAACGATCATCTTCACCAACGCAAGCGCGGCGCTCAAAGGCTTCCCGTTGAGCGGCGCCTTTGCGATGGCGTGCCAGGCCAAGGCTGGACTCGCGCAGAGCATGGCAAGGGAACTGATGCCGCAGGGCATCCATGTGGCAAATGTGCCGATTGACGCCGCGATTGGCTGGACGCAGGAGGACGGTACCCGCGCGCACCGACTGGCAGGAACCAGCGTTGACGACAACATGGCCGACCCGGACCGCATCGCGGAAACCTATCTGCAGCTGCACCGCCAACATCGGTCGACCTGGGCGTTCGAAGTGGTTTTACGACCATGGGTCGAGAAATGGTGACCGGTGCTCCCAACGGCGACCAGGTTCTTCGCCCCGGATCCAAAACACAACAGACGCTCTATCCAATCGGAATTCCACGGAGGATTTCTCGTGTCGCAGAACAACAAGGTGGCAATTGTGACTGGGGCGTCTACGGGAATCGGGCAGGCTTCGGCAAAGGCGTTGCATCAAGCTGGATTCCGCGTGTTCGGCACCAGCCGGCGGGCCGTTGCAAGTGTCAGCGAAGGGATCGCGATGATCACCTGCGACGTGACGGACGACGCCTCGGTGAAGAAGGCCGTCGAAAAAGTGCTCGACACGACGGGCAGGATTGACGTCCTGGTCAACAATGCAGGGATGGGCCTGCTTGGCGGAGCGGAAGAGTCTTCGATCGACCAGGCGCAAGCATTGTTCGACGTAAATCTTTTTGGAGTGATCCGCGCGACTAATGCAGTCCTGCCTGCCATGCGAGATCAGAAAGCCGGGAGGATCGTCAATATTAGTTCGGTCCTCGGCCTGATACCCGCCCCCTTCTCGGCTCTCTACTCGGCCACGAAGCACGCTCTCGAAGGCTATTCGGAGTCGCTCGATCACGAGGTGCGGAGCTTCGGCATTCGGGTGTGCCTGCTGGAGCCGGCGTATACCCGCACGTCCTTCGAACAGAACCTGGCGTTTCCCGATCGGACACTGGACGCATACGCCACGGCGCGAGCGGGGGCGAATTCACTCATTCACGATGCGATGAATACGGCCGACGCTCCCGAGGTTGTGGTCGAGAGCTTGATCGAGGCCGTGACCGCAGCATCGCCGAGGCCGCGATACACGTGCGGCAAGGTTGCTCGCCAGGTGAGGGTCCTTCGTCGTTTTGTCCCCGAGCGGATGTTCGACAAAAGTCTTCGCAAGCAGATGCGGTTGCCCGCGTAATCCACCTGGCTCATCGGTTTGTGGCGCGGCGTGCGCGCTTGACTCGGCAGTGGGTTCCAAAATAGAAGTGATTTAGCTTCCAGGATAGAAGTCACCCTCGGGAATATGCCGCGAGACCTTTTCAACCGCGAAATCGATTACCTGCGCATCTCGGTGATCGACCGCTGCAATTTGCGCTGCATTTACTGCATGCCGCTGAATGGAATTCGCTTCCTGCCCAGGGCCGAGCTGCTTACACCCGGTGAAATCGAGGCGGTGGTGCGGGCGGCGGTGAGCGTCGGATTCAGAAAGTTCCGCCTGACCGGCGGTGAACCGACACTCCGTCTCGACCTGCTCGAAATCGTCGAGCGGATCGCAAGGGTTCCCGGCGTGGGCGATCTTGCCTTGACGACCAACGCGATACTGATGCGTGAACTGGCGGGGCCGCTCAAAGCCGCGGGCCTCAGCCGGGTCAACGTCCATCTCGACAGCCTCAACCCGGTCACGGTCGAGCGCCAAATGCGTGGGGCAACCTTTGCCCAGATCTGGCAAGGTATCGAAGCCTGCGAGGCGGCGGGGCTGACACCGATCAAGATCAACGCCGTCGTCACGGCTGGATACAACGAGGCCGACGTGGGCGAACTTGCCCGGCTGACGTTGGCGCGTGACTGGCACGTGCGGTTCATCGAGCTGATGCCGCTGGGCGGCGGCGAGTGCGCCACGCTCTCAGTGAAGCGCTACGTATCGAACATCGAAACGCGCCGACGCATAGAGACGGCGCTGGGGCCCCTGTTCGAGTTTGCGGGCGCGAGCTCGTCGGACGAAGCGCGCAACTTCGGGCTACCCGGCGGCCGCGGCGTCATCGGCTTCATCAGCCCGGTAAGCGAACCGTATTGCGGCACCTGCAACCGTATGCGGCTTACCGCCGAAGGGAAGTTTCATCTGTGCCTGCTCAATGACGACGAACTCGACGTACGTCGTGCACTGCGTTCGGGGCGAGCGGACAGTCTCGACGAAGTGGCACGAATACTCTTGCGAGCGGTCGGGTTGAAACCGACCGGCCATCATCTACTCGACGGCCGTTCGACCCGCGAGCGTTCGATGTATCAGATCGGCGGCTAGTTCAACACGTTCAGATTCACGGAGGTCGTAATGTCAGCCAATCTCCCCGTTTCCGGTGTTGCCCACTCAGACTGGAAGTCCACAGCGTGCATTCTGTGTGAGTGCAACTGCGGCGTCGAAGTTCAACTCGGCGGCGAAGACGGCCGCCATCTGGTGAAAGTACGCGGCGACGACGCGCATCCCGCATCAAGGGGCTATGCCTGTGAGAAGGCACATCGACTCGATTTCTATCAGAACGGGCCCCATCGGCTGACGAAGCCGCTGCGTCGACGCAGTGACGGGAGCTTCGAAGAGATTGAATGGGACATCGCGATCGCCGAGGTCGCCGCGCGGTTCTCCGCGGTGCGCAAACAGTATGGCGGCGACACAATTTTCTACTACGGTGGGGGAGGGCAGGGTAACCATTTGCCGGCTCTCTACGGCAACACAACCCGCGCCGCCCTCGGTTCCGTACATCGTGCGAACGCGCTTTCCCAGGAGAAGACGGGAGAGTTCTGGGTCGCGACCAAGATGGTTGGGTTCTATACGAGGTCTGACTTCCATAACTGCGAAGTGGCGTTTTTCCTTGGCAAAAATCCCTGGATGTCGCACAGCATCCCGCAAGCGCGGGTCACGCTGAAAGAGATCGCCAAAGACCCTGCCCGCTGCCTGATCGTGGTGGATCCGCGCCGCACCGAGACCGCCGAACTTGCCGACATCCACCTCCAGGTAAAACCCGGCACAGACGCGTGGCTGCTGGCCGCGATGCTCGGTGTGTTGGTGCAGGAAAACCTCATCGCGGGCGAGTGGCTGACGCAGCATGCGAAGGGACTCGGGGAAGTGTTGCCGCACTTTTCCGAACTGCCGATAGCGAAATACTGCGAGGCTTGTGGAGTGCCCGAGGAACGGGTGCGCCAGGCGGCCAGGCGCATCGCGTCGGCCACGAGTGTCGCCTCTTTCGAGGACCTCGGCGTGCAGATGAACCGGCATTCCACGCTGGTGTCCTATCTACACAAACTGCTGATGCTGCTGACCGGAAATTTCGGCAGGAAGGGATCCTCGTACATCCCGACGATGATGGCGCCGTTTACGGTCGGACATGAAGGCGGAGCGGGAACCGAGGTAATATCGTCGGATGACAGCCAGGGCGCGGGAGTAAGGAACGGCACTCCGGTCACAGGTTCGCGCCTGATTGGCGGACTGACGCCGTGTAACGTGATTCCCGATGAGATCCTGACGGATCATCCCAGACGCTTTCGCGCGATGCTGGTTGAGAGCGGCAACCCGGGCCACTCGGTGGCAGACAGCGCGCGGATGCGTGAGGCGCTGGCGTCGCTCGAGCTCCTGGTAGTGATCGACGTCGCCTTCACCGAAACCGCCCGGCTTGCACATTACGTGCTTCCCGTCGCGAGCCAATTCGAGAAGGCTGAGGCCACGTTCTTCAATTTCGAATTCCCACACAACTACTTCCATGTTCGCAAGCGACTGATGGCGCCGTTGCCGGGCCTGTTCTCCGAAGCTGAACTGCACTGTCGCATTCTCGAAGCTCTCGGCGAGTTGCGCGCCGAACCGATTGCCGCGTTGCGCGCGGCCTGGAAGGAGGGCCGCAGGTCTTTCAGGCAGAAGTTCACCGAGCTCGCAATGAGCGATCCTCGCGCGATCGCGCTCGCGCCAGCTCTGCTCTATCGAGCGATAGGCGACCTGCTGCCGGAAGGATTAGCCGAAGCCGCGGGGGTATGGCTGCTGTGCCAAAGCGCAGCCCAAACCCAGGGAGCATCTCTGGCCCGCGCCGGATTCTCGGGGGAGCCGGGTGAGGCGGGCGATGCGTTGTTCGATGCGATCCTGGCTGCGAAAAGCGGTGTGGTATTCGCGATTGACAATTGGGATGAATGCTTCGAGCGTTTGCGCATGCCCGACCATAGGGTGCAGCTGGCAATTCCAGAACTGTTTGCGGAACTTGACGCGCTGGCCACCGCGCCCCCGTCCCTGGCGACGGCCGAGTTCCCGTTCATGTTATCTGCCGGCGAACGGCGCTCCTTCACCGCGAATACGATCATTCGCAATCCCGAGTGGCGACGGAAGGATGCGGGTGGGGCGCTAAACATCAACCCCGAGGACGCCAAGAGCATTGGCGTTGCGGATGGGAAACGCGCGAGGCTCACCACGCGGCGGGGCAGCGTCGAGGTATTGGTGAGTGTCTCGGACCGCATGCAGCGCGGCCACATCTCCTTACCTAACGGACTTGGCCTCGACTTTCCGGCCACGGACGGCCGGAGAGTCTCGGCTGGCGTCGGACCCAACGAGCTTACGCGCAGCGAGGATCGGGATGGGGTCGCGGGCACGCCCTGGCACAAGAGCACGCCCGCGCGCGTGGAGGCTCTATAGGCGGGAAAGCTGCGCCGAAATCGCATAAAGGGAGCGGGACCAGGAGCAACCGGTCCACTCCTTAACGCGTAGCCTCACTCCGGCATTGCGGTTAGTCGTCGACGCGGCGCGTTCTTGCGGCTGACGTGCGTTGGTTGATCGTCGCCATGCGATCATCTCGGCGGCTCAAGCGGCGGCGAGACCCTTGTTGAACTCGTCGTTGCCTGCGCGCTCGATCGCGTGACGGAGCTCGAGCCTGGAGGCGAAACGCGCAACCACCCTCAATTCAGCACGAGGTGAGGGGTCGACTGCTGCCGATACTCCGCGATTGAAATGATTCGCCGGGCGCTCGCGTCCCACAGAACGTACTTCAATGCCCTGGGAACTTCGGAGAGCTTCACGCGGGTGACGTCTGTAAACAGAGAGCGATATTGATCGTGGCAGGCCACCAATCGGTAATTGGGAATTCTGGAAGACAGGTGATGAATATGATGGTAGCCGATATTCGCGGTGAACCAGTTCAACCAGCGCGGCAAGACCAGGAAACTGGTTCCCTCTATCGCGCCGGTATCGAAATCCCAGTTTCGCGTATCGCTCGCGTAAGAATGCCGGAAATTGTGCTGCACGGTGAAGAGCAGGATGCCGATCCCGCCGGCGAGCGACAGGCTGATCAGGTAGATCGAGAAGAAACGCGCCGCACCAATCGCCCAACACATCAACGCCCACCCCGAAAGCAGCACGAGGTTGTTCCATGACATGTGCCGGTACTCCTTGCGCGACTGCCAGCAACGCGTCTCGAAACTGGCGGCGTGTACCTTCATCGGCAGGTCGGGCCGTGCGAGCTTCGATCCCAGGATGTGACCAGCGAACTGAAGACTGCCTTTGAACCAGGTAAGGCGCGGGTTGAAAATCAGGTAGATGAACCCGACCAGCGGCGCGAGGGCGATGCTGCATTTGCCGCGATAAAGGCGTTGGCGCAGCCTGGACATCGCGGCGTACTCATCGACCGATAAGGTGGTGTACGGACCCCGGTATCTCTCCCAATTGCCGTTGTGGGTGTGGTGGTACCTATGATGCTGCGACCAAACGTACTGCGGCATGCCGGTGAGGACGCCCAGCGCGAATCCGAAGCCGCGATTGAGGCGTTGGCTGCGGAACAGGCTGCCATGACCGCACTCGTGCATCAGCGAAAAAACGCGCAGAAAGAACAGGGTGATGAGCACCACCGCGGCAGCGCTGAGCCACAGCGATAGGTGGACGCTGGACACTGCGACCCACCAGGCCAGCGTGAGCAAGGCCACGGTCATCAAAACCTGGGTCAGGGCCTTTCGATCGTCGGCCCGTGCGTGCTCCAGGATAATGGCGCGCTTTCTTTCCTTGAGGATCGAGATAGACGACATCGATGAGCCTGTGCGGGCTTCGAAAGATACGTTCGCGAAGCGGAGAATCTACTGCGCGGGCGCGTCGCGCAGCCGTTTTCGATCCTGGTTATCGTTTTCGCTGGTAGTGCGGGGACACGCTTCCGACAACCATCGGCTGCTCACGGAGTTCTCCAGGTTGCGGCCTTCGCCGTCAATGGCGCACACACCGTGAGCGAGAAGAGTGAAACGACTGAACCTGCGCCCGCAGCGGCGGCAGGTATGCGCCAGCCGCGAGCCGCGCACCGCGCTCCAGTCGAGCATCTTGACGGTAAAGTCGTGGGTTCCCCAATTCTTCACCCAAGCTTCCAATGAATTCACCTCCGCCGGGCGGTTTCTACCAACCCGGGCGTTTTGTTACGGCTGCTCCGCCCGATTTCGGGCGTTGCCATTTTTCAGTGCTGCGTCAGCTTCGACTTCTATCGGTTGTACGTTGAGCGAACTGTTGTTCAACAGGCTCAACGCGCGCGCCACGTCGGCGCGTTCCGCCATCTCCACGAAACCGAAACTGCGGCAGAGTTCGGATGCCTTATTCGTAAGTGCCAGCGCCGACCCCACCTCTCCAGCGCGTGAGAAATTCGCCTGAAGGTCTCCAGTGGTTGCTGAATTGGCCGGGTCGCCGACATACACCTTGGGCATCACCGAACTCCTCGTGGGCTTCAAGCGGTTCGGATTGTCTCGACTGGCGACGCGAGGTGGTCTGTCTGCGAAGGACTCTATCCGAAGGCAAGTGAGGGTAGTGTATGCCTCCCCGTCGCGTAAGTATACCGGGTCGAGTCCGGGTACTCTCGCGATTGGCCAATCAGAACAGCACCGAGTGCTGATCCCCTCCGCTCGAAATTGGCGATCGCCCGAACAGACCAGGGGGGTATCTTCAGCGGCGAGGAGCGTGTACGCTCCGCACGTAACGTTCGGAGCGTTCCTTTCACACCCATCCGGGAATGAGCCCGGGTCCCCTGTTCGGAGCCACCCCGACATAAGAATACGGAGGGCAAAAAATGCCCAGCAAGTTGTACGTAGGCAATCTGGCCTACTCGGTCACGAATAACGATCTCCAGGATCTCTTCTCGCAAGTGGGCCAGGTGCAAAGCGCCACGGTCATCACGGACAAATTCTCCGGACAGTCAAAAGGCTTCGGCTTTGTCGAAATGACGACGTCAGAGGAAGTCGCCAACGCGATAAGCCAGTTCAACGAAACCGAGCTCAAGGGCCGGAACATCAAGGTGAATGAGGCCAAACCGCGCGAGTCCAACTTCGGCGGAGGTAACCGCGATCGAAGCGGTGGTGGCGCCGGTCGCGGCCGCAACCGCTGGTAATCGGCGGGGCGCGCCAGCGCCTTGCTTCACGGTCTGTGGGACGAGTCTGGCGCTCCGCTTAAGGAAGCGCCAGACCCGTTCATCCGCCAGGATCGGTCGCGGCGCGTTTTCAGCGGCGCCGAAGATCTCATTAACGCTCGGACAGGTAGCGGAACTTAACGATCTACCGGCCGCAGAAATGGGATGGCAACGTTCGCCGATGAGCGGTAACAGTCGCGTAGCTGATTTCTTCCTGGGAAATCCCTGTCAAAACTGACCGGAGCGGACCGGAAATCGGGTCTAGACGGGGAACTCAAAATTCACAAACTTGCGGTTCAAGGATTTCGTCGTCGCGCTTCGCCGTTCCTCCTCGGCGCGCGAGGCTAGACGTCCCGGCCCTCCATTCTTCTGTTCTCGCCGGCTTAGACCAAGCCGCGCGAATCAGCAGACGCAACTATTTCGTGGGGAGACGACTGCCGGATACCCCGGTCATCGCGCAGCGCTGTGCCGAACAGACCTGCTTCTCTCCAAGGACCAGGACTTTCAGCGCTGGTCCGGACCGGGTTCCGATTCCGCGGCACGCCGAGTTTGCACCGCCCGATTGCGGGCCTTGCCATTTTTCAGCGATGGGTCAGCTTCGATCTTTATCTGCTGTCCGTTGAGCGAGCTGTTATTGAGCAGGCTGAATGCGAGCGCAACATCGGCGAGTTCCGCCATCTCCACGAAGCCGAAACCACGGCACAGTCCGGATAGCTTGTCCGTTACTGCCAAGGCAGCCAGGACCTCTCCCGCGCGTGAGAAATGCGCCTCGAGGTCACTACTGGTGACCGAACTGGCCAGGTTGCCAACATACACCTTGGGCATCAATGCACTCCTTGTGTCTCAAGCGGTTCGGATTGTCTCGACCGGCGACGTGAGGTGGTCTTAGCGGAGCTGTATCCGAAGGCGAGTACCCCCAGTGTATTCCCTGCCGAAGCGGAAGTACATCGAGGCTTGGAGTCGAACCGAATCAGAGGGTCCTCCGTAAGAGGGGTATCTTCACCGAGTGGTTGAGGGTATCATCAATGGCGTAACGTTCGGATGTTCCTTTCACACTTACCCGGGAATGAGCCCGGGTTCCCCTGTTCGGAGCTCCCGGCATGAACTTTCGGAGGGCAAAATGCCCAGCAAGCTATACGTAGGCAATCTGGCCTACTCGGTCTCGAATGACGATCTCCATGAACTCTTTTCGCGAGTAGGCCAGGTGCAAAGCGCCACGGTGATCACGGATAAATTCTCCGGACAGTCGAAAGGCTTCGGCTTCGTCGAAATGGCCACTTCGGAAGAAGCTGCCAACGCGATCAGCCAGTTCAACGATACCGAGCTCAAGGGCCGGAACATCAAGGTGAATGAGGCCAAGCCGCGCGAGTCGAGCTTCGGCGGAGGCAACCGCGATCGAAGCGGCGGTGGTGCGGGTCGCGGTCGTAATCGCTGGTAGTCATCAGGCCGGCGCGTGAGCGCTGGTTGGTTTGGTGCCCAGGTCCGATGCACCGCTCGACGGAGGGGCGGGACCGCTCACCAAGCTGAATCGAGTCGGGACTCTGACCGGCACTGACATCTCGTTCGCAGAGCCAGAATCTATGGAAAAACGCCAAAGAGAACGTTCCCGCAGAGAGAAACAACAGCAAAAAGAGCAGCGGCGTCTTGAGCGCGTTGCCGAACGCGAAAAACGGGCCCGCGAAGGCGGCAAGGACGCAGACCTCAAGGGAATGGTTCCGGGACCCCAACCCGGTCAGATTGTCGACTTGCCCTAAGTCGGACTTCCGGCAGAGCTTCGTACTCCCTGCGGGGATCCGTTCAGGCTGAATTCGTATCAACTGAACGTCAGAAATAATTTGTCTCACAGTCATAGCAGTCTGCCGGCTCTGGCGATGCACACGCGCTGTGTGCGCCGCGCCGGGACGGGCTGCTCCGCGTGCTCGGCGAATCGATCCGGCCTGAGTCGCCTGGATGGTTTTCTTTCACGCGCACTTCTGAGTGGCGCCGCCGTGTGAACCTCGCTTGGTCAAGGTGTCGGGCAGCCCGCCGGCGCCGGCGATATCGGCTGGAAGCCGACGACACCGCATTGCCCCTGATAGAGGTAGTTGTCGCAGTTAAGAGGATTGCGGCCGCTGTTGACAACGGGTGTTCCGGCAAGAGCTGTGCCTGTCGTGTCCTGCCATTCCGCGTAAGCGGGGGCGGGACCGCTAACCGCACCGCCGGTGGTGAAACTATAGGAGACCAGCGGAGCCGGTGTCGGGGAGGGGGTCGGGCTGCCGAGGCCCATGGCGACATCTATCGTCACCCCGGCAGAGACCGATGCTTTAGCCAGCGGCACCGGAGGATTCGCGGTGCAGGAATACGTCGAGGTGTCATAAGTGCCGGCGGGCCACTGGGCGCAGGGAAGTTTCAGGAGCATCTCCTTGATCCCGACATCGAAGATGCTACTGCCGCAGAACGAATTGGGCGTCGCCAAGTCAGGGAAACTGAAGCAGCCTGACAACAGGTTGAAGTCTCCGGGATGGGAGCTATTCCGGGTAAGGGTGTTCGTGTTGTAGCCAGTCGTCGAGTTGATTCCCAGCGTCACCGCACCATTCCCGCCAGTTGGGGGGCTTGGCAGAATGTAGCCCGGACCGATGTCCGTGCCTTCGTTGTTCGGGTCGGTTATGTGCAGGAAAGCGTTTTGGGCGGGACTTTGGAACAAGTCCCCCGGGGCGGAGCTCTCACGATCGTATCCGACGCCGATGTAGTGAAGGCAGTCAGAAGGATGCTGACCGTTGGCGCAATAACTTTCGGTTAGCGAGATACATTGACCATTTGGAGCCAGCGAGGTGCAATCCGTGACGGGGCACTCCTGGTTGATGCCCAGCACCATTATTGGGTGGCTATGGACGATAGAACTATCCGCCACCTGGATATCGACCGGGGCCAGATAGTAATTGCCGTAAAAGGCCAGGTTGTTGCTGTCATAACAGGTTAAGCCTTGAGCTCCGGGACCAATCAGAAAGGTGTTGGTCCCTGCACCGACGGAGGGAAGGTCGACAACCGGTACGACCGTTCCCAGGGATCCGGTATCAACGGTGTAGGCGGTGGTGGTGGCCGGCGCAGTACTATCCAGATGGCCAACCGCGGCTTGGACCTGCAGCGCGTTGGGCACGGTGCTGGTAAGGGGTGCCGAGTAGGTCTGAGTGCCCGGCGCGCAAGTCAGATTTTGTGGCAGCAGAAGGGCTTGGCCGATCGCATAGCCGGTCGACGTCACGTCGAATATCCAGGCGTCGATCAAGACGTTGTTGGGTACCGCGCCCCCGTTATAGGTGAAAGTGACCGAGGAGCTGCCGGTGAGGGTCGAGGTTGCAGGCGTGATTACGCCCGATTCCGCTCCATACACTTTCACCATCATCGGGATGGCGCTGCTCGGAGTAATCGGAACCCCTGACGAATCGAATGCCGTCATATTGATGGTGAACGTAGAGGCAGTTCCAGGGTTGAGCTCTACGGATGGCGGCGAAAACAATACCTGCTCCGCGCTCGGCGTCGGAGTTGCAGTCGGTGTGGAGGTGCCCGTCGCGGTTGCCGTGGGTTTGGGTTTCGGACCGGAGCTGCTCGAGCCACAAGCGGCGAGCATCAAGAGCAGGAACGGAAACACGGCATAGACGAGGGCACCCTGCTGGCTAAAGAAGTTGTCTCTTTTGGCCTGAAAACTCATCAGATTATCCCCCTCGACGGACCTCATTTGATCCCTGGCCGCCGCCGTAGCAACGGTACTCGGCGATGCAGTCGGCGAAGGCTGGACGCATTTGGGAGAAGGGTGGCGAGCCTCTTCCCTGTGTGGGTAAGGAACAACATCTAAGGTCAAGCGATGCTTTTGCTGGGACTTTGGATGGTAATTTGCAAGCGTCTGATTATCACTGCATTGATAGAGTTGTTTAATCTATACACAATTCGACTAGAACTACCACGGGAATTAACAGCGAAGGGTGCGGCGGTTAGGGATATAAGACAACTCCGCGGAATTTCGATTCGACCGGGGAGTAGTGGGCTTATTGGTGGCCTCGATATGGCAGTTTTGGCCGATGCGGAGGCAGATCGAATTCTTCAAGGCCCCCAAACTGCCACGGTTGCGGCAACTCCAACCGCAACCGCGACGTGATTCTGTTCTCACCGACCGCGAGTCGGTTCAAGCACGGCAGCGCCTCCAATTTCACCATCAACATGACCGCGTCGGGATCGTGGGGTTTCAGAACACTTCTTCCACAGGAGAGTGCGCCGGGGCCCACTCTGGCGAATGCCCGGTCGCAAGGGATGCTGCGCTACATCTCATTCCCTCACGACGTCGCGTCGGAATTCCAGGCATCGACCAGGACGTTGTTGGGCCCGGGTCACCATCACAGGTGAAGGATGACGGAGAAACCTACGGACGGCTGCCGCATCGAGTTCCGGTTGGGCTGCTCCGCCGCTTTCGATTGAAGTGCGACGAAAAGACGCGCTGGCTTGCGAAGGATCAGCCAGCTCTCGCGTCTCCTGAAAGTACTTCCTCGAATAGTTGAGACCACTGCGCGCCGATGTGTCTCCAGTCCCACGCGGGATCCCGGGCGCGCCGGTAAGCCAGGGCGCTCCAACGATCGAGCGATCCACGTGCGGTGTACAGCTCTTCCAGGGCGCCAGCGACATCGCGCGCGTCCACGATCCGGTGCTCTACGATGTTAGCGCGATCCTGGGCGACCTCTGAAGCCGCAACGAGCGGAGCGTACCCGTCCCAAAGGTCACGACAAACGCCATGGGCGGGAAGTACCTGTGCCGCCGCGGTCGCGGCATGTTCAAAAGCGACCAGCCCCCAACCCTCTCCCATCGAGGTATTCAGTCCAACATCACAGGCGTTGTAAACGAGGTTCAGGTCCGAATCGCAGATCGCGGGATGGTTTTCGCAGTCATAGGTTGTCAGGACGCGATCGGCGATGCCGAGCCTCTCGGCGAGATCCACCAGCGGATAGCCGATGTCGCGCATACCGGTGTGCAAGTAGAGCCAGGCGTTGGAGTGGCGCCGGGAGAAGATGTGGAAGGCCTGGAGCGAAAGATCAAGGCGCTTGCGGACCGTGTTGCGGTTCGCGTTCAGAACGATGAAGGCATCCTCCAGATCGTCGCGATTGGGAAAAAGCGATCTTCGTGCCGATTTGCGACCTTCTTGTCGCGGCCCCGGTTCAGGACCTCCGCCTATGGGCCGAAAGACAGCGGTATCGATTCCCGGCGGAATCATCGCGGTCCGCGGCGGCCGGAAGTTCGGTTCGTCACGCTGAATACACGAGAAGGCGCTTCGGACCGCCGCTTCCGCGCGACGATGGTAGAGCACCAGCCGATCTACCCGCGCGGTTCCGCGCAACGGCCGCGGTTTGACGCGATCTCCTTCGATAGGGCTGTAGAGAACGACCCTGGGACGCTTTGGCGGCGCGCAGAGAGCCTGGCGATACACATCGTACAGGTAGGTATCGTGTACGATCAGGAGGAGCGCCGGTTGCAGTTGGCGGAGGAGCGTATCGAGTCGCTCCACGCCGCGCGCGTCTCCGTCCACGTTGTTTGCATACCGTGTCCACTCGCCATCGAGGTCAGGTCCGCGACAATCGATGCCGAAATGATGAATATCGAAGGATCGGTCGAGATGGGGCAGGATCGACGAGATGATCCGTCCGTAACCGGTTGCCCCGGCATGCCCGACCACCAGGACGCGCGCGTTGGTGCGCATTCGATGGACTATCGGCGCGACGCGTGCTGAATCGGCCGGAGACCCGTGGTCGTGAAGCTGCGTCGAAGCGGTTTTTCGATGACGCCGCCTCCGACGCTCAGCGTGTAGAGAGGAGTTCCGCTTTCCCGGTAGAAAAACACCTCCAGCACGATCGGGTTGTACCAGGTCGGATTTTCGACGCTGCCGGCGAAAGCCTCGACACCGGTGTCAGGGCCGAAATCGAAAACGCCGGCAAGAACGTAGGACGCGCCCCAGTAATAGATTGCACTGGCCGGATCGCAATGGTTCGACCAGTACTGAAGCCACGATCCTCCTCCCGCCGAACGCAGCAGCGGGTACGCATCGCGGGATTGCGGCGCCGCGGCGAAGGACATGCCGAAACTGACCAGCACCAGGAAATGCCGGTTGTTGTCGAGTCCGAGACCCTCGAGGTCCCACCGGATCTGATCGTACATGGCGCCGATGGGTCCGTAGTTTCCTTCCTGGAAGTAGGTGCTGTAGTAGCGGTTCCATCTAACTCCCGAGGGAGTGGGGTCCTCGCGATCCAGCACCACGACCTGGTAGCCGTGCGGCCACTCCGGGGGATCGACGGGCGTGATCGGTTTGCCCAGGACGACGGTCGGAAGGGTGTTGTCGGTGGAATTGGTCTCGATGACGAGACGCGGCCGCATCCCGTGCTGCATCAGGTTGAACGCCTCTTCCAGGGCTTCGCGCTTCTCGACGGTTAGCTCCCAGATCCGTCCGACCCTGAAATCGCAGACAATCGGTTCCGAGGACACGCTTCTGGTCCACTGGTTATAAGCGTCGACGGCCTTGCCGTCGGCAGCTTTCTCCGGGTCGGCGTTGATGAGCGGGGAGAGGGTAGTGTAATCGCCGCCGCGCGCACGAATACTCACGGAGCGATTGGACGAATATGACTTCCAGGAATCCTTGGAAGTGATTTGCTCCGATACGCCTCCCGAAGCGAACAAGCCTTTGTATTCAGCCTTCATGCTTTGTGAAATCGAAGTCGTGCTCAATGAAGACGTCTTGTTAACCGCCACGTAGTAGTCGAGCGATCCTCCCATACTCAGTTGCTTTACGTAGTAGATGCCGTACAGGTTGAAGAACTTTTGGAACTCCTTGAGATTCTCGGCATCGGGCCATTCGGGAAGGCTTCGAAGGTCGGCGAGATAACTCGATGAAAGGTAAGGGGCGACATCGCTGATCTCGATCTGGAGGATGCCCAGGCGGATCGAGACCATGTGATAAGCAAAGAAGTACTGACTGGTGGACGAGTACTCCTTGCCGTACGAAACCGCCATCTGCCCGCTGAAGGCGCCGATCCCGACATGCACCTCCGCTTGCGCCGCGATCGAATTCTGAAACTCATCGCGCGATTCGACACAATCGCTGCGCTCGAATTCCTCGGTGGCGACGATGCCATTGACGAAAATCGGCAACTGAACCTCGTGACCGAGAAACACCCAGGGATGAGTCGGGACGCCCTTGAGTTCGATCGGCATCGAGGCCAGCAAGGCAGCAGGCAGCTGGTATTGCTTGAAGATGTCAACGCCCTGGCCGATGTACTTGGCCTGGTCGAATATTTCATTCTGCGGGTCGTTCATGTTTCTTCCCCTGTGCGGTGAGGTGATCAGCGGACGAGTTCGCGAACCAGTTTTGACGCTCGCAGACCGGATTGAAGCGCCCCCTCCATGAAGCCGAAGAAGCCGAAACAGGTATGCTCGCCGGCAAAGATCAGCCGGTCGTACCAGGGCACCCACAGGTTCGGGCCGCATCGGCGGATCTCGCCGGGCTGTCCGGGGGCGCCTGGAGACGGAGATGCATAGCCGGTTGCGGTCCAGAATTCGGTAGGCCAATCCCGCAGCGAGGTCCCGGCGCGATTGGCGAGGTAACCCGGCAGGATGGTGTCCAGCGCGGGATCGTAGAGCTGGGTGGGGTCGCCGCGATATCTTTCGGCCCTGCGCGCCGCGGTGCCGCCCGCGAATACGCTCAGGTTGAAGCAGGCTCCGTCGGCATCGTCCTGGGTTTCGGTCGCTTCCCAGGTAAGCCCGAGCTCATCCGAGCTGGCATCGGGGGCCAGGCCCTGCCATCTCCAGAACCGCTGGCTGACGATACTCAGGTACTTGACCGCGGGCCCGGTCGAAATCATGAAGTCCTCGGGCGGGAGTGGAGGATCGAAGCGAATGGCCCCCCATTGTGACTGCGGTATCGCGAGCACGACATACTCCGCGAAAAATCTTTCACGGTCCACCTCCACCATCACCTGATCGCCGCCCATGGTGATCCCGGTTACGGGTTTGAAGTGCACAATGTTGTTCCCGCGCGCGCGGATGCGCTCGGCGAGCTTTTCGGCCAGCGCCTGGTTGCCCTGGGAGCAGCGGAATTTCTCGAACAGATCCCAGAACTGCGAGCCTCCGCCGGCTCGCACCAGCGAGCAGATGCCCAGGTAGCTTTGCTCGCGACTCGGCCTGACATTGTCATTGCCATAGGTGATCTCGAGGACGTCCCTGGCGATCCCGACCGATGCGTACTGGTCGAGTTTTTCTCCGAGAGACGTACTGTCGTATTCCGGGGCGCAACCCGAGCCCCACGGCGTAAACGGATCGGCGATAGCTTCGGCATCGGCGGCGATTTGCTGTTGGGCCTGTTCGGTCGCCTCGTGGATATAGGGCAGCTCGTCGTTGGGAATTCTCTGCCCGTGAATATAGACCGGGAACTCCAGCCCTTCGGCTTCGTAAACGTCGTGCTGGAGCTCCACGAAATCCAGGTCGAACTGGTCGGCAAGCTCGAGCCAGGTGTCGTGATTGGCGCCGATCAGTTCGGCTCCGGCCTCGACGATCCGGTTGGGGATGAAATCGTAGAGAGTTTGAACGCGCCCGCCGAGGCGCCCGCCGGCTTCGAGCACGGTGACCTCGAGGTTGTCCGGCATCGAGTCCGCCGCCATGAGTCCCGCGAACCCTGCTCCGATGACAATGACCCTGGCATCACCGGCCCTCTGGTTGCGATTCCGGTCGATTCTTACATGAGGATATCTTTGCAGAAGCGCTTCGTTACGTTGCCGAACGATACGCCCGAGTTCCTGTCCGGAGAGCCTCCTGCCGTAGCGTCGGTGTAAACGGCCATAGAGTGATCGCATGAAAAGTCCCCCCAAAGTTTCAGCTGACGACCTTGCCCGGACCGTCGTCGAACCTTAAAGCCTCGGCTGACCGAGGACAGTGTTGCTCAAATCAGGTCATGGCATCTGGTGCTGCGCGCTTTTGTCATACGGCTACACAGACAGCTAGCATATAAATACAATTTGTACATAACCGCTTGAAAGCGAAATACGCCGGTTGTGAACAGGGAGAGCTCGTCAACGTGCTGATTTGGTCGGGCCGATAAGAGGGCACGGCCGGGTCGCGCGTGCCTGCGGCGAGCGTGGGCGAGAGTAATTCAATGGTGGCCGTATTTGCCGATCAGCGTATAGACGAGCCGATAGGCGCGGCGATTAGCGTAACGCTGCATGAGTGCCGTGATGCCCTTCGATGCCGAAGCGCGGACGTGCGCGGTTTAGGCGCTATCTTCGACCGGGAAGAGAATCCCGGAAGGCCACTGCGGCAGCCATCCAGGACAGGATCGGCGGCGCCTTGAGCTGAGCGATGTTCTGTCGGCCTTCAAGTAAAAATTTCACTGCTCAGCTGTATGAAGCAGCGGCCTCTAGTGACGAAGTTTCTCTCTTAGGTGCGCTAACGCATCGTTCTGTTGCTGGCACGGAGCCTGCTGCGGCAGCCATTGAGGGGTCACTTCCCGCCGCGAGACGGTTCCGTGGTTTTGGTGATCGACGACAATGAAGAGCTGTGCGAAGTTGTGGGGGATTACCTGTCTTTAAAGGGCCACCAAGTGCGCTGTGCCGTGAACGGAGATGATGGTCTCCGGTCGTTGACCAGTTCAGAACCCCGGCCGGAAGTCATTCTGCTGGATCTACAGATGCCGGTCCTTGACGGCTGGGGATTCCTTATCGAACTTCGCAAGAACCCCGGCCTTGCCGATATTCCGGTCGTGGTGATGTCCGCGTATCCCGATGCAGCTGAAAGAGCCATCCAGCTCGGGGCAGTGGCCGTGGTCCGTAAGCCTGTAGAGCCGCAGGCGCTGCTTCGCATCGTCGATCGTTTCAGTACGCACCACTAGACGGCCCACCCGTTGAGAGCGGGGATCCACGTACCAAAGTTCGCCCGACGTTCCAACTCTCTCGTGGGGTGAATCGCTTCATGGGAAGATCATGTTGCCCGAGTATGATTGGCATACGACTTCCAGTCGGAGATTGGAGCGATGCGATGACAGCAAGAGGTCTGGTCGCTGCACTGGCGGGAATGATCCTGGTCCTTGCCGGAGGGAGCGCATCGGGCGCCGATGGTTCGACGGCGACGCCGATAAAATACCTGGTGGTGATCTACCAGGAGAATGTTTCGTTCGATCACTACTTCGGGACGTATCCCAATGCTCTCAACCCGGGCGGAGAACCGCCGTTCCAGGCGAAGCCCGGCACGCCGCAGGTGAACGGGCTCACCCCGAGGCTGCTGACGCATAACCCCAACGCCCTGAATCCCAACAACGGCGCCGGCGCCACTAATCCTTTCCGACTGTCCCGCAACCAAGCGGCGACGGCTGACCAGGATCACTCGTATGGGCCCGAACAGCGCGCGCACGATTCCGGGAAGATGGACCTGTTTCCCCGCGAGACCGGGGCCGCCGGACCTCCGCCGGGGGCTTCGCCGCCGCTGGGAACCACGGGACTGGTGATGGGCTACTACGACGGGAACACCGTCACGGCGCTATGGAATTATGCGCAGCGGTTCGCGATGAGCGACAACTCCTACTGCACCGGCTTTGGCCCATCCACGCCCGGGGCCATCAATCTCGTATCGGGCCAGACCAACGGCGTCGCGTCTGTGATCCATCAAAGCGAAAACTACGAAATCGGCGATGGGTACGGAGGGCTGACCGTCATCAACGATGCGCAGCCGCTGGGGGACGTATGTTCTTTGCCGACGCGCAACCAGGTACGGATGAGTGGACGAAATATCGGCGACCTGCTCAACGCGGCGGGAATCAGCTGGGGCGCCTTCATGGGCGGATTCAACCTGTCCACGGTCAATCCCGACGGGACCACCGGATGCCGCCGCACCTCGACATCTTCGATTACCGGCGGTCCAACGCCCGACTACATAACGCATCACGCGTGGTTCCAGTACTACGCATCAACCGCCAATCTCACGCATGCGCGACCGGCCTCCCCGGAAGCGATCGGGCACTCGGGCGATAGCGCCAACCATCAATACGATATCGACGATTTTCGCGCCGCGGTCGAGGCGGGGCACATGCCGGCGGTGTCCTTTCTGAAGGCGACCGCGATCTTCGACGGCCACGCGGGTTACTCCGATCCGCTCGATGAGCAGACCTTTCTGGTCAACACGATCAATTTTCTGCAGCAGCGGCCCGAGTGGAAGAACATGGCGATTGTTGTCACCTACGACGATTCCGACGGATGGTACGATCACCAGGCAAGCCCGCGCGTGAACGAGTCGAACACCATCGCCGATGGGCTGCCGAACCATCGAAGCTGCGGCGACGGCGCAAACGCGCTACCGGGTGTCGCGCCCGCGACCTTGCACGCGCAGGGACGATGCGGATTTGGGCCGCGCCTTCCGCTGTTGGTGATTTCGCCCTGGGCCAGGCGCAATTTCGTCGACCACACGCTGACGAACCAGGCGTCGGTGTTACGCTTCATCGAGGACAACTGGCTGCATGGCACGCGCATCGGACAAGGATCGTTCGACGCAAGCTCGCAACCAATCACGAACCTGTTTGACTTTCGCACTGCCGACGTCAAGCTGCTGATCCTCGATCCTGCCACCGGCGAGGCTCGGTAAGCGGATCATCGGAAAGCGGCTCAGCCACTGACCGTTTCCGTGATCGCCGCCCGAACGATGTCGACGACCGGGCGCGGTGCCGTGACGGGGGGCGCGTGGTCAACCGGATGCGGGCACGCATTCGCTCCGCCATGAAGCGCTGCGTGTCGGAAGCGATCATACGGTCCTGCTCCGCGATGAGAAACCATACTGGCCGGTCTTTCCTAGAGCGGCCGATTCATCGGCACCGTGATGCATCCCGGCGAGATTGGCCGCTGAACAGCGCGGAGCAGTTCCAGTTCCCCCGCGGAGGCATCTGTGCCAACGCCGCGGCGAATGCGCCGTCCGGTAGATGGAAGACAGTCGTCGAATAGCCGAGATGATGAATCCGGGGGCGTACCAGGTAGAAGGGACGCTGCGGTGCCAGGCCTGCAGCGACGAAATTTGCGAACCGCCACGCGTGCTCCGGTTCAGCTTGCCGCTGACGATCGAGGCGGGCATTCCGCCGGCGCCAGCGAAGGCCTGACGCGGGCTCCGATTCATACGATATTGCGGTAAGATCCCGCGCGAGCCCCGGGTTCGCCGAGGACCGAGGATGCAATGCCCACCGGGGGACGAATTGGTAACCACCATCATGTCGTGCCGCTATTTCGACCTCGCGCTCTCCGGCACTGCCGTCGCTTTGCCGAGCCTGCTCACAATCGCTCGGCCGGATCACGTTCTGTCTGTGACCGATTGGCCGTACGCGACAGATGCAATCGCAGGAATGTTTACGTCGATGTATGAAGGTTACGCGATGAGTGAAGGCAGCGCGGAGCAGTTGATCGCGGGAATGCCGAGACGCTGTTCTCCCGTTTGCGAGGAGGTAAATGATGGGAACTCTTCGATTTGGCCCGGACAACCCCACCGAAACATACGTTCCTCACGCTTTCGCGGAGCAAACCATCGACGTCGGCGAGGCCATCATCAACTATGCCGTCGCGGGATCGAGAGACAAGCCGGCGCTGTTGCTGATACCCGGGCAAACCGAGTCGTGGTGGGGATACGAGAAGGCGATGGAGTTGCTCAAGGAGCACTTCCAGGCGTTCGCCGTCGATCTGCGGGGGCAGGGCAGATCGAGCCGGACGCCGGGACGTTACACGCTCGATAATTTCGGCAACGACATGGTGCGGTTTATCGCGCTGATCATCAAACGGCCCGTGATCGTGAGCGGGCTTTCCTCGGGCGGCGTGGTCGCAGCATGGCTCTCGGCATTTGCGATGCCGGGCACGGTCCGCGGCGCCTTGTATGAAGACCCGCCATTGTTCTCATCGCAGGTCACTCCCGCTTGCGGGCAATCGATTCGCCAGACGATCGGGCCGATCTTCGCCCTGATGAGCAAGTACCTGGGCGATCAGTGGAGCGTTGGCGATTGGACCGGCATGCAGAATGCCGCAAAAACGGAGCTTCCGGACTGGCTGTCGAACGCGATGCCGTTGATGGCGGGTACAGGTGGCGAAGTTCCGCAGCGGCTCAAGGAATACGATCCCGAATGGGCGCGCGCATTCTGGGAAGGCTCCGTCTACGCGAGCTGCGACCATGCGCGGATGCTCGCGAGGGTCAAATGCCCGGTGCTGTACACGCATCACTTCCGCCACGTCGATGAAAGCCGGGGAACGCTACTGGGCGCAGCCTCGGACTTGCAGGCAAAACGCGTATGCGCTCTGGTGGCGGAGGCGGGCCAGCCGATCGAGTATCGGTCGTTTCCGCAGATGCCGCATTTGATGCATGACGCAGACCCAAAGTTGTTTGCGCAGCTCCTGGTCGAGTTCGCGGCGAAGCTCTCGAGTCCGCGATAGACGTCGCAGGTTGTTTTGACTCCGCAAGCGCCATGATGAGAAGGAAGCCCAGGACGTTGTTGCCGCTGGTCGTGGCGTCAGTGCTGCTGCTGTGCGACTGCGCAACGCGGCAGGTCAATCCGCCGATCGTGAAATACGACCCTGGCAGTATGCGCGAGGTTCAGCAGCAGTGGCATCGCGGCAATCAGCAGGATCTCGTCATCCTCGCTTTTTCCGGTGGCGGTACGCGGGCGGCCTCGTTTTCATATGGAGTGCTCGAGACGCTGCGGAACATGGAGGTCGTGACCAGGACCGGCGAGAAGAAGCGGCTACTTGACGAGGTTGACCTGATCACCGGTGTGTCGGGAGGAAGCTTTACGGCCCTGGCGTATGGCCTCTACGGCGAGCAATTGTTCGGCCAATATGAGTCCAGGTTTCTGAAGCGCGACGTGCAGGGTGAACTGGTCGGGAGAATCCTCAACCCGGTGAACTGGCCCGCGGAGTCGTCGACGGGATGGGGACGGTCCGAGCTGGCAGCGAATTTATACGACGAGATTCTGTTCAATGGGGCCACGTTTGCGGATTTGTATCGCGCGGGTGGTCCGATGATCGCGGTCAGCGCGACCGAACTTGGGACCGGCTCGCGCATCGTTTTCATCCCGCAGAATTTCGACGTGATGTGCGCGGACCTCCACCCGATCAGGATCTCAAGGGCCGCGGCGGCATCGTCGGCAGTCCCGGTCGTGCTGTCGCCGATAACCATCAACAATTACGGCGGCAGTTGTGGCTATCAACGACCCGAGTGGCTCGAGGCCTTTGCTGAGCTGTCCGACCCGCCGCGCCCTGCTGCGCGTGCGCTGAATCGGCTGGCGGAACTGGAGGAGCTGGATAACGGCGTCGAGGATCCTTATTTCCACCTGGTGGACGGCGGGATCTCCGACAATCTTGGGCTTCGCAGCGTGCTGGATATACTTGAAACCTACGAGGCCCTGCACGACGCGGGCAGGCCGACCCCGCTCGACAACGTCCGGAGCATAATCATCTTTGTGGTGAACTCGGTGCCCGCGCCTTCTACCAAGTGGAACGAGTCGGAGAATCCACCAGGTACCGCCGCGGTGATGATGCGATCTGCGGGTTTGCCGATCGCGCGCTATTCCCGCGAGATGGTCGAGCAGCTGCGGGACATCGATGCCCGGTGGACTGCGTTACGCCAGATTCGGGACTCGGTTAATCTCTCGAAAGACAAGAATCCGGCGTTGGCCGAAATCGTGAACGTGCCGAACGCCGACATCTACGTGGTGGACGTGTCGTTCAAGGCGCTGCAGGACAAGTCCGAGATGAAGTATCTCAACCAGTTGCCGACCTCGTTCGTTTTGCCCGATGAGGCGGTCGACCGACTGCGCACCGCCGCGCGGACGCTGATCCTCAACTCACCGGACCTCCAGCAGGCGCTGAAGGCTAGCGGCGAGCGTATCGTGGAGCAGGCGGAATCGAACAAATTGCCGGCGGTTCTTCCGCCGGCAAGACCCACGGGCCCGAGCGAATTGCAATAGCTCAAAGGTCTCCATTGTTCAGCGTTATCAGGTGCCATGGGCTGAAGCAGCCTTGGCTGTTACTGCTTTATCACTAAATGTGGACCCGGCTTGCGACACAGCACAGCCCGGTCTAGATTGCTAACGTCACATCGGTAGCTAAAGGGGCACTGCAATGATCGTTATGAAAGCAGTTCTAATTTCGATCGCCGCGGCGGTCATGATCTCGGCTTGTTCCAGCCAGGCGAACCATACGACAGATCCAAAGGCTGCGATGGCCCGTGCGAACTTCGACCCGACTCGATGCGAAGAAATTGGACCCTCGGTTTACTCCTGCAACAGTGAACATGGAGATCCAACTCAAGCGGAGGGAGCTCGCGAGGCAAGTACGACGAACGATACGCGACAGATCCGGGGCACGTGCCCTGATGGTTTCCACTACTCGCAGGGCCAGGGATGCATGCCGGACGACTAGAGGCTCTGCGCGAGTCTCGAAATGGGCGAGAAAATCAGGCACCTGCTGCGAGTAGGCGTTGTCGTCCTTGCGCTGCTGGTGACGGCGAATTCTGAAGCAGCCGACCAGCCCCGGGCGGACGTCCAGGCGGCGCAAGATGCCGCCATCGAACGTATCAATCACTATCGGGCGTCGCTGAAAGTACCGTCGGCGCGGCTCGATCCGGCGTTGTCAGCGGCCGCCCAGGCGCACGCTCGCTACCTGGTGGAAAACCACATCGACGCGACCGACGCTGAACTTGACAACGGCAAGTTGATCGAGAAGTTCCGCCAGGATGAACCGCATCACGAGGCAGCCGGGAGACCATTCTATTCGCCCGAGGCTGCAAAGTTGGCTTCGCGCTCAATCGTGATTGACGCAACCCATATCCCCGAGCCGTCGCAGGTCGATGGATATATAGACCAGGTGATGACCAAGCCCTTCGATATGCTCGTGATGTTGAACCCCCAGATGGTGCTGTATGGAGCCGGCAGCTATTGCGATGCCACCCAATGCAGGATCGTCATGTTGCGGCAGGCCGGGATGACGTCCGCGCAGTTCGGCGATTTTTATCGCGCTGGTACAGACGTCTATTGGTTTCGTACAACCGGCGATCGCGTCTGGTTCACGCCGCGTGAGCTCAAGCAGCCGATAGGGTTTCCTCCCGCCGGAGCCTCGATAGCGCCTGCTGCATTCGACGGAAGCTCATTTCCGCCGGCACTCGGAGCATGCGAGGGCTACAGCCCTCCGACAGGACGGCCCATTTTTGTCGCGCTCGGCGCGCCGTCCTCGAGCGCGGATCAAGTAGTGCGGCTCGGCGAGTACTCAATCTCCAGCGGCGGAAAGGAGCTCCCGGCGTGCGGCTTCGATGTGCAAAGCTTCTACGAGCGCATGAAGAACAGCGCGAGCCAACTGCCAGCGGATCAGAGAGACAAGGCGGTTAGCGAAGCGGAGCTCGGTGCCCAGATCCTGGCGGAGACCGGCGCCGTGATAGTGATTCCCCGCGAGCCTCTTCAACCAGGCCGCACGTACGAGGTCTCGATAACCGCCGACCAACGACCGTTCAACTGGTCGTTTGAGGTGGCGAAGGAGCCCGCCACGAATCCTTGAAAGGCTCGCAGCTGGAGTTGGGAGACTAGCCACATGATCAGGGAAGATTTGGCCTCGTCCATCAGGGCGATGCGCCCCGCGGTTCCGGCGAAGGACTACGCTGAGAGCCAGCGTTTTTACGAAGCGATCGGATTCGAAGCGCGAGCACTCGGGCCCGCTCTGACCGAGATGAGCCTGGGGGCGCATTCGTTCCTGCTGCAGGACTTCTACGTACCGCAGTTTGCCAACAACTTCGTGATGCACATGAGCGTCGAGAATGTCGACGCCTGGTGGGAGCACATCGAGGCGCTCGGGCTCGAGAAGAGCTTCAAGGTTCGCGCGCCGATCGCACCCCGCCTGGAACCGTGGGGGCTTCGGGTCGCCTACCTGTTCGATCCGAGCGGCGTCTTGTGGCAGATAAACTCGCGGCCGCAGGGCTAGTTCATCGTGCTGGCCCAGTTTTTTGCGTCTTCTCCCGGTGAATAGCCGATGATGCTCTGGGATGGGTTGCGATTTACCAGCGGGCGAAGGAAGAGGGAATGCTTCATGCTGCGGACTTCATGCTCGACGGTGAACAGCACCTTGCCGGTGTCGGGATCGACGATGTCCTCGAACCGGTACTGATGCTGATCGCTTTCCTGGGTGATCAGGCCCTTGGCTTTGAGGCGGCGATGGGGACCCGAGAAGTCATTGATATACACCTGGATGTGATGCTTGTCGTACGCGGGAATCGGCCTGTCGGTTTCGCGGAAGAACAAGTTCTGCCCGGTCCCGACGGTGACACACGCGAAGCGACCGTTCGCATCCTCGAGCGGAGCCGCCTGCGCGCCCATTATTTCGGAATAGAAGCGCGCGATGCCGGCTGCGGCGCCTTTGGGAACGTCGAATTCCACGTACGCGATGCCTACCGCCATCGGGCCGAAGCGCGGGTTTGGAGCATAGCAGTGGATGCGATTACCCCAGGGGCAGACCGCTTCGATGTGTCCATCGCGCTCGCAGCACTCGAATCGAGTCCCTTCCAGTGAGGATTGGATTCGCGCGAGGCGTTTCGGGAGCGCATCGAAATCGGAAATCACGACACCGACATGGCCCCGCACCACCTGCGGCCTGCTCGTCGGGAGATGGAATTGCTGGCGGCCCGCATTGACCCACATGTTAGCGGGTCCGGTCATCATGTAGGGGTCGCGCGTGAGTCCCAAGCCATTGATATAGAACAGCCCGGCCTTTTGCTGATCGGGAACCGTGACGTTGACGTGTTCGAGCGCGACGATATTGCCCAGGTCTTCGGCGGTGCGATCGTAGGTCTTGCCGGGCTTCATCATTTTGGCGATAGCACCCGGGGCATCGAGGCCCGCATCGCCTGTGACGCCATTGAGCCCGCCCGAGCGCCGCGGGGAGGCTTCCTTGGACTGCTGCCCGTGCCCGTTGGCGCACAACTCGTCCATGAGCTCACTACAGGATCGCTCGGAGATGATTCCTTCGCGATAAGCCCTGAGTACCTGCCGAACTTCGAAGTCTTTGGTTGCCATGATTCACACCTCCGCAAAGGTGAGCGTTGGGAGAGCGCTGCTCCTGATCATGACATAGAATAAGCCTCTGACCTCTGTCCAACAGTCGCGAGCGCACCCCTTGAACGTCATCCCGAGCGAAGCCGAGGGATCTCAACGAACTTGGCACCAGCAGCCAACTGCACAAACAAAAGACCTCCGACCTGACGGGTGTCACCTCTGAATCGGGCACAGATGAATCGATTCGTGGCGGCATTTGGGTCTGCACCATCAGCTGCACGCGATTTATCAGCTGAGGTCCCTCGGCTCCGCATAAGAATGCTCCGCTCGGGATGACGTAGTGTGGTGATGAGTGATGAGAATTACCTTCGTTGAATAGCGACACAGTAATCCTTCCGTAACGTCGATAACGTACTGGTCTGGCGATGCCTCGCGACTTCACGAATGTACTTTGGCTGTTGAAACTCGGCGCGGTGGTTAACCTGTACTTCCTGTCGAACGCCGGTTTGTTCGCATTGGACGCCGCAGATGCTTACGTCGTCGTGCCCGCCGCCATCCTGTTCGCGGTGAATGCGTACCGCTGCTTGTTCCCGGTCCGCTACGAGCACAACGTTGTCTTCCACGATTCGGTTTTTTCTTCAATTCTCGTGACGCGGATGCTCGCGACGTTCTCCGAGGTCGCATACATCTTTCTGTTCTCCTACGTTCTGCGTCTGCTCAACACCGGCCGCGCGGGATGGGTGGACTTCGTTTCATGGCTGATGGTCGCGCAGGTGGTGGTCAGCCAGGGCTTCGTTTGGAGCGCGATCCTGACGGAGCGCTTCGAACTCTATGTCTATGAAGAATCAGGCTGGTTCCTGATTTTTGCGGCCAACACGATTGCGAGCGCTTACCTGTACTGGACTACGGCTCAATCAGGGAGCAGGGGAGTCCTACTTGTGCTGAACATGCTGTTCGGAGTGCTTTATTTGCCCTGGCAGGTGATGCACATGAACAGTTTGCGGGCGAACGCGCGAGAGAACCGGGCTGCAGCTGCGCCAATCGAATGGTCGACCGGGCTTGGCCGTGCCTTGCGAGAGAAAAATCGACGCACCGACGCCGATGCGTGGGGCGGATTTATCGGCCTGACCTGGATGACTGCTTACTGGGCGACTCTCATTCCGATGTGGACTTACTACATCGTGAGAGTGCTCGGTCCCCGCTGAGCTCTCACTTCATTTTCCGGTTCCGCTTACGCCAAAGCCCTGCGGGCGGTTGCTTGCGTTGTCCTCGACCGTCACGTTTGCACCCATGCTACCCGCGCTGGTCGGAGTGAAAGTGAGGGTCACAGTGCATTTCCCCTTGGGAGGCACGAGGCCGGTGCAGGTGGTCGTCAGGGAGAAATCACTCGCCCCCGAGAGGCCGGCGCCGCTGAAGGTGATGCTGGGCCCGTTCCTCTTCGCCGTGTTGGTCAGCATCACGACCTTGGTCCTGGTCTTGCCGACCTTGACCTTCCCGAAATTTACGGAACGCGGAGACACCTTGACCGAGGCGGCCACCGTTGGCGCCGGCGTCGGAGCCGCGTTGTAGGCCATCACGAGGTTGTAGGCATTCACGCTTCCCAGCCCGGTGGTGAAATCCCATCCGCTCGTGGCGTGATAAGCGGGTTCGAACGCGGTGTTCGAGGTTGAAAGAACTCCGTACGATCCCGACGGCGAGTAGCAGTTGTTGTCGCCGGCGCACGGCATGTCGTTGTCGCCCTCGGTTATGTCGTTGAAGATGCAGGAAGGCGAGATCCGGTTGCCGAGTGACGAGTTGCAGGCGGCAGAGCTGGCACCATACTCGCGCGCGGCCAGCGCGTAGTAGACGGGATTGGGATTGCCCTGCATGTCGCCGGTGTGTTGATCCACGAGGGCCTGGATTCCGGCCATGATCGGCGATGCGAAGGAGGTTCCGCCGTGGCCCGTACCGCACCCGCTGCTGGGCGCGTTGTCCGCGGGATTTGAATCACACCACGAGTAGGAATGTCCCCACGGACCAACCGAAGCGAAGAGGGCAACATCGGGGAGGTCCCGGACGCCATCGTTGGGATTGCCGGGGACCGACTGCCAACTCGGCTTCGGATAGCCTGCGCAAGTTCCGCTAACCACTGGTGTTCCGGCAGATCCCGTCCCCGTAGCGCAAGCGCTCGGGCCACCGCCGCCGCCGATGACATTGAGGAGGATGGAAAGACTGGTGGTCAGGTTGTTGCACAAACTGCCGGCGCCGTAGGTAGAAGGGAACCCCGCAAAGTTCGCGGCGATCTCGCTGGCGCAGGAACCATTCCATGGAATCTCTGGCACATATGAAAGAGCGGAGCCAAAAGTCGCCGTGTTGGTTGCGCTCCAGTAGGTGCTGTTGGTGCCGGTGGCAGTGTCGTCGAAGTCGGTCCCGCCCACCGCAACATTGTATGGCGTCGAGGCTTCACCACTGACCGAGATTCCGAGACTGGCGACATCTTCGAATCCCGCCCTGTAGAGCCCTTCGTCGGCCGAGGCCGATGCCGAATCGCCGGCTGCGACAAACACCGAAATTCCTTCTCCGACAGCCGTCTGGAACAGCGAACTGATAGAGGCATTGAGAGCCGCACCCAGCATCGACTCCGCCTCGCCGTAGCTGATACTCACGACCTGGGGCGGCGGGGTACTCGTATTGATGATGCCCTGCAGGGCAAGCAATTCTCCCGAAGTCGCGTTGGTGTTTTCGCAAGCGGCCACGATGATGGCGGCGCTCGGCGCGGCAGCTGTCGCCCACTCGGTGTCGATGGTCGCCTCGAGCTCATCTCCCTGGATGACCCCGGGATCGGTGCATCCACCGGGATTGGAGGGGGTGAGGGAAGCGCCCGTGTAGGTATCCAGACCGAACGTCTTACGAAAATTCTCCCAGTCGTTCGTATCGTACATGTCGGATTCCTCGACCACGGCGATGGTCTGTCCCTGGCCGGTAATGCCCGTGTTGAACAGCGGGTTCAGATTATAGATGGTCGCCAGATCCGCGGGGGCAACCGAGTAGCAAGTAGTGGCAAAGGCGTTGTAGATACTGACGGAATCGCTGCACGGCTGGGTGTAGTTCGGTTGCGCGCTATACAGGGGATGTGGGCGGAAGTCATTGAGCGAAACCACTCCGACTATCGCGGGTGCGAGCGCGGCTGGAATCTGCGGGTCGCTGAGGTTGGCGATGTGCAGCTTCCCGCGAATCCTGAGACGATGAATCGCAGTGTGGAACGCCGCCGCGACCTGGCCTGCGGTTCCCGAGAAATCGATCACCAGTCCGTTGGGAAGGACACGGTTGACGGTAAATCCGTGTGACTTGAGCCACGCGACGATCTTCGCCTGGTCTGACGATTCCGGCCCATAGTTCGCGCCGATCTGCGATGCGGTCAACCAATGGTGATAGTTCGGCGAGCCGGGGTCCTGCAGTTCGTCGAGATACTTCACGAACGCCTGCTCCATCTGCGGGGAGCGGCGAAGTTGCAGCAGTATGTGGTCCATCGGAAGGTCGTTGGCGACCAGGCCCGCATCGTTGGTGCCAATAGTTTGTGGGCGCACGTTGCCTGCCAGCGTCACTAACCGGGTATCGTCGATAGCCTGGGTGATCATCGGGCTCTGGCCGGCCGGTCCCGCGCTCGCAATTCGCACATAGCCGCCGATGGCGGCGAGCAGGGCGGTGATTCCCAGCAGAACGCGGGCGCTTCGCTTCGAAATCATCTCGAACCTTCCTTCCATTAAGGGCGAATTGACGGCAGGTACGATGATAGATAGGTAGCTGCCATGGCAAGCGACGCCGAAGACCAGGCGACGATACTGCGACTCGACAATGCGTGGAACAGTGCGTATGAGCGAAACGATCGCGCTCCACTGGCCGACATCTTGGCGGATGACTTCACCAGGATCATGCCGTGGGGCGAGCACATCACGAAGGCGACGCTGATGGTCAATCCGCCGAGGCCCGCGAAATCGATTTCGTTCAGCGAACAGGAAGTGCGAATGTTTGGATCGACCGCGATCAGCCGGGGACGACTTAAACTCGATTTGGAAGACCGTATGGTCGATCAGCGCTTCTTGCGAGTTTTTTCCAGGCGCGATGGAAGGTGGCAAGCGGTGGCAGTATCGGTCACGCCGGTTTCCGAATAGCAGGGCCGGGTTTCGGCTGACACGAAGGTGGGGGGCTTGAGAAAGGCGCGAAAGTACTCCGGCCTGATCATTCCAATTGCGCTCGTGAGTTGGCGGGTCTGGTCACTCGGATGGACATCCTTCGAGACGTTGGCGCATCAGCCGGCCGGAGCTGCTGCGGCGGACTTCAAACTTTCGGTCATGGCATCAATGTGGGTGGCGGTTTTGGCGTTGCTGTTCGTGGCCGTGGTCCTAGAGAGAGAGCCACTCAGCTCGATCGGATTTCGGTGGCCGACGTGGGGAGACTTGGCTTGGGTTCCCGCCTGCCTGATCGCGACGGTGATTGTCGAGTCGCTTTGGACCATGCTGCTGCTTTCGGTGAGTGGCCATACGACGGCGATTGTTCACGCACCGGTTGCTGCCTTACCGCTTGGTATACGGATCTTGATGTTTGGAACGGAACCGTTTTTCGAGGAGACGGTTTTCCGGAGCTATACGATTGAGAAGCTCGAATCGCTCACCGGCACTACCGGCGGTGCCGTCTGTGCGTCAGTACTTGGGAGTTCGTTAATGCATGGAGGGTGGATGCTGGGTCTCACGATCATCCCGCTTGGGCTCGGCGCCGCGATGCTGTACGTGTGGCGGAGAAGCTTACCGGCCTGCCTGGTCTTTCATTCGCTCTGGATGTTGACTGCTTTGCTGTGGTGACGTGAAGGTTTCCGAGAGGACGGCAGCAGACGCAGGCTAAAGCCTGCGCCACTTCGGAGAGCGGCCATCATCTAGCATGGGTTCTCATATGGGTTAACCATCGCCGGCGTTGGGGGACCGGGGCTCTCTGGGGCCGCAGTCGTCAGGGTACGATCGATGCGGTTGACTGCGATGCACAAAGCGTGGCGTCTTACGGGAAGTCAGCGAGAGGAGAAACCACCCACCGTGGCTGGCGGATCAAGCAGGGCGATTCGGCTCGTCAAGATTGCGGGAATCCAGGTCGATATCGATTACTCGTGGCTGATCATTTTCGGATTGGTCCTGTGGAGTTTGGCGTCCGGCTATTTCCCCCAGGCGTATCCCGGTCATACACGGGCGCAGTACTGGATCGTCGGGCTGGTTGCGACCTTGTTCTTTTTCTCGTCGGTATTGTTCCACGAGCTGTGTCACGCGTTCATGGGTAACCGGCTCGGCGAGAATATCGACCGAATCACACTCTTTATCTTCGGCGGGATGGCGCATCTTACCGGTGAGCCGAAGAATGCCGACGATGAATTCAAGATCGCCGTGGTGGGGCCGCTGAGCAGTCTCGCTCTAGGGCTCGTTTTCTGGCTGGTTGCGGGCGCGCTTTCGGGGGCCGGGGCGGTGACACTGTGGGCGGCGGTATTCCGTTACCTCGCCTACCTGAACGTGGCGCTGGCGGTTTTCAATCTACTGCCCGGTTATCCGCTCGACGGCGGAAGATTGCTGCGCGCGGTGCTGTGGAAGCGATGGGGCAGCATCGAGAGAGCGACGGCGCGCGCCGCGGACTGGGGCAATACCATCGCCTGGGGCCTGATGCTGATGGGCGTGCTGGAGATTTTTGGCGGCGCGCTGATCGGCGGGCTCTGGCTTATCTTCATCGGACTGTTTCTGCGCGGCGCGGCGGCGGGCGGTTACCAGGGCACGATGGTGGAGCAGATGCTGCAGCGGGTCCGGGTCGGCGACATCATGACGCCGGATCCGATCACGCTGGATTCCGGAATCTCCGTGAGCGATGCGGTTGAGAACTACTTCCTGAGGCTGGGCCACGGCGGCTTTCCCGTTGCGACGGAGGGGCGCGTGGTCGGAATGCTAACGCTCTCGATGGTGAGCAAGTGTCCGGTGGAAGAACGCGCAGGCAAGAAAGCCGGCGATCTGATGCGGCCGCTCGATGCGAGCATCGAAATCAGCCCGTCGGCGACGGCGCTCGCCGCGATGCATCAGATGAACGATTCCACCTCGCGCCGGTTGGTCGTCCTCGACAATGGCAAGTTCGTAGGGTTGGTTACGCTCACGGGAATCACGCGCTTCGTGCAGATCAAGTCGCAGCTCGGGACGGCTGCGACTAAGGTATCGCCCGCTGCAGGGCAAGATTCAGTTCAAGAACATTGACCCGCGGCTCGCCGAGAACGCTCAAATCGCGACCGACGGCGTGGTCTTTGATCTGAGCCCGCACTTGGTCTGGTGGCGAACATGTGGAGCGTGTAGGCCTTCCAGTCCATCGGGAGGCTGGTCAGCCGGCGACTGGTGAGGCGATAGATGAAGTTGTCGATGGGGTCGAAGACTGGGTCGAGGGCGGTCCTGCGCTCCATGAACACGCGGCCCAGGTAGCGGCCGGCAGGAACGCTGATCAGAAGCGCTGATCAGAAACGCGATGAGGAGCGTAATCGCGATCTGCATCCAGGATTGGAATGTCACGGAGATGCGCTCGCTTTCAGCGGTGTCGCTCGACGAGCAGCCTCCCGATCCGGCCGATACCGGTTTCCATTACGCTGAAATCCCAATTGTTCCAGGAGAAACCTTCGCCGCGCTCGGGCATATGCCCCAACTGGGCAAGCACGAATCCCCACAGCGTCACGAAATCGCCCGCCGGCATCGCGGTGATATGAAGAAGCTTCGCGACCTCAGCGATCGGCATGGTCGCATCGAGGACATATGAATGGTCGCCGCGCTGTATCGCCTTCGGTCCGATCTCGCCCTCGACCTTTGCCAAGTCGCCGGAGACTGACTCCAGCAGATCGGTTCGGGTGACGATTCCGCGGATAGTGCCGAACTCGTCGAGCACCAGCGCCTCGTTAACCGGCGCGGAGCGAAATAGATCGAGGGTGCGCAGGATGGAGGTTATTTCCGGAACGACGAGCGGGCGGCGAACGGCGCGCTCGATGTCGATTTGCTCGCCGCGGATGTGTTGATCGAGGAGATCCTGCTTTCGAACGATCCCGATCACGTCATCGAGTGAGTTTCGGCATACCAGCATCTGCGCGTAAGGGCAGGCCGCGATTTTGCCGAGGAGCGACTTGAGAGGCTCGGTAATGCTAATCCAGGCGATCTGCGGACGCGGCGTCATGATCGACCTGACGGGGGAATCGGCAAGATCGAGGACGCCTTCGATCATGTCGCGTTCGACGTGATGAATAACGCCCAACTTTGCCCCCTCGGCGACGATGCTATGGATGTCTTCCTCGGTGACGGTTTGCTCGATGGTCGGCCGTACCCGCATCAGTCGCAGGAAAAAGCTGCTGGAAGTATCCAGCACCCAAAGGATCGGCACGGCGGCGCGAACCAGGAATGAAAGAGGCAGCGCCACGCGGGCAGCAATCGCCTCCGGGTACTTCAAAGCGACCTGCTTGGGGACCAACTCGGCGAGGACCATTGAGAGCCAGGTCGTGGCGACTATCAATACCGAGATGGCAATCGTCGTGCTGTAAGGCCTAAGCGCCGCGTAGTCGCCCAGCCATGCGGCGAGCTTGACGGCCAGGATGGCGCCGCTCAAGGTGCCAACCAGCATCGTGCTCAGCGTGGTTCCAATCTGGATCGCGGCCAGGAAGCGGATAGGATCGTCCGCTATTTCAATCGCGATGCGCGCACCGCGGTGCCCGTTGGCGGCGAGCTGTTCAAGCCGGTTGCGACGCGACGAGACGATGGAAAACTCAGCCATCGCGAAGAAGCCGGCGAGTACGGTTACCAGGATGATCGCGATGATTTCGACGAGAGTCATGCGGGGAGGCGGCCGCAGTCGCGCGCGGTACGCAGGTTACCGGTCAGAATTTCTCCGCATGGACCACTGCATAGAAGAGATAGATCACAACGATGACCAGCAATGTCAGCAGGGCGTAGGTGGCCACGGTTCCCCCAGTCCACTCTGGAGCTACCGGGGTTGAATGACGCGCCCGGAGAAAAGCACGAGCCCCACAAACAATGCGAAGAACGCGAACAAAAGGATCAGCATCAACACGAGCATCATCGCGTTATCCTCACGGGGCGAAGCCGTGGCGAATCGGGCGTTGGGCGGAGTCGGTAGGCATCTTGAAGGGTTATCGCGGAGCTAACGCAAGCTCTATGCCGCCGACCGAAATACCATCGTCGCTCAGCTTTGCGGATTCCTGATTCAGGAATTGAAATGACCCCCTTTTCAGAATGAAGCCCCGAGGGTTGCGCCCCGCTTGAGTGTATCCTTTCGCGCCACGAGCGACGTTCAGCGCTCCCGCGTGATGCAGTTGGGGATAGTCTGGGCGCGGACCACATGCAAGTAACGCGAAGCGTGACGCATGATTATTGCTAGGAAGCTTCTGTCGGTGGCAAAGCGCGGTGGCTGAGACATCAAATGCAAATTCCAACCATGCGCAGGGGGTGGTCACGCGCGTTCGTGGCTCGGTCGTCGACATCGAATTCCCGCCGGGACGCATTCCCGCGATCAACGATGCGATAATGATCGAGTTGGGGAACGGGGATCGGCTTATCGCCGAGGTGCAGGAGCATCTTGACCGACAGACGGTACGCGCGGTCGCGATGGAAAATCCGTACGGGCTGTATCGCGGTGCGAAGGTGCATCCGACCGGGAGTCCCATTCGCGCGCCGGTGGGTGAAAAAGTTCTGGGACGGCTGATCAACGTGGTCGGTGAGCCCATCGATCGCCTCGGAGCGCTGGGCCCCGAGGTTGAGCGCTGGCCTATCCACCGGGGAGCCCCGGCGATCGGCAGGCAGGACGCGAAGCGCGAAGTATTTCGCAGCGGTATCAAGGTCGCTGACCTGCTCGCTCCCCTGGCGAGAGGCGGCAAGGCGGGGATGTTCGGCGGCGCGGGAGTGGGCAAGACGGTGCTGATCATGGAACTGATACGCAGCACGGTCGAGAAGTACGCGGGCATCTCGGTCTTTGCCGGAATCGGAGAGCGATCGCGCGAGGGTCACGAGCTGCTGGCGGAGCTTCGCGAGTCAGGCGTGTTGAGCCGCACCGCGCTGGTATTCGGCCAGATGAACGAGCCGCCGGGGGCGAGATGGCGGGTCGGAATGACGGCGCTGACGGTTGCGGAATATTTTCGCGACGTGATGGGGCGCGACGTCCTGCTGCTGATGGATAACGTGTTCCGCTTCGTCCAGGCGGGGTCCGAAGTCTCGGGCATGCTGGGGCGGCTGCCCTCGCGCGTTGGCTACCAGCCCACGCTCGCAACCGAGATCGCCGAGCTGGAGGAGCGCATCGCATCGGTCGCGGGCGCATCGGTGACGGCGATCCAGGCGGTTTACGTACCCGCCGACGACTTCACCGATCCGGCGGTGGTGGAAACGTTCCGCCATCTGGACTCATCGATCGTGCTCTCGCGCGATATGGCCGCGGACGGACTCTACCCCGCGATCGATCCGCTGACCTCGACCTCGGTGCTCCTCGATCCACGGGTCGTCGGCGCGGAGCACTACGCGGTGGCGGAAGAGGTGCGCCGCACAATCGCGCGCTACAAGGAGCTGCAGGAGATCATTTCGCTGCTGGGAGTCGAAGAACTGAGCGCGGAGGACCGGCGGACGGTCGCGCGTGCGCGGCGGCTGGAACGGTTTCTCACCCAGCCGTTCCTGGTGACGGAGCAATTCACGGGCATCGCGGGCAAATCGGTTGCGGCGGAGGACACGATAAAGGGATGCCGCGCGATCCTCGCGGGGGAGGGCGACGATTGGGCGGAAAGCTCCTTCTACATGATCGGGACTTTCGAGGACGCGCGCGAGAAGGAAGTCGCATCGCGCAAGGCGAGGCAGTGATGCGATTGATGGTTGTAACTCCCACCGAGGTCGCGCTCGACCAGAACGCGGTGCGTCATGTTCGAGCCGAAGATTCGACGGGAGCTTTCGGCATCGAACACGGTCACGCGGATTTCCTGAGCACGCTGGCGGTCTGCGTGGTGCGGTGGCGCGACGATCTGGGTAAGGAGCACTACGTCGCGGTGCGCGGCGGCGTGCTTCGGGTTCGCGGTGGCGAGAGCGTCGAAATCGCGACCCGCGAAGCGGTTAGAGGAGACGACCTGGGGCGTTTGCGGAGTGAAGTGCTTGCGGTGATGCGTGAGGATATCGACGCGGAGCGCGTGGCGCGCTCCGGAGCATTGCGGATGGAGCACGCGGCGATTCGCCAGATCTATCGTTACCTGCGGCCGAGCGAGCAGCCCGTCAGCGGCGAACGGACGGAGTGATCGAAGGGCGATGGCGGCCGGCAACAATCATCATCGCGATGAGCACGAGCTCGAGAAAGCCGTGGCCCGCGCGCAGAGCCAGACCGAGCACTGGTTGCGGACCGGGGAATGGCCGCTGGGGCGCGCGCTCGCGATGATGGGACGATTCGGATGGACGATCGTCGCGCCGATGCTGCTGGGCGCGTTCGTCGGGCGATGGCTGGATCGGATGTTCAATAGCGGCGTGTTCTGGAGCGCGGCGCTGCTTTTTCTCGGCGCCGCCGTGGGTTACTGGGGCGTATGGAAGAGGATGAACGAATGACATCCGAGACGTTGATCATCGCGTTGCTTTGCGGAGCATTGGGTGCGGCACTGGCGGCGGCCTATTGCGCCGCGCTCTGGTGGAACGTCAGCGTCTACCTTGGCGACGCGAGCTGGCGAGCGCTGCCGCTCCACCTTCTGCGCATCGCCGCAGTGGTTTTGATCTTCACGTTTTGCGCGCGCCGGGGCGCGATGCCCTTGCTGGCGAGCTTCGCGGGTTTTTTCATCGCACGCACGCTCATCGTAAACCGCTATCGAACCGCTGTCGTTGGAGGACCGGGATGAATCACTCGCCACTGGAATCCGCGGTGTTGTTTCATATCGGAGTCGTTCCGGTGAGCGGCACCGTCGCGACGACGTGGGCCCTGATGGCCGCGCTGAGCGCGGGATGCTTGCTGGCGACGCGCGGGTTCCGGGTGGTTCCGGGAAAATGGCAGGCGGTGATCGAGACGGTAATCGTCGAGATCGAGGAGCAAATCGCGGCCCTGTTGAGCCGCGATGCGACGCCGTTTCTGCCGTTGCTCGGGACGTTGTTCATCTTCCTGGTGGTCGCGAACTTGTGCGGAATACTGCCGGGCGTAAGACCGCCGACGGCTTCTATCGAGACGCCCGCGGCGCTGGCGGCAATAACCTTCTTCTCGGTGCACTATTACGGCGTGCGGGTGCAAGGCCTGCGCACCTACCTGAAGGGCTATCTCCAGCCCAATCCCGTCATGCTGCCTTTCAATGTTCTTTCCGAAGTCACCCGTTCGTTCTCGCTCGCGATGCGGCTGTTCGGCAACATCATGAGCGAGGAACTGGTGGTGGCGATTGTCCTGGTGCTCGCGGGATTGTTTGTGCCGATTCCGTTCATGGCGTTCGGGATCCTGGTCGGGCTGGTGCAAGCGTACATATTCAGCGTGCTGGCCGCGGTTTATATCGGCGGCGGCGTTGGCGCGATCAAAAAATGAAGGGAGCGCAAAGATGACGGTTCAGATGCTCAGCATAATCGGCGCGGTGGTCGCGGTGGCGATTGGATCGGTAGCGCCGGCGCTGGCCGAAGGGCGGGCCATCACCGCCGCGATGGAAGGGATTGCGCGGCAGCCGGAAGCGGCCGGGTCGCTGTCGCGGACCTTGTTCGTGGGACTGGCGATGATCGAAACCATGGCCATCTACTGCCTGGTGGTGGCCCTGTTGCTGCTGTTCGCGAATCCATTCGCACGATGAAGTTCAGCTGGTGGACATTTGCGCTGCAGGTAGTGAACTTCCTGATCCTGGTCTGGTTGCTGCGGCGCTTCCTGTTCCGGCCGGTCAGCGCGATCGTCGCGCGCCGCAAGGAGGAAATCGGGCGGACTCTTGCCGATGCATCGGCGGAGCGGCAAAAGGCAGCGGATCTTCGAGCGGAGCTGGAGACCGAGCGGGCAGGGATCGAGGCCGAGCGGCAGAAGGCAATCGAAGAACAGCGCGAGCGACTTGGTGCGGAACGCAGCAAGATGCTGGAAGAGACGCGCTCGCAAGCGGCGGAAATTCTGAACCAGGCCCGGCAGCGCATCGAGGAGGAGCGCGCGAGCGCGGGCGAAGAGCTCTTCGCTCGCACTATCCAGCTCGCGGGCGTCCTCGCCGAGCGGCTGCTGCGCGACCTCGCGCTCCCTTCGATCGAAAAACCGTTCCTCGCGCGCGTAGTCGACTATCTCGACCGGCTGCCGGAGCAGGAACGTGCGGGACTGGTCTCGCAACTGGGCGGGAACGACCTGCTGGTGACGACCGCCCACGTGCTCGGACCGGACGAGGAGAGCGAGTGGCGCATTCAACTGCAGAAGAGGATCACGAACGGCGGCACGATCAAGTTTCGCGCCGATCCGGGGCTGATAGCGGGAGCCGAGATTACCTTCCCGCACGCCGTCCTGCGCTTCAATTGGCGCGACGGCCTGGTAGCGGCAGGCAAAGAGATCCATCGCAATGAGCACTCTGGCTGAATCGCTCAACCGCCGCCTCGACCAGGTGCGTGACGTTCTGACCGGGATCAGGACGGAGCCGCGGCTCGACATGATCGGGCGGGTCGAGCGGGTGGGCGACGACGTAGCCGGGGTCCGCGGGCTTCCCGATGCGCGTCTCGGCGAGTTGTTGCTGTTCGAGAGATCGGACGGCGGCGAGCCGACGGTCGGGATCGTGCTCACGCTGGATCCTGACCTGATCGGATGCGCGATGCTGGGTTCGGCGGGTGGAGTCAACGCGGGCAACCTCGTGCGCGGAACCGGTACGGTCGCGCGCGTTCCCGTGGGTGACAAGCTGCTGGGGCGCATCGTCAATGGCCTGGGGCGACCACTCGATGGCGGACCAGAAATCGAGGCGTCTGGAGTAGAGCCCGTGGAACGTCCCGCCCCCGCTATCGTCGATCGCGATTTCGTCGATACCGCGCTCAACACCGGGCTGCTAGTGATCGACGCGATGCTCCCGCTGGGCCGTGGGCAGCGCGAGCTAATCCTGGGAGATCGCGAGACCGGCAAGACCGCGATCGCGGTCGATGCGATGATCAATCAGCGGGACACGGGCGTAATCTGCGTTTACTGCGCGGTCGGACAAAAGACTTCGTCGGTGGCGCAGGTAATCGATGCGGTCAAGCGCTACGGCGCCCCGGAGCGCTGCATCTTCGTGCATACCGCGGCGGACGACGCCCCGGGGATCCAGTGGCTTGCGCCCTACGCGGCCTGCACGATGGCGGAATACTTCTCGGAGCGCGGCGGCGACGCGCTGCTGATAATCGACGATCTGAGCAAGCACGCGATCATCTACCGCCAGCTTTCGCTGCTGCTGCGCAATCCTCCCGGGCGCGAGGCGTACCCCGGCGACATCTTCTATATCCATTCGCGGCTGCTGGAGCGCGCTGCCCGGCTGAACCACGCGCGGGGAGGAGGATCGCTGACCGCGCTGCCGATCGCCGCGACCCAGGAAGGCAACCTCTCGGCCTACATTCCGACCAACCTGATTTCGATTACCGATGGGCAGATCGTGCTGGAGCCGCGCCTGTTCCAGGAAGGACAGAAGCCCGCGGTCAACGTCGGCCGGAGCGTGTCGCGCGTGGGAGGCAAGACTCAGTCGCGCGCGATGCGCAGGCTGGCTGAAAATCTGCGGCTCAAGTACGCGCAGTTTCTCGAACTGGAGATATTCACGCGTTTCGGCGGGATGGTGGATGAGCGCACGCGAGAGATCATCGAACACGGCCGGCGCATCCGCGCGATCCTGACTCAGCCTCAATACCAGCCGCGTTCCGTCGCGCACCAGGTAGCGTTGCTGCTGGCAATCGAGGAGCGCCTGCTGGATCGAATCGAACTGAAGCAGGTCGGCGATTTTGCAGCGAGGCTGGATGACAGGCTGAAGGAACGGGCGGCGCAGTCCCTCCGCCAGATCAACGAGACCGGCGACCTGGACGATCGGGATCGCGCGGCGTTGCTCGACGCGATGGACAGCCTGGTGCAGGAACTGAGTCCCAGCGCGAGGAAGCAGTAGTCGATGGCGCAGGAGCGTGAAATTGCAACCCGCATCGCGTCGCTGAGTGAGTTGAACGAAATCCTGTCGGCGATCCGCGCGATGGCCGCATCACAGATGCAGCAGGCCCTCGTATCGCTGGAGGCGATTCGCGGCTACTCGGACATCGTTCGCGAGGCGTTGGTCGATTCCGCGACGCTGTTGCCCTCCGATGGGGTTACGGCCCCAGCGCGGGAATCCAGCCGCATGGGACTGGTCGTGTTCTGCGCGGAACACGGCCTATGCGGAGGATTCAACGAACTAATGCTGCGGGACGCGGAAACGGAGATGGCCGGCGGGTCGAATCGAGTCGCGCTGGTCGTGGTGGGGACGCGCGGCGGGCAGCTCTCCCGCGAACGCCGGTTGCATCCTGCCCTTACGCTGCCGATGGCCACCCACTGCGAGGGCGTGACCGCGGCGGCACGGCGCGTTGCCGCCGAACTCTACCGGATGTTCAGCCGGCGCGAGATCGCGGGAGTCGAAGTCGTATACGCGCAGCAGGCGGGCGGACAGTTCGCGCACATCGAGCGGCATCGGCTACTGCCGCTGGAGATGCCCCCGACGCGCCAACATCGTGCGGAGTTGCCGCCGCTGATTAACGTTGCGGCGCGCCGGTTGTTCGATGACATCGTCGGAGAATATTTTTTCGCGACGCTGGAGAATGCCGCGATGCAATCGTTCTTCAGCGAAAACGCCGCCAGGTTCCGAACCATGGAGGCCGCGCATCAGAATATCGAGAAGAAATCGGGAGAGCTGACCCGGCTGATACGCCGGCTGCGGCAGGAAGCCGTTACCACCGAGATCCTCGATCTGATCAGCGGCGCCGAAGCGCTGTCGGCGAAGAACTGAAGACGCTGCTCGCGATCGCTACTCCGACGCCGCCAACGGGAAGAACTTGATCCCTTCGAGCAGCGTTGCGGCAGCGACGGCAACGCCTGCGACCACTCCTAGGTCGCCCCAAGTCATCGATCCGAACCGAAACAATTCGCGTACCGCAGGGATGCCGATGGCAGCCGTGAGTATCGCGATAGTCGCCGATAGCACCAGCCAGAACGCCGGGTTCGGACTGGCGAGGGCGACGAATACGGAGGTGCCGAAGGATCGATTCACGATGATGAGTGCGAAGTTTCCCGCCACCAGGGAGAGAAAGGTGAGGGCCCGAATACGATCGTCGGAGAGGCCCATCTTGACCCCGACCGCGAGGACCGCCGCGCACAGGAGCAGCACACAGGTTCCCTGGAAGAAGCCGCGAATCATCAGTGCGGGCGACAGCAGGGGAGCGTGAGGATCGCGCGGCCGGCGCTTCATCAGGTTTGCTTCCTCTCGTTCCGCCTCGAACACGATCGAGCAGACCGGATCGATTACGAGTTCGAGAAACGCGATATGTACCGGAGTGAAAATCAGCGGCCATCCGCAGATGATCGGAAGCAAGGCCAAGCCCGCGATGGGTACATGGACGGCCACGAGGTAGTTCATCGCTTTGCACAGATTGTCGTATATCCGGCGTCCCAGTCGGACGGCCTTCACGATCGAACTGAAGTCGTCATCGAGCAAAACGATCGATGCGGCCTCGCGCGCGACGTCCGTGCCGCGCCCTCCCATCGCGATGCCGATGTGCGCTGCCTTCAACGAGGGTGCGTCGTTGACGCCGTCTCCCGTCATTGCGACCACTTCACCGGCATCTTTGAAAGCGTTGACGAGCCGCAGCTTCTGCTCGGGCATGATACGCGCGAAGACCCTCACAGTCCGGGCACGCTCGCCCAGAGACGCATCGCTCATCGCCTCAAGATCCTGTCCGGTGAGCACCGCCCCGGAGTGATCGATCCCGGCTGCTCGCGCGATCGCGCTCGCAGTCGCCGGGTAGTCCCCGGTGATCATCGCCACCCGGATGCCGGCCTCGTGGCATTCGCGGATTGCATCCGGAACGTTGGCCCGCAACGGATCGGCGAGGCCGACCAACCCGAACAGCTCAAACGGGATCTCGCGCTGCGAAGCCGGGAGCGCGAAAACGCCGTACTCCGCCCCGGCGACCGCGAGCACCCGCATCCCGCGCCGGGCCATCGAATCGACGCGGCGATGCAACTCCGTGAGCGCGGACTCATCGAGGTGGCACAGCCTGGCGATTGCTTCCGGGGCACCCTTGGCGGCCACGATGTGACCGGGGAGGTCCCCGCGCTTCCAGACCTGCGACATCGCCAGCAAGTCGGCGCTTAGACCGTACTGCCGAGCGAGGGTCCAGTCCGGATGCAGGAGGCCGGTGTCGGTAAGCAACTTGGCCCCGAGATCGTGAAACGCTATCTCCATCGGATCGAACGGATGTTGCTCGCTGGCGAGGATTCCTGCCTCGAGTAACATCAGGAACTTCGGCTCCGGCACGCTGGCGCCGGGTACAAAGGTCTCACGGCCGACGCTGAGCTCGGCGATCGACATGCGATTGTGCGTCAAGGTGCCGGTCTTGTCGGTGCACATCACGGTGGCGGCGCCCAGTGTTTCGATCGTGGCGGAACGCCGCGTGAGGACTCGGGCTCGCGAAATTCGCCACGCGCCCATCACCAGGAAGATGGTCAGGACCATGGGGAACTCTTCGGGCAGGAGGGACATTGCGATCGTGATGCCTGCAAGGATCGCTTCGAGCCATCCGCCATGAAGCAGCCCGTACAGGACTACCACCAACAGGCTCAGACCGATTCCGAGGATCGCGAAGGTCCGCACCACTCCGCGGATCTGGCGGCTCAGGGTGCTGGGTTCGCTTTCGATCTCGCTCAGGGCCTTGCCGATTTTGCCCATCTCGGTGCCCATCCCGATCGCGAACACCTCGCCGATCCCATGTCCCCTTATGACCATCGCGCCGGCGTAAACGAACGGAAGACCGTCGCCGCCGGGGCGCGCCCGCGATGCGTCGGGACCGCGTCCGGGCAGCGGAGTCTTTCGCACGGGTACAGATTCGCCGGTGAGCAAGGATTCGTCGGTCTCCAGGCTGTCGCAGGAAAGGATCGTCGCGTCTGCCGGGACGCGGTCGCCCTCGGCGAGGACAACCAGGTCGCCGCGCACGACCTCGCGTCCCGGGATACGCCGCGAGGTTCCATCGCGGATGACCAGTGCGCGGGGACTGCTCAGGTCGCGTAGCGCCTCGAGCACGCGCTCGGTGCGCGATTCCTGGACAATCGCAACCAACACCGTTGTGACCGCTGACCCCGCAAGTATCAGCGCTTCGCCGATATCGCCAAGCGCGATGTAGATGGCACTGGCGCCCAGCAGAAGCTCGATCATCGGCTCGCGCAGGACTTCGAATACGATTTGGTAAAGGTGACGGCGCGTGGATCGATGCAGCTCGTTGGGACCTTCGATACGAAGACGCGATGCGGCCTCGACCTCGGAGAGACCGAGGAGTGTTGCGGGTCGATCCATCGCACGGGATTATGCAACGAAACTGGCGGCGGCGCTGCCTGACGGGTGGTGCCGCGCGGTTGACCGCGACATGAAAACCCGGGAGCTTGGCTTCGGGGCGAATAGTAGAGGAGAAGATCGTGCTGCAATATCGAAGCTTCGAGGAAATCAGGAATCATCCGGGCCTCCGCATCGTGTTGGTCAAGGGCGTCCCGAGTCCATGGGGGCAGGCCGCCAAGACCATCTTCGAGGTCAAGAAACTCGAGTACGTCGCGGCACCGTGGATTGGCGGCGAACCAAACGCGGAGATCGCGGCATGGGGCGGCGAGGCGAGTGGTCCCATCGTGGCATGGGCGAACGAGAAGCCGATTCACCGCTGGATCGACATCCTCTACCTGGCGGAACGGCTTGCGCCGAAGCCCGCGCTGATTCCGGCGGACGTGATGCAGCGCGCGCTGATGATCGGTCTGTCGCATGAAGTCTGCGGCGAGATGGGAATCGGATGGAATCGCAGGCTGCAACTCTTCGCGCCCGCATTCGCATCGGGAAAGGCGCCCGAAGGAATCAGCAGGATGGGGAGCAAGTACGGCTTCAACGAGAACGATGCGAAGGCTGCCGGCGAGCGCACGGCCGCATCGCTGCGGGCGCTGGCGGCGCAACTCAAGACGCAGCAGGCGCGCGGCGCGAAATACTTCATCGGGAATGCACTCAGTGCGCTGGATATCTACTGGACCGCGTTCGCGAACCTGCTCGATCCGCTGCCGAAGGAGAAATGCCCGATGCCCGATGGCTACCGGCCGGGCTTCACCGCCAGCGATCCGGTGGTGAGAGGCGCGCTCGATCCGATTCTGCTCGAGCATCGCGATCGCATCTTCAAAGAATGCTTCCGCGACCCGATGGAGCTGTAGGCGATCGTCTTTCCCGCCGTATCGATACCGCTGAAGAGACGCCGCCGTTTCGGCGGCGTCTTGCGCGCTGAGTGCCAAGGCAGCTGAGGCGGTCAAAAAAGTGATTTTGTCACTTTTGCGGTCCGGCTGAGTCGGTAAAATCATCCTGTCTCCATGGATGACGTACAAAGAGACCTGGTCCGGGCGGCGACGGGAACACTTCGCCCGTTCGTGGAGCGCCTCCTCAAGATTGGAGTTCCGTTCGGTGTTCTGCAGCTCAGCTTGCGGGAGCTGTTCGTGCGGGTGGCGGAATCGAAGCTGGGACAACCCGGTAAACGCCTCACGGACAGCCAGCTCGCGCTGGTCACGGGAATAAACCGCAAGGAAGTCAAACGCATCCGCGCAGCCAGGACGGCCCGCGGTGCGCCACGGTCCTTCTCGATCAACCAGGCTACCAGCCTTATCAGCCGCTGGATGAACGATCCCCAGACGACCGACGCACGCGGGCGCCCCCATCCGCTGCCGTACCGGGCGGATCGCGGCCCGAGCTTCATGAAACTCGCTCGCAAGCTGACAGGCGACCTGGCTCCTGGCGTGCTGCTCGACGAACTGGTGCGGAGCGGCGCCGTGGAAGTTCGCAAGGATGGCATTGTGGTGCTGCGCGGTAACGCGTACGTCCCGAAAGTCGCGGAGGGCGGGCTCAGAATCCTGGGCGAGGATTCCGCCGAGCTGGCAGACACGATCCTGCGCAATGTTTTTGGCGAAAGCCCCGAACGGCTGCTGCAGCGCAAAGTGTTCTACGACAACCTCGGGAGCGAGGCTGCCGATCGTATCCGCGCAGAGATGCGGCGTGAAGGAGAGCGCTTTATCCGGCGAATCGATCGTTTGCTGTCCCGCTACGACCGCGATCGCAACCCAAAAGCACCTGCCGGTGCGCGTATGTACGCTGCGTTGGGCATCTATTTTTCAGAGAGCTCGTATGAGGCGAAGCGGGAACTACTCAAGGCCATTTCCGGTTCAATGGACGGTCGCAGGAAAAAACGCCCATGACCCTATCCGCGCGATACTTTCCGCTTACGCTGCTCTTGCTGGCCATCTGGTCGTGCGGCGCGATCGATGGGGGGTCTCGAGGAACCGGCATTACGGCCACCGTGCAAGGCGCCGTGCAATCGATGCAGGGGGTATCGGGGCAAGACAGTTCCGTCGAGGGCATAAGGGTCAGCATCCAGGGCCATCAGGCAAAGAGCGTCACGAATTCCTCCGGGCTCTTCCAGGTGCAGGGACAGTTTTCGGGGCATCTGACCGTGTTGTTTCGGCGGAAGTCCGATGGACTCCGCGCGTCGCTGCCGGTCTATCTTCCCAGTGCCGGGAGCCTGACCTTGAACGGTGTAAGTATCGATGGGACGAGCGGAGCGGTGACCTACGACTCGGCCAACGTCGATTTCCTGGGAGTGATCACCGGAGTGGATTGCACGGGGCAGACACTCACGATGCTCTCGGCCAGGCGCCCGGCGGGCAACATGGATTACTACATCGTGGATTTGAGCAATTCATCGATCACTAATTCGCAGGGTAATCCCGTCGCCTGCTCGGCCCTGGAGAATGGCCAAACCGCGCACGTGCAGGGCAGCGTGGAAGAGAACAACAGTTTCGGCAACGCGACCATCGTGGTCGAGTAGCGTGATCCGCTAAAGAACGTGCGGCGCATCGTGGTATTGGGCTGCGCGGGAAGCGGCAAAACGGTCTTCGCGCAGCGTCTTGCGAAACGAATCGGCCAGCCGGTTGTCTGCCTTGACGAGTTGCGCGCGCGGCTCGGAGACGGCGACGACACGCCGGCTTTCCGGAAGCTGGTTGCTGAAGCGCACGCCGGCGAGGGATGGGTGAGCGATGGGAATTTCGCGCAGGTCAGCTTCGATCTTCGACTGCCTCGCGCCGATCTCATCATCTGGCTGGAGCTTTCGAAAGCCTACTGCGTGTGGCGGGCCTGCGCGCGAGTCCTCCGCCGGGGTGAAAAGCACAAGCTCCGGAATCTCTTCCAGGTGCTTGCCTACATTCGGAACTTCGAACGCCTCAATCGACCGTTAATAGAAAGGGAACGCACGGCTCATGGCGCAGACGTGCCGGTGATGCACCTCAAAGGCCGGCGGCAGGTCGTGGACTTCCTCAACGCGCCCCGGATCGGCCATTCCTGAGCGGCGCGATGAGATCGTCGGATAGTGTGTTACCGAGCGGAACCCATGAAAAATCGCCGCTAATGAGCAAGAGCTGTCGTTTTGCACTCGAGCCAGGGGATGGAACGTTCGCGCTTCCGCCAGGCGAGCGGAGCAAAGCGTCGACTTCGCTATCGATCGATGCGACCGGAGCGACAAAGCGATATCCACGTCGATGGACGGTTTCGATGAAGCGCGGCTTGCGTGGCTTGTCGTTCAGCACCTCGCGCAATTCGTAGACACAGGTGGTGAGTCCCTCCTCGCCGACGTTTACTCCCGGCCAGAGAGCGTCGATGAGGTCGGCGCGGGTGACGAGACGTCCGGCGCTGGCCAGGAGGTATTCCAGGAGCGCAAAAGTTTTTGGACGCAGCGGAACGAACTGACTCCCCTTGCGCAGACGCGCTTGCGATGGATCGAGCTCGAAGGACGCGAACTGGTAAATCCGGGTAGCCACGCCGCTTGACCCCTCCCCTGGTGGCCTGCGGGTTCGACTCTTGCGTTCTCTCGGTCTTTCCCCTGGTTAAGTATGGCTACAAACTGCCGGAGAAAGCCATACGATATTCGATGTATCGCCACTAGGTGTGGTGAAAAACAACCACCGGCTTACCACGGCAAGCAGCGTGTTGGGCGACGTGAGCGCGCCCGTGGATAACAGGGCATGCCAGGGTGCCGACATGCAGATAAATCCCGCTGCTGCGCGAGTAAACTCGGCGGGGCCGATTCGGGTGGCCGCTCCCCCATCGATCACAGTAAGGTGAACCTCTGCGGTAGATGAGCGGCAAGACCTTGCAAGAGCCGGAGAAGGAACGAATTGCCAAGGTCCTGGCGCGGGCCGGGGTCGCATCGCGGCGCGATTGCGAGCGGATGATCGAGGCGGGCCGCATCGCGCTGAATGGCGAGATCGTAAGACACCCAGCGACCCTGGTCGGCCCGGACGATGTGCTGGCTGTCGACGGCAAAACGATCGCGACAGCGGCGCAGACGCGCCTCTGGCGCTATCACAAGCCGGCAGGATTGGTGACCACGGCGCGCGATCCCGAGGGGCGGCCAACGGTCTTCGATGCATTGCCGAAGGCTATGCCACGAGTTGTCTCGGTGGGTCGTCTCGATATCAACACGGAAGGGTTGCTGCTCCTCACCAACGATGGCGGCCTGGCGCGCTACCTGGAGCATCCCGCGCAGGGCTTCTCGCGGACGTATCGGGTGCGAGCGCATGGTGCGGTGAATGAAAAAGCGCTCGACGCGCTCCGGCGCGGCGTGACTATCGAGGGCGTACGCTATCGGCCGGCGCAGTGCACCATCGATCGCGCGCAGGGCAGCAATAGCTGGATCACGATGACGCTGGAGGAGGGGAAGAATCGCGAGATCAAGCGATTGCTCGGGCACGTCGGGCTGAGGGTGACGCGGTTGATCAGGGTGGGATATGGGCCGTTTGAGTTGGGACAGTTGAAGGTGGGTGGAGTGGAGGAGGTGAGGGAGAGCGCGCTCAATAGGGTCCTGTCGGAGTTCTTCCAGAACGCATGAGGCAGAAAGGAAATTGGTGGCGGAGGCGAGGCACCCGCGCATCGTCGGCGGGCACTGCCGCCCGCCCCACTATTTTCTGGCGAGGCCGCGTAAGACCTTAGCGCTCGAACCCGTACAACTTTGCGGCGTTTGCGCACACGATCTTGTGGCGGGTCGCCGCCGGCAGATGGCCGAGCTCGCGCTGGATGTATTCCTGCGAGTCGGGCCAGATGCCGTCCGGGTGCGGGAAGTCGGACCCCCACATGATGTTGTCCTCGCCGATCTCATCGAGCATCTTGATGCCGATACGATCGGACTGGTAGGTCGCGTAGCACTGGCGATGCCAGTACTCGCTCGGCTTCATCTTCAGATCGAGGTCGTGGAACTGGTCCTCCCATTCGAGGTCCATGTGGTCGAGGATGTACGGCAGCCATCCGATGCCGCTCTCGCCGATGACCATCTTCAGGTTGGGATGCCGCTCGAGCGCGCCGCCAAAAATCACCGCCATCAAAGGCAGGGCCATGTACATCTGGAAGCTCGTGATCATCGTTGCGAACGCGGCGCGACCAACCTTGGGCGCGAGCTTGCTCAGGTCGGGCAGCGAGCCGCCGATGGTATGAAGATGCAGCGGCAGGCGCGCTTCGGCAGCAACCGCGAACAGCGGCTCCCACATCGGGTCCCAGAACGGCTGGAGGTCGGGGCGATTGGCAATATCGAGTCCGCGCAGCACGCCTCGCTTTGCGACGCGCTTCACCTCGGTGACTGCCGCATCGACGCTGTGGCTCGGAATCGATGCGAGCCCGGCATAGCGATCGGGATGCGTCGCGCAGAAATCGGCGAGCCATTCGTTGTAGATTCGCAGCATCTCGACCGCGGCTTCATCGTCGTTGAGCCGCATGCTCGCGCCGAGGACCCCATACAGGACTTCCGCCTGGACGCCATCGCGCTCCTGATCCTTCAGGCGCAGCTCGGGATCGGTGAGGCGGCGGATTCCCTTGCGTCCGTCGTCGTACAGCCCGGTCGAGGCCATCCTGTCCGATCGATGAATCTGGCCGGGGACGTATTCGCGTCCCGCCGAGCCCATCCCGTTCATCAGCCCGAACCGCGCGCCCTTGTGGGAAACCCACTGCTTTCCGCGCTTGGTGTCGGTGACGAACGGCATGCGCTCTTTCAGGTTTGCGGGCGCATTGGAAGTAAACAGATCGGGCGGCAGCCAGATCAGGTCGATATGGCAATCGGCGGAGATGTATTCGTACTTCATCGGCGAATCCCCTTGGGGCCGATATTACTCCATCGGGCGGAGAATTTCGCGGGTCAGACCCCGGGGGAGTATCCTTTTGGCCAGGCCGACCGTCCTGTATTCCTGAGGTCGATCACATGGCGCAGGAACCTTCAGATCAACTGGCGCGGCAGTTGCGCGAGGCGTGGTTTCGATTCGTCGATACGATCGAGCCGATTCGTCCCCGGCTCCATCAGTATTGCCGGCGGCTCACACGCAATGTGTGGGATGCGGAAGATCTCCTGCAGGAGACGTTGGTCAGAGCGTTCCCCGCCGTGGTGCGCGGCGAGAAATGGGGAAGTCCGCGCGCCTACCTGTTCAGAATCGCGACCAACACATGGATCGACGAGATCCGGCGAGCGGAGACGCGGCAGGCGAACGAACTTGAGGGTGAGCGCATGACTCCATCGAAGGATTCGCTTGCAACCCGCGATGCGGCCGCGAGGTTGATCGAAAGAACTTCTCCCCAGGAGCGGGCCGCGGTTCTGCTCAAGGACGTGTTCGATTTCAGTATCGAGGACGTGGCCGATCTTCTGTCCACCACCGGGGGCGCGATCAAAGCTGCTTTGCATCGCGGCCGGCAGCGCCTGCAGGAGACTGGTGACATCGCGCGGCCCAACCCGCGCGGACCGTCGAAAGAGCTGCTCGACAAGTTCGTCGCGGCCTTCGAGGCCAGAGATGTAAATGCCATCACCGGGCTGCTGCTGGAGAACGTGACGCTCGAAGTCCCCGGTGTGGGGGGAGAACGAGGGAAGTCGATGGTCTGGATACATTCCTCGCTGGACGTGCCCACCCCCAACAACCCGAATCCTCCGCAGAGAAACTGGGTGAGCGAGACGGTTCAGTACCAGGGCGAGTGGATTGTTGCGATCTGGCAGGCTCCGCGATCGGCATCGGTCCTGGCGGGGGTGAATCGCTTCGAAGAGGTCGAGGGGCGTATCGCGCGCATCTGGGAGTATCACTTCTGTCCCGACACGATCGCCGAGGTCGCCGCCGCGCTCGGCGCTAAAGCGATGAACCACGGCTATCGGCACTCGCCCGAGGTGCTCGCCAACGTGATCGCATCGGCAGTGCTGCCGTGGGAGCTCGAGGAGATCGGAAATCGGCGGAATTGACAGTCAAGCCGCGCAAGCGGCGTTTGGACCCGAAGACGGTTGACCGGCCGCAGTCGCGACGCTGCATGCAGATCCTCGCAGGCAAGCCCGGTCAGTAAACGCCAGCATGACTGCGTGTTTCCCGTTATGCGGCGAACATTCGCCTCCGGCATCGGCATTGCTACTATGCGAAGTGACCAGCCCTGGACTTGGTCAGCCACCGCGGAAAAAGGGGGACGCAATGCCGAGAACCGCGCCTGCCGGATTGGCTCTTTCGCTCCTGCTCTGGTTCCTTGGTCCGGTCGCGATTGCGACGCCGCAGACCACTACGTCGCCGACTTATTCATTCTGGCTGGTCGGATCGGATCTCGAGACCCACAGCCCGGCTGCTATTATCGGGCTTGCGCGGGTAGTACCAGGTAACCAGGTGACAGGAAAGGCCACCGTGAACGACGGCGGCAAGATCTGCAACGCGCGGATCGGCGGGATGGTCAAGCCAACGCCGGAAGGGACTGCCGATGCCTTCATCACGATGTCAGCCGAAAGTGGCGCCTGCCCGAGCCCGCTCGAATTCCGGGGCGTGATTTCGAATTCGGGGAAGGTTTTCTCTGCGATCGAAGTTGACTCGAAGATGGTCACCGCCGGTGCCGCGTGGGTGCAATAGAACCGGCGTCGCGACCGGCGCGGAGGCCACGGCCAATCCATCGCATAGGCGCGATCGCCGGCCTTTTGGCGCTGTTCTATTTATTTGCAAGAACACCGCGGGCGTTCCCTGCGGTTGTGGGCCCCTCCGCGGTGAACGGATCATCGATCGACGATGCACTGCGGGCGCGGGGGCTGCTCCCGCCGGATCCTCCATCGAACGTCCAGCCACGTCCGGGCACTGAGGTCGATGAGTACGTGCAGAAGGCCGGTGATAGTGGGAAGGAGTTGGTTCACTATCAGCAATGGCAAGAGAACCTGGATGGCCGCACCCTTCTGATCCAGGCTCTCGAGTACCCGGCCAATCAAAGGACGATCGCCTGGTGGCTGATGCAACCAACTGGCCCGGGCTGCGATGCTTTCGGGAGCCGAACCTACAACGGCAAAGGTGACGAGATCGGATCGAGTACCTGGCGAAATGATCCGGGCCAGAGGCTGTCAGAGGGCCCGGATTTTCCGCCTGACCTTCTTCCGGGATGGGTTCCGCCGCTGGCATTCATTCGTGCCTTCGATGGCGGGAAGACCGAAGGCACTCTCCACGTCCAGGCGAACTCATCGGGGGTTTTGGATCTCGACGTATGGACCGATGGCGAGGTCGATCTTGTTGTCGCCGGCAAGACCTTGCGCGCCACCAGGATAGAGATGCGCCCGAACGTAGGCGGCTTCCTGTCATCTCTTCCCGGCTTCATCCGGAAGATCGCACAGAGCCTGGTCCGCGTGAGCACCTTCTATTTCGAGGCCAAGCCGCCGTATCGATTGCTCAAAATCGATGCGGCCAATGTCGGCGCGTCAGACACGAAAACCGAACTCGTGCGTTTTCATACCGCGGAAGCGAAGTAGTGCCAGCAGCGCATTGGGTACGGGTAAGTTTGCGAAATCACCAAAAACGCCCAATCTGCCGATCTCGTGGCGTGTAAAAACTTCTCGATGTGGTTCTTTCCGACCGCATCTCTTCGACAAATCGGGAGAAATCTTTGGTACATCACTTGCTCCGAGGTGTACGATCTTTTTCAGATCTCTAGAGAAAGGACACGAAGCGGATGAAATCATTCACCAATTCCCCAGTCGCGTCCTCACCTGCCGATATGACCCTGATGACCCAGGTCCGTGGCGCTCTCCTGAGCGATCCACGGCTCGAGCGATGCGCGATCGAAGTGAGATGCGACGATGGTACGGTGACTCTGCGAGGCGAGGTTCCCAAAGCGGAATTGGCAATGAGATCGCAGCAGCTGGCCCTGGCCGTTGACGGCGTCGATCTGGTCCAGATTGAGCTGACGTGGACCGACAAAGAACTGCTCAAAGTTTGAGTCAAAACTCTTTGTAGTTCGGCCGCTCCCGTTTTCCGGCTGCCCTCGTCGTGAACGCGGTAGATTCCCTAACAGAAACCGCGCCACCCTCCCGCCTGGGCAGAGGGAAGGTGAACATCCAGAGCGGCAAGGTAGGGCGCTCCAGCCTTGGGCATCCATTACCCCTCGGAGCCACGTGGGACGGACGCGGGGTAAATTTCGCCTTTTTCTCCGAGGGAGACCTCGTTCTCCGGGTCGCACGGATGGGGTTACGACAGCGTCGATATCTACCACGCCTCATCATGCGTACGGCGGCCCGGATGGCCTCAAGAAGCTGGTTGACGGATGTCACGGGCATGGACTCGCCGTGATTGCCGACGTCGTCTACAACCACTTCGGGCCGGCTGGCAACTTGCCAGCGGCTTCGGTCGCCATCGTCTCGGCCCGGGTCTGACCGAAGTTCATCTTCACTAAAGAAGGCGAACGCCGCTTACTGAGCTTCGTTCACTCGCGATATAAAGCCGAAAGTCGCACCAAGGGGGCATGCTCGATGGCCACAGGTTCCAGACGCGGGAGGGCGAGGATGAAGCATCGACCGTCGCCACGCGACCGGTTCGAGGAGAAGTATGTCCTGTGGAACGAGCGATTCGCGCAGGGCAAGGCCCTGCGCGAGCGGGTGCCGCGTGAGACGCATGCGGGATGGACGCCGCCGAGGAATCGGCCCGATCCTGTCGACCTCCTGATCGAGTCCAACCAGACTCGTCTGCCGGAGCTGGTGCCGATTCGCCACGGGCGGATGCTGACCTCGCCGTTCGCCTACCTGCGTGGGGCGGCGAACGTGATGGCGTGGGATCTGTCACGCACGCCCACGACCGGCATCCGGGTGCAGGCCGGCGGCGATTGCCATCTGATGAATTTCGGCGCGTTTGCGACTCCCGAGCGGCGCCTGATTTTCGATGTCAACGACTTTGACGAGACCCTGCCCGCGCCGTGGGAGTGGGACCTGAAGCGATTGGCTGCGAGCTTCGCGGTGGCGGCGAAATATATCGGCCTAAGGCGCGGCGAAGCACGGAACGCGAGCCGGGCCGCGGTGCGCTCGTACCGGAAGTCGATGGATGGGTATGCGCATATGCGAGTGCTCGATGTCTGGTACGACTATATCGACGTCGAGAAGCTGATCCGGACCCTGCCGAGCGCCCGCTGGAAGAAGGAGTGGCAGACGCAGGCCATCAAGGCGCGCGAGCACAGCGTCGCCGAGCACGACTTCCCCAAGCTCGTGGTGCGGAAAAGCAGGAAGCCTCGGATCAAGGACAACCCGCCGCTCATCTACCACGCCCCCGGTGTCAACAGCCGCGATTTTCACGAATCGGTCACTGAGGCGCATTTCGCCTACCTCCAAACGCTGCAGCCGCACCATCGGGTCCTTATCGATCGCTACAAGCTCCGCGACGTCGCGATGAAGGTGGTGGGAGTCGGGAGCGTCGGCACGTTCTGCGCGATTGCACTGCTGATGGCGTCGCCGGACGATCCGATGTTTCTCCAGATCAAGCAGGCCAATCCGTCGGTGCTGGAGCCGTATGCGGGAAAGAGCGAGTACCGGAATCACGGCGAGCGGGTGGTGACCGGGCAGCGATTCATGCAAGCTGCCAGCGACATCTTCCTCGGATGGAGCAGCAGTCCCAGCGTCGGTCACGACTTTTATGTGCGCCAGCTTCGCGACAGGAAGATTTCGATTGTCCTGGAAACAATGGATGACGAGACGCTTCGTTACTACGCGAAACTATGCGGCCACGTGCTGGCGCGCGCACACGCGCGGTCCGGAGATGCGGCGGTGATCGCCGGATACCTGGGCAGCAGCGCGGTCTTCGACGAGGCGCTCGCCGACTTTGCCATGGAGTATTCGGCGCAAACCGATCGCGATCACAAGGCGCTCGCCGATGCGGTCCGCAGCGGGCGCATCAAGGCGGTGTCGGAGTAGGCGACGGAGCCGATAACTACTACTGCCTATTGGAGTACCGCGTAGTCCGAAGCTGCTTCAGTGTTGTGCGATTGCCCCCCCGGGTGTCGGCTCGATAGGGTCAAAAACGCGCTGAGAGATCATCTTTTCTCCGCCATCGCCTCTTGCGGAGATACGTACGCAGGGGAGGGCTCACAGATGAGTTCTTACTGGTCGTGGCAATCTGCTTTCGTTGCATTGCTTATCGCTGCGCTCCTGGTGGCATTCCATCCGTGTCCATTGCAAGCGCAGGGAATGGGCTACATGGCCCAGGCAGCGGCTCCCCTAACTGATGCGCAGCAATCCGCGGCAAATAGCGCATTGTGCTCGATCGTCAGCAAGCAGGTGCCTAATCCAGCGTCGGCATCTCCGTCGATACTGAGCGACCGATCGGTGCTTTCCGCCGCAGCTCCAATCTTCGCGGGGAGCGTGCATCTTCCGCTCCCCGATGCGACTAGCATGCTGCAAGGCTACGTGATGCAGCATGCGAGCGACGTGTTGGCCTCCTGCGCGGTGAGCAACGCCACGGGCGGCCTGACCTCGAAGATTCCGGGTGCAAGCAATCTGCCGTCAGTGCCTAGTATGCCCTGACGTTAAGTCCGAGGGCTGCGATGACGCTGCCGGCGGTTCCGAAAACAGCCTTGGTTTTCCGCGGTGATAGTGAGAGTCTGGCCCATCGATTCGGCCCGCGGAGGTTCAGATCTCGATGCGTCGATCTTGCAACATCTTGATAGCCCTGGTGATGCTGGCGATTCCGCGCGCGGCGCTCGCGCAGCAATTCGAGACGCCGCCGTCGTTGCCGGGACAGCAGTTGGTCCCCGCAAGCCTCCTCTCGGGCAACGGGTTCAATGTGAACGAGCCGGTGCCAACCGATGGCCTGATGGCGCATTTCACGATCGTCAGCGACGTCGGGACCTTCGATGCACCGAGCGAGGAGATGTTGCGAATCCGCATCGCGGAACTTCCCGCGATTGAAGAGCTAAACAAGACCAGTAAGTCGCAGGTGTTCGCACAGGCGCTCGCGGCTAACGCTGCCGTTCCCATCCAGGCTGCCGGGCAGATGGTCATGCATCCGGTCGATACCCTCCAGGGACTTCCGGCCGGAGTCGGGCGCTTCTTTGGTCGCGTTGGACTCGGCGCCGAAAAGATCGAACAGGCGGCTTCGTCGCCCGAAGGAAATACTGCTGCGACCGTGGGCCAGACCACGAGGGACGTGTTCGGTTACGAGCAGGAGCGGCGAAAGTTGGCGCAGAAAATGGGCGTCGACCCGTACACCACCAATCCGGTCCTATCGAAGCAACTCGACGATTTCGCGCTGACCGCGTTCCGGGCGCATGTTGCCGTGACCACGTCCATGTCTGTGTTCATTCCCGGATCGATCGCCATTACCGGGACCAGGATTGTCTCGCAATGGGTGTGGGACAAGCCCAAGGCGGACTTGATACTTGCCAACCAGCAGGGGTTGCAATCGCTCGGGGTTCCGCAATCGACCATCGATGCGATGACGCGGAACCGCACCTTCCCGCTCAGCGTCCAGACTGCATTCGTCGCGAACCTCGGCCAGCTTTCGGGTATTCCCGGCAGCGTGGAGGCGGCCGCTCTCGCCAGCACCGCGCAATCCGAAGTGCAGGCGCGCTTCCTGACTGACTGCGTAGGGATGCTGGCGCGGTACAGTCATACGCGGGCGCCGATCAGCAGGCTACTCGTACGAAGAGCGATAATCGGGCAGGACATAAACGGAGCGATTGTCGCAGAGGCTCCGGTCGACTACGCGTCATGGATTCAACTGGTGTCGGACTTCGCCAATCGCGCCGATCTGAAAAACAAGCAAAAGAATCTGTGGGTGACCGGGCAGCTATCGCCGATGGCGAAGAGGGGCTTTCAGCGCGCCCGATGGGCGGTCGTCGAAGGCGTCAACCCCGTCCCCGATCAACCATAGGCGCTCCGCTCGACCTGTCGCCTTCACGCCGGATTGAAGCGTGAGTACTGGCGGAACCTGGCGATCAGCGGGAAACCATCTTCATTGGCGATTGTCTCATCGATCGCGAAGTCCACGACACGCTCGGCGCCGGCGAACTCACGGGCACGCTCCGGGTTCCAGTCGATCGATGCCGTCCCGGTGAGTTGCAGCGTGCGGCCGCTGTCGAAGTCGATGAAGAGCAGGCCCGCCCTGGGGTTCACCTCGATATTCCCCAGCGTATTGAACATGCTGTTGCCGTTGTAGTCTGGCCATGCCAGGCGGCGGCTGTCGATCGCCCTGACGAATCCGGGATTGCCACCTTTGTGCGACGCATCGGCGCCCGCATCTGGATGGTCGGTCGCGATGAAGAATGTATCTGCCCGTCGGATCTGTTCGCGGTCGTGTTCCGACAATTCGCTCCCTCGGCTGACCTCCGATCGCATCGGATCGCCTGGGGTGCGCGTACCGACCATCAGGCGCTCCTGGATATACCGGCGGCAGTTTCCATAGACCTGTTCGGCATGCACTTCGATTGCGCCATCGACGATATGGCCGCGGCCATTGAGCCGGATGCGCCGCGGCGCGACGAAATCGGGAATGAACAGGGCGACGTGGCCTTCGGTGCGCAGGTTTTCGCGGAGCGGATCGCCCGGCGGCGGCAGGCTGCCGATCCGGACCGTGCGCTTGTCGAGCAAGCTGATGAAGCCGGGTGGTCCCGTAACGACCGATGCCCACACGCGGCGATGCGAATCGACCGACGCCATCACCAGCATCCTGCGCGGCGCGACGAATTCGCGCGCGCCATCGGGAATGCTGTCGACGATGCCTTCGCCAACATCGGCGGCGATGTCGGTAACGCCGGCGCGCTTCTGGACGGCGATCTCTCCGCTGTGGAACTTCACGGTTGAATTCTAACCATTGTGGCGCGAAAAGCCTCCCTCACTTTGTCGGCAGAAACTCGGTCAGCTTCCGGCCATGCGGCGCAATCATGAAGACCAGCAATTTCGCGGATGCCGTCGTGCTCGCGTTCTTCGAAACCATGTGATGCTGATGCGGTGACTCGGACCACATCTGGCCGGCGGTGAATGTCTGCGGCGGCTGGTCATCCAACTGCGAGACGATCGCGCCCTCGAGAACGTAAGCATAGGTGTGGCCGGGATGTTCGTGGGGCGGTGTCGACCCGCCCGGAGGATAGTCAACGGTGAGGACGGTAACGTCCGTTCCCGGCTGATCCGTGAGCGCCTGGGTCATCAACACATGCACCACGCCCGCCGAGGCCGGTGCGTTCTGAGCGCGAGCGCTAGCAGCGACGGCCAGAATGGAGGCCACGAGCAAGATGAGTACGATGATTCGCTTCATGTCACTTTCAATTTCAGTCGCGGTCGAGTTCCGCCGACACTTCCGAGGAGTAATCTAGCGCAATCTGACGAGAGCGCGGAGGAGCCCAGGTCGATATCTCCGGGAGGTCGCACGACATAGTGCGACCTCCGAAGAAGGGGCGAATTCCGGGCGGCGAGGCAGCTTTGTGGTCTTGAACGCGGCGCCGGTCGAGGCGGGCCTTATACTGCTCGATGCGGCGATTTGACGCGGCCTGGATGAGCGGTTTCGCGCAGGCGACGGGCCAGCTCCGCAGCCAATCTACGCCAGAGGCCAGGAAAGCGATCGGCGATCGCGGAGAACTCAGGCTCGGAAATTCTCGCGATCAGAGAATCGGAAGCTGCCGTGACGGTCGCTGAACGCTCCACACCCGGATCGACCAGCGCCATCTCTCCGACGTGCTCGCCTTGGCTGCATCGGGCGATGGGTTCCTTCCCAATCGTAACCAGGAACTCTCCCGCCAGGATAAAGATGAGGTCGTTGTCGGCGGCCCCCTTGTCAATAACGTGATGGCCGGGCCGCACTCTTTCGACGCGCACGAATTTCGCGAACTCCAGGGCGATATCGTTTTCCCGAATCAAGCTTTGCGCTTTGAGGGCTTCAATGAGGTCATGTTGGTTGTTCGAATTCTGGGTATGGTCTGTCGATGCTTCCATGCTTCCTCCTCTCCCTAAATGACCGCGACGGTACGCGAGTCCACTTTGAGCGGTAGGACGCACGCATCGAGCATGCCAGCGAAATTCGGCCCACAATCAGCGAGTGAATGAGCGCGCTACGGTCTGAAGTGTGTCGCTTTTACAAAGTGAAAGAAGGTGCGTTTCAATTTGAATTGGTGCACGGCCATGCGCCGGTGGCTTTCACTTTGCCGGCAGATATGTCTCCAGCGTTTCGCCGTGCGGAATCACAAAGACCACGAGCAACTTCGCGTGCGCGGTGCTGCTCGCGTTCTTGCACACGATGTGATGCTGATGCGGCTCCTCCGACCACATCTGACCTACGGTATAGGTTCGGAGTGGTTGCCCCTCGAGCTGCGAAGCCACGGCGCCTTCAAGGACATATGCGTAGGTGTGGCCGGGATGCTCGTGCGGTGGAGTGCCGGCGCCCGGAGGATACTCCGCGGTAACGATGACAACATCGGTGCCGGGCTTGTCTGCGAGTGATTGTCGCAGGAGTTCGTGGTCGACTTCTGCTGATGCGGACGCGGCCGCCAGGAATCCAGGCCGTGATGCGATCAGGGCGAGCGCGGCGATGAACGGCAGGAGCTTGGGGAGTCGCATGGTCACAAGTTTTCCCAGGGAATTCGTCTTCGATCTCGGAAAAGAAAACGGGCGGCGCCAGGGCCGCCCGTTAGTGCGAGCGGAAGACAACTACTTGCGGTCGAGTTCGGTCATCACGATCACTTCCGGCCGGCCATCGAGATGCGCGCCGATCTTCCCGCCCATCTCCTTCATGTGCGCGGTCTTGCCGTGCGCATCGAAGGCGGCCTGGTCGGCATAGGTCTCATAGAAGTAGAAGACCGTCGGATCCTGTACCGACTTGTGGAGTATGTACGAAAGGGTGCCGGGCTCGTTGGCGCGGACCTTGGCGATCATCTCACGGAAGGCGGCTTCGAGCTGCGCCTCACTGCCGGCCTTGGCCTTGATTTTTGCTGCGACTGCGATTGCCATCGTGTTCTCCTTGTTGGATGCGATGCTTCCCGGCGAATAGGTCCGGGAGCCTCGGCGAGTCTTAGCCATGCGGGGCGAATTTTCAATGGGCGGCGAGACCGCTTATCGCTTGAGCCAGGCCACCGCTCCATCGAACGTCCTGAATTCTTCAAGGCTGCGACAGCGCGCGCCCGGGATAGCTTCGCGCGCCATGTTCGCCAGTGCGGCGCCCGGACCGAGTTCAAGGATCGGGTCAGCGCCCACTTCGCGGCACGCTTCAAGGCACGCCGCCCAATCGATCGCATGAGAGATCTGGGTCGCGAGCTTATCCAGTCCGGCCTCCACGTCAATCACCATAGTTCCATCGATTCCGCTGAGCAGGCGGATACGCGAGGGCATCCGCGGCGGCCGAGCGACCTCGGCGAGCGCCGCGCGGAAGCGCGGGCTGGCCGCGCGCAGGCGCGGAGTGTGCGATGCGATCGCGACCTGTAAGACGACTGCGCGTAGAGCGCCCGAGCGGGTCGCCTCCTCGCACAAAGCCGGGAGTACATCGCGCGGACCGCCAACCACGAAACTGTCGCTGCCGTTTACGATTGCGATCTCGGCGTCGTGCCGGCCGCATAGCGATTGCAGGGTGGCGCGAGTCAGACCGCGGATCGCTGCCAGGCCGGTGGCATTTCCCGCGGCTGTATCCATCAATTGTGCCCGAGTCCGGGCAAGCCGCATCAGCGCTGGAGCATCGAACAATCCCGCGCAGCCCCATGTCGCCAGTTCCCCGATGCTGTAGCCGGCGAGGATCGCGTCATCCTGGATTTTCTCCCGGAGCACCGACCACGCTGCGAGTGCCTGCGTGCAGCAAAGGACCTGGCCGACGAGATCGGAATGCAGCTCCTCGTCGCTGGCGTTTTGAACCAGGTCGCGGGGATCGCGCCCATCGAGCACACCTGTTGCCGCATCGAAAACGGATTGAGCCGGAGCTGCTTGCCCTGTCAACGCGAACATCTCTCGATGCTGACCGCCCTGTCCGGAGCAGAGTATCGCAAATGTCATTGGCGGCGCCGCTCAGCGAGACTCGAGGGCATCGACAAACAAAGTCATCGCCAGCAGATCGGCGCATCCCCCGGGGCTCAAGCGTTGCGCCACGAACGTGCGGTGGATGGCTGCCGCGTGAGAACGCCATTCCGGCTGCGCGACTCCACCATCGCGGAGGAAACCGGCGGCGGCAGCTTGGGCGAATGACAGGCCCTCGCGTCCGCCGCGATGGAGCAAGTTGGTGTCGTCCACACTTGCAATGAGCGCAAAGCACGCCTGCACGCGCGCGGCTTCCTCATCATCGAAGCGCAGCTTGCGAGCGGTCCGGAGGGCGGGCAGGGCGACCCTGTAGATCGATGGGAACCCTTCTGCGGCTTCGCCCGGCGCCCCACTCACGCCGAAACGGCTGCGAGCGATGCTTCCCTGGTTGCGGGAGAGCGCGGAGCCGCACCGGATTTCGTCGGCCCATCGATAGTGGACAATTTCTCCAAGTTCGCTGCGCGCGATACCCGCTCTGGCGGCCACGCCGGCGGCCGCGCATAACAGGCCGAGCCCGAAGATTGCACCGCGATGGGTATTAATGCCGCCGGTTGCCCGCAGCATCGAGGCTTCCGCGCGCAGCCCGATCGCGCGCAGCGGCGCCATCGAGCATCCCGCCGCACCGGCATCAAACAGCATCGCGAAGAACGGGCGCAGCGATGCGGCGCTCGCACGCAGCATCGAGGCATCCATGTCATGATGGCTTCCATCGTCAACCTGGCTGACCAGTCCCGGCTTGGGCCATGTGTCGATTTCCAGGAAGAGTGAGGCGACCGCCAGGTGTGCAATCGTTCCCGACGCCAGGGCAATCCGCGAAGTCGTGGCGGTTTCCAGGTTCACGCGGCGGCACCTTGCGACTTGCAGAGGAAGTCGATAGCGCGGCATTCGATTCCGCGCATGGTCTTGACTAAGACCTCATGCCTCGAGCGCGCGAGCTCGCGCCAGTTTACCCCGCCGCCGTCGAGCAGGAGGATCTCGCCATCGATCCGTACCGGGCTCGTCGTGTCGATGGAGGCAACCTCGCTGGCTAGCGCGAGCGGATTCGTGGTCGCGCTGATCTGCCAGAGCAGGTCTGCGTCAGAAGATTCTGTCAGGTAGGGGAGTCCCGTCGCCGCTTGCCAGAAAAGACCGCCGAACACCGTGAGCCGCGCTCCATGCCTTGTCGCGACCTCCACCAGCGCATCGAGAATCGGCCGCCACAGCGCGGGCGCCGCGCCGCGGGCGCGATCGATCGCCATAGGACCGCGATGGTCGGTGACGATCGCGGGATCGAGCTGTACTCCGATTCGCAGCCTGCCGCTGACCGGAGGCAGCGCCAGTGCGGCCGGCAAGAAGCCGGGCAGATCGGTGGCAGCTGGGCGGCGCACCACCAGCGGCCATCGATTTGCGGCCCAATCCGCGACCTGCGGCAATGCCGACAGGTCGGGACGCACCCGCAGCATCGTTTTCCATCCGGCAGGATCGGCCCACAGCAGATCGTGCCGATGAAGCGACGGCAGGCGAATGGGCTCAGGCACCGGCAGCTTCCGTGCGGACCCGCCGCGCAATCTGAGCGGCCTTGATACGGCCCTGCCGCTCGGCGCCAAGCTCATCGCGGCGATCGCGTAAGTCAGAGTCGGCCTGCTTCAGGACGCGCGCGAGCTGGTCGCTGAGCGGCAGGGCAGGGTCCCAAAGTTCATGGACCGCGCCGGTCTTCATCAAATTTTCCAGTCCGGGCGCGAACACAGGAGTGGTTTCAGCCATCTTCGTGAGTTGATCGAGTGGAAGCTTCGTTACGCGCGAGATCGACGGCAGATCCATTACGGCAGGCGCGGCTCCCGGCAGCGCCGCCAGGACACGCGTGGAGAGCGCACTGGCGATGAATGCGCCTGCGGCCGAATGTCCATAGAGAAGCCCGATAGTCGGATGGCCTTGCTGATCGGCGAGCAGCAGAGTTTTGCCGAGATGGGCCAGGTACTCGTTGAGTCCGAGTAGTTCATCGCGCCGGCTCATCCTCTGGCTGTCGGAATCGACCAGCACCAGGATTGGCCGCGGACCTCCGCCCGCGACTACGTCGAGTACTGCGCCGCTCAGCTTGAGCGCGCCTTCTACCCCGAGCGGCGTGCGATTGGCGACGCCGATGACGGCGATAGGACTTCCGTCGCCAAGCCTGGCGCTTCCCAGAATGAGGCCATCGGTCCCGACGGCGACCTCATGTCCGCCCGGAAACAGGGAGCGCAGGATTTCATCGAGCATCATGGTTCGCCTCTTTCACCGAATTGGCGAGCGCGATGAAATCCGACGGCGGCATCTCCGGCACCCGGGCGGTATCCTGGATTCCCAGCTTCTTCCAGACCTCGCGCCCGTCCGCACAGTCTCCGAATCTGGCAAGCCGCGATGCCAGCCGCGCCTGCTCGGCCTGCATCAACTTGAGATCGAAGCGCGGGCCGGAGACGATCAACTGGATCGCGGCCTGGCGAAAACCTTCGACCGAACCATCTGTGAACACATCGGCGCCGCCGATGAGCCGGCGATGCTTTCCCCCGACGGTACGCCAAACCAGTGCGCGATCGCGCGAGTCGAATTCCTCGACGCCCTTGTTGGTCTCGATAACCTCGGGCCCCGTGACGCCGATGCGCCCCTGCTCGGAAATCGCAAGACGGCTGCAGGTTCCCGCGACGATTCCGCCGCCGCCGAAGCATCCCGCGCGTCCGCCGACCAGTCCGACTACCGCGATACCCTCGGCGCGCGCCGCGGCGATCGCGCGTATTACTTCGCCGATCGCCAATTCCCCCGCATTGGCTTCCTGCAGGCGCACGCCGCCGGTATCGAAGAGGATCAGTACGGCGCGAACGGCAGCCTTGGCATCGCACGCCGCGCGAAGCAGGCCAACCAGCTTGGCGCCGTGGACCTCCCCGAATGCGCCTCCCATGAAGCGGCCTTCTTGTGCCGCGATGAAAACCTGGTGCCCATCGAGACGTCCCTTGCCGACCACGATACCGTCGTCGAAAGCAGCCGGCAGGTTGAACGGCGCCAGATGCGGACTCGTCTCACGCTGCTCGGGCCCGATGAACTCGACGAAACTGTCCTGGTCGAGCAGGGCCGAGATTCGCTGCCGGGCTCCGGCCTCGAACCAGCTTAGCGCGCGAAAGCGGCGCATCTCGCCGGTATCGATCGTGTCCGCAGCCATCAATCGCGCTCCATCAGGCGGGCGCCCTGCGCCAACCGCAACGCGACCGTATCGGGACGGGCGCCGCCGTCGTTGATCGAGACACGAAGTCCGCCCGGCGATCGGCGCTCGACGAAATCGCTAACGACCTCGGCCCACAAATCACGATAGCCCTGGATGGGAGTCGCTACCTCGATCACGCAATCGTTACCCTCGGGAAGCCGCTCAAACAGCGCCTCGAGATTGCCCGATGCGACCACTCCGACGATCGCCCGCTTCCTGGCGCCGGCCAGACGGGCTGCGGCAGCGTGGCGAAAGGTAAATTTCTCCATGGTGGTCCTTTCTCACCAGTTCCTGAATCGCGATGGCGGATGATAGAGCCCGCCTGACCAATGCACCAAATCTTCGATCGAGCGCGCGGCTAGCAGGCTGCGATCGGCATCGAGCGGATCGATTCCCAGGTCTTCGGGATAGCGAATTGCGCCGCGCTCGCGCAGTCGCGCGACCATCTGCTTGTCGCGTCCGCGGCCGACTTCAGTATAGCCGGCGACTCCCCGGATGGCTTGTTCGCGCTCGGCGAGATCGCGGCACAGGAGCAAGTTGGCGATGCCCTGTTCGGTGACGATGTGGCTGACATCATCGCCGTAAACCATCACCGGGGCGAGGTCCAACTTCAGCTTTTCAGCGAGTGCAAGCGCGTCGAGTTTCTCGACGAAGGTGGGCACGAGCTTGTCGCCGAAGGTCTCGACGATCTGAACCACAAGCTTGCGCCCGCGCATCAGGGCCGGGTTTCCTTGTCGATGCGCCTCGCGTCCGGCCTTGAGCCAGGCCTGCGATGGATGGCGCCGTCCGTGCGGATCGGAGCCCATGTTCGGGGCGCCACCGAACCCGGCCACGCGCGATTCGGTGACGGTCGAGCTGTTGCCGGCGAGATCCATTTGCAGCGTGGAGCCGATGAACATGTCGCACGCGTAGAGTCCCGCGGTCTGCGAAAACGCGCGATTGGAGCGCAAGGTCCCGTCGCTGCCGGTGAAATAGATGTCGGGTCGCGCGGCCACGTAGTCCTCCATCCCGACCTCGCCGCCGAAGGCATGAATCTGTTCCACCCATCCGGATTCGATCGCCGGAATGAGAGTGGGATGCGGATTCAGCGCAAAGCGCTTCGCCACCTTGCCGCGCAGTCCCAGGGACTCGCCGTAAGTAGGCAGGATCAACTCGATTGCCGCGGTACCGAAACCGATTCCATGGTTGAGGCGCGCGATGCCGTATTCGGCGTAGATGCCCTTGAGGGCCATCATTGCCATCAGGATTTGAATCTCTGTTATCGCGGCCGGGTCACGCGTGAACAGGGGTTCGACGTAGAAGGGTTTAGGCGCCTCGATTATGAAATGAATGCAGTCACCGGGAATGTCTACGCGCGGGATCCGATCCTCGATGCTATTCACTTGCGCAACGACGATGCCGTCCTTGAAGGCGGTAGCTTCAACGATAGTGGGCGTGTCTTCGGTATTGGGGCCGGTGTAAAGGTTGCCCTCGCGGTCGGCGCTGATCGCCGCGATGAGCGCGACGTTGGGTGTTAGATCGATAAAGTAGCGCGCGAAGAGTTCGAGATAGGTATGCACCGCTCCGAGCTCGATTTGCCCCGCATAAAGCATCTTCGCGACTCGCGCCCCCTGCGGGCCCGAGTACGAGTAGTCCAACCGACGCGCAATCTTGCGATCAAAGACATCGAGATGCTCCGGCAGCACCACACCTGACTGCACCATGTGCAAGTCGTGCACTTTGGCTGGATCGCAACTGGCCAGCGCCTGCGCCAGGTGATCGGCCTGCTTCTGGTTGTCGCCCTCAAGACACACGCGATCTCCCGGGAGCAGGACTGCTTCCAGAAGCGCGGTGCTGTCACCCGCGCGAACGATCTTGCCTTGGGCAAAGCGCCCTCCCGCGGAAAGGCGGACGTCGCGAGAGGCGTGATTCTTTTTCCAGTCGCTCATCAGATATGCCGCGGCCCTCCCTTTCCACTTGGCGGAAGCCTGCGGGGCTTCGCCCTGAGAGTCCCAAAATATGCTCAATGCAACCTTGTTATGTTAATACTTCCGCGACCTGACGGGAATCACCCGAAAGGTCTGATGCTATACGGCAACCACGCCGGGTAAGGCCGATTGAGCCCGCAGCCCTTTCTTTGACCCGTTTAGTCGGTTAACACCAATTGCGGACCCCGTCGCGCATCGCAAGAAAGAGGAAATTCGATGTTCGGGTTTGAACTTACGGAAGAACAGAAAGAGCTGAAGAGCCTCGCACACAAGTTTGCCGAGCAGGAGATGATTCCGCGGGCTCGCGAATACGATGAGAAGGAAATCTTTCCCCGCGATGTTTGCGAAAAGGCTTTCGCGGCCGGATTGATCAATTTCGGAGTTCCCAGGGAACTCGGCGGACCGGGCCTGAACATCCTGGACACCTGCCTGATCGCGGAGGAACTCAATTACGGATGCGCCGGCATCACCAATGCGATCGCGGCCAACGACCTCGCCACGCTGCCGATATTGGTGGCGGGAAGTCCCGAGCAACAGCGTACGTATCTCGGAGCATTGGTCGAGAAGCTTTCTTTCTGCGCTTTTGCGATCACGGAGCCCGGCGCGGGTTCCGACGTCGCCTCGATGAGCACCACCTATCGCCGCGAAGGCGACGAGTATGTGCTGAACGGCACCAAGCATTTCATCTCGAATGGTTCGATGGCGGACTGGATCGTTACCTTCGCGACCAGCGACAAGCGCCTGAAGCACAAGGGGATCTCGTGCTTCGTCTTCCCGGCGACCACCGGCGGGGTTACGCGACGGCGGATGCACGGCAAGCTCGGGCAGCGCGCCGCCGACACAGCCGAGATCTTCTACGAAGATGCGCGCATCCCCGCATCGGCGCTCGTTGGCCGCGAGGGAGAAGGATTCAAATACGCGATGGCGACGTTCGATCGGAGCCGGCCGGAAATCGGCGCGATCGCGATTGGGGTGAGCCAGCGTGCGCTCGATGAATGCCTCAAGTACTCCCGCCAGCGCAGCGCGTTTGGGCAGCCCATCGCGAATTTCCAGGCGATCCAGTTCATGATGGCCGACATGGCGATCGAGATCGAAGCGATGCGCCTGCTGACCTACAAGGCCGCATGGCTGGTGGACCAGGGCGAGAGCCCCAACGTCACCTCCAGCTATGCAAAGGCATTCAGCGCCGACGCGTGCATGAAGATCACCACCGATGCGGTGCAGATCTTCGGCGGCTACGGGTACATGAAGGAGTACCCGGTAGAGAAGCTGATGCGCGATGCGAAACTGCTGCAGATCTACGAGGGCACTTCGCAGATACAGCGCGTGGTGATCGCGCGCAACCTGCTGAAGGACTGACCTACTGGTCGGAGGGCGGCCGCTGGGTATCTGACTTGTGTGGCAGCGGAGGGTCCTGCTCTGCTGGTTCACTGCCGTCGATCACGCCGAGATATTCGCCCTTGTGGTAGATGTCGATCGTTCCAGTCGTGGGATCGGGGAAGATGTTCCAGTCCTCGTCGGGGCTGTGTGCCGTCTGTACCGGCGGCGGTGGAGCGGCCACGACCGGCGCCGGAGCGGGAGGCGGTTCTGCTGGTGGCGGCGTGGAGCAAGCCGAAACGGCAACCGCGAACACGGCGAATGCGGAAATCCGCAATATGGGCATCGATCTGAGCATCGAATGAATCGGATTTAAACCGGACTAAAGCGATCTTCGCGCCGCGGCGCCCCGAGCGCAAGCGGAGTGATCAGGAATCGGCCCGGAACATCGCGCCGGAAATCCGCCGCACCAGCCCCCGCGGCACAAAACGCGTCGATTGCGCCATTATCGTATTGATCACGCCGTTTATCCTGACTGCTTTGCCGCGCTTCGCCGACTCGATCGCCTGGCGCACCACCGTGGGCGCATCCATGTAGGCGAACGACGGCACCCCCGAGTGTTCGACACTGGCCACCTGCTGAAACTCGGTGCGCGTCGGTCCCGGGCAAAGCGCGAGTACGGTGACGCCGGTGCCCTGCAACTCGGTTGAGAGCGCTTCCGAGAAACTCAGCACGAACGCCTTGGTTGCGGCGTAGGTCGCCATCCACGGAACCGGCTGGAACGCCGCCGTGGAAGCGACATTGATGATGGTGCCGATTTTCGCCGCGACCATCGCGGGCAGGAACAAACGCGAAAGGGCGACCAGCGCGCTCACGTTCAGATTTATCTCTTCGATCTCGCGATCGAGCGGAACCTGGTCGAACCTGCCGCGCGTCCCGAAGCCGGCGTTGTTGACGAGGTAGTCGACGGCGATACCGGCCGCGCCCACTTGCCGGAAAAGATCGGCGGCTGCGTCCGCCCGACCGAGGTCCGATGCGATGACGGTGACCTTGCCGGCGCCGAGACTGCGCGCGCGATCCGCCACATCGCGCAGGCGATCTTCGCGTCGCGCCACCAGCACGAGGTCGTGTTTTTCGCGCGCGAGCTGGATGGCGAATTCCTCGCCGAGTCCGCTCGAGGCCCCCGTGATCAATGCGGCAGGCATTATGCTTTCACCAACCCGAGTTCGCTTCGCATGTGATCGATCGTTCTCCCGAGACCTATCTTCAGCGGGATCTTCGGTTCCCACTTGAGCAACTTCCTGGCGAGAGTGATGTCCGGTTTGCGGCGAATCGGGTCGTCGGGCCGCGGCGGCATCATCTTGAGCTTCGACGAAGAGCCCGCGAGCTTGATGGCCATCGAGGCCAGCTCGAGCATGGTGAACTCGTCGGGATTCCCGATGTTGACCGGCCCGATGTGCTCCTCCTGCGCCATCATGCGCGTGAGCGCTTCGATGATGTCATCGACGAAGGCGAACGATCGCGTCTGCTTGCCGTCGCCGTACACTTCGAGGTCCCTGCCGCGCAATGCCGCCGCGCAAAAGGCCGACACCACGCGGCCATCGTCAATCGCCATGCGCGGTCCGTAGGTGTTGAAGATGCGGACGATGCGAATGTCCACCTTGTTCTGGCGATGGTAGTCCATCATCAGTGCCTCGGCGACGCGCTTGCCTTCGTCGTAGCACGCGCGCACGCCGATCGGATTGACGTGGCCCCAGTATGATTCGGTCTGCGGATGCTGCTCGGGATCGCCGTAAACTTCGCTGGTCGAGGTGAGCAGGATTCGCGCGCGCACGCGCTTGGCCAGCCCCAGCATGTTGATCGTGCCCATCACGCTGGTCTTGATCGTCTTGACCGGGTTGTACTGGTAGTGGACCGGAGAGGCAGGGCAGGCGAGATGGAAGATGCGGTCCACCTCGAGCAGGATCGGCTCGACGATGTCGTGCCGGATTAGCTCGAAGTTCCGATGGTCCCGGAGATGCAGGACGTTGGAGCGTTTTCCGCTGAAGTAATTATCCAGGCAAACGACTTCGTGGCCGTCGCGCAGCAGCCGATCGCACAAGTGGGAGCCGAGAAAGCCCGCGCCGCCCGTGACCAGTGCCCGCACGTGGGTTTCTCTAGCGCCGGTTCCCGGCCGCGATGGCCAGCACGTTGTCGATCACGTAGTCCACGTCTTCGTCGCTCATTGAAGCATACAGCGGCAGCGACAAACAGCGGCTGTAGATATCCTCGGCAACCGGGAAGTCCCCGTTACGGTAGCCGTAGGCGCGCTGGTAGTAGTGCATCGTGTGCAGCGGGATGCAGTGGACCGAGGTCCCGACGCCGCGCTCGCGCAGCATCTCGACCAACTGGCCGCGCCCGATCCGCAGCAGGTCGGGTTTGATCCTCAGCACGTAGAGATGCCACGGATGCTCCACTCCGGCTTCGCAAAACGGCACCTGGAGGGCATCGCAGGCGCGGAACGCCTGGCTATATCGGGCCGCGATCTCGCTGCGCCTACGCATGAAGTCCGCCGCGCGGCCTAACTGCGCCAGTCCAATCGCGGCGTGAACGTCCGACAGGTTGTACTTGAAGCCGAGATCGTGAATTTCGTAGTACCACGACCCGCTCTGGTCGTAGCGCTTCCAGGCGTCCTTGTTCATGCCGTGCAGGCTTGCCACGGCAATCTTCTCCGCGAGGGCATCGTCGGAAGTGGTGATCATTCCGCCCTCGGCGGAAGTGAAATTCTTGGTCGCGTAGAAGCTGAAGCAGGTCAGGTCGCCAATCGTTCCGACCTTGGTCATACCGCGGCCGTCGAGATGGCGTGCGGCGCCCGCCGCATGGGCGGCATCTTCCACGATCTTCAGGTGGTACTGCCGCGCGATCGAAAGCAGGCGATCCATGTCGCAGGGATGGCCGGCGAAATGGACGGGCAGTATCGCACGCACGTTACGATGGCGTCCGCTTTCCAGCGCTTCCTCGACGCGGGCCGCGCTGAGGTTGAACGTACCCGGATCGACATCGACAAAAACCGGCTTGACGCCGAGATAGCCCATCACCTCCGCGGTGGCGGTGAAGGTGAAAGGAGTGGTTATGACCTCGTCGCCTGGGCCGAGACCAAGCGCCCACAGCGACAAATGCAACGCTCCCGTGCAGTGCGCGACTGCCAGTGCATGGCGCGCACCGACATACTCGGCAAATTCTTTCTCGAAGCGTTTCGCTTTGGGCCCGGTCGTGATCCATCCGGAGCGAAGCGTATCGATTACTTCACGTTCTTCTTCTGGACCCATCGAGGGCCGATGGAAAGCTATCTGGCGCATTCTGTTCTTCCTGGAAGGAAAGGCCCGGGTACGACGCGGCTCATCCCAATCAGCCGGCTAGCCCGCGGTTCCATCGGGAGGAGGTCCGGGCATTATGTAGGTCGGGACGCCGGTCTTTTGCTCGACGGCTTTCTGCAGTTTGCCCATGTCGACCTGATCCTCAAGACCGCGCCGCTTCACTTCGTCGAGTGCGTGGGCCCACGCCCCCGGGAAGCGGCCGTACAGGTCATCGTGCACTTCGACGTAGAGGGCATCGCCGCGCCATCCGAACTTGATCGGCTGGTAGATGAACTCGCCGGGCGTGCCGACCTTTACCTTGTGAAAGAGCCGGTCGATATCTTCAGGATAGAGGCGCACGCAGCCGTGACTGACTTCCATCCCCACGCCCCACGGCACGTTGGTGCCATGGAGGGCATACTCGGGCAGAGTCAGTTCGATTCGAAACAGGCCGAGCGGATTGTCGGGATCGCCGCCCGGAATCATATGGTCCGCTTCGCCATCGCGCTCCAGGTGCTCCTGGTAGATGTCGAGCGGCACGTTCCAGGTCGGATTCTTCGTCTTGCCCTTAACCGTGAAAGCGCCAATCGGAGTCTTCCAGTCGTAACGCCCAAGCCCGACCGGGAAGGTGTAAACGACATCCGGATGCACTGAACCCGGCGACTTCTCGGTCGTCATTGCAGCTTTCGTAACCCGTCCCTTTCCCAGCACCGGCCCGGTTGGAGACGGATAATAGTAGTAAATCCGCATCTCCGGGATATTGAGGATGATCCCGACGTGCGGTGTATCGGGCAGGATGAATTCATCCGGTAGCAGGATCTCTCTGCCCACCGGCGGCGACCACCAGTCGATATGGCCGTTCGCATTGGAGATTTCCGGCGCGGTCACCCCGAACCATCGGCCGACGTCGAGCAGCGTGTCGCCTTTCTCGAGCTTGTAGGTGACGAGATTGCCGATGATGTTGTCGCGGCCGGTCGGCAGCGGGTACGCGTAGAGCGGTCGCTTGTCGAACTGCTCGTCGCTCCATCCGAAAGCCGAGTGCGGCAACGCCCACGCGCTCGCGACCAGCAGGACCGCTGCGACTGACCATCGAACTATCGTGCGCCCGGAGTACTTGAGCCTGGCAGACAAGGTAATTACTCGCCCGATTCCGCGCCCCACATCCACCTCACGCTCCCGCAAGGAGCCTACAGGAAAATTGTAAGTGAAGCGCGCCTAGTCGGCAATCGGCCTCAGGTTAGCGAACTTTAGCACGAGTAACTTGAGCCCCGCGCGATCGAAATTGACCCAGGCCTTGGCGGAATCGCCCCGCCCCTCGCGCCGGCGCACTACGCCGCGGCCGAAGGTGGGATGCATCACGCGCGCGCCCACCCCGACCCCATCGCCATTGCCTTCTTCTGAAGCGAGCTGGCCGTCGCTGTAGTCGATATAAGGTTCTTTCGACGAAGGCTCGTGCAGAACGGTGCGCGGCCGTTCGGGCGCGATTCTGCGTAGCAGACCGCTGTCGATCTCGGACATGAACCGCGATGGCCGCGACTCCTGCCTGACTCCATAGAGCTCGCGCGAAAGCGTGTTGGTTAGATAGAGCAGGCGGCGCGCGCGGGTCATCCCGACATAGCAGAGGCGGCGCTCCTCCTCTATTTCATCGGAGCTGTCCTGCGAACGGCTGTGCGGGAAAAGGCCTTCCTCCATGCCCGCGATGAACACGACCGGATATTCGAGGCCCTTGGAGGTATGTAGGGTCATCAGCGCGGCGCGTCCGCCCTCGGACCCAACCTGGTCGGCATCGCTAACCAGTGCGACCCGCTCCAGGAATTCGGCCAGCCGGCCCGGTTCGCCCTCGGCATCGAATGCCGCCGCGGCGGCGAGCATCTCGGCGAGATTCTGCTTGCGTATCGTCGCGTCGGGGAGAGTGTCCAGGTAGGCCTCGAACCCTGAATGGGCGACGACTGTACTGATGATTGCTTGGACCGGAACTGATGAGAGGTTCGCTGCGAGGTCACGCATCCAGGCATATAGACCGCCGGCGGTCTTCGCGATGCGCAATGCGACCCTCGATTCGGTTTCGAGGCGGCCCAGCGCCTCGAAGGGCGTGATCTGTTCGCGCGCGGCAATCTCGCCGACGACTTCGAGCGTCTTGGCGCCGACTCCCCGCGACGGCGTCGCGACCATCCGCTCGAGGCTGACGCTGTCCGCCGGATTGGCGAGCACGCGCAGGTACGCGAGCAGGTCTTTCACATCGCGCTGTTCGTAGAACCTGACACCGCCGACCACGTAGTACGGAATGCGCCGGCGGACCAGCGCCTCTTCGATGACCCGGGACTGCGCGTTGACCCGATAGAACACCACGAAGTCCGCCGGCCTGAACCCGCCTGATGTCGTCAGCCTGGCAATCTCGCGCGCGATGAAGTCGGCCTCGTCGCGCTCGGTCATCCCGGTGTAATACACGACCGGCTCGCCCGACTCGTTCTCGGTCCACAGCGTCTTTTCTTTGCGCTCGGTGTTGTTGCGAATTACGCCGCCGGCCGCGGCGAGGATAACCTTGGTTGAGCGATAGTTCTGCTCGAGCTTGAAGATCGCGGCGTTGGGGAAATCGTTCTCGAAGTCCAGGATGTTGCGGATGTCCGCGCCGCGCCATCGGTAGATGGACTGGTCCTCGTCGCCGACCACGCAGAGGTTGCCGCTGCGGGCCGACAGCGCGCGCACCAGCAGGTATTGGACGCGATTGGTGTCCTGGTACTCGTCGACCAACAGATGCTCCGAGCGCGATTGCCATCTCGCAAGCGCCTCGGGATGCTCCTCGAACAGCGTCCAGACCTGCATCTGCAGGTCCGAGAAATCCATCGCATTCATCGCGCGCATCCGCTCCTGGTAAAGGCGGTAGAGCGTCGCGATCGCGGTCTCGCGCGAGCCGTCAGCCGAAGAGGCCATCGCCGCAGGCGAGATCGCCTCGTTCTTGGCCTGTTCGATTCGCGAGCGCACGAGTTCGAGCGGCGGTGAGTCGGCCAGCATCGCTTCCTCGATCACCCGGCGCAGGACAGATTGCGAATCGCCTTCGTCGAGAATCGAGAAATTGCGATCGAAGCCGAGCGCCGTGCACTCCTGGCGCAAAATTCGGGCGCACATCGAATGAAACGTGCTGACCCACGGCTGGCGTGTATCGGAATCCAGCAGTGCGGCGACACGCTCGCGCATCTCGCCCGCCGCCTTGTTGGTGAAGGTGACGGCCAGGACTCCGGCCGGGTGCGCGTTGCGTTCGCCCAGCAGGTGGGCGATACGATGGGTGAGCACGCGGGTCTTGCCTGAACCTGCACCGGCGAGGATCAGGATTGGACCGTCGGGCGCCACGACAGCGGAGCGCTGTTCGGGATTGAGATTCTCAAGCAGCGAAGATGGCATTACGGAAGTCCGGATGAACTACAGAGCCCTTCAGGATACCGGTCGGCGGAATTTGCGCAAAGAGGCGCGGGCGCGCGTGAGCGCTTGACAATCCACAATGGCGACCTACGAGCCGCGAGATAAATATTACCGCAAGGCGCGCGAGAAGGGATTGGTCTCACGCGCGGCGTTCAAGATCGAGGAGCTCATCGCGCGATCGAAACTCGTCGCGCGCGGTGGACGAGTCGCCGACCTCGGATGCGCTCCCGGCGGATGGATGGTGATCCTCGCGCGCGCCGCCGGTCCGCAGGGCCGGGTGGTGGGCGTGGACCTCGCGCGATGCGCGAATCCGCCGCCGGGCACCGTGACTATCGTGGGCGACGTTACTGATGCCGCGACGGCGAACCGGGTCATCGAAGCGCTGGGCGGTCCTGCCGATCTCGTGACCAGCGACCTCGCGCCGAAGCTGACGGGGATCGCGGTGCGTGACGAAGCCCAATCGGAACGGGTCCTGGAAGCCGCGCTCGACTTTGCGCGCCGAGCGTTGAGACCGGGTGGCGCGATGGTCGCGAAGGTCTTCATGGGAAGCGAGTTCAAGCGATTCATCCGGGAGTTCGAGCGTGACTTCGCGCAGGTCGAGGTGACCAGGACTGCGGCGACCCGGCCCGGCTCGTCGGAGCTCTACGTCGTGGCGCAAGGCTTCAAGCATCCGGGCTGATGCCGCCTCGCTTTCGTTTGGCTTACTTCGAATGCGCGCGTAGATTTTGAAGCATGGAGCGCGCGAGCTTACGGCGCGTCTGCTTGATGGTCCTGGCTGCCGTCTTGACCGCGTGCTCTTGTGCCCGCCATTCGCAATCGCAATCGACCACTGCTGCCGCGGCCGAAGTGGGACCCGACGAGGTCGCGGTGAAGGTCACGGCCGTGGGATTCGACGACATGACCCAGGCGCATTACGTGATGCTCACCAGCGCCGACCGTGCGCATCAGTTGCCGATCCTGATCGGCGAGGGCGAAGCCGATGCGATCCTGCGCGCCCTGCACGGAATCAAGGCGGAGCGCCCGATGACGCTCGACCTGATGAAATCGATCATCGAGACCAACGGCGACCAGGTCGACTGCGTTTCGATTTTCGATATTCGCGACGAGGTCTACTACGCGACCATCTACATGAACGGCGGAAAGACCAGGGTCGATAGCCGGCCCAGCGATGCGATCGCGCTGGCGGCAAACACCGGAGCGCCGATATTCGTCGCATCGAAGCTGTTCGAAGAGAAACCGCCCCCCGGGCTTCAATCAAAGTACGAGCCGCGCACGGTCACCGCGATCGGGATCACGGTCGAGGAGCTGACTCCCGCGCTCGCCGAATATTTTCACGCGTCAAGAGGCGTGCTGGTGTCGGACGTAGACCCGGAGGCGGCGAAGAACGGGGTGGAGCGCGGCGACATCATCGTGCAAATCGGCACACATCCGATCGGCGGTCCGAATGAGTTTGCCAGGCTTGCGAACGGCGGGCCGGGAACGCTGGTGCTTCGGATCAGCCACGACGGCGCCGAGCACAACGTTTCGTTCGCGCGATAAGTGAGGTCGGCGGCCGTCAGCCGCGGCGGATAAGAACCGAGCGCAGGAAGCGCGGATCGATATCCTTGGTTAGTTCGCTGAAATCCTCTTCGAGCACATTCAGGCAGGAGTTGACGAAATCGGCGCTGGCGAGTCGGACTTCTTCATGAAGTCGGTCGTGCATCAGCCCCTCGACTGACGCGCGGAACGCGTCGGTGAGGCGTCCCGGCTTGCCGTTGCGCCCGATGATCGCGCCCCGCAACGCGCCCAGCCGCGATGACTCGATCGCATCCGCGGAGAGCTGGCCGTCGAGGGCATAGCGGGCGAGAGCGGTCAGCAGGACCTGGCTGAGCCGAACTTCTCGCGCGGCGACTTCCGATCGGAACAGCGGCGATGCGATATCGATATTGAGCAGCGAGCGGAACAGCCCCGGCAGAGAATCGACCTGGTCGAGGATCGCGTAGCCCAGGTGCAGGTCGCGCATGGTTTGGAAATCGCGCATCTCGACCGCGCCCTTGCCTTCGAGCGCGGAATAGAAACGCGGCATGCGCGCGAGGAACCCGCCGATCGTTTCCCGGTAGGGCGAATCGAGATGGAAAATCTGCCGCGTAGCTTCCGGACGCAGCCCGAGCCGCGTGACCGTCTGCTGCGCGCTCTTGCGCAGATCGATCGTGAGGCTCACGCCGAGCCGGAACAGCAACTTCAGATGAGTATCGCGCAGATGCTCGATCGCGTTCGGCAGGTCACCGCCGGCGAGATGCTCGAGGCCGAGGTTCAGATAATTATGCGTCGTCGCGACCGCCTCGCGGACCGCATCGAGATCGCCAAAGTCCACCGACCGCGCGACCAGCACCTGGTTCGATACCATCGCCATCTCGCTGCGAAGCTGCCGCTTGCCCTCGGCCGCAAACCCCGCCGTGAGGGCGGCATTGAGCAGGGTGTTGTCACCGTCGGCAATTGCCGGGGCCGCATCGGGCGGCACCACTTCCGTATCATCGAGCAGTTCGGCCCGGCTCGGCTTCTCGTGACGGTCGCGAATCGCAATGAATTCGGCGGGATTGATGTAAGCGAAGACGTCCTGCGCCTCGTAGTAGTCGGGGAAACCACGGTCGCTCAGGCGCGCGCGCCGGAATTGATACGCCTGCTCCTCGAGTTCGGCCTGCACGCCCCAGTAAACTTCCTCCAACAATCCCGCGAAGTATTTGTACTCGCGCTCGAACGCCTCCTCGAGGAAGTCGCCGATGGCGGAGGTGATGTCGTCATTGCGCACGAATTCGATGAGGTAGTGCTCGTCAAACTGGACGTAGCGATTGGAGGGAGGATCTTCCGATAGCGAAGGGTCGTCGAGGCGATGGACTTTTATATAGCCGCGCAGCAGGAGCGCGACGATTTCCATGTCCAGTTCCATCAGGCTGTCGGCCATTCGAATGCGGCCCGCTTCAGCCAGGGACTCGATCCATTCACGCATCCGCCGGAAGTTCGGACGGTCCTTGTTCCAGCAATCGAGATCGAACAGCGATTTCACCTGCTCGGGAAGCGCAAGGCTGAGCAGATCGCTGGCATCGGCGGAGCCGATTTCCTTCAGCGTGTAAAAGAGCGTTTCGGGCGAAAAAGATTGCACCAGGCGCTCCGCTTCGGGTGCGGAGAGGATCAGGTCGCGCTTCTGCCGGGCAGGAAGTCCGTAGAGAAATTCCAGTTTTTCCTGGAACGGAAGGTTCAAGAATTCGTCTTGTGCCCGGCTTGGCATATGGCCCGAGTAATCCTGTCTCGCTGTTTCGTGAAAAATACTCCCGGGCGCGCGCTTCACGCAATGCGACCCGGAAAATCGCCCCGCTTGCATCGGCTTCCCAATTCAACCAGCTTCTGCTACCCGCGACTTACGCGGCGCAATCATGGCTCGAAGTCAAGCGAAGAGTGTCGCTCTCACCATCGCCGGCAGCGATCCCGGCGGCGGCGCGGGCATCCAGGCGGACCTGAAAACCTTCGCCGCGCTGGGCGTCTATGGATACTCGGCGATCACCGAGATCATCGCCCAAAACAGCTCCACGGTGGGAAAGATCGCGGTCGTGGCGCCCGCAATGATTGCCGCGCAGATCGAGATCGTAGCGCGCGAGCGGCGTCCTGACGCAATCAAGATCGGTGCGCTCGGCAATGCGGCGGCCGTCCGAATCGTGGCGCGAACGATTCGGGAGCTGCGCCTGCCTGCGCCGGTGATCGATCCGGTGATCGTGTCGAGCGTCGGCGTGCGGCTGCTGGATCGTGCCGGCGAGCGCGCGCTCGTGGGGAAGTTGGTGCCGATGGCACGGGTCGTGACGCCGAACCTCGCCGAAGCCGAGGCGTTAACGGGAATGGAGATCGCCGACGATGCGCAAGCGCGGGCGGCAGCAAAACGGATAGTCGAGATGGGGGCGCGCGCGGTGATTATCAAGGGAGGACATCGCGGCGGTGCGGAGTCAGTCGACCTGATGTTCGATGGCCACCGCTTTCATGTGTTCCGCGCGCCGCGAATCGGCAGCGACATTCATGGAACCGGCTGCGCATTTTCGGCGGCGATCGCAGCGTATCTGGCCCGAGGTGCGGACCTGGAACCGGCGGTACGCGGCGCGAAGCGCTACGTAACGGCGGCAATCAGAGCCGCATTCAGCTTGGGCGAGGGGCGACCGCTACCAGGGCATTTTGCAAGGTAACAGCAAACAAAGAATCCCAATGGGCGAGTTTTATCCTGTTCTTTTTCGCCGTGATTTCTGGCGGTTCGGCTTGGGCACAGAACAAACAGCCTGGCCACTCAGAGGTCTTGTTCGTGTATCAAAATGCCGCGTCTGTGCAGTGGACCAGGCGCGATAGCGCCGACCAACTCGCATATCAGGTCGATGCACACTATCCCGCCGACAGCCTTGTGAAATGGATTTCTCAGAAACTCAAATCAGCGGACTGGAAACCGCTCGCGCACGATTTTATGAACCCTGATCACCCGTCGCCGCAAAAGGGCGGCTGGTGGGAATATTTGACCGGAAGCACGCCTTCGAAGAGATGCGTGCATCAGTGGGTCGTGGAAGAACGGGTCTGGCGAGGTAGTGATTTACATTCTTAGGTATGAACACACCGGATGCGAAACTGATGACCTTCATGATCTCGAGGTCTTCGCTGTGTATATGCTCGCGGCGGTTGCGCAAGCCGCTCAAAGAACAGTCGAACAGAGCATCAGAGCACACGGAATGAAATGACGTAGGTGCTCATGTCAGTCTCGGACCAGAATTCCTCAGGGCACACAGAGGCTCTGACCCTTTGCCAGACAGGCCTGAATCGGTGTTAGCACTGGCGTACCGACTCCAATGATCTCGCTCACGCTTGAGCTGTTGATGTTGCTCAGAAAGACGTTCCCCGAGCTATCCAATGCAATCGCGCAGGCGTCTCCGAAAAATGGATCCGGGATGACGAAATTCAGCCGCGTCGCGTAGCCGATGTTTGCAATCAGTTCACTCACACTGACTGGCCCGTTGTTTGCCACAAAGACGTTATCAGAGCCGTCAAGCGCAATCGCGATCGACCCGAGACCTGAGTTCGGAAGTGCGAAGTTGAGTCCGTCGAAGTAACGGCTGCTCGCGGTCAGTTCGCTTACACTGCTGCTATCGCCATTGACCGCGAAGACATCTCCGGACCGGTCCAACGCAACACCCGACGGCATGGCTAACTGAGCGTCTGCTGGCGTGAAGCTGATTGCGTCGTTGCCGTAACCACTTTTCGCGAACAACTCACTCACGCTGCCGGTTTGGTCATCTGTACCGCTATTGCTGACAAAGAGGTTCGCGTTGCCATCTACCGCAATTCCGGTGGGGGAGTTGAAGCTTGCGTCCGGGGGGGCCAAGTTCAACCCAGTGGTATAGCCGCTACTTGAGACCAATTCGCTGACGCTGTTGTTGGTATTGATGGCAAAAGCATTACCGGAGCCGTCCAGCGCGAGAACAGAGGGGTTTGCGAAACCCGCGCCCCCAGGAGCGAAATTCAACCCCGTCGCGTAGCCATTGCTCTCAGTCAGTTCGCTCACGCTGTTGCTCGCTCCGTTTGTTACGAAAACATTGCCGGAGTCGTCCAGTGCAATCGAATTGGGATGATCCAAACCTGCGCCCGAGGGAGCGAGGTTCAGTCCCGTCGTGTAACCACTGCTAGCGACGAGCTCGCTCACGCTATTGCCGCGTTGGTTGGCTAAGAAGACGTCGCCGAAACTGTCGAGAGCGATCGCGGCGGGGGCAAAGATAGAGGCGGCCGACGGAGCGAAGTTGAGCGTCAGAGTGAAGTCGGAGGGTGCCGAACTCATAGTAGGTTGAAACGGCGCGCTGGTGGAGGGCGTCATTTGCACGCCAAAGATAGGGGCGATATTGGTGGCCGGGTTGGTCACAACGGAATGCGCCGCTGCCAGCGTATTGGCGCTGTGGCTCGTGCTGCCGAAGAGCGTGGTGCAAGGGGTTGATGAGGGGCCGCTGCTCTCGACGCACGCCGCGATGATATTGGCCAGCAGGTCGAGCCGCGCAAGCGCGACACAATTGGGTGAAGGGGGTCCGGTGCACGAGGATGGTGAGGGCAGAAAGCCAGCCACGACTCCGACGTTGGTCGGGGATCCGCCTGAAGGTAGATAACTCACTACCAGGTCGTTTTCCGCCTCAGTAGCGGAGTTCTTTAGCCCCGTGAGGTTGGTCGCGGAAGTACCCATCATCGCTCCGGTCGAGTCGATGAACTGAGCCAATGCCCATTGCGCCGCGGCAGTGGTGAGTTCGTTGATCACCAGAAATGTCGATGCCGTCAGCCCATTGCAGGGCCCCGTAAGCGCCATCAGTCCGATACCGCTGTTGGTGCCAAATCCGACATCACCTCCAGCTGCGACCACGTAGGTCTGATCGCTCGCGTTACCTGATGGGCAGCCCGATAGCGGGTCAAACACAAAACCGAAATTTCCGCTGCTGTCGGAGCTGGCGCTCGCGAGCACCGTGGCGTGAGCTTGATAGCCGCTAGAACCTGCCGCGTAGAGGGTTAAGGTGGAACCGGCGATCGCAACTCCAACCCCGCTCAGCACTTTGCCTTGAAACAAGGGTGTAGGTGTCGGGGTTGGGGTGGGTGGTTTTCCTGACTTAGCTGTATTCGTCGAGTCTCCACAGCCGAATGCGAGAGGAAGCAGAACCACGCACAGGGCTAACGGGAAACACAACTTTAGACTGTATAACACTGTGTCACCGATGCTATGGTTGACTGACTGTTGCGCCATTGCGGCGACAGTATGGACCAACTCTTTGAGTGATGCCATGGGCATAGCCAGTTCGCAATATGATGACTGCGTAGTCTGAAAGTTTCTTCGTTGATTTCGAAGCGCCGCCGAGAACTCGTGGTCTGGGTCACGGCGATTCGGGCCATCGACAACGCCCGGTAAAGACCGAATTAGAAGACGAAGTCTCAGCTTTGATGCGGGAGCATCACGAGGTAGTGGCGGGAGAGAAGGGCGCCCGTAAGGACGAGGGCAACAATTGCCGCGTCAACTGACGGGGTGCCTCTCGAAAAGATGCACAAAAAAATCGGCAAGCCGAGACCGGCTACGATGAAGGTCGTGTAGTTCAGGCTGGTCCTCAAAATAATCGCGCGATTTTCCAGATCGCTCAGATGTCCGACTGCACCCGGGCGGCCCATTACCCGTCGCACTACCAGCGCGCTCAGCACCAGAAGCCACATCAGGATGTAGCGGGCGATGCGCGCGGCGCTGAAGTCTCCCGTGCTCGTGGCGATCGCAAGCATCATCGCCGCGCCCATCGATGGCGCGGACAGCGCGAATGCCGCGCCGAGCCAGCGCATCTTCCGCCACGCCGGTTGTGCAGTTCCGCTGAACAGCACGCCCTTGTATGCGGCGACAACCAATCCGGGTGCGAGACCAACGGCGGCGATCGTCCGGACAACGGCCTGAGGCGCATCAACGACTGCGGCGGCGAAAGCGAGGAAGGCGAAGACCGAGAACACGCTGATCGCCCACACGCCGACGGACATTGGGGAACCCGGCTTGAAGGTCCGCAGCATGTGATGGAACCGCAGGGGATCGCCAAGATCGGCGACCAGGCATACGAGGTCACCGAGCATCAGCGGAAAGACCACATAAAACGCGATGCGCGTGACCGCATCCATTTCGTATGGCCGGAGCAATACAAATAGCGCGGCTATCGTGAACGTGCCCGACGCAAGCGAGAGCAAAAACGTGTCGGCAGTGACCCATCCGTGCCACGGCGGAGCCTTGGTGAAGATTCGTGGAGCTTCTGCGACTTCAGAAGGCATGACTCAGCAGAGTCCCCACGATCACAGCCAGCGCTGCGACGGTCGCGAACGCGGCGCGCAGGTAGTCGCGTCCCAAATGAATTTGCGGACGTTCAGGCTCGCCCGGGAGGCCGTAGCGTTCGGGCCGATCGAGCAGGAGAAAGAATGCGCTCAACTCGGAGTAGGAAGCGGACGGCGAATCGCCGTACAGGTACGCGCCCGACACTCCACGCGCATCGAGTTCCTGCACGCGCGCACGCGCGCGATCGCGCAGTTCATCAATCGGCCCAAACTGGATAGAACCCGTCGGGCAGGCCTTGGCGCACGCCGGCGTCAGATCATCGCGCTGCCGGTCGTAGCACAGCGTGCACTTGTGCGCGTGCCCATCTACCGGGCTCCGCGCGATCACGCCGAACGGGCAGGCCGCGACGCAGTATCCGCATCCGTTGCAGATATCGTTCTGCACATAGACATTCGAGAACTCGTTGACGATCAGCGCTCCCGTCGGGCATGCAATCTGGCAGGGTGCTGCGCTGCAATGCTTGCAGACATCGCTCATCATCAACCATCGGCCCGCCATAGGCTCGGCCAGGAGTGATTCGATGTCTGCGGGCGCCGACGGAGTCGGCGCGCTGGCTACCTGCGGGAACTGTTCCACGAACGTGACGTGACGCCACGTCGTCGCCGAAAGCATCCGAGTGTTGTCGTAGCTGTCTCCGGTGAAGGTGAATCCGTCCGATGGCAGCTGGTTCCATTGCTTGCACGCGACTTCGCACGCCTTGCATCCGATGCAAAGCGTCGTGTCCGTGAAAAATCCCGTCGCGGGACGCGGCGCGGGCGATTCAGGACGCCTAAATGGGTAAAGCAGGTCGTTGAGGAAGCCCATCGAGCTTCATCTTAGCCGGTTGTTGCCAACTTGAAACGCGAAAGCGCGATCAACGAGCGCGCCGGATTCCCCACGATTGCAGCCGGCCTTCCGGCTGCGCCCACTCAGGCGTGTCCGGGATCGGCTCGTCGCGATTCGCGCGCGGAGCGGCTTTCAACGCTGTAGCAGACTTGATGCCGTGCAGCCTGCCGGGACGCACATTGCATGAGAACGCCTTGGCCTCGTGCATGCTGACGTTGGAATCGGTCACCAGCGCGGTGAGATCATTGGCCATCGCGCCCACCGTCTCGCCGGCATAGCCCCAATGAATCGGCAGACCGATCTGATGCACCATACGCCCATCGACGGTGAGCGGCCGGATCCTGCGCGTGACCATCGCGCGTGCCTCAATCTCGCCGCGCGGCGTCGCGACGACCATCCATCCGCGATGCTCGATGCCGCGTTCGTCGGCCAGTTCCGGGCTCAGCTCGACGAACATCTCCGGTTGCAGCTCGTTGAGCCAACTGTTGAATCGGCTCATGGGCCCCGAAAGATAGTGCTCGGTAAGGCGATAGGTGGTTGCAACGATCGGAAAATCCGGATCAACCTTCTGCGCGAGCCGGTTGATTTCCGACTTGTATTCGCGAAGCGTCGGACTGCTCTGCGTCTGATACAGCGCATTGTGGGCGACCGACTCGCGCGGCTCGTAATGAACCGGGAGCGGGCCGTCCTTCACTCCGTTTGGGGCGTAGAGCCATCCGCGTCCGTCGGGATGCATGATGAACGGAGCGTCGCCCGCGATCGCATCCATGCCCCGCGAATCGCCTGCGGGCCGATACGACGGCGGCTTGTCGACCGGGAAGTCGGGGACGTCGTTGCCCACCCAGCGTCGCTGCTGCTCGTCCCACCAGATCAGTTTCTTGCGTTCCGACCAGGGATGGCCCTGCGGATCCGCCGACGCGCGGTTGTACATCGTGCGGCGGTTAGCCGGCCACGAATATGCCCAGTCGGGATAGGTTGATCCCACCAGCGCGGGATTGCGCGAGCGCGCGCGGTTGAGATCCTCGCGCGGAAAGACTCCGCTATAGATCCATGCACCGCACGCAGTCGACCCATCGTCTTTAAGATCGCCGAATCCCGCGAGCAGAGCGCCATCGCTGGCGCGGCGGCCGTTTATCTCTTTCAGAACTTTCTCTACGTCCGGCTCGTCCTTGATCCTGCTGAGCGATCCATCGGGCAGGTATTCGGGTCCGTCTCGCTCATAGTTCCAGGTTAGATTCCGAATCGGCTCGTCGCGCTTGAGCGTAGAATCTCGATACAGATCTTTGAGGCGCCTGCCGAGATGGTAGAGGAACCACGTGTCGGACCGGCAATCTCCCGGCGGATCGGCTGCTTTCTCGTGCCACTGGATGAGCCGTTCGGTGTTGGTCACGGTGCCATCGTTTTCCGGTATCGATGCGGCCGGCAGGAAGAACACCTCGGTCTTGATCTTTTTTGGATCGTCGACGCGTGGGTCCGCGTACCAGAAGTTGGCGCTCTCGTGCTCGAACCAGTCGCGCACCACCAGCCAATCGAGGTTGCGCAAGGCGGCCCGGTTCAACTCCGCGTTTGGTGCTCCCGCGGCAGGATTCTGCCCGATAAGAAAAAGTCCGCGCACCGAGCCTTCATACATCCGAAAGAAGGTTGCGAGCTCGGAATGGTCGCCATCGAGTTTCGGCAGCCATTGATATCCGAACTCGTTCGCCGCGGTTGCGCTGTCGCCATACCAGGCCTTCAGCAAGCTCACCATGAAGCGCGGCAGGAACGCCCAGTAACCGTCGAAAGCCTCCTCTTGCCAGAAACCCGCGGTGCGATTGTTCACGCAGCAGGAAAAACCGTGCCCGTTCTCGAGGTAGCGGGAAAGTGATGCCTGTTCCGCAGCGGCGCGCGGTTGCGGGATGTAGCCGGGCAGGGAATCGTACAAGGTCGGGATGTCGGTGGAGCCCTGGATGCTGCAATGACCGCGCATCGCCATGATGCCGCCGCCGGGACGCCCGATGTTGCCCAGCAGGAGCTGGAGAATCGCGGCGCATCGGATCATCTGCACTCCCGTCGCATGCTGCGTCCATCCGAGCGCGTACACGATCGCGCTGGTGCGTTCGCGGCCCGAATTGCGCGCCAGCAATTCCGCGACGCGAATGATATCGGCGGGAGTGCATCCGCAGATCTTTGCTGCCGCCTCCGGCGAGTAACGGGAGAAATGCCGCTTCAGGATCTGGAACACGCAGCGCGGATGCTGCAACGTCTCATCGCGTTCGACCTTCCCGTCGGCTGACCCGCCGATACTGTAGCCCCACGCACCGGCATCGCGATCGTAGTATCCGGTAGCCTCGTCGAAGCCGACGAACAGCCCGGTTTCATCGACGTCGACGTAGCCTTCGCCCACGACGGTCGCGGCGTTGGTGAAATGCAACACGTACTCGTGGAACCAGCGGTCATTCTCGATGATGTAATTGATCGCCGCTCCCAGGAACGCGATGTCGGAGCCGGCGCGAATCGGCACGAACACGTCGGCCATCGCGGAAGTGCGCGTGAAGCGCGGGTCGACGTGGATCAGTTTACCGCCGTTCTCGCGCGCCTTGAGCGCCCATCGGAAGCCGACCGGATGGGCCTCGGCCATGTTCGATCCCATGATCAGCACGCAATCGCTGTTGGCGAGATCGCGCTGAAAGGTCGTTGCCGCTCCGCGTCCAAAGGAGGCGCCCAGACCGGGCACCGATGCGCTATGTCATATGCGCGCCTGGTTCTCTATCGAGAGAATGCCCAGGCCGCCCGAGAAGAGCTTCTTGATGAGGTAGTTTTCCTCGTTGTCGAGCGTCGCGCCGCCGAGATGCGCGATCGTCTTGAGATGATTCACTTCGATACCGTCAGGCGATCGTTCGATAAAATCCCGGTCGCGGGTTTCCCTGGTCAGGTGCGCGACACGGTCCATCGCCCACTCCAGCGGCCGCTCTTCCCAACCATCGCTGTACGGCGCGCGGTACATCACCTTCCTGACGCGATGCGGGTTCGAAACGAGCTGGAAAGTGTTGGCGCCCTTGGGGCACAGCGTCCCCTGGTTGATGGGGCTGTTGGGGTCGCCCTCGATATCAATGATCTCGCCGCCCTTGGTGTACACGTCCTGGCTGCATCCCACCGCGCAGTAGGGGCATACGCTGTGTGACTTTGTCGCGCCCCGCAGACGCGAGTGCTTGCGGGCGGTGTCCGGACTGACAGGCTGGCGGGAACTCATCGTAATTTCCTCCGATGCACGCTCAGGGCCACGCAATGATACTCTACCATCGTGAGCGATTCCGACCGCAACTCGACACTCCGGCGCGATGCGCATCGATGGCGTTCCGGCCGGTCCGAAAGCGCGGCTGAGATTCTCGCGGTCGAAGAGCCGTTGGAGATTCGGCTCGCGGGCCGGCGCTTCACGATCACGATGCGCACGCCCGGGCACGACGAGGAACTAGTCGCGGGATTCCTGTTCGCGGAAGGATTCGTGAGCAGCGCGGGCGAGATCGATGAGATCCGGCGGGTGCGCGGAACGGACGGCAAGCCCGAGGCAAACATCCTCGATGCGATCCTGAAGGTGCCGATCGAGACCTTGCGCGAGCGCTTGCAGCGGAACTTCACGATGACCTCGAGCTGCGGGTTGTGCGGCAAGACCTCGATCGATTCCATCCGCCGGCGAATCGCGGCGATTGATGGTCGCGGATCGGTTTCTGCGGCAACCCTCTCCGGCCTGAGCGCCGCGATGAACGCGGAGCAGCCGCTGTTTGCCCGAACCGGCGGCGTTCATGCCGCGGCGCTGTTTGATTTCGCGGGATCGCTGAAGGCGCTCCGCGAGGACGTGGGCCGGCATAACGCGGTAGACAAGCTGGTCGGATGGGCGATGAACCGCGAGCTGCTGCCGCTGGCGGACTCAATCGTGATGGCAAGCGGACGGCTCAGCTTCGAGATCGTTCAGAAGGTCGCTGCGGCCGGCGCTCCCATAGTTGCCGCGGTCTCTGCGCCGTCAACGCTGGCAGTAGACTTGGCCGAAGAGGCGGGAGTGACGCTGATCGCTTTCCTGCGCGGCGAATCGTTTAACATCTATACGCACCCGGAGCGGGTCGTGACTTCGGGCAGTTGATGAGACGGCGGGAGGGCTTGCAATGGAGCGAGAATCTGTCCGGCCTCAACCACTCATCGCCGTGCGTAACGTGCGAGCGAGCAGTCGGTGGTATCAACGCCTGTTGCGGGCCGATGCTCTGCCCGAGCATGAGCATCGCGATACCTACGAACGAATCTTTTCCGGCGGCCAAATGATCCTGCAGCTCCACGCCTGGGATGAGGAAAATCATCCTAACCTGGTGAACCGCGATTCGGCGCCGGTCGGCCACGGAGTTTTACTGTGGTTTGAAGTGCAGGATTTCGATTCGGTCGTCGCGCGAGCGCGGTCGCTCAAGGCGGAAGTCATCGTGGAGCCGCACGTCAATCCGGCGCCGCGGCACAGGGAGATGTGGCTTCGCGATCCGGACGGGTATGTGGTCGTGGTTGCCTCGCCGGACGGCGAAACTGGCTCGTAAGAACCGGCATCCTCCGCGCGGAAACCCCCTACTTGAGCGGCAGAGATCCCGGACGATATTCTAAGGGATCATGCCGGAGGCGCAGTACGCATCGCGCAAACGCGCGCGTGATCGAATCGCAGCGGAAAAGGTGCTTTACGAGCGCCGCTCCGGTGGTGAGATCTCGGTCTGCGTCGCCTATCCGAACATCTACCGCCTCGGGATGGCGAATCTCGGCTACCAGGCCGTCTTTCACATTTTTGATTCGCATCCGGTGGTCGATGCCGAGCGCGCGTTCTTGCCTGACCCCGACGAGCGCGAGGCGATCCGCGAAGGCAAATGCAGGTTGCTCTCGTTCGAAAAGGGCCGCGCGCTTTCCGACTTCGATATCGTCGCATTCTCGGTCGCGTTCGAAACCGACTATCTGAATATCCTCTCGATGCTGCGGATGGCGGGAATTCCGCCCCGGCGCTCCGAGCGCGCAGGACGTAACTATCCGCTGATCATCGCGGGCGGCTCCGCGATTTTTCTAAACCCCGAGCCGGTCGCCGATTTCATTGATCTCTTCCTGATCGGCGAAGGCGAGGAGATGGTGCCGGAGTTCCTGGCGCGGTTCCTCGACGTGCGCGGCGATTCGGACCGGCTCTCCTCGCTGGCCGACGTAAAGGGCGCCTACCTGCCCGACTATTTCAATCCCGAATACGGACCGGGCGGGCATCTCGAAACGGTTGCTTACTCCGGGCCTGCGAAGCCGACGGTCACCCGCCGGATGATCGGCAACCTCGATCGCTTCAACACCTCATCTCTGATCCTCACCGAGGAGTCCGTCTTCGGCGACATGTTCCTGGTCGAGGCCAGCCGCGGATGCCAATGGGGATGCCGCTTCTGCGCCGCGGGTTTCATGTATCGTCCAATTCGCTACCGATCGCCGGAGAAGATCGAAGCCGAGGCCCGCCGCGGTCTCGCTGAGCGCGGAGTTATCGGCCTGGTCGGCGCGGAGATGGCCAGCGTGCCCGGAGTGGCGCAGCTTGCACAGACGATCGCCGACGCGGGCGGGCGCCTGTCGCCGTCATCCTTAAAGGCCGATTGCATTTCGCCTCAACTGGCCGCTGCTCTGGGCCGCAACGGCGCGCGAAGCGTCACCGTCGCGCCCGAGGCAGGCAGCGAGCGGATGCGCAAGGTGATCAACAAGAACCTGACCGAAGATGAGATTTTGCGCGCGGCCGAGATGATGGTCGGGGAAGGCGTGGAGCGCCTGAAGTTATATTTCATGCTCGGGCTCCCGGAAGAAACCGACGATGACGTGCTCGCGATCGCGCGGCTGACCGGCAGGATTCTCGACCGCGCTCGCGCATCGCGGCAGCGCGTCGGACAAGTGACGGTTTCGCTCAACCCGTTCGTGCCCAAGCCGTGGACGCCATTCCAGTGGGACCCGATGGAAGATCCGCGCAGCACCAAGCGGAAAATCGCGATGCTGCGGACGGAGCTGGGCAAGCTGGGTGCGGAGCTCGATGCGGAGTCGCCGCGCGAAGCGTATTTCCAGGCCCTCGTGTCGCGCGGCGATCGGCGCGTCGGCGCAATCCTCGAGCGCCTGGCCGACGCGCGATGCGAGTCGCCGGGCGAAATCTGGAGCGAGCTGAAGCAGGTGCGGCGCGAAGCCGAATCCGGCGCAGGCATGCTGCCGAATCCCGATTCCTACGTCACGCGGCGGTACGGCTACGACGAAGTCCTGCCGTGGGACTTTATCGATCATCATATTCACAAATGGTTTTTGTTGTCGGAGCGGCGCAAGGCCCATTACGAGCATCAAACCAGGCCCTGCGACGTGCACCGATGCACTGTGTGCGGGGCATGTTAAACGGACGGGGTGGTGGTGGAGGAGGAGTGAGGAGATGGAGGAGTCACACAAAGGGCTGCGATGGGCGGTACTGATAGTTCCGGCTATCGCGTTGCTGCTCGCGATCGTCGGGATGGCGCGAGCGCAGGCAGTCGAGTCTGACGTCCCGGAGACATCGGTAGTTCCAAGCGAGGAGGGGGCGGCCGCGGCGCCCAGGCACCCTGCGGCTCACGCCGCGGCGACTGCTGGAGCGCTCAAGTTCGATCTCGAGCCGGCGCAGGCGCTGGTCAAGATAACCCACGAGACCCCCGTGTTCGTGGAACCGGCGAACACCAGCAAAATCTGGGAAAAGACGCAGGTCGGGAAATTCATCGACGTAACCGGTTCGACGCACTACTTCCTGCAGGTCAAGCTGAAGAACGGCAGGGTCGGATACATCGACCCTGCCGCGGTCGAGCTGGTCAGACCCACCGACAAGATCTTCACCTTGACCTCGGACGCCGCCGTGCTCGAGCGGCCGAACAAGTGGTCGAAGAAGCTGTCCGAGGTTCACAAGGGACACCAGGTCCACGTGGTCGGCGTTGCGCTGAACTACACGCGAATCAGGATGAAAAGCGGGCTCGAGGGTTTCATCCCGATGGCGGCGATGGAATAACGCGCTCCTCACCCGAAGCGCGAGCTTCTGTGCTATTCGTGCTGCGCCGGTAGCTTGAGTGCGGCCACGAACAACGCATTGCATTCCTCTTCCAGCACTCCCCCGATAAGCGAACATCGCCGGAACGAATTGCGCCTGATGACTTCCTCGGTGCGGATGTCGATTTGCCACCATCCGAGCTTGGCGATGAACGGCATCGACGTGCCGAAGACCACCCCGTCAATTCCGGCCCACAGGACCGCCGACTGGCACATTGGGCACGGCTCGCAGGTTGTGTAGAGAACCAGGTCGCTCCAGTCTGCGCCGGGATGTTTGGCGGCATATTGATCGATCGCATCCATCTCGCCGTGATAGGTCGGATTGATCGGGGTGCGATTGTGTCCTTCCGCGACCACCGATCCGTCGTTGACGCTGACGATGACCGCGCCGAATGGCTGGCGGGGGTTTTTATGCGCCTGCAAGATCGCGCTACGCATGTAGGAGGAATGATCCAGCTTCGCGATCCGGTCGTCGTGCGGTTTGAGGGCGGTCCCGCCGACGTCCGCGGCTTGCGCGTTCAATTCGGGCGGCAGGGGAAGCGATGCGCATATTCCTCCGAGCACGGCGGCGCCCAGGAATTTACGTCTACCGACTTTGCCGCGCGTTAAAGAATGTTTTTCGGAATCCATGCCACCGCTCTCTTTCGCAGGGTTAAATCCAGGTGCCGACCAACGCTCTCAATAAGTGCGTTTGGTAGCAACGGGTACTGTCTCCAGCCCGTTCGCCCTCGACGCCCGAAAGACCTGCGGCTATAACACTGTGGCGCGCCGCCGGATCTGAATCGCGGCGCTCCCGGGGGAACTATCGATGACTGCTCGCGAACGGCAGGGATGGGTCCTCGTGGCGAGCCTGTTCGTCACGCTGTTCCTGATCTTCGGGTCGGGCTACAACACCAGCAGCCTGTTCTTTCCCCAATTGCTCAAACATTTCGGATGGACTCACGCGCGCACAGCGTGGTTGACGAGTGCGCTGGCGCTGTCTGCAGGGTTCAGCGGCCCCGCGATTGGAGTCCTGCTCGATCGCCTCGAGGCCCGCATCATTATGATCGCGGGCGTGCTGATGACTGCCGTCGCGTTTCTCATCGCAAGCCGCGCCAATTCGTTCCCCGTGATGCTGGCGGCATACCTGCTGCTCGGAATCGGAATCGGCGGCGCGACCCTGCTGCCCGCCTCGCTGATCATCGCCAACTGGTTCGGCGCCCGGCGTGGTCTCGCGATGGGTCTGACGTTCGCGGGCACCTCGCTGGGCGGCGCGGGCATGACGATGGTGGGTAACTTCGCGATCCTCCACTTCGGCGGATGGCGCTCGGCGTACGTGACGCTGGCGATGCCGATGCTGGTGATCGTCTTGCCACTCATCCTCTGGCAGGTGCGAAGCCGCCCGCCCGAGGCGCGCAAGATCGATTTCAAGGCTTCGAGCGATGCGCTCCCCGGCCTCGAGCTGGGCGAAGCCCTGCGCACGCGATCCTTCTGGATGCTATCGGCCGCACAGTTCCTGTTTGCCTGCGTCGCAGCCGGGGCCGGCCTGCATCTGATCAATCACATGATCAACCTGGGGTATTCGCAGACCAAGGCGGCCGCGGTGCTCAGCATCGCGTTCGTCTGCGCGTCGATCGGCAAGCTCGGGATGGGTGCCTTCTCGGATCGAGTGAGCGCACGCGTCGCGCTGGCCGTCAACTTTCTGGGCGCGGCACTCGGAATCGGCTTGATCTTCGGCGCGGCGAACCCTGCGATGCTCGTCTTGTTCGTGCTGGTGTTCGGACTCACTCTCGGTGCGCCGCTGGTTCTGATTCCGCTGCTGGCGGCGGAGTCGATGGGACTGAAGCGTTTCGGGTCGATCGGCGGGATCGCGGGCGTGTTCAACACGCTCGGCGCGGCGGTTGGTCCGGTCGCCGCGGGGCAGATCTTTGATGTGTTCGGCAGCTACTACGCTGCGTTCGACGCATTCATCGTGCTCAATCTTCTCGGTGCTCTCGCTTCGCTGGCCTGCTCGACGCTTGAGACCGAGCAAGCACGCCTCGCGAAGCGCGGAGGTCCATCGCAGGAAGTACTGGCAGGCTCGCACGCATCCTAGGTTGTTTGGATGGTTCAGGGAGCAGTAGCGACGGCAGTCGCAGCCGCCGCGGTGCTGGGGTTCCGGCACGGCGTCGACTATGACCACGTTGCGGCGATCAGCGATTTGACAGCCGCGGCACCTCGTCCCGCGCAGGGGATATGGCTGGCCATTCTGTATGGCCTGGGCCATTCCACGATCGTTACGTTTCTTGGTGCGCTTTCGATCGCGTTCGGGATGGTCCTGCCCAAGGGGTCCGACAAGATTCTCGAGAGCGCGGTCGGCTTCACACTCATCGTACTGGGCGCATACGTGCTCAGCGCAATATTCCGGGGAGAGCCCGGCGTCCGGCCCGCGACGCGTTTCGAACTGGTCCGCCGTGCGGGCAGATGGATGAGATCCTTCGTATCTGCCGAGGAAGCGCACAGCCACAGGGCTCCGATCGACGCGACGCCCGGCGCAGGCGCTGTGTTCAGCGTCGGGATCGTTCACGGAATCGGAGCGGAGACCCCCACGCAACTTGGGCTGTTCGTCCTGTCAGCCGGGATAGGCGGATGGGATGCCGGGTTGCTCTGCGTCGTCACCTTCGCCGTAGGGCTGCTGGCGATGAACACGCTGATGGCGGTGGCCTCCGCCGGGATGTTCCATCTTTCGAATTTCAGGGAATCGATATACCGCGGCGTGATGATCCTGACCGGCACCTACAGCATCGTGGTCGGCACGCTGTTCCTGCTCGGCGGCGTCGGCATGAAGATTCCGATCTAGCTCGGCAAGGTCACTGACCGCGCAGGAGTGCTCGGACCTTGGCCGCGATATCGCGCGCCTTGATCACATCCGTGATGATCGCGGCGGCATCGGCGCCTGCCGACAGTACGTCGGGCATGGTTGCTTCGGTGATGCCTCCGATCGCCACGATGGGCAGTTTCACCGCCGCACGCACCGCGCGCAGGTTGTCCAGGCCTTGTCCCACCTTGATGTTCTTGAGGCCGCCCTGGTACATCGGGCCGAACCCGATGTAGTCGGCGCCGCCCGCCTCGGCTGCTCGCGCCATCTCCACGCTCGCTGTCGAGATTCCGATAATCTTGTCAGGACCCATCAAGCGGCGTCCTTCCTGAAGCGGCAGGTCTTTCTGTCCCAGGTGTACTCCGTCGGCGTCGGACAGCATCGCGATATCAATGCGATCGTTAACGACAAAAGTCGCGCCGCGCTGTCGGCACATCCGCGCGATGCCGATAGCCGCCGCCAGGAAGTCGCGCCCGGTCGTCTCCTTCAGGCGTAATTGGAGGATGCGCGCGCCCGCGTCGAGCAGGATGTGCGCCAATTCCACGGGCTCGTGCCCCGCCGAAGGGTCGACGATCGCGTAGAAGTGCGAGGGAAGTTTCACCGACCGTAGTCCGTCATTCTGAACCAACGGCGAAGAATCTCGGCGCCCGAGCGAACCCTTGCGGACGTTCCAAATCGGTAGCGGTGTCGCGACATCTCAGTTGAGATCCTTCACTTCGTTCAGGATGCCGGAGCTGGGACTACCCGGGGTATTTGGTCAGAACGATCTTGTGGTCGGTGATCTTCTTGCGCAGCGTGTTGCGGTTGAGCCCGAGCATCCGGGCCGCCTTTACCTGGTTGCCGCTGGTGCGTTTGAGCGCGAGCTCGATGAGCGGCTTTTCGATTTCCGCGACCAGTTTCTCGTACAAGTCGCGCGGCTCTTCGCCATCGGGTGAATCAAGCCATTGCCCTATACGCCCGGCGATCAGCTCAGCCAGCGCTGCGCTGTCGCCGCGAGTCGCCAGCGACTGCGCGGTTGGTTCTACCGGAGTGCCGCTCGGGGACAGCTCGATATCTTCCGCGCGAATGGTGTTGCCCGGGGCCAGCAGCGCCGCGCGCAATACGGCATTTTCCAACTCCCGCACGTTGCCCGGCCAGTCGTGGGCCGCCAGCTTGCCGCGCGCTTCCGGGCTGATCGAAGTGACCCGCGCACCCATCTCGCGCACCGCCTTGCCGACGAAATAGTCGGTCAGCTCGGCGATATCGTCGCGGCGATCGCGCAGCGGCGGCAGATGAATCGGAATCACGTGAAGGCGGAAGTAAAGGTCCTCACGGAACCGGCGCGCCGCGACCAGCTTCTGCAAATCCTGGTTGGTGGCCGCGATGACCCGTGCCTTGACTCGCAGCGTCTCGACGCTGCCCACGCGCGAAAACTCGCGCTCCTGCAGAACCCGCAGCAGCTTGGGCTGGAGCTCGAGCGGCAGGTCGCCGATTTCATCAAGGAAGATCGTGCCCGCATCGGCCATCTCGAACTTGCCGGCCCTGCGTTCCGTTGCGCCCGTGAAGGAGCCGCGCTCGTGGCCGAAGAGTTCGCTCTCGAGCAAGCCCTGCGGGATCGCGGAGCAGTTCACCGCGACGAACGGCGCGCGCCATCTCGCCGATTTGAAATGAATCGCGCGCGCGACCAGGTCCTTGCCCGTGCCGCTCTCGCCCAGCAGCAACACCGTCGCATCGTTGGTCACGACTCGCCCGATGAGCTTGTAAACCTCCTGCATCGCGGCGCCGCGCCCGATGATCTCGCCGCCTACAAGTTGCCGATTGACCTCGTTCTTCAAGCGATCGAGGTCGGCGGCCTGCGCCGCAACTTCCACCGCGCGTCCGACCGCGGCCGCGACCAGGTCCAGGTTCGCAAACGGCTTGGTCAGGTAATCATGCGCTCCGCGCTTCATTGCCTCGACCGCATTGTTCATCGTGCTGGCGGCGGTGATTATGAAGATGAGCGTGCGGACGTTCTCAGCGCGTGCCGCCGACAATACCTCCAGCCCGCCCGCGCCGGGCATGATGATATCCACCAGCGCGACGTCGAAGCGTCCCGACCGGAGCATCTCGAGCGCGTTGGTGCTGTCCGATGCTTCCTCGACGGCGTAGTGCTCGGCTTCGAGCCGATGGCGCAGGACCAGCCGGATGGCGGGATCGTCGTCGGCGATCAGGATTCGAGCGCGCGGTGCGGTCTCGACTCCGGAATCATCGGGCAATTTCGGTTCGGCAGATGACATCTGGCAGTCTCAGTCAATCTCTATTTATCGTTACAGTATTAGCGATGCTCCGGCGAGTCATCGTCCTTCATTGAGTGCCCGCGGGCAGCGTCACCTTGAAGGTCATTCCCGACGGTGGCTCGGTCCGATTCTGCTTCTTGCCCGTCCCGCCCGACGAGGCCCACAGCCTGCCTCCATGGAGCGCCACGATTCGCTGGCTGAGCACGAGTCCCAGCCCTGTTCCATCCGGCTTGGTCGTAAAGAACGGAGTGAAGAGCTGGCTTATCTCGGAATCGCTCATCCCCGGTCCGCTGTCGCTCACCTCCACGCGCAGAAATTGCCGGCGCCGCCCTTCGGCAGTCATCCGGAACTCACTCTCCATCCGTGTATGCAGGCGAATCACGCCCTTGCCACGGATTGCCTCGGCGGCGTTCTTCACCAGGTTGAGAAATGCTCGTTCCAGTGCCGCCGCATCGCCGACAACCTCGGGCAGGCTCGGATCGAAATCCTGCACGATGCGAACCGTGTCGGGAGAGCTAGGGTAGAGGCCGGCCATCCGCAGCGCCTGGTGCAGGACCTGGTGGATATTGACAGGATCGCGCGCGAGACGAACCGGGGAACTGACCGCCAGCACTTGCTCAACCAACGCGGCGATTCGATTCACGCCATCGAGGATGACGCTGCAATACTGCTGAGCGCGTGTCTCCTCTGGATACATCGAAGCCAGCAGCTCGGCGGCTCCCTTGATGCCGGTTAAAGGGTTCTTAACTTCATGCGCCAGCCCTGCGGGTGACAATCGCAAGCTCGATTCAGCCGAGTCTGCCCCTTGGCTAGCGGTCTTTTCATGGGAAAGATCGTGCAGGAGAACGATTGCACCGTCGGGATTTATCTCATCGGCCATCAAGGGCGAGACTTCCGCCCGGACCGCTATCGATCGGGGCCCGATTCCAAGCAGAGCGTCTGGATCTCCGAGGGTCTGCCCACTTTGTAGGCAGGACCGGATCATTCTCTTTAGCCAAGGGTTGTGGCTGAGCAGATCAGTGAACTGATTGGCTCCCACCGTCGAGCTGCCGAAGATCGTGTCGGCCGCAGGGTTCGCCATCAGGAGGGCGCAATCCTTCGACACCACCACAATCGCGTCGGGCAGGCTGTCGACGATATCGCGCCATAGATTCAATCTGGATTTTGCGATGGATCTGGCCGCCGTTCTCTCGGCTACCCCCATGTCGAACCGTACCACAAACTGGAGCGCCAACTAAATGAGCAGCCTTGAAACTGATGGAAAGTGGCTGATGTTTCAGGCTTTGCTGCGAAAGTTATTAACAGGTCATCCCGATTATATTAGTCTTTTTAATATGGCTATCTCTGCGGGCGTGGTTGACCGATAGGGTCGTACCGGTTAGGGTTTGCTCGGTTCTCGGGGGAGAATGCCTGCACGTAGCCCCATACTCGCGGCCCTGATGGCCCTGTTCGCGATTCCGCTAGCGGCGTCCGCTATCGCATTTGCAAGCGGAACGATGCCAGAAAGCACTTTGCCCTCGCCCGGTGTATCCGATGACTCTAGCGGGCAGTTCATCTCTGAGCCCGCCAGAACTGAATCCTCGACGGCAGCTCATACTCCTTTCGTATTAAACAAACCCAAGGCGGTTGCGCCGTTTCCCATTCTGCTGAACGAACTGGTTCGCAGCTATGTCCACGATTACGTGAATCGACCGGGAACCTGGGAAGGCAGCGTCGAGCGCAGCCGCCCCTTCTTCCTGGAGATGACGCAGGCATTGCGCGCCAAGGGCGTTCCCGACGACATGCTCTATCTCTCGTTTGCCGAGAGCGATTTCAGCAAGCGCGGTAAAGGACCATGGCAGTTCAACAAGGGAACTGCGCAGAAGTACGGTCTGCATGTCGATCGATGGGTGGATGAGCGCCGCGACCCTGTTCTTTCAACCAGGGCTGCCGCCGAGTACCTGTCCGACCTTCACGACGAGGCTGGGTACGATTGGCGCGTGGCGGTGGTCGGATGGAATGGCGGCGATCTTGCGATCGATCGCTATTGGCTGCTACGCGGACAGAACTTTGACAAGTTCATGGATCTGCTGCCGGGCTATACACGCCACCTCATGGGCCGCTTCATGGCGTTTGCCTTCATGGCCCGTAACTCGTCCATCTACGGACTCGAGAATTTCGATCACAACGCGCAGCCGCAGTATCACGAAGTACCGGTTCGCGGCGGCACGACCCTTTCCGAGGTTGCCGGCTCCTATCACACGACGGTGGCGAAACTGCACGATCTCAACCCGGCGATCCTCCGCGATCGCGTTCCGCCATACGCACACAACTACAAGCTGCGCGTTCCGCTCGTTCGTACCGCTCTCGCTGAATAGTCTGGCGCTGCTGAGACCCCATATCGCGGCAAATTAAGTTCGCTCTGCACACCGGTTCTCAACCGAGTGCAAGCCGCGTATTCTTCTGCCTGTGATTAGTGTCGATGAAGCGCTGGCGACGGTTCTGGGCGCCGTGGAGCCGCTCGGCGTCGAGCGGGTGCCCCTGCTTGACGCGCTCGGGCGTGTGCTGGCGCAGGAAGTTCGCTCACCCCGCGACATTCCCGGCTTCGACAACTCGGCAATGGATGGGTTTGCGGTTCGCTCTGCCGACGTCGCAGGCGCCACCGCCGACAATCCGGTGCGGCTGACCGTTACCGAGACCGTCCCCGCCGGCAAGATGCCGTCTCACGAGGTCCATCCGGGTCAGGCCGCGAGAACGATGACCGGCGCTCCCATCGCAAGCGGCGCCGACGCGATCGTACCGGTCGAGCAGACGCGCGAAAGCGGAAACCAGGTCGAGATCCTGACCTCGGCTCCGCCGCACGCATTCGTTCGTCCCCGCGGCGAGGACGTCAAGCAAGGCGAGCTCGCGATGACCCCGGGACGGCTGCTCGGTGCGGCGGACCTCGGGATGCTGGCGTCGCTGAATCGCGCGATGGTTGGCGTCTACCGCCGGCCTCGAGTCGCGATTGTTGCGACCGGCGACGAGCTGGTTGATGTCGATGAGGCGCCTTCCGGTGCCCAGGTAGTCAATTCAAGCGCGTACGCGCTTTCGGGTGGGATAAGAGAAGCCGGCGGCGAAGCGGCGATGCTTCGCGTCGCGCGCGATACGCCCGACGAGGTTCGGGAGCGCCTCACGGAGGCGATGGCCTTCGACATTATATTCACCACCGGCGGCGTTTCTGTCGGCCAATTCGATCACGTGAAGACCGTGATGGACGAGCTTGGCCTCAAGACGCTGTTTCATGGCGTTGCGCAAAGGCCGGGCCGCCCGCTCAAATTCGGAACGCTCGAAAATCGACCCGTGTTCGGCTTGCCGGGAAATCCGGTCTCGACGCTGGTTTGCTTTTACCTCTATGCGCGGCCGGCTCTGCTCAAGATGAGCGGACGGACTGAAGTGGGGTTGCCCCGCGTGACCGCGCGATGTGCTCGCGATATCAAGCTCCCGAAGGGGCTCACCGAGTTTGTAAGGGTCAAGCTCGAGCGCCGCGATAGTGGATACGTCGCGGTGCCGACCGGCAACCAGGGTTCTGGCATCTTCAGCTCAATTGCGCGCGCCGACGGATTGCTGATCGGCCCTGCCGAGCGGGAACGACTGCGAGAAGGAGACAGCGCTCAGGTGTTGATGCTGGCGGTGGAAACGGGCGAGCCGTTCTTCGAGCGGCGGTTCCACAAGAACTGAATGACCAGCGTCACGATCGCGCCGAAGATTGCGGAGCCGGCCACGATCGCCGAAACCCGGAGCTGCAGCGTCAGGATATTGAACGGCAGCAGGTAGAAGGCGACGCTTTTCTCAAGGTTGGTGTAGATGATGTACGCGACCCAGAGGACGACGATAGTGCCGGCAATGAACTTGGGATTCTTCAGAAATGACGGCATCGTGGGCGCTCCTTGCGGTCTGCGGTCGCAAAGAAGCTTGGCCAGCGATTCGAGGCTTGTCAACGCATGTCGTCGCATGCAGGGCGCGGAGCAGTGAAGTCGCGCGCCGCAAGAGGCGTACCGCCACCCCCAGACCAGGTCACGATGAAGCATCGCGTCGGGCAGGGTTTTGACTTCCATCCGCTGGTCGACGGCCGCAAGCTCATCCTGGGCGGCGTCGAAATCGAGCACACACGGGGGCTCAAGGGCCATTCCGATGCCGATGTGGCCGCGCATGCGCTGTCGAACGCGATTCTTGGCGCGATAGGAGAGGGTGACTTGGGCCGCAAATTCCCCGACAACGACCCCAAGTACGCGGGCGCCGACAGTATCGCTCTGCTCGCACAGGTCTGGATGACGGCAGCCAATGCGGGATGGAGCTTGGGGAACGCGGATGTGACGATTTTCGCGCAGGCGCCGAAGCTCGCGCCGTTCCTGGACAAGATGCGCGCGCGACTCGCGTTCGCGCTTGGCGTCGATCAGTCGCTCATCAACGTGAAGGCATCGAACCCCGAAGGCATCGGGGCCCTGGGACGCGGCGACGGGATGGCCGCCGCCGCGATCGTGATGCTCGAAAAGAATTAATCATCGTCCGCTACTCAACACACGGAGGACAACATCATGGCCGACAAGCATCCGATTCGTTTCGGGGTCCAGACCGGACAACAGAACGTAACGTGGAACGAGCTGACCGATCTGTGGAGCAAGGCGGACAGCTGGGGGTACGACTCGCTATGGGTCTTCGATCACTTCTATCCGATCTTCGTGCCCGACCCGAGCGGGCCGTGCATGGAAGGATGGACACTTCTTTCCGCGCTCAGCCAGCATACGAAACGCGCGCGGTTGGGAGCGCTGGTCAACGGCAATACCTATCGGAATCCGTGCCTGACGGCGAAGATGGCGGCGACGCTCGACAACGTGTCGGGCGGGAGGTTCAATCTCGGAATCGGCGCCGGATGGTTCGAGATGGAGCATCAGAGTTTCGGGTTTGACTTCAAAACAATCCCCGGGCGGCTCCAGGCGCTCGACGAATCGCTGCGCATCATCAAGGGCATGTTCACGCAGGACAAGACCTCGCTCGATGGCCGCCACTACAAGGTCAAGGATGCGGTCTGCAATCCCAAGCCGATCACCAAACCGCATCCGCCTATCATGATCGGAGGGCAGGGCGAGAAGACGCTCCTCAAAATCGTCGCGAAACACGCCGACATGTGGAACGTGACCAATCCGGACACCCAGCGAGTCGAGCATTTGATCGGCGTCATCAATCGGCATTGCGACATCGTGGGACGCAACCCGGACGATATCGAGAAAACGGCAATGATGGGGCTTTGCTATCGCGCACCCAGGGAGCGCGAGCAGGCGATGATGACGATCGTCGGTGCGATGAGCGGCAAGCAGCCCGACGAAGCGCGCCGGCAGATCATGATCGGCGACAAGCAGGAGTGCCTCGATACCGTCGAGCGCTACCGCAAGGCCGGCGTAACGCACTTCATCTTCATGGCAATGGCCCCGTTCTTCATCGACGACTTCCAGCGCTTCTCCGAGGAAGTGATGCCGTCGTTCCGCGCCTGATCTCCTCTCCTTGTCCAAGGAGGGGATTAAGGTGAGGTACGATGTTGCGGACTGCAACTAACGCGTTGAAACTCCGTGCAGCCTGAGGGTTTCCAGCGACCCTAAGACTTTGCGCGAATTGCTGATGATCGAGGCCTTGTGCCACCCCTAACCATCTCCTTGGAAAGGCGAGAGAACCGGACAGTATCAAAATGCAACCGTTGCCTGCCCACGGGTGATGGCTTATAAGTCCGAACGATGGCATCTCAGTTAGCGGAGTCGGTTTCACGTCGAGTTGCGCCTGTTCGCGACATCCTGGATCGCGCATTGGCCGGCTCCGCGCTTTCTGAAAGCGATGCGATCGCGCTGATCGAGTGCCCCGACCGCGACCTCGATGACCTCATGGCGGTGGCCGGCGCGCTGCGCGACCGCGCCAAGGGACGTCACGTCACTTACTCGCGCAAGGTCTTCCTGCCGGTCACCAATCTTTGCCGCGACCGATGCACCTACTGCACGTTTCGCAAGGATCCCGGCGACCCGGGCGCATGGACGATGCGCCCCGATGAGATCGCCGCCTGGTCGCGGCGCGGGCAGGAGCTCGGATGCAAGGAAGCCCTGATGTGCCTCGGCGACAAGCCCGAAGTGGCGTTCAAGGAATATCGCGCGACTCTCGACGAATTAGGCGTACGATCGACTATCGAGTACGTGGGGCGCGCCTGTGAAATCGCGCTCGAAGAGGGCCTGCTGCCGCACACCAACGCCGGCCTGATGACGCGCGAAGAGATGGCGATGCTGCGCCCGCTCAATGCGAGCATGGGCCTGATGCTGGAGAGCATCTCGCCGCGGCTGCGCGCCAGGGGCGGCGTGCATCAGGCGGCCCCGGACAAGGATCCCGCGCTCCGCATGAAGATGATCGACGAGGCTGGCGAGCTCAAGATTCCGTTCACTAGCGGAATCCTGCTCGGAATCGGAGAAACTGCCGCTGAGCGCGCGCAGAGCCTGGTCGCGATCCGCGATTCGCATGCGCGCCATGGGCACATCCAGGAAGTGATCATCCAGAACTTCCGCGCCAAGCCGGAAATCGCGATGGCCGATGCGCCCGAGCCCGATGCGTTCGACATGGTGCGCGCAATCGCGACCGCGCGCCTGGTGCTGGGAGCGGAGGCCAACGTGCAGGCGCCGCCGAATCTGTCGCCGAACCAGATCGAGCTGTTCCTGCGCGCCGGTATCAACGATTGGGGCGGTATCTCGCCGCTCTCGAAAGATTATGTGAACCCCGAGGCGCCGTGGCCGCATATCGAGCGCCTTGGCGAAAGGTGCGCCCGCGCGGGCTTCTCGCTCGGCGAGCGCTTGGCAATTTACCAAGAATACATAGATGATGAGTGGCTCGACCCGGCGGTCGCGACCAAAGTGCGCGCGATGTGGGCTCGAACCGTCGGAGGCCAATCATGAATCTCGAGTACTGGAGAAGCTGGGTCGACGATATCGAAGCGACCCCGGTCGATGCGATCCTGGCGAAGACCTCACCGGGCGTTCGAAGCATTCTGGACAAGTGCCTGGAGCGGCGCGAGATCACGCCCGACGAAGGGCTCGCGCTCTATACCAGCAAGGGCGATGATCTGCGCGCGGTGGTGAAGTGCGCGGATATCGCGCGCGCCGAAGACGTGGGAAACGAAGTGACCTACGTCGTCAATCGCAATATCAACTTCACCAACATCTGTTTCGTCGGGTGCCAGTTCTGCGGCTTCAAGCGCCAGCGCTGGGAGTCGGACGCGTACGATCACTCCGACGAAACGATTCTTGCCAAGGTTGCCGATGCGGTCGCGCGCGGTGCAACCGAGGTCTGCATGCAGGGCGGAATCAATCCGGAGATGCCGGAGTTCAAGTACCGCGACTTGCTCGACGTGATTAAGTCCAATTTCCCGCAGATTCACGTCCACGCGTTTTCGCCGATGGAGATTATGTACGGCGCGCGCCGCGTGCGGATGGAATACCCGGAATATATCGCGATGCTCCGTGACCACGGGCTCGGGTCGATCCCGGGCACCGCGGCGGAGATTCTCGACGACGGCGTGCGCGAAGTGCTGAGCCACAAGAAGGTCGACGTGGCGGCGTGGGTTGAAATCATCACCACCGCGCATTCGCTCGGCGTGCCTACGACCTCGACCGTGATGTACGGGCATATCGAGACTCCCCGTCACGTCGTGAACCATCTCGACCTGGTCCGCACGATTCAGAAAGAGACGCACGGCTTCACTGAGTTCGTGCCGCTGCGCTTTATCCACGAGAACACGGTGATGTTCCGCAAGGGTCTCGTGAAGGCGATCCCGCGCGGCGAGCTGGATTTCCAGATGTATGCGTTCTCGCGCCTGTTCCTGCGCGGGCAGATCAACAATATCCAGACCTCGTGGGTGAAATGCGGCGTCGATCTCGCGGCGATCACGCTCAAGGCGGGATGCAACGACTTCTCCGGCACGCTGATGGAAGAAAGCATCACCGCCCAGGCGGGTGGCGACGCGGGTGAATTCGTGCCGGTGGACCTGATCGAAGAGAAAGCGCGCGAGATGGGCCGGGTGGCCGTCGAACGCACCACTACCTACAAAAAGCTTTACGGAAGAAAGGCGCCGAATGGAGCGCGGCCGATTGCCGCTCCCGCGCAGGCAGATAGTCACGCTTGCGGGGGGAGTGGGTGCAGCTAAGTTTATCCGCGGCCTCGTCCGGCGGATTGCTCCCGAGCGCCTGACCGTAGTCGTAAACACCGGAGACGACGAAACCTTTTACGGGCTTCACGTCTCTCCGGACCTCGACACCGTCACCTACACGCTCGCCGAGTTGGTCGATCGCAACCAGGGATGGGGGCGGGCGGACGAGTCTTTCCTCGTGCTCGGGGAACTCGCCCGATTCTACGGCAAGCCGTGGTTCGGGCTGGGGGATCGCGACCTCGCCACCCACATCTATCGCACGGAGCGACTCAGAGCCGGCGCAAAACTGTCGGAGGTGACTGCCGAGATCACTCGGGCGCTGGGTGTACGGTCACAAGTCTTCCCGATGAGCGATGATCCCGTGCGGACCTATGTGAAGCTTCGCGGACGCGATGCGCTCCCGTTCCAGCAATACTTCGTGAAGGGACGCGCGCGGGGTGCGGTCGAGCGAATCGAGCTGCGCGGCGTGAAGCAAGCGAGGGCGCTTCCTGCTGCGCTGCGCGCGATTAGCAACGCCGCGGCGACCATACTCGCGCCATCGAATCCGTTTGTATCTCTGGGCCCGGTTTTCGGACTCAAGGGAGTACGCGAAGCCCTGGCGCGATCGCGGAGTCGGGTCGCGGCAATCAGCCCTATCGTCGGCGGCCGCACCATCAAGGGTCCCGCCGACAAGATGCTGCGCGGACTCGGAATGAAGGTATCGCCGGTCAGCGTCGCCGAGCTCTATCGCGATATCGTGGGAGTCTTCGTGCTCGACCATCTCGATCGCCGGCATGCCGGCGCTATCGAAAAGCTCGCGATGCGCGTACTCGTGACCGACACCGTGATGACGACTCCTGCGAAGTCCGCGCGGCTGGCCGACGTAGTTCTGCGGGCGCTTGAGGTGTAGGCTTAGGCGTTAATGCGCTCGATTACGCTCACGGCGATTGAAGGTATCCCAATGGTCAACAAGGGCGACGACCTCGCCGCCCTGATCGCGCGCGGACTCGACTCCACCGGCCTGAAGCCTCAGGCCGGCGACATCCTCGTCGTCTGCCAAAAAGTGGTTTCCAAGGCCGAGGGCAGGGTGGTCAACCTCAAGGACATCGAGCCGTCGGCCTTTGCCGATGCTCTCGCCAGGCGATGGGAGAAAGACCCGCGTGCGGTCGAGCTGGTGCTCCGCCAGACCAACCGCATCGTCAGGAACGATCGCGGCGTGATCATTGTCGAGACCGGACCGGGATGGATTTGCGCGAATGCGGGCGTCGATGAATCCAACAGCCTGGTTGACGACAGCGCGATCCTGCTACCCGAAGATCCCGATTCGTCCGCGCGTCGAATCCGTGCCGGAATCAAGAATCTCTACGGCGTCGATATCGCCGTGCTGATCACGGATACCTTCGGGCGTCCGTGGCGCGATGGCCTCACCGAGATATGCCTCGGCATCGCCGGCATGAACCCAATTCTTGATCTGCGCGGCACGACCGATCTCGCCGGTCGTGAGCTGCATCATACCGTAGTGGCGATCGCCGACGAGCTGGCCGCCGCAGCGGGTCTGTTGATGGAAAAAGCCGCGGCAGTTCCCGCGATTTTGGTGCGCGGGTACGCCTACCAGCCGTTCGACGGAAGTGCCAAAGTATTGATTCGGCCTGCCGAAGCAGATTTATTCCGCTAACCCTGTGAAAAAAGCCAAGGCAATCGAGCTGGTTCGCACGCACGATGCTCCCCCGCCTGCGCGGGTGGTCGAGCGCGATCTGGCGGAAGCTGAAACCAAGCTCAACCGGCTGCTCGATTCGAGCGAATCGCTGATTTCCGAAATTTGCCACTACCTGGTCGACGGGGGCGGCAAGCGGCTGCGGCCAACCTTCGTGTTGCTGGTCTACCGCGCCTGCGGCGGCACCGATGAGAAAGTCATCGACGCGATCGACGCGGGAATCGCACTCGAGCTGATTCACTCTGCCACTCTGCTCCACGACGACATCATCGACGGCGGCAAGCTGCGACGCGGCAAGCCGAGCGCATTCGCGCGTTACGGATTTGCGCCGACCCTCATTGCCGGCGACTTCCTGTTCTGCCGCGCCTTCGAGCTGTGCGGCCGTTTCGAGGAACACCTGGTGCGGACCGCGGCCCAAGCGTGTATCGAGCTGACGGAAGGCGAGGTGATGGAGGGCCGGCTGCGTCACAGCACGGCAGCGAGCCTCCGCGACTATCGCGCCGTCATCACGCGCAAGACCGCATCGCTCTTCCACGCAGGCGGCAAGGTCGCAGCCGACCTCGCGGGCGCATCACGCTACACGATCGATGCGATGGCGAAGCTGGGGATGGCGATCGGGCTGGCGTTCCAGATGGTCGATGACGTGCTGGACATCGTGGGTCCCGAGGAGAAGATCGGCAAACCGGTCGGGTCCGACCTGCGTGAAGGAATCCCGTCATTGCCGGTCGTGCTCGCATCGCAGCGCAATCCCGAACTCAAGGGAATGTTCCAGAACGGCGGGCTCAGCGGCGATGCGTTCGATCGCGCGCTCGAAATTCTCCGCAATCCCGAGTTGATCGCCGAGGCGCGTTCGCTGGCGGCCGCCGAAGTCCGCATCGCGCGCGAGATGCTGGGTGAGCTGCGTGCATCGCCATATCGCGACAGCCTCGCTCTCCTGATCGACGAACAAATCGACCGCGAAGTCTAGTCTTCTCTAACAATAGGTTTTCTGGTTCCCGTTCCTTTTCAGGGAAGGGGTTAGGGGTTAGGTTGGCACCAAATGCACAACCGAATCCCCGTTTCCAATCTCGCAACCACCTACTCGATCGTCGCGCGCGATCCGGCGAGCGGTCGGCTCGGAGTCGCGGTGCAATCGCACTATTGCTCAGTGGGCTCGGTGGTCAGCTGGGCTGATTCGGAAGTGGGCGCCGTCGCGACGCAATCGTTCGTCGATCCCAGCTACGGGCCGCTCGGCCTGGATCTGATGCGCGCCGGGCGCAGCGCCCCTGAGACGCTGGCTGGACTGCTCGCTGCTGACAGCGATCGCGAAGTGCGCCAGGTCGCGATGGTCGATGCGAAAGGCAATGCCGCTGCGCACACCGGCGCGCGCTGCATCGCCGAGGCTGGTCACATCGTGGGCGAAGGATTTTCCGTGCAGGCCAACATGATGCATCGCAAGACCGTGTGGCCCGCGATGGCGGATGCGTACCGGAGCACCGGTGGCGATTTGCCGGAGCGCCTGATGGCCGCCCTGGAAGCGGCGGAAGGCGAGGGCGGTGATATTCGCGGGATGCAATCCGCCGCGATGCTGGTGGTAGATGGCGCCCGGACCGGCAGGCCGTGGGCCGATCGCGTGATCGATATCCGCGTCGAGGACGCCGCGCAGCCGCTGGTCGAGCTTCGCCGCCTGCTCGGAGTCAGGCGTGCGTATCTCGCCCGCAATGCCGCGGAAGCCGCCTTCGCACGGGGCGACATCGAAGAGGGTAATCGCGAATATCACATCGCGGAGCAATCGATCGGCGACAATCCCGAGATGCGCTTCTGGCATGCGATTGCGCTCGTGAACGCGAAACGCGTCGATCAGGCGCTGCCGATGTTCAAGGAAGTGTTCGCGAAGGACCCGCGATGGCTGGAACTCGCCGAGCGGCTGCCTCCAATCGGTCGGCTTCCTGCGGATGCCGCATTGATCGCGAAAATTCGCTCGGCCTCGTCCTGAAATTCCGCGCGCGCCGCCGGTTTGTTCGGGTCGCGCGCGCTGGGCTATCTTCCTATCAGGCTGTCACGCCTCCAGGAGAGCGTTTCATGTCTCAGCCCGAGCGCGCCGCCGCCGAACTCACACAGCGGGTCGAACAGGAACTCCAGCTTTACTACTGGATGAAGCTGATCCGCGCGTTCGAGGAACGCGTGTCGCGGCTCCATCGCCAGAACAAAATCTTCGGCGGCGTCTATTCCGGAGCCGGCCAGGAAGCGATCGTCGCCGGCATCTGCGCCCACCTCGCGGAGGGGGATTTCATCGCGCCGCTCCACCGCGACCTGGGCGTGTTCCTGGTGCGCGGTGTCGATCCCGGCCGCCTGATGGCGCAGCTCATGGGCAAGGAGACCGGCCTCTCGCGCGGCAAGGACTCGTTCCTTCACGGCGGCGACCTGGAGCACGGGATCTTCGGATCGAGCTCGATGCTGGGTTCTTCGCTGCCTATCGCGGTCGGCGCCGCCCTCAAGTTTCGCATGAAGCGCGAGAAGAACATCGCCGTGGCGTTCTTCGGCGAGGGCGCTTCCTCGCGCGGCGATGTGCACGAAGCCATGAACTTTGCGGGCGTGCACAAGCTGCCGGTCCTGTTCGTGTGCGAGAACAATCGCTACGCGTACTCGACGCCGCTCGAAAAGCAGATGGCGATCGAGGACGTCGCCGACCGCGCCGAAGCTTACGGCTTCAAAGGCCACGTCGTGTCCGGCAACGACCTGCTCGCCGTGCTCGATCTCACCGAGCGCGTGGTCGCGAAGATTCGCAAGGGCGACGGCCCCGCGCTCATCGAGTGCAAGACCTATCGCTATCGCGGCCACAGTGAGCACGACGCCGCGCTGTATCGCGACAAGGAAGAACTCATCGAATGGCAGAGCCGTGACCCGATTCCGCGCTACGAGCTGTTCCTCGAAAAGAAGGGCCACGACGTCAAACGTATCCGCGAGCAGATCGACGAGCGCACGCAGAAAGTGGTCCAGCAGGCGGTCGATTTTGCAGAACAGAGCCCGCTACCCAAAGCTGAAGAAGTACTCGAAGATTTGCTGGCGCCGTCGCCGGCCCCGATCCCGAAGGCGAAGTAGGGGGAGAGCGGCGATGGAACTGACCTACGTGAAGGCTATCAACTCAGCGCTGCACGAAGAGATGCGCCGCGACGAGAACGTGTTCGTGATGGGCGAGGACGTGGCGGAGCTGGGGGGAGCGTTCAAGGCGACCGAGGGGCTCCTGGACGCATTCGGCGAAGAGCGCGTGATCGACACCCCGATTTCAGAGGCATTGATCGTCGGCGCCGGAATCGGGGCTGCCGTGCTCGGCATGCGCCCGGTGCTGGAGATGCAGTTCGCCGACTTCATCTCCTGTGCCTTCGATCAGATCGTCAACTCCGCCGCGACCCTGCGCTACCGCCACGGTGGCCGCGCCGACTGTCCAATCGTGGTTCGTGCGCCGTCAGGCGCTGGTATCCACGGCGCCTTGTTTCATTCGCAGAATCCCGAAGCCTGGTTCGCTCGCGTGCCCGGCCTGAAGGTGGTCGCGCCCGCGACGGTCTATGACGCCAAGGGCCTGCTCAAGAGCGCGATTCGCGACAACAACCCCGTGGTGTACTTCGAGCACAAGCGCCTCTATCGCAGTATCAAGGAAGATCTCCCCGAAGGAGACTTCACCGTGCCCATCGGCGTCGCCGAGGTGCGTAAGCAGGGCGCCGACCTCTCGCTGATCACCTACGGCGGCACGCTGGGACAATCGCTCGATGCGGCCCGAATCGTGGAAAAGGAGGACGGCCTCTCGGTCGAGGTGCTGGATCTGCGCAGTCTTCTGCCACTCGACCGCGATGCGATCCTCGCGACTGCCCGCAAGACCGGCAAGGTCCTGGTGGTGCACGAAGATCGGTTGACCGGCGGAATCGGCGGCGAAGTCGCGGCGTTGATTGGCGAGTACGCCTTTGAGTATCTCGACGGTCCCGTGCGAAGGCTCGGCGCGCTCGACACCCATACCGCTTTCAGCCCGCCGCTTGAGGAAGCGATTTTGCCGAGTACAAATAAAATCGCGGACGCGATTCGCAGCCTGGCGGCATACTGAGATGGCAATCGAAGTTGCAATGCCCCAGATGGGCGAGAGTGTCGTCGAAGGCACCGTCGTCAAGTGGCTGGTGAAGGAGGGCGACGTCGTCGCCGAGGATCAGCCGCTCTGCGAAATCTCGACGGACAAGGTGGATACCGAAATTCCGTCACCCGGCGCGGGGCGGATCGCGAAGATAATCGCGCAGGAAGGCCAGACCATTCCGGTTGGCGGACAACTCGCGCTTATCGAGGAGCGTGCCGCGGCGATACGACCCGAGGCGGCTCCTAAGCCGTTGACCGCCGAAGCTCCAAAAGAACCGCCGAAGATTGAAACTGCACAGCCGCACGCGTTGCGCGAGGTTCGCGCTGAACCTCGGCCTGCCGCTACGGCTCCCGCCGCCGCTCCGCCGCGGCTTCACGTAGCCGCCAGACCAGATGGATCCGCGCCGCGCAGGTACTCGCCCGTCGTGCTGCGGATGGCGCAGGAGCACGAGATCGATCTCGATCGCATCACCGGCAGCGGTATCGATGGCCGGGTAACCAAGCGCGACCTCGAGCAATACCTGGATACCCTTCGCAGCGGGCCCGCCCCTGCGCCCGCGGCGAGACCTGCCGCCGGCGCTTCGCCGGTGCGAGCAGTCGCGGCTCCCTCTCCGGCTCCTTCCGTCGGCGGGGTTTATTCGCCGCCCATCTACCAGCCGCGCGAAGGTGACGTGACGGAGCCCTTCACGCGCCGGCGCAAGCTGATCGCCGAGCACATGGTCTTCTCCAAGACCCATTCGCCCCATGTCGGCACGCTCGCGGAAGTCGATATGACGCGCGTGATGAGGCTGCGGGAGAAACACAAGCGCGAATTCCAGGAACGCGAAGGCTTCGGACTGACCCTCTTGCCGCTGGTGGCCGCCGCAACGGTGCGCGCGCTCAAGGAATTCCCGCGCATGAATGCGTCGGTAATCGGCGACTCGCTGGTTATCCGAAAAGAAATCAACCTCGGCATCGCGATGGATACCGAGGAGGGTCTGCTGGTGCCGGTGCTGAAGCGTGCGGAAGGGATGTCCGTGGTCGGAATTGCGCGCGAGATCGAAAATCTGCGTCGCAAGATCGCGGATCGTAAAATCACGCCGGACGATCTGGCCGGCGGAAGCTTCACGCTCTCCAACCCCGGGCGCGAAGGGAACCTGTTCGGCTTTGCGATTATCAATCAACCGCAGATGGGCATCCTGCGGATGGGCGAACTCAAGAAACGCCCGGTCGTGATCGAGGTCGACGGCGAGGATGCGATCGCAATCCGCGCGATGATGTACCTGGCCCTGTCATACGACCATCGCGTAGTCGACGGCGTCCTCGGCAACCGCTTCCTCTATCGAACCGCCCGAATAATCGAAGAAGCCGATTTCGAACTCTGAATCCCTCTCCTTGTCCAAGGAGAGGTTAGGTGAGGTGCAAAGCTGGCTTATGCAACAGCTGTTGGGATTCTCCTCCGTTCCACCGCTCCTTAGTCCTCCTCTTGGACAAGGGGAGGAGACCAGAACATGAAAGCGATGGCGCTCTACCAGCCCGCACCAATCGAATCCGCGCCGTTGCGCGAAATCGATGCTCCCGTACCCGAGCCCGGTCCAGGCGAGATTCTCGTCAAGATAAATACCTGCGGCGTATGCCGCACCGACCTCCACGTCAGCGAGGGTGACCTGCCGCCCAAGCATCCGCGCATCATCCCGGGTCACGAAATCGTCGGCATCGTCGAGAAGCGCGGCGTGGGTGCATCGCGATTCGCGCAGGGTGCCCGCGTCGGAATCGCGTGGCTGCGCGAGACCTGCGGAAGCTGCATCTACTGCCGTCGCGGGCGCGAGAACCTGTGTCCCAACGCGCGCTTCACCGGATGGGACCACGATGGCGGCTACACCGAGTATGCGGTCGCGCGCGAAGACTACGCTTACGCGCTCCCCGACACGATTGGTGACGAAGAGGCCGCACCACTGATATGCGCCGGGATCATCGGGTTCCGCGCCATCAGGCGCGCCGACATCCAGCGCGGCGCGACGGTCGGCCTCTATGGCTTCGGTGGATCGGCACACATCGCCTTGCAGGTGCTGAAGTACTGGCAATGCCGTGTGTTCGTCATGAGTCGCGGCGGGGTGCATCGCGATCTCGCATCGCAGCTTGGCGCGGATTGGATAGGCGAGGCCGATGATCGTCCGCCGGCGCCACTCGATGCCGCGATTCTGTTCGCACCCGCCGGGAATCTGGTGTTGCCCGCGATGGAGGCGCTCGACCGCGGCGGTATCCTCGCGATCGCCGGCATCTACCTGAGTCCGGTTCCCCAGCTCGATTACGAGAAGCATCTGTTTTACGAGCGCGAAATTCGGAGCGTCACCGCCAACACCCGTGCCGACGCCGAAGAGTTCCTGAAGGTCGCCGGCGAGGTCCCGGTGCGCACGCACACCGCCGCCTTCGGCCTGTTGGAAGCGAACGTCGCGCTCAAGATGCTCAAGCACGACGAAATCAAAGGTGCCGGCGTCCTGCGAATTTCCTGAGCTGAGATGGCCACCGTCGGCGATGTGAGGCGTAGACCAGGACCCTATCGCGGTATAACGCGGACGACCGGGTAGTGCTCGGCCACCTGGGCAAATTCCTGAAGCGGCGCGTCGGGGCCGATGTCAAAGTGGGGGCGTCCTCCGGGTGCCCGTTTCACATACGCCTTCAAAATCGGTGTACGATCCCCTACCGGAACGGGCTCTAGACGAACTTCCTCAACTACTCCGTGGCGTAGTACCGCCTCGCCCCCGTTAGCCTCTGCATTCAGCAGCCAATCGGCTTTGTCACCGAGTATCGAGACCAGGAATCGCTCGCCGCCCATCTGCACCATCACGAGCGGAACCCTGCGGACCTGGCCGCTGCGGCGTCCGCGCGTTTCGAGGCTCACCAGGAATGAAGGGGCAACTCCCAACGAGCCGAGCCACGACGAGAAGGAGTTGAGGCGCGTAGTGAACCTGGTCGGCCTGCCACCTGGATAGAGCAGGGCCCTGTACCACCTCTTCGGCATCCATAACGCCATGGTCAAGAGGGCGACAAGCACCGCGAAGGCGACAACGAGCCAGCGCATCCGATCCTCGATGGCGGGCGGTCAGTCGATCCAACCGCTCCGTTCTCACCAGCAAATCAAACCGGGAAAGTTATGCGTAGTCCCCCGGGCGGGGCTATTTGATTTCGCGCAATCACCCAAGCTTTAGATCGTCTCATAAGTCTATGAAATCCGCGCAATCTGCGGATTTCCGACCCTTCATTGACCCGCCGGAGCGTCGCTTGCTACCTTGAGAATCGAGGCAACAATGGCAGCCAGCGAAGACGTAAAAGCGTTGTCCAAGGGCGATGAAATCCTGCTCGGCGACACCGCGATCCTGACCCGGCTCGACAAGGCCCTGGGCTGGGCGCGCAAGTTCTCCATCTTTCCCTACCCATTCGCGACTGCGTGCTGCGCGATGGAGTACATGTCGCTGTCGATGACCCCGTACGATATCGATCGCTTCGGCGCTCTTCTGCCGCGCTTTACCCCGCGGCAGGCCGACCTGCTGATGGTCATCGGGACCGTCACCGTCCGCCAGGGACCGATCCTCCGACGCGTGTACGAGCAGATGGGCGAGCCCAAGTGGGTGATGGCTTTCGGCGCGTGCGCTTCCACCGGTGGCTTTTACGACAACTACTCGACGCTTCCCGGTATCGATCGAATCGTGCCGGTTGATGTGTATGTGCCCGGATGCCCGCCGCGCCCCGAGGGCGTGCTCGACGCGCTGATGGCGTTGCAGCGGAAGATCCAGGGTCAGAAGCAGAAACTGCTCGACAAACACCAGGCGGCATAAACCAACCGCGTCCGCAGATCCCGCGATGGAACGAATTCTCACGCGATGGCTGGATATCCCTGATATCCGTAAGCTCGATGTGTACGAAGCGAACGGCGGCTACCAGGCCCTGCGCAAGGCGCTGTTCGACATGAAGCCCGAGGAGATTATCAACGAGGTCAAGAACTCGAATCTCCGCGGACGCGGCGGCGCCGCATTCCCCACCGGCACCAAGTGGAGCTTCATTCCCAAGGATTCGAAGAAGCCGGTGTACCTGTGCTGCAACGCCGACGAGAGCGAGCCGGGGACTTTCGCCAATCGCTACCAGCTCGAATTCGATCCGCACCAGGTAATCGAGGGAATCCTCATCGCGTGCCGCGCGGTCAACTCGCACGTCGCGTACATGTACTTCCGCGGCGAGTTCACGCATCAGAAACGCATCATCGAGACCGCGCTCGCGGAAGCGTGCGCCAGGGGCTACCTCGGCAAGAACATCATGGGCTCCGGCTTCGACGTGGAGATTTATACGCATCGCGGCGCAGGCGCCTACATCTGCGGCGAGGAAACCGGTCTGCTCGAATCGCTCGAGGGAAAACGCGCCTATCCGCGCAACCGCCCGCCGTTCCCTGCCATCCAGGGCGCGTTCGGCTCGCCCACCGTCGTCAATAACGTCGAGACACTTTCCAACGTCCCGTGGATCATCAAGAAGGGCGCGGACTGGTACAAATCGATCGGTCCCGAGAAAAGTCCGGGGCCGAAGCTGTTCTGCCTGTCGGGCCACGTGAACAAGCCCGGGCTCTACGAACTGCCGATGGGCTTTCCGCTCAAGGACCTCATCTATGATGTCGGCGGCGGAATCATCAACGGACGCAAGCTCAAGGCTGTGATTCCCGGCGGCGCATCGTTTCCGCCCTTCACCGCGGCCGAAGCGGAAAAGGTCATGATGGATTTCGATTCCGTCCGCGCCGCGGGCTCCCTGATGGGTACTGCGGGCGTGATGGTGATGCACGACGATACCTGCATGGTCGATGTGCTCCGCACCGTCGCGCACTTCTTCCATCACGAGTCCTGCGGCCAGTGCACCCCGTGTCGCGAAGGCTGCGGATGGATCGAGAAGCTGATGGTCGACATGGAAGCGGGCCGGGGCAAGCAGTCGGACATCGACCTGATGGTCGACATCGGGAACAAGATGGAAGGTAACACCATTTGCGTGCTCGCGGACTCGCTCTCGATGCCGACGCGCGGGTTTATCACCAAGTTCCGTTCCGAATTCGAAGACCACGTGCGGTTGGGACGATGCCCGTTCCGCGACCGCGATGGGCGCCTCGCGCCGCCCTCACATTCAGCGTACGAGGAAGAGCATGCCTAAGCGGGGACGCAGATGCCGAAGCTCACGATAGACGGCAAGGAAATCGAAGTCGCCGAGGGCCTCAACCTGGTGCAGGCTGCGGACCAGGCCGGAATCGAAATTCCGCACTACTGCTACCATCCCGGGCTGTCGATCGTCGGCAATTGCCGGATGTGCCTGGTGGAAGTCGAAAAGGCACCCAAGCTCCAGATCGCGTGCAACACGCGCGCTGCCGAGGGGATGGTCGTTCATACGAAGAGCGATCGTACCAGGACCGCGCAGAAGGCGGTGCTCGAATTCCTGCTCATCAATCACCCGATCGACTGTCCGGTCTGCGACCAGGCGGGCGAGTGCAAGCTGCAAGACTACTACATGGACTACGACCAGCAGCCCTCGCGCTTCTCCCTAGGCAAGAAGAACAAGAAGGGCAAGGCGATCGATATCGGCTCCGACGTGATGCTCGACCAGGAGCGCTGTATCCTGTGCGCGCGCTGCACCCGCTTCTTCGACGAGGTCACGCATACCAGCGAGCTGGCCATCTTCGGCCGCGGCGATCACAACGAGATCGATCACTGGCCCGGCAAGCCCATCAACAACAGGTACGCCGGCAACGCGATCGATATCTGCCCGGTCGGCGCTCTCACCGAGAAGGATTTCCGCTTCCGGATGCGCGTCTGGTACCTGCATCGCACTCCTTCGGTGTGCGGCGGATGCGAGCGCGGATGCTCGATCGATATCCATCACAACCGCGGCCGTATCTACCGCTACAAGCCCCGTCACAATCCCGACGTCAACAGCTACTGGATGTGCGATGAAGGCCGGCACAGCTTCACCGCGTTGCAGACCGAGACCCGCCTGACCGCTCCCCTCCATCAGTCTCAGGACAAGCTGGTGCCCGAACGGTGGACGGAGGCGGTGCGCCGGGCGGCATCGCAAATCATGGAGCTCGGCAACAAGTCGGGCGCCAACGCCATCGGTGCGATCGTCGGCGCGCTCTCAACCAATGAAGAAGCATTCGCGCTCAAGCGCCTGCTCAAGGGGACGATCGGCTCCGAACGCATCGCCGGACTGAACTGGTCGCTCGAAGGCACCAGTGCCGACGATGAGCTGCTGATCCGCGCCAATAAGAACCCCAACACGCGTGGGCTTCAGGCGATGGGAATTTCCTTCGATGCTATCGACGACCTCGCGCGCGCCGTCGCCGCGGGCGAGTTGAAGATGCTCATCGCGCTGCGCGCCGACCTGGTGAGCGTGCTTGGAGAGCGGGAGTTCCTGCGGAAGTTTGGCGCGCTCGACTACCTGCTGGTGCTCGACACCGATGCGAACCAGACGGGGCAGATGGCTAACCAGGTCTGGCCCATCGCTGCGTATCCCGAGATCGACGGCAGCTTCACCAACTTCAAGGGACGCGTTCAGCGCCTCCACGCGGCGTTCCCGCCGCCCGGTGAAGCGATCTCCGGGGTCGAGGCCATCGCACGCCTCTCGAACGCCCTCGACGGCATCGAGCGGCCCCGTGCCGCCGCCGCGGTATTCACCGAGCTGGCCGCCGAAGAACCGGCCTTCCGCGGTCTCACCTTCGACCTCGGCCCCCACGGCAAAGATCTCTCGGCCTGAAGAAATCCGCAAATTGCGTGGATTTCGCCAGAGCTGATCTCAATCTGCGTATTCCGCGGATTATTCTTATTCGTCCTTGGCCGCGTACACGATCTCGATCGATGCGAGGTAGGTAAGCAACTGCAGCGCGAGCGTCTCGCAGTGCTTCGCCTGGCGCGCCTTTGCCGCGGCCTCTATCTTGCGGCCGGCCTCCGTGATCGCATCGAGCCCGAAACTGCCGCCCTCGCCGATAAAGCGATGCGCGGTGGTGGCGATCGCCTCGAAATTCCCGAACCGGGAATTGCTGACGATGCTGTTCAGGTCGCCGCGTTTGCGTTCGAGAAATGCCGGGATCAGATCGCTCAGTCCCGAATCGATTTCAATCCTGATTTTTTGACTCATACTTCCTGCGAGGAACGTAAAACGCCTGCCGCCCCTCCATCAAGCACTGCTTCCCGAATTGCGCGCAGCAAAGTCCCGCGTTTCACGGGCTTGGTGATGTGCAGATCGCATCCCGCCTCGAACGTGCGCCGCTTGTTTTCCTCGAGAGCGGCGGCGGTGACCGCGAGGATCGGGGTGCGGGGTCGCTGATGCTCCCGTTCCCAGCGCCGGATCGTACGCGTCGCTTCGTAGCCGTCCATTTCCGGCATCTGGATGTCCATCAACACCAGGTCGTACTCGAACGTCTCGAACTTCTCGATCGCGATCTTCCCGTTCTCCGCATCATCGATCCGGTACCGCGTGTTGCGCATGTAGTTATGGACCAGCAGCCGGTTGTCGGGAGAATCGTCGGCCAGCAGGATCCGCAGCGGACGGTCCACTATCTCCGCATCCTCGCCGCTCGGAGTGGAACCGGCATTGGCGGTCGCGACCGAGGCGGTCTCGTCCTGGTAGGCGAAATTCGCCGTGAAGCCAAAGATGCTTCCGTGGCCCAGTTGGCTCTCGACCCAGACCTTGCCCTCCATCAGCGCGACCAGCCGCTGCACGATCGCCAGTCCCAGTCCGCTGCCGCCGTACTTGCGGGTCGTGGAGGAGTCCGCCTGCGTAAAGGCGGAGAACAACGTTGGGAGCTTGTCGGGGGCGATTCCGATCCCGGTGTCGATTACGTTGAAGCGGACGCACGCCGGGTTCATCGAGCCCGGATCGCGCTCGGCGCTGACCCGAACCTCGCCGCGATCCGTAAACTTGATCGCGTTGCCTATCAGGTTGATCAGGATCTGCCGCAGCCGAAGCGAATCGCCGACCAGCTTGGTATCCACGTCCGGCGCGATGTCGATGGTCAACTTCAGGTGCTTTTCCTGCGCCCGCACTGCCAGTGTCTCGACGCACCGCTCGATCGTGTCGCGCAGGTCGAACGGGATCTTCTCCAGCGAGAGCCGGCCGCTCTCGATCCGCGCCAGGTCGAGAATGCTGTTAATCAGCTCCAGCAGCGCGTTGCCGTTGTTGATGACCGTTTCCAGGTAGTGCACCTGCTCCGGCGCCAGCGGAGTCTCGGCGAGCAGGTCCGCCATCCCGAGCAGCGCGTTCAGCGGGGTCCGAATTTCGTGCGACATGCTCGAAAGGAATTCCGACTTGGCGCGCGATGCCGCCAGCGCCTCTTCCCGCGCCGCGATCAACGCGTCCTCGCTCTTCTCCCGCTCGCGCAACGCCTGTTCGCGCTCGACGATCTCGCCGCGCAGGCGCGCCTGGCTCTCCTGCAGCGCCATCACGTGCTCCCGCAGCTCGCGCCTCTGATGGACCGTCAGCGAGGCGAACACTTCGCCGATCGCGATCGCCGCGCCCATGCTGATCCACTGGATGCTGGCCATCTGCGCGCTCGGCGGAACAAACGAGTCATAAGTTACGAACGTCGCGAGACCGACCAGGCCGACCAATGCTTGCCACGCCATTCCCCACGGCAAGACCGCGCCGTCCGCAATCACGATGCCCATGATGACCAGCGAGATAGGCTCCGATTCTCGGTAGATGAGCGCGAGCGGAAGCATCATGAGCATCCACACGGTGCACAGGCCTACTTCGATCGGACGCCATGCACGGCGAATCTGGTCGAAAAACGGAACGAAGCACAGCAAGGCCCCGCCAATGATACTCACTAGATGAAAGGGCAGTGCGTTTGCGTCGCTCGGAGCTGATGGAGGCGGCGGCCTGACCGCATACGCCACCATGAAGGCGAGCAGCACGAACCCGCCCATTCGCATGAAGCGGACCTCGGCGTCGCTGGCGCTTCCGCTCTGAGCCAATGCCGGAACGCCGGCGCCTGCCTCCGATGAATTCCTTGCGGGATCGTCCTGACCCAAAAGCCGCGCGCCTCGATCCTCGGTCGCTCGCGCGGAAGGAGAGGCTTTCTCGGAAGCGGCGGTTTTGGGTGACGCTGCCAAATCGTCCGTCTGTCGGATTAGTTGACGCTTTAGTCAATATACCGCATTGCTGCCGCCTGGTGAAATAATTGGTGCTAATACATTTCTTGGTGCCTCTTGGGTGCTCGCGAGCCCCAATGGCAGCCAAAAATAGCGGTCAAAGCTTCCGATCGACAGAGATTCGAGAGGGTAGGCGAGCCGCCGCGTGGGACGGCCCGCCCCGAGGAGGTCCGGTTACTACGGTGCTGCCCGCACCATCGAGTCAGTGGTGAAGAAGTCGCGGTTCACTGCTCCCATGTTGATGTACCAGCATTCGCGTTCCGGCGTGTTCTGGCCCGGCAGGTAGCACATCGTAGCCAGGCCCGATTGCACATCCGTGGCCGCGGCTCCCACGACGAACGCCCGCTTGAACGGATAGATGGCGACGCGCGCGTCAGGAACCGGACGATCGCGGTAGGTCAGCCAGTAGATATGGTCTTGCCAGAGCTGCCCTCTGGCATCGTACAAGTCGACGTAGGGTTCGAACCACATCTCGGAGTCGATATAGAGCAGCGACTTCGAATGCAGCGCCTGCCCGTTGTTGGCGTTCCATCGCGGCTGCGTCTGGATGATGTAAAGCGGGCGCATCTCCCAATCCTCGGGACACGCGCTGGCTCCGCCGTCGGTCTGGCAGGTTATCTCCGGCGAATGCACCGCATTGATCGAAGCAAGCATCGTTTTCTGTCCGATGAATTTGTAGTCGTATTCTTCGATCTTGGCGTTGAAGCCCGAGTAGTGGTCGGGATCGTAGGCGGTAGGATTGCCCCCGCCGGCCACCGCATCACTCATGATTCCTTCGTTCAGGCGCCGGACGCGTCGAGCTCCGGTAATCCATTCCCAGATATCGTCGGACTTCTTTGGATTCTCGTAGCGGTAGCGAATAAATCCGGCGCCGCGCAGATTCTCCGGGGCCAAAATCGGGTACAAGCCGAATAGCCAGTAACGATTGGTCTTCTTGTAATCGGGGTCGATCGGGATTGGATCGACCTCGGTCCGTCCGACCTCGTCATAACCCGCGTAGTGTCCGATCTGGTAGTAGTCGAGCACCCTAATGGGCTTGTTGCGCCCCGTGTAGACGTCGCTGCAATCGTAGTAGCGCAGGTCATAGTCGTCGCTGGTGATCGGCCGGAACGCGTTGTTCCACATGATCTTGGTCGCGACGCTGGGATCGTTTGGATCGAGGAATGGAAACGGCTGCCCCGCGACGTAGTTGACCATCGTACGTCCATCCGGCGAGAGCCTGACCTGCTGCGCGTATTTCTCGGTCGCGTCGCGGTACGGCGGCGGCCATTCGATACGTTCCGACGGCACGATCTTCATCGTCATCCCGTTGATTACCTTGTAGTAAACGCCGGGCGAGACCAGGGGCTTGACCTTGTACGAGTTGTTAAAGGTGATCGTGTCCCCCGGCTTTACCCCGTAAGGGTTGTCGGCCTTCGCCGCGGCGGTGTTTGCAGACGGAGCCGGCGCGTTCGATGTGCCCGCGGCTAACGCCGGAAGCGGCATCAGCGCCAGGGCCACGATCATCGCGGCGACCAGTGCGGGACGGAAGTGGGCGACTGCATCTCTCGGCATGACGTAATCCTCCTTGGGCCCGCTTGGGCCTGAATGGAAACGCGATGCCCCGCTGAACCGCCACGGATTGCCCCTTTTGCTTACCAGAACAGGACCCGCAATCGGTCACGGTCCCGGCGAAGGCATCTAGATCAAGCGACGCGATCGCATCGCCGAATGTTCAAGGTTCGAAGATGAAAAACACCAGAAACGATTTCAGCAATTCTAATCCTGGCGCCGATTCCCTGTCTGTGGCGCACGAGACACTCACACAGACTGGAGGAGTACGTCTCGACGTCATCCCGAGCGGAGGGTCTTTTGCGGAGTCGAGGGATCTCATGCCACGGGCATTCGTACTTGCGCTGAAGAGATTTGCTCTCCACCGTCATACGAACGTTCGCGGCCTGGGATTCCTCGGCTGCGCTCGGAATGACGGGAAGGGACAGGCTCCTCCTCAGTCGTATGTAGCGCGCAGCGCGCGATCGAAATCCTCGATCAAATCGTCGCTCGTCTCCAGCCCCACCGACAACCGCACCAGCCCCTCGCGGATTCCGGCGCGCGCGAGATCTTCAGCCGCCATGCCCGAGTGCGAGGTTGTGACCGGCCGCGTGATCAGCGTTTCCACGCCGCCCAGGCTCGGCGCGGAAATCGGAATCGTGATGTTCGCGATGAACTGATCCGCCATCTCGACGCCGCCTTCCAGCTCGAAGCTCAGCACTCCGCCGAATCCGTCGAGGAGTTCGCACGCGCGCAGGTGATTGGGATGGCTCTCCAGGCCCGGGTAGTTAACCTTCGTGACGCGCTCCTGCTGCTCCAGGAAGCGTGCGACACGCAGCGCGCTCTCATTCTGATGCCGCACGCGGACGCCGAGCGTCTTGAGCCCGCGATGCAGCAGGAAACACGCGTGCGGATCGAGCACGCCGCCCAGATGGTTGAGCTTGTGGGTGACCTGGTCGACCAGGTCGGCGCGGCCAATCACGGCGCCCGCCACGATATCGGTGTGGCCGTTGAGATACTTGGTCGCACTGTGCAGGGAAAGGTCGAAGCCGATTTCGGCGGGCCGGAAATTGACCGGGCTCGCGAAGGTGTTGTCGATCATCGAGACCAGCCCGTTCTCCGCCGCGAAGTCGCTCGCCGCCTGCAGGTCGCTCACCCGCACCAGCGGATTCGAAATGGTCTCGACATAGATCGCCCTGGTGTTGGGCCGCAGCATCTCGCGCCACAAGCCCGGGTCATCCCCGTCGATAAAATCGACTTCGATTCCCAGGGCGGGAAAATCCTGCGTCAGCAAATCGTGCGTGCCGCCGTAGATGCAATCCTGCGCGAGCAGATGGCCACCACCACCAACCACCGCGAGCAGCGCCGCCGAGATCGCCGCCATCCCGCTGCCCGCCACCAGCGCCGCCTCGGCATTCTCGAGCATCGCAAGTTTGGTGTGCAGCGCGACGTGGTTGGGCGTGTTGTTGAGCCGGATGTAGCGAAGGTCGTGATAGCTGCGCTGCCCGGCATATTCGTAGGTGGACGATTGAAAGATCGGCATCGTGACCGCGCCGCCAATCAGTTCTTCGGGTTCGCCGGCATGAATGAGCTTGGTATCGAGCCCCTTCATCAATTTCGCCATCGCGCTTCGCCTCCCGCCGCAATCTTATCGGATTGGCGCAACCCTGGCTCTCGCCTCGCTCCTTGCGTCGTTGACGGAAAATAGTGGGGCGGGCCGCCGTCGATTTCACCGCGATGTATTCAATGCCAAAGCCGCGCGAATCAGCGCCTTCAGCGTCTTCTCGTCAATCGCGTCTCCCTGATGGAAATCGATGGCACGCCGGGTGTTGCCTTCAAGGCTGGAGTTGAACAAGCCCGCAGGATCCTCCAGCGACGCGCCCCTGGCAAAGGTCATCTTCACGACGCTCTTGTAAGTCTCACCGGTGCAGATAATTCCGCCATGCGACCACACCGGAACCCCTCGCCACTTCCACTCTTCGACGACTTCGGGATCGGCTCGCTTGATGACCCGTCGGATCCGGGCAAGCATATCTCCCCTCCAATCACCCAGTTCCTTGATTCTCGCATCGATCAGCCGGGAGGCAGGCTCCGTTGCTTTTCCGCTCTTCGAGCTGCTCTTCTTCATGATCCGTGGTCGCCTCGTGTCGTCTGACGATAGACCGCTGCTAGTGGGGTGTCATCTCGACCGAATCCTTCTCCCCGGGCAGAAGGCGGCGCGCCGCGCGCCGGATGAGGGGGAACACATCCAGCGCGAAGCTTAAGCTCGCGCGATCCACAATTCCTCCTCTCTCCCTTAGGGGTTCAAAGCACCCCCCGGTGCCGGTATGCTTGGCACTGCACCATGAAGGCCCTAATCATCGGCGGCGGAATAATCGGCGCATCGGTTGCCTGGCGCCTCGCCCAAAATCGCATACAGGTGCGCGTTTTCGAACGCGGCCGCCTCGGCCAGGAAGCATCGTGGGCGGCAGCCGGCCTCATCGGCCCGCAGGTCGAGGCGCAGGAGCCCGGCCTGTTCTTCGATCTCTGCATGGCGGGAAAGAAATCCTTCGATGCCATGGTCGAGGGGCTCGCGCGCGACAGCGGAATTGACCCCGAATACGACGAGCACGGCGCTCTGTATGTCGCCTTCGATGAAGCTGGCGCCGCACGTCTGAAAAGCCGCTTTCGATGGCAACGCGACGTCGGCGCGCAGGTCGAGGAACTCTCTCCCCCGCAGGCCCTGAAACTCGCGCCGGCATTGTCACCTGACATCATCTGCGCGCTGCACATGCCGACGAATCGGCGCACCGAAAATCGCAAACTCACGATGGCTTACGTGCGCGCCGCGCAGAAGGCGGGGGCAGCGTTCACCGAAAGCACGCGTGTGGCCGAAGTAGTAGCCAGCGGCGGGCGCGCCACCGGAGTGCGCTTCGACGATGGCTCGACGGAAGAGGGCGACATCGTGATCGATGCGGCCGGATCGTGGGCCAGCGAAATTCGCGGCCTCGAGGCCGACAAGGTTCGCTTCTACCCGGTGCGCGGACAGATCATCTGCTTTGAAGGAACGCCCGGTCTGTTGGGTCCTTCCCTGTTCTCGCCCGATGGCATCCTCGTGCCGCGCCGCGATGGCCGCCTGATTGCGGGGTCTATCTTCGAGGATGCCGGGTTCAACAAGAGTGTCACGCTCGCCGGAATCGCAACCATCACCAGCGCGGTCGCGGCAATGGTTCCCGGCCTGCGCGGTGCTGCGTTCCGCGAAGTCTGGGCGGGGCTGCGGCCCGCATCGGACGACCAGATGCCGGTGATCGGCGAATCGCCCTCAGTGAAGGGCGCATTCTACGCGGCCGGTCACTTCCGCAGCGGCATCCTCCTTTCCGCCCTGACGGGCGAGCTGATCGCGGACTTGGTCGGGGGCCGCAAACCATCGATCGATCTAGCACCATTCTCTCCGGCGCGCTTTCAAAACGGCGCGTTGAAGCGTGTGCCCCTCGAGATGAAACACATATGAGCGCCAAAGTCGTCCTCGGGCTGGTGCGTGACCTGTTTTTCCGATCGAAGCTCGATGCGGTCGCGGAGTCGGCCGGCATCGAGCTCTTCTATGCATCGGACCTCGAAGCCGCCACACGCCAGTGCACCGCGCACAATCCCTCGCTGATTCTCGTTGATCTCTCTGACGCCGCATTCCCTGCCGCTTCCACCGCCGAACGAGTTCGCACGGCCGCTCCTGAGGCGCGAATAGTCGGATTCGCATCGCACGTGGACCTGAAACCCCTGCGCGCAGCCAAAGATGCCGGCTTCGCGTCGGCCCTATCGCGCAGCGAATTCACCGCCAAGCTACCCGAACTGCTGCGCGGCCAATCTTAACCTCTCCCCGAGGGGAGAGGCCGGCGCCATCTTTCGGCGCCGGGTGAGGGACCGCATCCAGCGCGAAGTGAAGCTCGCGCGATTAAGAATTTCTGCCTTGCTGTGTTCTGTAGATGCCGCCGCTTGCGAGCAAAACTCGTTGCGCGCAACATGTTGTTAAGGGGTCCGAATGGATAACCCGTTTGACTGGATGAGTTTTCAGCGCACCTCAGTTCCTCAATCGCGGATTTGCCGGTAAGTGTGATGGGAGCCGGTGGACCTTTTGGCGGGAACCCTTATCTCTTCGGACCGATTCTTGTCACGATTCTCGTCTGTCTCGCGACAAGGGCACCCAAGCCTCTTATCCTTTGGCTTTTTCTCTTCGTGACTCTCGTCGCCGACCTGGTCTTGCTCCTATACCCAGGGCGCGGATTTTCTGTTTGGTCGTTTGATTTTGTTCGAGCCCTAATCGGGGTCTATCCGTTCGCATTGGTAACCTTCAGCTACCCGGCGCCGCTGCTGGGATGCTTGGGGTGGTACTTCCTTAAGCGTACTTCTCTTGCGACTTTCCTCAGTCGAAGGGTCCTGTACGCGTCATGTTCCGTCTTGGGCAGCGCCCTCGGTGCGCTCCTTATGCTGGTTGTAACTCTCATCATGCAGAGCCAGGGATCGCTCGACTCGGCTCAGAAGCTCTACTCGCTCATGGTCGAATGGGCTGTAAACGGAGCAACCTGCGGGGCAGTAGCCGGACTGCTTGTCGCGGTCTATTCGAAACGTCCGGAATGGAAATGGGCCAACGCACATGTGGGAGCCCGGCGACAGATTGACGATTCGGAGGCAGGGTGGCAAGGAAGCAGATGGTAACCGGCGCGTTCAGTTACGGCGGGCAATACATCGCCCGCCTGTTGCTGGCGCAGGGAGAACATCACCCACGAAAGGGCTGTCGCGAACTCCCGCGTGCTCATCAATGCGGCGAAACAGGCGGGGGTGCGACGCTTCGTTCACGTGAGCATCACCAATCCGTCCGAGAATTCTCCTCTGCCGTACTTCCGCGGCAAATGGCAAGTCGAAAGGGCAATCATCGAGTCCGGCTTGTCGTACGCGATTCTGCGATCGACGGTGGCGTCCGGCCCGGAGGACATCCTCGTAAACAACATCGCGTGGCTGCTCAGAAAGTTTCCCCTCTTCGCGATTCCTGGGTCCGGCGAATACCGGCTGCAACCGATCTTCGTGGGAGACCTCGCGGAGCTGGCAGTGCAGGGAGGCGACAGCGACCTCAATTTCGTGCGGGACGCAGTCGGCCCCGAGACTTTCACCTTCAACGATCTGGTGAGAAGGGTCGCGCAAACCGTCGGTAGCCGCGCCGCGCTGGTTCATACGCCCCCGCGCCTGGCGTGGATGCTCTACAAAGTCATCGGCCTCATGACTGGCGACGTGACGCTGACCGAGGATGAAGTGCAAGGCCTGATGGACGCCCGCGTCACGATTGGCTTTCTCATGTGTAGTTCATCACTGCCTGTGGACAGTTCGTTTTGCCAACAAAAGCGCATTGACGCATGATCCCCTGATGAGAAGCGTGGGTGCAACACAGCGGGGCCGGAAAGCGATCTCAGGTACTATGCTGCTGTTACTGCTGTCAGTCGTTTCCGCCGCCGGCAATTCGTGGCAAGTGCCAGACAACGAAGTTCTTAGTGATCCTATCTTTGGCCTTGCGTACAGACCTCGTGACGTCAAGTACCAGCCGACTCCCGCATTGGTTAGACGTGCGTGTCAGGAGGAAGACGGGGCGTCTTGGGTGTTCGCTAGTGTCCGCAGAGGAGATTCGATGTACATGGTCACAATGGCAGTACGCCCGGACCAGGAGGGCGACTCTTTCGGGAATGCGTTCAAAATCACCGGCTCGAAATGCGAGGCCGAGGAGGCTTACCCGAATATGACTGTGGGTGTTGTGCCGCCGGGTGGCTACGGCAAGTCCAGTGGTAATGTGTTGAATCTTCCCGGAGCAGGTGCGAAGGCCATCTGTGATCGCATGGGTAACTGCTATTACTTGTTTCGCTCAGCAGCGGAAGAGGACCTTTTCCGGAGCTTGATACAGGATGCGATCGCCCGTGGCATCCGGGCTTGGGGTGGACAAGCAAAATTCAGGAAAGAAGCCTGCACCACTGAGGAGATTGATGGACTTTCTCAAATACCGATCCTCGCGCAGGAGCTCTCGAATTTCTGCAAGCAGCCCGAGTCAACCGTTCCGGCTCCGTCTTCCAACACGACCAAAAAAGACGGATGAGCGCTCCCGAAAGCAGGCGCGCAGTCTGGTGAAAATCGTGGCGCGGGCGCCCCTGCCTCTGGATGCCGTCCGACATCTTTCGTCGCACCTCCAATGAAAACAACGGCAGCACGCCCGCCAGAACTTCTAACAATTTCCAGCTGAGTTTCGAGGGCCCACGAACTCAGGTTGGCTGCCTGCGACCGACCACCTAGGTCTTCATTGGATGCGCGATAGGAATCGCGCGGCATCCACGGGCAGGGCTGCCCGCGCCCCTATTTTTTCGACCGCTTGCGCCGTCCTTCCGATGCATCCCTGTGGACAGTCCATTTGCCAGCAAAAGTGCGGGCGCGCATCATCCGCCTATGGAAGTCTCAGCCAAGACCGAATGGCTTCTCGAAGTTGTCTGCCGAGCCCGAAAGATGGCCCCCCAAAATGTTGTAAAATGTTGTAGCGGCCGGTCGCCTCGCCCCCAAAATGTTAGCAAATGTTATCATCTCGACCGGAAAGCGCCCCAATTACCGACGTTTCTAGCCGCCGCACCTTGTGTCGATCTTACCTTCCCCTTGCCGAAACCTGCACAAAATCGCACAGGATCGTGCATGATCCTGTCAGAACCTGTCATGAGCATCGCGCGGGTCACTAATCGGCCACGAGGCGCGGTGATATAGGTTTCAAAATGCCATCCGTGCTTGACGGTTTTCATCCTGCGGTCCGGGACTGGTTTGTTGCCCGTTTCGGCAAGCCCTCCCACGCGCAGGACATCGGATGGCCGCTGATCGCGCAAGCCCAGGGCGAACGCGGTCATGACGTGCTTCTCTGTGCCCCGACTGGCAGCGGCAAGACCCTCGCCGCCTTCATGTGGGCGATCGACGGGCTCGTGCGCGAAGCCGAACGCGGCGAGCTTCGCGATGAAGTCTCTGTCCTCTATGTCTCTCCGCTGAAGGCACTTGCCAACGACATCCGGCTGAACCTGGAGGAGCCACTGAACGGCGTCCGCGAGACTGGAAAAGCGCTGGGCATCGACCTGAGCGGCATCCGCGCCGGCCTTCGTACGGGCGACACCCCCGCGCATGAGCGCAGCGCGATGCTCCGGCGGCCGCCGCATATCCTGGTCACCACGCCGGAGTCATTTTTCTTGCTCCTGACCTCGCCGAAATTCCGCGCCAAGCTCGCCTCGGTCCGCTACGTGATCGTCGATGAGCTCCATGCTCTCGCCGGCGACAAACGCGGTGCGCATCTAGCGGTCACGCTTGAACGCCTCGAGCGGATGGTACACGCTGCGCGCGGAGTTCGTCCTGCCCGAATCGGCCTTTCCGCAACCCTCAGTCCAATCGAAAGACTCGCGGAGTTTCTCGCGGGCTTCAGCGTCGCACGCGACGGAACCCGCACCCCGCGCCCGGTCAAAATCGCACGAGCAGACGACCAGGTCCGGCAGATGGACCTGCAGGTCGAAGCCCCCGGTCCCGACCTCGGCCCGCTTGCGACCCACGAGAACTGGGATGCCATGTACGACGCCGTCGCGGAGTTGGTGAAGGCGCATCGCACAACCCTGGTCTTCACCTTGAGCCGTCGATGGGCCGAGCGGGTCGCGCTGAACCTGCAAAAGCGCGTGGGCGCGAGTGCAGTGATGGCGCATCACGGCAGCCTCGCGCGCAAGGAACGCCTGGCTGCCGAGCAGAAGCTCAAGCGCGGCGAGTTGCGGGCGATCGTCGCCACCTCGTCGCTGGAACTCGGCATCGATGTCGGCGCGGTCGATCTCGTCTGCCAGCTCGATTCGCCGAAATCGATCTCCGCTGCAATTCAGCGGGTCGGACGATCTGGCCATAGCCTGACTGCCACTCCCAAGGGCCGCTTCTTCGCGATGACGATCGATGATCTGCTGGAGTGCAGCGCCGCAGTCCGCGCGATTCGCCGGCGCCATCTCGATGAGGTCGAAATCCCGACCGGATGCCTCGACGTGGCGGCGCAGCAGATCATCGCGATCGCAGCGGAAGAGGAAGATATCGCGGCGGCTGATGTCCTGCGCATCCTGCGCGGTGCCCACAATTTCGGCGCGCTCGACGAAACCGGATTCATCCACCTGCTCGAGCAGATGGCCTCGGAACTGCCCGAGCGAATCCAGGGCGCGCAGCCCAAGATTCATTTCGATGCGGCAAATCGGCGGGTGCGGCCTCGCCGCGGCGCGCGCCTTTCGGCGATCATCTCGGGCGGAACCATCCCCGAGGCAGGCAACTATGACGTCGTGATAGAGTCGGAAGGCCGCAAGATCGGCGACGTCGAAGAAGACTTCGCGCAGGAATCGGTGCGCGGCGATGTCTTTTCGCTCGGCTCGATGCCCTGGCAGATCCAGCGCATCTCGCGCGGGCGCCTGATGGTCGAGCCTGCTCCCGGCATGGCTCCCTCGCTGCCGTTCTGGCTGACGGAGGCCGCCGGCCGCTCGTTCGCGATGTCACAGGAGATCGCCGATCTCCGCCACGAAATCGCGGCGCGTCTCGATCGCGAGGGGAGTGCGGGCGCGGCTAAATGGCTGGTAGCCGAATGCGCTTTATCGGAGCGCGCCGCTATGCAGGCGGTCGACTACGTGCGGCGCGGCGTAGCCGCTCTGGGAGCCATCCCGGATGAGAAGACCGTCGTGGTCGAGCGTTTTTTCGACGGCCTCGGCGGCACCCAGATCGTCATTCATACCCCGTTCGGGATTCGCTTCAATCGCGCGCTCGGCCTCGCGCTGCGCAAGCGTCTGTGCCAGTCGTTCGACTTTGAGATCCAGGCCTCCGCCATCGATGACGGCGCGCTGCTGGCGTTGAATTCCCGCCACAGTTTCCCGCTGGAAGAAACCTTCGCGATGCTGCCGTCGCGGCAGGCGCGCGGCGTGCTGGAGCAGGCCTTCCTCGCCGCGCCGATGTTCGAGGTGCGCTTCCGCCATGTCGCATCGCGGGCGCTCACGGTGATGCGCTCGGCGCGCGGCAAGAAGATTCCGGCCTGGATCCAGCGGCTCCGGTCCCAGGAACTGGTCGCGGCATTGTTCCCGGGCCAACAGGCCTGCTTCGAAAATCGCCCGCCCGCGATTCCGATCCCCGACCACTACATCGTCGATGAAACGATGCGGGAATGCTTGACGGAATCCGGCGATGCGGATCGCATGGAGAGCGTCTTGCGCGGAGTGGAAACCGGGTCCATCAAGGCAGTCTACGTCGATTCAGTTTCGCCCTCGGTGTTTGCCCATCGGCTGCTGCTCGCGTGGGACTACTCCTTCCTCGATGACGGCGAGCGCGCTAATCGCCGCAGCCGCACCGTGACCATGAATCGCGGCATGGCGGAGGACGTGTTCCGTAACGAGGACCTGTCCGAGATGCTCGCGGCGGAAGCGGTCGAGGCGGTGGTTGCGGAGGTGACCGGCCGCACACAGGGGCGCAGGCCGCGCGACCGCGACGAATTGTATGAACTGATTCGTGCGCACGGATCGCTGAGCCTGGCGGAGGTGCTGGACCGAACGGGAGAAAGCGGCGCTGAGTTGCTGAAGCAGCTCGAAGCCGAGGCGCGTGTCATTCGCGCGCAACGTGCCGGAGAGCCGTGGGAGATTCTTATCGCGCAGGAAGATGCGCCCATCTTTGCGGGTGCGTATCCAGATATCGAATTTCGCGATGGGGCGGAAATGATCGCTCCCGCGGATCGCGATGAGGCCCGCGCGGAAATCGTGCGGAGGGCCCTGCGTACCTCCGGCCCGGTCAGCGCGGCTGAGATCGCGAAGCGGCTGGTTCTGTCGGAGCACGAGATAGAAACCATTCTGCCGGCTCTGGAAGCCAAGGGGACGATTTTCCGCGGCCACTTTACCTCGGCCGCGATGCTGCAATGGTGCGATCGATACAACCTCGAGCGCATCCATCGCATGACGCTGTCCCGCGTGCGAGCCGAGGTCGAGCCGTGCAGCGACCAGGACTATGCGGCATTCCGCCTGCGCTGGATGCGCCTGGGCGGCGCCGACCTTTCGGCCGACTCCAATGGAGTCGCGCAAGTGCTGGATCAACTTGCAGGCGCCGCGTTCACGGCGGACTTCTGGGAACGCGCGATTCTCCCTGCCCGGATACCCGGCTATCGGCCCGAAATGCTCGATCTGGTCTGCATGGGCGGCCAGATGATGTGGGCGGCTGCGCCCGATGAGGCCGAGCCCCGCGATGTGCCCGAGCGAGTGACCTTCGTGCCGCGACGCTCCACGCTGACGCGAGGCGCGCAACAGGAGGCGAAGGAACCCCGCGATCAAGCCCTGCTTGAAGTTCTGCGCGCGTCGGGAGCGCAATATCTCGACGAACTGTCCGAGCGCGCGAACCTTTCGGAGCGCGACACGTTGTCGAGTTTGTGGCGGTTGGCGGCGATGGGTCTCGCTACCAATGACAGCTTCGCACCGCTGCGTTTGTTCTCGGCAGACAGCGACGCGGTAGATGCGATTTCACCCTCGCCCAAGCGCGGTTTCTCCAGGCACGATGCGGCCCTGCGCGCGCGCCTCAAGTCGAGCGTGTCGGGACGATGGTCCGCTCTGGGAGCCATCCGCAAAGACGTCGACCCGGAAGCGGACCGGGCGCGCGATCTCGCGATGCTGCTGCTCAAGCGCAACGGCATCCTGTCGCGCGAGATGCTCACGCTCGAATCGATGGACACCCCGTGGCATGAAGTGTCGTTCGCATTGAGGCGGCTGGAGTATGCGGGCGCGATTCGCCGCGGATGGTTCGTGCGATCGCTCGCGGCCGAACAATACGCCCTGCCCGAAGCAGTCGAGATGCTGCGATCGATGCGAAACCTGGTGCCGGCACGCGAGAAACCGCTCGCGCTGAGCGCCGCTGACCCCGCGAATCCTTACGGCGCTTTGCTGCCCGGATGCGGCGTGACGCGCGATGCCGCCAACCTGGTGGTGATCCGCGCCGGAAGAATGATTCTCGGCCTGGCGGCACGCGCGCTGGTTACGCCCGGCGAGATCGACGATGAATCGTTCGGCGCGGCAATTGCGGCGATTCTCGCGATGCGTTCCAAAGTAGTGATCGACACGATCGACGGTGCGCCCGCGCTGTCATCGGCGCGAGTGGGATTGCTGGCGGCCATGCGGTTCCATTCCGACGGCCGCGCCCTCGTCTACGATGGCCTACCCGGTCCCTCTCCGCTACGCGCGAACCGCCGCGCGTAGTCGGGGGGCTGTCCGCTTCTCATTTACCAAACCCGCCTCCGAATCTGTCATTCCCGCGCGTCTGAGTTGTCTGGCGCGCGAGGAATCCCGGATTCGCCGACGCTAGTGTTCGCCGCCGTGACCGGTGCCACCAGGAGTGTGAGCGTTTGCTCCTTAAGATGTGCGCGCTATTCTGTGCTCGAACATCGCGAATGCTCCTTGGTGCTCCTGAAGGCGTGCCAATTTTCGCATCATCGAAAGGACCAGGTCTCTTCTCATGGCGAACAACAGCTTCGGCGCGCGCGGCACGCTGAAATCCGGCAGCAAGAACTACACGATCTATCGTCTCGATGCGCTCGAGAAGCGCGGTTTCGCTCTCGGCAAGCTGCCGGTCTCGATCAAGGTCCTCATCGAAAACCTGCTGCGCCGCGAGGACGGCGTCGTCGTCACGGCCGATCAGATCGAGGCACTCGCGAAGTGGGACGGCAAGCCGTCGAACCGCGAGATCTCGTTCATGCCCGCACGCGTCCTGCTGCAGGACCTGACCGGGGTGCCGGTGGTGGCGGACCTGGCGGTGATGCGCGATGCGATCGCGAAGCTGGGTGGCAGTCCCGGGAAGATCAATCCGCTCAAGCCCGTTGACCTCGTGATTGACCATTCCGTGCAAGTCGATGCGTTCGGCAGCGCCCAGGCGTTCGCGATCAACTCAAAGCTCGAGTTTGACCGCAACCAGGAGCGCTATCTGTTCCTGCGCTGGGGGCAGGGCGCCTTCGATAATTTCCGCGTCGTGCCGCCCGACACCGGCATCGTGCATCAGGTGAACCTGGAATACCTCGCCCCGGTCGTGATGACCTCGGGCGATGAGGCTTACCCGGATACCGTGATCGGCACCGACTCGCATACGACGATGATTAACGGGCTCGGCGTGGTCGGATGGGGCGTAGGCGGAATCGAGGCGGAAGCCGCGATGCTCGGGCGATCGAGTCCGATGCTGATTCCCGAAGTTATTGGCGTCAGGCTGCACGGCGAGATGCGTCCGGGCACGACCGCGACCGATCTGGTCCTGACCGTTACGCAGTTGCTGCGAAAGAAGGGCGTGGTCGGAAAATTCGTCGAGTACTTCGGCCACGGCTTTGCTTCGCTGTCCGTCGCCGATCGCGCGACGCTGGGCAACATGTCGCCGGAATACGGCGCGACCATCGGCTTCTTCCCCGTCGATCACAAAACCCTGGAATACCTCAAGATGACCGGCCGCTCCCCCGAGCAAGTGAATCTTATCGAGGCCTACTGCAAGGAGCAGGGCCTCTTTCATACCGCTCATGGGCATGAGCCGCACTTTTCCGATGTGCTCGATCTGGACCTCGCATCGGTTGAGTCGAGCCTTGCCGGTCCACGCCGCCCGCAGGACCGGGTACCGCTCACGGCATCGCGCAGCAGCTTCCGGCGCGAACTGGCCAGGGAAGTCAGCGACCACGAAGGTGTCGATCCGAAGCGAATCGAGACCTGGATCGAAGAAGGCGGTGCCGCGGTCCCCGCTCCGCACAACCAGGTCATGTCCGATTTGGGTCCGCTGGTCAGCATCGTCGATGTGAAGCATCCCGAGGGTAATTTCACCCTCGGGCACGGATCGATAGTGATCGCTGCGATTACGAGCTGCACCAACACCTCGAATCCTTCCGTGCTGATGGGCGCGGGGTTGCTCGCGAAGAAAGCGGTTGAGCGCGGCCTCTCCGTCAAGCCGTGGGTCAAGACCAGCCTGGCTCCGGGCTCGCGCGTGGTGACGCAATACCTCAAGCATGCCGGCCTGATGGACTCGCTCGAGAAGCTGAAATTCAACGTGGTCGGCTACGGCTGTACGACCTGTATCGGCAACAGCGGACCGGTTGATGAGGGAATTGCCGCGGCCGTGAAGGAGGGCAACTTGGTAGTTTGCTCCATCCTGAGCGGCAATCGCAATTTCGAGGGCCGTATCAATCCCGTCGTGCGCTTCAACTACCTGGCATCGCCCCCATTGGTGGTCGCCTACGCAATCGCGGGCACGATGAATATCGACCTGGAACAGGAGCCGATTGGGAACGGCCGCGATGGCAAGCCGGTCTACCTTCGGGACATCTGGCCGTCGTCAAGCGAGGTTGCGCAAGCGGTCGCGAACTCCGTGACCGCCGAGATGTTCAACACTGAATACGGCCACGTGTTCGATGGCGACGAGCGCTGGCGCGCGCTTGCGGTTCCCAAGGGTGAACTCTTCAAATGGGATGAAAAGTCCGAGTACGTGAAGGCGCCGCCGTTCTTCGATGGCATGGGCCGCGAAGCCGGCAAATTCTCCGACATCGCCGGCGCGCGTGCCCTGGCATTGCTCGGCGACAGCGTGACCACCGACCACATTTCACCCGCGGGATCGTTCGGAGCGGATACTCCCGCGGGAAAATACCTGGTTGCTCACGGCATCAAGCCCGTCGATTTCAATTCCTACGGAGCGCGCCGCGGAAATCACGAAGTGATGATGCGCGGGACGTTCGCGAATATCCGCTTGCGCAACGAGATGGTTCCGGGAGTCGAAGGCGGATTTACGATCCACCTGCCCGATGGCGCGAAGACGACGATCTTCGAAGCATCGGAGCAGTACCGGAAAGACGGCGTTCCCCTGGTCGTGATCGCGGGCAAGGAATACGGCTCGGGTTCATCGCGCGATTGGGCCGCCAAAGGCCCGCTGCTGTTGGGTGTGCGCGCTGTCATCGCCGAGAGCTTCGAACGAATCCATCGCAGCAACCTGGTCGGGATGGGTGTGCTTGCGCTCGAGTTTCTGCCCGGACAGACCCGCAAGACGCTGGGACTTACCGGTCGCGAAGTCTACGCGATCGGCGGTCTCGCCGGCGGACTAAAGCAGCGGCAGCGGCTGAAGGTCAGCGCTACCGAGCACGGCAAGACCACTGAGTTCGAAGTCGTGGCGCGCGTGGATACGCCGGAAGAGGTCGAGTACATCCGCCACGGCGGCATCCTCCCGTTCGTGCTGCGGGAGTTGGCGCGGGAGTAGGGAAGGCTAGGCCGGGACGGGCGCGAGATCGAGGCGAACTCTTTCGCCGCTCTTGCGCTCGGCATAGCGCGAAAGCAGGCGGACCACCGCGGGGGTCACCTCCCCGATGGCCTCCGAACGGAATCCCACTGTTTCGGGTCCGCGCACCTTCATCATCCCGAGCATCGAGAGCCGCAGCATCGCCGCCACCGCCTGGCAATAGCGAAAGCGCTCGAAGTCCAGCCGCGCCATCGCGTGATACAGCGGCACGTACGTCGTGGTGAAAATCGCGCGCAGCGAATTCCCGATCGGGTTGTCGCGCATCCATCGCGGTCGTTCCATTGCCGACGACGACAGGATGGCGGCTGTCATGGCGGCATCGAGGTGTCGATCTCCGACGTCTGTATTCACCCAATCGATAACGCCGGTGACGCGGGTCCCTTCCACCAGCACGTTCAGCGGGTGGTAGTCCATGTGCACGATCGACGGTTCCGCGACGCGATAGGCCCCGGCCCGTGCCGTCAGCCGCCGTAGCGCATCCTTGAGTCCCGGGAGCGGCCCGCTCTCGACCCGCTCGGCGATCACCGCCAGCGCTCGGTCGAGCAGTGGAGTTCCCGGCGGCGTGGCAGATGCCTCCAGCGAGTGCGGGAGATTCCGTACCTCGTGCCGATGCGGATCGATCCGATGCAGCAGCACTTGCGCTCGCACGAATCCGAAGAATCCCAGCGAAAATCTTTTCACCGCTTGCGCGAAGCTGTTCGTGGAAAACAACGGGCCGCCGGGCAGCCGCTCCATGATCAGGAATGGCGCCCCGAGGGCATCGTGCAACGCCTCGAATCCGTAGGGCCGCGGGACCGGGAACCGTATGGAGTCAAGCTGTTCGATCGCCAGTGATTCGCGTGCGGCTTTTTGGTCGGCCATCGGTCCCTGGTAGAAGCGCAAGACCAACGATCGGTTCGGAGGCATGTGCGGGAAACGCGGTGATGCACCTGCGAGCGAGAATTCAAAGACCGTGGTTTCCCAGCCGCCCGCCAGCGTCCGCAGACGCTCGATTGGCGCATCCAGGTAGCGGCCAAGTTGCTCGCGAATTTCTGCGTCCGGCATCGAAGCTGGCTTTGCGGGCGTCCTACGCGCCGCAGGCTAATATACCGGTCGGCGGCAGGGCAACGCACTGACCCGAGTGTCAGGCGCTTGAACGCTTCGTTAAGTTCGCGTTCCTAGCGCTGTCCGTCGGTGTTCGACTGCGGCAGGAATTGCTGATGCTGCTGTTGCGACGGAGACTCGGGCGCATTCTCGAATCGTTGCAGCTCGGGAATCGGTTCTTCCTTAAGCGATTCGCTGGGCGCTACCGTCTCGCCGTGCTGGAACTTCCCCTGGACCATCGAGGAGAGCAGCGGGCCGCTCGTGTCTGCGATGTTAATGGAGACTTCAACCGACAATCCAAGCCGCAGCGGTTTGTCTTCCGGTATCGCCTGGTCGAACACGATCTTGACCGGTATGCGCTGGACCACCTTGACCCAGTTGCCGGTCGCGTTTTCGGGCGGCAACAGCGAGAACGCCGCTCCGGTGCCCATGCTGATGGAATCGACGTGGCCCTGGTAGATGTAGCCCGGGTAGATGTCTGCTTCGATCTCGGCCTTCTGTCCGACGCGAACGTTGGTGAGCTGGGTTTCCTTGAAGTTGGCGGTGATGTAGAGGCGTTTCACCGGCACGATCGCCATCAGTGGCTCGCCAACCTGCACGCGGTGACCTGCGTGGACGGTCTTATGGACCACGATCCCATCGAACGGCGCGACGATTTGCGTATAGGTAAGGTCGAGCTTGGCGGCCGCGAGCGCAGCCTCTGCCTGCTCAACGATCGGACGATTGTAGCGTGAATGATCCTTGCCGACTTCCTGGCCCAGCGCGGCGCGCGCCTGGTCGAGCTGGTTGCCGGCCAGCGCCTTGTTCGCGATCGCGACCTTGAGCGCCGTCTCGGCCTGGTCGTATGACTCCAGCGAAGCTACTCCCTGCTCCTTGAGGGTCTTCTGACGATTGAAGTCGGTCTGCGCCATGGTGAGCTGGCTGTCCGCCAGGCGTACGCCGGCAGTCGCTGCATCAACACCGGAGTACATCTCGTCCACGCTCTGCCGGGCGCGCTCGAGCTGTGCCTCGGCTTGCGCCACCCGCACCTGGAAATCGCGCGGATCCAGCTTGAGCAGAAGTTGTCCTTCCTTAACCGTCCAGTTGTCCTGCACATAGAGATCGACGACGGTTCCCGATACGCGCGAAGAAACGAGGGCGACAGTCCCGTCGACGTATGCATCGTCGGTCGAGACGTGAGTGACGAAGGTTCGGTACAAGCGCAGGCCGGGCACGATGCCCGCTGCGACCGCAACAATTACCAGCACCAGCAAGGCCCGGCGGAACAATTGCGAACTCATCTTTCAGCAGGAGGCCGGTGCTAATCCGGGATCGGAGAAACAAACCATCCGTTCAAGAGGCCTCGTCCGGCTAAGTATGCTGAACGGGGCATGCTGTCAATCGACGCGTACGGGACCGTGAGTCAGCCTCCTGCGCGGAAAACCAATCAGGGCTGGCGAATGATCACGAAGGGCCCGCCGCTGGCGGTCGTGATCTCGTTGGTGCCGTTCACGCCGCTGGTCATATTGATCGAGAAGGAGCCGAAGTTCTGGGTCTGGGTAAACTGGCCGTCGACCTTTCCTTCGGGTCCGTCGAATAGAAAAACCGCCGGCGCGCGCGTGTTGGTGATGAAGCCGATATTCGAATCCTCAACCAACGCCTGGAAGCGTTGTCCGAGCGGGCCGTTGACGTAGATGCGAAGGTCCGGCACCGCCTGCGGCTGAATCGTATTCAGCGTACCGCCCGGGGTCTGGATTGAAACCAGGCCGTAGGCCGCGGTGGTGGATTCGAGCGTAAGAATGGTGCCGCCGTTGTCGATCTCGAGGCTCAGCAGGCTGTTGTTGTTGGCGAGCTTGGTCGCGATCATCCGGACCGGTGTCGTGTTGTTTACGATCCAGATGTTCTCCGGAACCACGCCGTAGACGTTCCACGACGAGTTGGCGTTCGAGATAGTGAGAGCGAAAGGCACGCCCACGTCGCCCAGCACCTTGAATCCGGTGGAGGGCGGTACTGGCGGCGTGTTGCCGACGAATCCGCCGAAACCGGTCTGGCTGTTGTTGCACGCGGGAAGAATTCCGCACAGCGCCACCGCCAGCGACCACAACATAGCGATACCGATGATGCGCGATCGGGATCGATTAAATCGCATAGTTGATATTCTCATGATCACAGCGGCGGCTGAATCGTCGTTCCGCAGAGCCCCGGACAGGTTCCGCTGCTGGCGCTCTGGCTGCCGGCATTGAAGCAGGTGGTTGGGCAGGGTGAATTGGTTGGCATAGGCGTGGCCATCGGCGTGACCGTTGCCGCCGGGCCTGACGGTGCACCTTGCTCGAGACGCTGCAGGGTATAGCTGTCGTCCGGAGGCGCGCAGAACGACCAGGTATTTCCCACCGAGGGCGCCGGTGTAGCTGGACCAACCGCGGATTGCATCAGTGCTACGCCGCCCTTGAGCAACTCGACCGAAGTCCCGCTGTCCGGGTTGATCGCGGTGCCAACGATGCTGGCGTGCCCGGTGCAATCCATCGGATCGAAGTCGGGCGCGGTGGCGGTCTGGCACGCAGCTCCCGCGCCGGCAACCTTCTGTTCGACTACGATTGAGTGGCCGGGATACGGATCGGGCTGGCCATCGAAGAGATCGGCGGCCGACGCGAAGAGGTCAAAGTTCCCCGGCTGCGACGGTACGTTGATCGTGTAGCTCGTCGGTCCCTGTTGGCCTGACGTGAACAACAGCGGAACGTTCAGCGCCGAGACGAGGTTGTTGGTCCCGCTCTGCTCCGCGAAGACCTGCACGTCGGTGCTGTTCGAAGGCAGCGGCGCGGCGGTCAGGCTCACGTTGCCCGTGATGTACGAGGTCGTCAGCGCGAAGTCGCAGTTGGGCGGGTCCACGTTGCTGTCGGCGCATTGGCCGCCGTTTACCCCGCTGGGATTTCCCGAGGGGATAGCCTGGATGATTTGGCTGTCATACCCGGGCGCGGTGATCTGAACCGTGTAGGGGGTCGGGAGCTCAGGAACGTTGTTTAGGTAGTTCGGTTCCTGGAAAGTTCCAGGCAAAGGATACCTTCCGCCGTTATCGGAGTTGGCAAAAGCGACACTTACGCACGACGCTGGCGAAGTCGCGCAGTTTGCCGAGGACCCGTCGGGAGCCTGCAGGATCTCGAGCGTGGCGCCGGGCAGCGGAAGCTTGGAGCAGAAATCAGTGATCTTTCCTCCGATGGTGCCCACGGTTTGGTCGCCGACGACGTTGTTGAAGTTCTGCGTATACGCGTGACCGGGGAACATCAGGCCGCCCGCAGAGCCGGGAACACCACGCGCTGCCTCATAGGTGGCCGCACCACCCGAGACAAAGAAGTCGTACAGGGAGCCGAGGTCCGCCGATGCGGGCAGAAACAGAGTGTACTGCCCCGAGCCGTTGACCTCCGATGTCGCAACGATGCTGTTGGTGCCGGCGAGTTCAGCGGAGACCTCGAGATGGCGAATCGTGTTCTTGCTGGTGAAGTTGCTGCTTGCGGGGCCGACGCTGCCCGATACCGACGCGAGGAATTGCGATGCGTTGTTGGGCGCCGGCCCAGTCGTGACGTTTACCACATAGGGTGCGTTTGGCGCGGTCGGTTTGCTGACGATAGCGAGATTCAACTGCAACGGGAGTTGGGTGAGGGTGTTCTTGGCGGTTACGATCTGGTTGGCGGAAATGAACGAGATTTGGTTGCCGGGGTTCTGCAGAACCATCGGGTAGTTTGCGCATCCCTCGATAGCGCCGCCGCCCGAAGAACACACGGGCACGATGTTGCCGGGTACGGCGGTGTCCAGCACCACCTCAACCGATGAGTAGCTGTTCGGTCGAATCGGAGCGGTGTTGAAGGTTTGAAACTTGCTCTGTCCCGCGATCATGTCGATCTGAAGATCGCCGGGCTTGCCGCTCAGTCCCAGTCCTACTCCCAAGGGAACCGGGATCGCCTTCCAGCTCGCGTCGCCTTCGTTGGGAATTCCCTGGTTCTTAACGCCAGGTTTGGGTTTCGGATTCAAGCGCACAGCCACGACGTTGAGAAAGACATTCTGCAGCCCCGACGGAGGCACGCCCGTGATGGTAGTGATGAACCCCACCTGCACATTGGCGCTCGTGGGTCCCGGGCTGGGAGTTGCGGTAGCGGCACCTAAAAGCCGTCGCGAGTGCAGGATGGGGCCGATGACAAGAAACGAGACGATCAGCAGCGGAGCGACCAGCGAAAGCGTCGCCCGCGAGAGACGCATTTTATTCACGCGAAATCCATGTGGAGGCGAATTGAGTCAGGGATTTGGGATAACCTAACGCGCCTTTCAAGGCAAGGAAGCGTCTACACGCCGGCGATTCGCCCCGACAACGCTATTGACTGACCAAGGTTCCGATCCGGAGAATCAGAGTACGGATGAGCGCGTCTTCGAAAGCTCCCTTCAGTCCTGCGGTGTTACTGCTCGTCGCGCTCGCTCTGATGGCTTTTCCCGCCGTCGCCTCCGCGAGTCTGCAGATTTCTATCGGCAATCCGGGCCTCGAGCACTTCGACTCCGATGGCGGAGTTGAACTGGACTTCGGACTAACCGATTCAAACGGAAATCCGGTCGGAAACCTGCGTCCCGACAACGTCAAGGTGTTCGAGGATGGCAAGGAAGCCAGGATCCTCGATTTCCGCGGCGTGGGGCAGGGACGCCCGGTCGACATCGTATTCGTGATGGATGTGACCGAGTCGATGCAGCCCTATATCGACGCGGTGAAGCAGAACATCATCTCCTTTGCGCAGGATCTCGCATCCAACAATCGCGACTATCGTCTCGGGCTCGTCACGTTCGAAGACTACGTGATCTCCAAGTATCCCGACTGCAATTGCCCGTACCGCGATACCATGACCTCGAATGTGCATCAGTTCATCGATTGGATCAGCGGCCTGCACGCTGGTGGTGGCGGCGATATTCCCGAAGATCAACTCGATGCACTCGCCTATGCGGCCTCGTTTCCGTTTCGTCCGGAGGCCGAGGGCATCATCATTCTCGTGACCGATGCGCCTCCGCATCACGCCGGCGACGGCTCCGAATACAGTCAGCACGACCAGGCGTATCACGACCATCATCCCGGGAACACGCAAGTGACCGATCTGACCGGGGACTCAACGGCGGCGCTGCTCAAAAAGAATGGCCTGACGCTCTATGCGGTGGTGCCGCCGCCCTTCATAGCGCCGGAGTATCAGCAGATCGTCGATGCGACCCACGGGCGCTCGTACAACATCATCACCGAGGAAGGGCACTTCGCCGAACTGGTGCGTCAAATCGGTCATTCGATCGCGACCCAGTATTCGCTGACTTACCGGACGCCACGCCCTATCGAGGATGGGACAAATCGATCGGTTGAATTGCAGGTGAACTACGACGGCCAGAGCGCGACTGCGTCGACGTCATACCAAGTGCGTGGAATCGGCGGCGCAGCGATAAACGTTCCGGAAGATTCCGGCGCCCCCGGAACACAGCCTGAGGGCGTTAGTCTGAATCAATTGTCGTTCAAATGGTGGAATGGCGCCGTCCCGTTGATCGCGATTCTTGCCCTGGTGGGATTGTCACAACTGCGGTTCGGGGTGTCGCAGGAGGAGTTGAAGGCGATCGTCGATGCGCAGGCCGCCGCGCCCACTCCTCGTACAGCCCCACGTCCCGCGCCGGTGTCGGCATCGCCGCGCACGGCTCCGCCCGCGCCGGTTACTGCAGGGCAGGGTGGTGGTGGCTACGGCGCGCGCCTGCAAACCCTCAATCCTGTCGCTCCCATCGCGTCCGAGTACGTGGTGCTGAAGGACGAAGTTTCGCTTGGGCGCGGGGAAGAAAACGACATCGTGATTCCGCACGCCAGTGTTTCACGCAGTCACGCGCGGCTGCTGAAGCGCAACGGCGCGTACGAGTTGACCGATCTCAATTCAACCAATGGCAGCTTCGTCGACGATCGGCAGATTCGCGGTTCCACCGTGGTGTCGAGCGGCAGCCAGGTCCGCCTCGGCGATATCCGCTTCGTACTTCGCTACTAGGAAAAAATTACGACGTTGAAATGAGAGAGAGCCTTGCGCCATCGGCGCAAGGCTCTCTGGTTTTCAAGGCTGACGCGTTTGTTTCTAGTGTCCTGCGTTCTCCATCGCCACCGGTGTGAAGAACGCGTTGTCCACCACGCCCATGTCGATGTACCAGCATTCGCGGTCTGGCGCCGTTGGTCCGGGCATGAACGCGACCGAACTGAGATGCGTGTCCAGATCTTCGTCGACCAGGCCGAGTTGAAAGATTCGCTTGTACGGATAGACGGCGATTCTGGCATCTGGAACCGGGCGATCCCGATAGGTGTTGAAAGCCACCAGCGTTTTCCAGAGCTTGCCTTCACGGTCGTACTGGTCTGAAGCGGTGATAAACCATCCTTCCGAATCGATGTAGAGAATGCGCTTTGCGATGCTGAAGTTCTGGCCCGGCTTGGCATCGGCCTCGACCACATAGAGGTGGCGCATCTCCCAGTTTTCTGGACAGATCGTTCTGCCTCCGTCGTGAGGGCATACGACTTCCGGGGAGTTCTTCGCATGGACGCAGGCGAGCATGCTCTTGTCGCCCAGGTACTTGTACGTGTAGTCGCCTTCTTTGCCCGAAAACCCGAAGAACGAATCGGGATCCATCGTGGTCACCAGGGAGCTTGCTGCGCCGCCGGGTCCCGCTGATGCGCCGCCACCCATGCCACCACCGCCGCCACCACCACCACCGCCGCCGGCGAAACCACCGATCATCCCGATCGCATCGGTCAGGGTATCGACTGAGCCGCGTTTGATTCGGCGAGAAAGCGGATTGAATATCCAGGTGTTGTCTTCTTCCTTGGGATCGATGTGCCGGTAGCGCAGCAGGCCATATCCGCGCATCGAGGCGGGCTCGAGAAAGGGATAGAAGCCGAATCGATAGCGTATTCCACTGCGTGCCGCATCCGGGTCAGTCGGAATGGGCGGCACTTCGATGCGCCCTACGTTGTTATAGAAGGCGAAGTGCCCGGTCGTGAAAAACCCCACCGGCTCGCCCTTGGAATCGGCCTTGAATGCGGCGATTTCCGGGAAACGAAGGTCAATGTCATCGCTATAGAGCGGACGGAAAGAGAAATCCCACATGATCTTGGTCGCCATCTGCGGATCATTTGGATCGAGCAGTGGGAACGGCTGGCCCGCGACGTAGTTCTGCAGCGATCCGTCCGGCATCAACTTTACTTGTGCCTGGTACTTTTCAGTCGCGGCGGTGTAAGGCGGAGGCCATTCGAGCCGGCCGGTCGGGACGATGTCGATCTCCATACCCTCCTGAACCAGCGCGTAGTTGCCGGGGCTGACGAGGCCTTGAACCTTGCTGGCGTTTTCCTGCGTGATCACATCGCCGGGTTTGACTTCTGCCCGGGCCGTCGCGGACGCCATCAAGGCGATCGCGACTCCCAGCGCAGCTGCGAATCGGGCCAGTCGCATGAGCTTGTCTCCTTCCCTACGGGATTCTCTTCCGCTTGCGTTCACAGAACCATTCTCGGACGGTAGTACAGATCGATCGATAACACCCATTGATCGACTTGCCGCTCAACTCCTAATCTTAAGGCGGATGCTCTCACGGAGGCTTCCGCATTTTTGTATGGCGACAACGTACAAACTACCGAAACAAATATCAACTACGAACCGGGCATCGCTCCAGGTCGCGATCCTGGCGCTGATCGTCCTGCTTGCTGCCGGGCCGGGGCGAGCGCAGATGCGGCCGATGGGTATGCCGCTTACGACCACGCTGGTTATTTCGCGACCAGGCCCGGAACAATTGTTCGGTGACAAGCAGCTAATCACGCTTGGTCTTGGTCAGCAGGAGTACAAGTTCATCCTGGACGATGCCTACGTGGACGATGTGAGCGGAAGGGTGCGATGGCCCGACATCTGGCAGCAGGTGCGCATCTACCGGCCGAACATGGTAGTGCAGGGGCAAAACGCTTACATGCTGACCAAGTTGAATCCGGGCGATGTCGTGACGGTCAAAGGCATGTACGCCCCACTGGATCGAACTTTCGAAGTCATGTTCGTTCAACCGGGCAAGGGCGCGTTCGAGCCGAAAAAAGAGTACTAGCCGACCCTTTTCTCCCCGGGGCCCGATACCTCGGGCCCCTGCGTTGTGCCGGTACTCATCGCTGATATACCCTGTGCCAACCAGGGTCCATCCCCTGTTTGTCTCTACAATTGCCATGAAGAAGCTGACTGGAGCCCAGATCGTTATTGAAAGCCTCATCGCCGAAGGTGTCGACGTAATCTTTGGCTATCCGGGCGGAGCAATCCTGCCTACCTACGACGCGCTGCTCGATTCGAAGATCAAGCACGTCCTGGTCCGCCATGAGCAGGGCGCCACGCACATGGCAGAGGGATATGCGAGGGTGCGCGGGCGACCCGGCGTGGTAATAGTGACTTCGGGTCCGGGTGCGACCAACACGGTTACCGGAATCGCCGACGCGTACATGGATTCGACCCCGATGGTCGTGTTGTCGGGGCAGGTATCCACTTCCTTGATCGGGAACGATGCGTTCCAGGAGGCGGACTTCGTCGGGATCACTAGGCCGTGCACAAAGCACAACTACTTGGTGAAAGACGTCAAGGATGTCGCGCGAATAATCAAGGAAGCTTTCTACATCGCGGGCTCAGGCCGTCCGGGGCCTGTGGTGGTGGATCTTCCCAAGGACGTTCAGCAGGCGGAACACACCTTCAAGTATCCCGACAAGGTCGAGCTCCGCAGCTACAAGCCGACGATTCGCGGAAATCCACGACAGATCGAACGCGCTGTCGAGGCGATTGAGAAGAGTTCCCGTCCGCTCTTTTACGTGGGCGGAGGCGTACAATGGTCCGGCGCAGCGCCGGAGTTGCGCGAACTGGCGATGGGTTTGGGAATTCCCGTCACCGAAACCTTGATGGGATTAGGGTCCATGCCGGCTACGGATTCGCTGCGTCTGGGCATGCTCGGGATGCACGGTTCGTACGGAACCAACACGGCGGTGACCAATACCGACTGCCTGATCGCGGTGGGTGCGCGCTTCGACGACCGTGTCACCGGACGCATCGCGGACTTCGCGCCGAAAGCCGAGACGATCATTCATCTCGACATCGACCCTTCGTCGATCTCGAAAAACGTGCGGGTCGACGTACCGATCGTCGGCGATATCAAGACCGTGCTGGAGGACATGCTGCGCGCCATCAAGGGCCGCGAGAGTATCGCGCGGCGACGCCCCGAGTGGCAGAAGTGGCATCAGCAGATTCTCCAGTGGAAGCACGAGAAGCCGCTCTACGAGAACGGCAAGGAAGGCCGCAAGGACGGCCTCGTATCGCCCGTCCAGGTCATCGAGGAACTGCATCAGATCACCAAGGGCGAGTGCATCATCGCAACCGACGTCGGGCAGCATCAGATGTGGGTGGCGCAGATGTTCCCGTTCGTGAATCCACGCGCGTGGCTGACCTCGGGTGGATTGGGCACGATGGGCTACGGTCTGCCGGCCGGAATCGGTGCAAAGTTCGCCGCGCCTGATAAGACGGTAGTTGTAGTGTCCGGCGACGGCTCGATCCAGATGAACATCCAGGAGCTGGGAACGGCGGTTCAGTACGGCGTCGACATCAAGGTGATCATCATGAATAACTACTTCCTGGGGATGGTTCGCCAATGGCAGGAGAAGTTCTACCAGGAACGGTATTCGTACTCGGCGATGTCGGTGCCTAACTTCGTTAAGCTGGCCGAGGCATACGGTGCGCACGGCTTCCGCATCGATAAGGCGAAGGACCTGCCCAAGGTGATGAAGGAAGCATTCGCGACTCCGGGCCCGGTGCTGATCGACATCGCGATTCCGAAGGACGAAGCCGTGATGCCGATGATTCCGCCGGGCGGCTCGATGTCCGAGATGCTCTTCGCGTAAGCGCGCAGACTCAAGCTGCGCTGTACCATTCCCCTTCGATGGAGCAAAGCGATGGCGCGCGTTCCGTATCTGAATCGCGAAGACCTACCCGAAGCCGACCGCGATATTTTCGACAACCTCATCGCCGAGCGCGGACAGCCGGTCGGCAATATCTTTCGAACTCTCGCCCATACTCCCGGGCTGCTGCGCCGCTTCCTAGCGCTCGGTGGCGAACTGCGTAACAAGACCGCGCTCGATCCGAAGCTGCGCGAGCTTGCGCTGCTGACCGTCGGGCGCATGGCACAGGCCGAGTACGAGTTCGTGCATCACTGGAACCTCGCGCTCCGGGTAGGAGTTTCGCACGGCAAGCTGGAGGCGTTAGCGGATTGGGAGAAATCGCCGGCATACAGTGACCAAGAGCGTGCCGTGATTCGCTATGCCGCCGAAGCGACGACCAACGTGAAGATCGCCGACTCGACGTGGAACGCGCTCAGGGGGTTCATGGACACGCGGCAGATGATGGAGCTGGTGCAGAACGTCGCGTTCTACAATATGGTCGTGCGCATCCTGGTGCCCATGGGCGTGGAGTTGGAGCCGGGAGTAAAAAAGCTCTAAGCGTGCGCTCCGGGGACTGTGCTTATTCCTCGGCGACCCCATTGACAATCCGATCTTTCTGGTGCGAATAGTCGTCGCAGACGCGCTAATCCTGAGTATTAGCAGAGGTTTGGTCCCATGCCTGAATACGACGTTGTAGTTCGCGATGGAATGATAATCGACGGAACGCGGATGCCGCGCTTCCGGGGCGATATCGGAATCAAGAACGGCCACATCGCGAAGATAGGGCGGTTACGTAACTCGGATGGGGCGAAGGTCGTCGACGCGAGCGGGATGATTGTCGCACCGGGCTTTGTCGACCTGCATACGCACTACGATGCCCAGCTCTTCTGGGACCCGTACTGCTCGATTTCAAGCTGGCACGGCGTCACGTCGATCGTGATCGGCAACTGCGGCTTCGGGTTTGCCCCGGTGCATCCAGAGGGACGCGAACGCGCGATGCTCACGATGACGCGCGTCGAAGCGATCCCGTACGCATCGATGAAGACGGGCATGCCGTGGGACTGGACGACCTTTCCGGAGTTCCTGGACAGCATCGAGCGGCATCCCAAGGCGATCAACATCCTGCCCTACGTGCCGGTTTCGCCCCTGCTAACCTGGGTGATGGGTCTCGATGAAGCCAAGTCGCGTCCGCCTACCGAAAAAGAAGAACGCGAGCTCTGCCGACTGCTGGACGAGGCGATAGACGCGGGCGCGTGCGGATGGTCGGCGCAGCGGCTCGATCCGAATGGGCCGGTATGCGTGCAGCGCGACTTCGATGGCACTCCGATGGTCTCCGACCTGATGTCGGACGACACCTGCCTCGCGCTGGCGCGCGTGCTGGGACGGCGTAACGAGGGCTTTATCCAGATGACCCTGGCGTCAGGGGATCCGCAGCACGATCTGCATCACTTCGAGCAGCTTGCGGAGATCAGCGGGCGGCCGGTTCTGTTCAACGTCGTGCAGCCGCGCGACAGCATGCCGTTCGTCCATCGAGGGAACATCGCGTGGCTCGAGAGCTGCCGCCAGCGGGGCCTGCGCGTTTACGGACAGGCGGTGACTGCCGATACCGGGATGGCATTCACGTTTGAGAACTGGAACCTCTTCGACGAGTGCCAGGCGTGGTGTGAGGCAACCACCGGAACACCCGAAGAACGGAAGAAGAAACTCGCGGACCCAACGCGTCGCGAAGCATTGCGAAAGCAGATGCCGGTCGTCATCACGGATCAGTTCGATCTGATCTTCATGACCGAGTCGCACCAGGCTGACCTGAAACAGTTCGAAGGCATGACGCTACGCGAAGCATCGCAGCGCACCGGTAAGCATCCGGTTGACTTCATGCTCGATGTCGCCGTGGCGGACGATCTACGCACCGAGTTCTACGCGCCCGGCCCGAACCAGAACATGGACTTCATGAAGGAGATGCTCGACTACCCGTGGCTGATCCCCGGTGTTTCGGATGGCGGTGCGCATACGAAGTTTTTCACGGGAGGGCAGTATCCAACCGAGATGCTCGAGCGGCTGGTGCGAGAGCGCGAGATGCTGAGTCTCGAGGAAGCGCATTGGCGGCTGAGTGCGCTGCCAGCCTTGTGCGCCGGCTTCCGCGATCGCGGCTTCTTGCGCGAAGGCGCCCCTGCCGATGTGGTCGTGTATGACTACGAGAAGCTGCATGTGCGCCCGATGGAGATCGCGCATGATTTGCCCGGAGGCGAGTGGCGCCGCGTCAGGAAGGCGGAAGGGTTCCATTCGATCATGGTCAACGGAGTCGAAACAATTCAGAATGATCGCGAAACCGGGAAGCATCCGGGACGGCTGCTTCGTCATGGTGCTGCGTAAGACAGTACAATAGCGGATCAGATGGGCGCGGGCTGCAGCTTGCGCCCATTTTGTTTTTGGCGATGGCTGACAAGGATCGCGACTACTTCCAGGAAGGAATCGAGCTTTTTAACGCAGGGCGCTTCTTTGAGTGCCACGAAGCGTGGGAGCAGGTCTGGAATCGATCGTACGGAGACGAGAAGGTCGCCATCCAAGGGCTGATTCAAACCGCGGTGGCGATCCTGCATCTCGAGCGTGGGAATCGAGAAGGAGCAGAGTCGCAATATGCAAAGGCACGCGCGAAGCTGGATCCCCTTCCGGACGATTTCAAGGGAATTGCCGTGGGTGAACTGCGCCGCACCTTGAGCGAGTTCTTCGACCGGGCGCTCGGTCACGACCCGAAGTCACTGCCAGCGAGACCGAGACTCAGCCGCAGCGCCGACAAGAATTTCTAGATGACGCGAGCTTCGGTCAAGACGAAGATCGACCCTCATCCCGGACCAAAAGATGATCCCGACGTCTCCGCTCGGGGAGAGGTCAGGAGGAGCGGGATCTAGAACGGGATGTCTTCGTCGTCCATCGGCGGGATGTCTTCGCCGCCGCCGTTATTGGTGCTGCCACCGCCGCTGCGACCTCCACCGATTTCTCCATGTTCTTCGGCGCCGGAGCCGGCCCGCCCGCCCAGGAACTGGACCCGCTGGGCGACAATCTCGGTTACGTAGCGCTTGCCGCTGCCGTCCTTCGCCTCATAGTTCCGATACGAGATGCGACCTTCGACGAATACCTGCCGGCCCTTCTTGAGATACTGGCCGCACGACTCGGCTTGCTTTCCATATACGACGATATTGTGCCAGTCAGTCTTTTCCTGCTTGGAGCCGTTGCGATCCGTGAAGCTCTCGCTGGTCGCGATAGAGAAGTTTGCGACCGGGTTGCCGGAAGGGAGGTAGCGAACTTCCGGATCCCGCCCCAAGTTACCGAGTAAGAGCACCTTGTTCACCGACATCGCGAACCACCTCCAGAAATTGACGCTATGCTCGCCTCAAAATATTCGCAAGCGAGCGGCCAAAGACCTTTTCACAGGGTAGGTACGACGGAGGACGCCTTTCGGATACACCCGTTGAATCTCCCTTAGACCTGCCTTTCAGCCCCGTTCTATAGGCTATATAATGCCGTTTGGTGCGGTGGCAGGGCGGGCAAGGGCGATGGCGGAGAGCACTTCCATAAGCATGCCGGTCAGATTGGTCGCACTCGGAGGGTTGGGCGAAATCGGACTCAACTTGATGGCGATCGAATGCGCCGGCAGCGCGATCATTATCGACTGCGGCGTGATGTTCCCGGAGCAGCCGGAGCTCGGCAGCGGCGTCCTCATTCCCGAATTCTCCTGGCTTGAGCGATCGCGTCTCCAGGTCGAGGGAATCGTCCTCACTCACGCACACGAAGACCACATCGGCGCGCTGCCTCACCTGCTGAGGCGTGTGAACGTGCCCGTGTACGGCACCGAGGTCACTCTCGCGTTCGTTCGACGTCGACTCGCGGAAGGTCCCTTTGCGGGAGAAGCGGCGCTCATACCTATCAAGCCGCGGCAGAACCTCAACTTGGGTCCGTTCGAAATTGAACCGATTCGCGTGACTCATTCCACGCCCGATTCAGTTGCCCTGGCGATTCGCACACCTACGGGCACGATTGTCCATACGGGCGATTTCAAGATCGATGAAGCTCCCGTGGATGGGCAAACATTCGATCGCGAACGGTTCGCCGAATTGGGACGCGAGGGCGTGCTTCTGCTGCTTTCGGACTCGACCAACGTGGAGCGGCCCGGTCGGTCGGGTTCAGAAAGCTCGCTCAAGCCGGTGTTGCGCGAGATCATGGCGCGATCGCGCCGGCGATTCTTCTTGTCTGCATTCTCCTCGCATCTCCATCGCTTCCGGCAGGTTGCCGAAGTCGCTTCGGAGCTTGGTCGCCGTATAGTCCCGCTCGGACGCCGGATGGCCGAGAGCGTGCGACTCGGCATGGAAACGGGCCAGTTGTCGTTCAGTCCCGGAACATTCATCGATGCGGGCGAGGCTGAATTCCTGGAACCCAGGCGCGTCGTCTACTTGAGCAGCGGCAGCCAGGGTGAGCCGCTCTCGGCGCTTGCCAAGCTGTCGACCGGGAATCATCCGCGCGTGCAGATTGAGCCCGACGATGTCGTGGTTCTTTCGTCGCGATTCATTCCCGGCAACGAACGGACGATCAACACGCTGGTGAATCGCCTCTACAGGCTTGGCGCCGAGGTTTTCTACGATGCGGTCGCGCCGGTGCACGTGTCGGGTCATGCCAGCCGCGATGAGCTTGTGGAGATGATCGCGCTGACGCGGCCCAGGTACTTTGTCCCTATTCACGGCGAATTTCGGCATCTCGCCCGCCATCTCGCGCTTGCGATCGAGGCCGGCATCCCGGAATGCAACTGCTTTCTGCTCGAGGATGGAAATGTGCTGGTGCTGAATCGCGCGCAGGCACATCGCGGTCCCGAGGTCGAGGCGGGTCGCGTAATGGTCGAGGAGGGCGGGGAACGCGGCGATCCTTCGGTGGTTGCGGAGCGCCGGGTGCTTGCGCACGAAGGTACGGTTACCGCGATTCTGATCGTGTCATCGAAGACCGGGAAAATCATTGCGGGACCGGACCTGGTTTCGCGGGGCCTGGTCAGCGGCGACGGTACTTCGGATCACATGCGCCGAGCCCGCAATGAGCTTGCGGCAAGACTCAGACAGATTGGAGGCCTTCACAGGGCAGGCGAAGTGATGCTCAAGGACGAGGTCGTGAGAACCGTTCGCCGCTACTTCATCGACGAGATGGGCAAGCGGCCGCTGGTGGTTCCGCATATCGTGGAGGTCTAGGAAGATTCCGCGCCAGAGTTCAAAACCGGCCCCGGAGCCGGGGGTAGCGCCTCCGCCGCCTCCGGTAGTCGAGGAGATTCCAGCTCCGCGCAGCCGCATCCTCGAAGAGTTGAGCGCGCTCGCGCTGATCGCGCTGGTCGCGTTCACGGCAGTCAGTCTCGCGTGCCTCGATGCGGGGCGGGTACCCAACCTCGGCGGCCCGGTGGGAGACGCGATGGCGTCCATGTTCAGCGCAGTGCTCGGCTACCAATCGTATGCCGCGCTGGCGCTGCTGGTAGTTTTTGCGACGCGCGTATGGCGGCGCACGCCCGCTCCGGTGCTTGCGCGGGAGGCGGCAGGGGGAGTGGTGATGCTGGTGGCGCTCGCGACGGCGGGCGGACTCTTCGATCTCAACGACGTGCGAATCGGCGGGCTGATCGGCGCAACCATCGCAGGATCATTGGCGGCCTCGTTGAACATTGCGGGTGGCTACATGGTGGCAGTGCTCGCGATGGTGGGCGGGCTCGCGCTAATGCTCAAACGAGCGCCCACGGAACTGGCGGCGGCCGCCGCGGCGAAGTTGCGGCCGGCGCCGCGCGTTCGCCATGAGGAATTCGACAGCGAGGAGCGACGCGCTCCGCGAGTGTTGGAGCTTTCAGACGCAATCGAGGACGAGGCGTCGGAAGAGAACGGCAAGCGCCCTGCGCTCAGGGTCCGGAAGATCGAGATGCGCGAACTGCCTTCGCGCGACAAGAAAAAAGAAGCGCAGGCATCGAAGCCGCGAACGCGCGGAGCGTACAAGATTCCGCCGCCGGCCTTGCTCGATATGCCGCCGGCAGAACACACGCAGATCGATGAATCGACGCTGGAGAGAAGTGCGCGGGTGCTGGAGCAGAAGCTCGGCGACTTTGGCGTCGAGGGGCGGGTGGTTGAAGTTCAGCCTGGCCCCGTTGTCACGATGTACAAGTTCGAGCCGGGTTCGGGAATCAAGGTCAGCCAGATTGTGAACCTGTCGGACGATCTCTCGATGGCGCTGCGAGCCGCAGCGGTGAGAATCCAGGCGCCCGTGCCCGGCGAAGCGGTGGTGGGAATTGAAGTTCCGAATCGCAAACGCGAACGCGTTTACCTACGAGAGATCCTGGAGGCGGAAGAATTTTCAGCTGAAAACAGCCAACTGACTATCGCGTTGGGTAAGGACATCGCGGGGCGTCCGGTGGCCGCCGATCTCGCGCGCATGCCGCATCTGCTGATTGCCGGAGCGACCGGGACCGGGAAATCGGTTTCGATTCACACCATGATCGCGGCGATTCTCTTCAATGCGACCGCCGACGACGTGCGCTTTATCCTGATCGATCCGAAAATGCTGGAATTGTCGGTGTACGAGGGAATTCCGCACATGCTGGTTCCGGTGGTCGTCGATCCGGGGAAGGCCGCAGCCGCGCTGATCTGGGCCACGCAGGAGATGGAAACCCGCTACATGATGATGCGGGAGTTCGGTGTGCGGAATATTGACAGCTACAACCAGGCCCTCGCATCCGGTGGGAAGCCGGTTGAGACGAGGCCTGTGGCGCCGGTCGAAGGACCCGACGCCAACCCGCAGCCGATTGAGCATCGCAAGCTACCGAAGATCGTCATCGTAATCGATGAGCTGGCGGATTTGCTGTTGAGCGAGGGCAAGACTATTGAGCGCGACATCTCGCGTTTGGCGGCCAAGGCGCGTGCCTCTGGAATCCATCTGATTCTCGCCACGCAACGGCCGTCGGTTGATGTCATCACCGGTCTAATCAAGGCGAACCTTCCGGCGCGCATTTCGTTCCAGGTGACCTCGCGCGTGGACTCGCGGACGATTCTCGATTCGATCGGCGCGGAACGACTGCTGGGCGCCGGCGATATGCTGTTCATGCCGCCCGGCACGGCAAAGTTGCGCCGTCTCCACGGTCCCTTCGTTTCGGAGCACGAAATTCGCCGCCTGACTGACTTTCTGCGCGAGCAGGGCGCGCCCGAGTATCACATGGAGATTCTCGAAGCGGCGGTGCCGGGTGAAGAAGGCGAGGGTGGCGGAGACCAGGAGCATGACGAGATGTACGACGAGGCCGTGCGCATAGTGATGGAAACCAACCAGGCATCGATCTCGATGATCCAGCGACGGCTCCGGATCGGGTACAATCGCGCGGCGCGGATGGTCGAGCAGATGGAGCGCGAGGGTATCGTGATGCCGGCGGATGGGGCGCGCCCGCGCGAAGTCCGGCTTCGCAGCGCAAACTAGTCTCGCGACGGCGACGGCATCATCAGCATGAAACAGGCTCGTTCACTTTTCATCGTGATGACGCTCGCGATGCTGGCGTGCCCCGGCGCGTGGGCTGCCGCGGCGGTCGACAGCACGACGCTGTCGAAGGCGATTGACGGACTTCAGCGGCATTATCGCGAGACCAAAACGTTGAGTGCCAAGTTTACGGAAGAAATCGCCCCGGTCGGTGGATCCAGGCGTGAACGTACCGGGATCGTCTACTTGATGAAGCCGGGCCGCATGCGATGGGAATACGATGCGCCGTCCAGGGAAGTGCTCGTCAGTGACGGCACGTTGATCTACAACTACGACCCCGAACTGAACCAGGTGGTCGAAGCTCCGCTCGCCCAAGTGCTCCGATCGCCCGGCGCGACCGAATTCCTGCTGGGAGTGGGAGACATAAAGAAGGAATTCAATGCCGCGTTGATGGACGATCCGGATGCCAGGGTTATCCGTCTGAAGCTGGTGTCGAAGGGGCAGGGCAACACAATCGAACTTGGGTTGGACCCAAAAACCTACAATGTCGACTCAATTCGGGTGATCGACCAGCTTGGGAACGCAACCTCGCTCAAGTTCAGCGATATCGAGAACAATCCTCCTATTTCCGGATCAATTTTCAATTATTCGCCGCCCGCAGGCGCAGATATTGTCAAGTCGGAACCCTTGAAATAGCCGTTTCTGAACGAAATCGCACCTTTGGCACCACGATTGCTTTCCGTGATTGCTTCGCTGGTTACCTGCGAGTAGAAATATAGCCCCTCAAGACGGTTAGGGCGCTCATGGAAAAGGTTCATCTCCTCACGCTGGGTTGCCCGAAGAACCTGGCGGACAGCGAATTGATGCTGGGCGCGCTTACGCAAGCAGGTTTCCAGGTCACGCTGGATCCCGACGACGCGCAGGTGCTGGTGGTGAACACATGCGCGTTTATCGAGGCCGCGAAGAAAGAGTCGCTCGATGCGATCATGGAAGCTGCTGAAGTCAAGAAACACGCACCAGGAAGGCGTTTGGTGGTTGCGGGATGCCTGTCGCAGCGGTACGGAGCGGAGTTGCAGGAGAAGCTTCCAGAGGTCGATGTCTTCGTCGGCACCGGCAACTTCCTGGACTTGCCGGACTTACTACGACGCACCGAGCTGCCGGAAGGTCGTCCGGTACCGTATCCGGGCGCTGCGCATCTGCTCGGGCGCGCGGAATCGGCGCGAGTGCGCCCGGGAGAATTCTTCACCTCTTACTTAAAGATTTCCGAAGGCTGCAATCACAAGTGCGCATTCTGCATCATTCCCAAGATTCGCGGGATGCATGAAAGCCGGCCGGTGGCGGACCTGGTTGCCGAGGCGCAGACTTTGGCGGCTTCGGGGGTGCGTGAGCTGAATCTTATCGCCCAAGATCTGACGGCATATGGGCGCGATCTCAACCCGTCGGCATCGCTGGCGGAACTGCTCAGGAAACTGTCCGCGGTGGAGGAGATCCGCTGGATCCGGCTTTTGTATTGCTATCCGAATTTCGTGACCGATGAACTGCTCGACGCGATCGCATCGCTGCCCAACGTGGTGAAGTACGTCGACATCCCCCTGCAACATGCGGATGACAATGTGCTCCGGGCGATGAGGCGGGAGCGTTCGGGGGCGTCGTTGCGGAAGCTGCTGGATCGAATCCGCGAGCGGGTTCCGAACGTCGCGTTACGCACTTCGTTTATCGTGGGCTTTCCCGGGGAAGACGATTCGGCGTTCGCGCGGCTGAAGGATTTCGTTCGTGACGTGGAATTCGATCGGGTGGGAGTCTTCACCTATTCACACGAGGAAAATACTGCCGCGTTCTCGATGGACGGCCAGGTACCCGAGCGTATCAAGCGCTCGCGCCGGGCGGAGTTGATGGAGACGCAGGCGGAGATTTCGCTGAAAAAGAATCGCGAATTGGTCGGGCGCGAGCTCGAGGTGCTGGTCGAGGGTCCGCTGCCGGGGAAATCGGCGCGGATGCGGGGCCGTACTCCGACGCAAGCGCCTGAAATCGACGGGGCGGTCTTTCTGAAGGGCGACGCGGAACCGGGTGAGTTTGTGCGCGCCAAAATCGAGAGGGCGCTCAGTTATGATCTTCATGCGCGCGTCACCGAGGCGTGCGCGTGAATTACTGGAGAAGGGTGGCAAGTCATGCCGAAAAAAGCAGCCGCCGCTAGTCGCAAGAAGTTCCTGAACAGGGTGCGCGAGCATCTCGGGGACATGAAGACCAAGCTGCTCAGCGAAATCGACTCCGAGTTGCGAGCCGAGCGCGAGGGCAACAAAGACGAGGGAATGGATACCTACGATCTCGCATCGGAAGAACGCGATCGCGAGATCAACTTCATTCTCTCCGACCGCGAGCGCGTCAAGATCAAGCAGATCGACGATGCCCTGGAGCGCCTCGATGACGGCAGTTACGGGGTGTGCGAGTCGTGCGGACTGGAAATCGCCGAGGAGCGGCTCGATGCGATGCCGTTCACACGACTGTGCCGCGATTGCCAGCAGGAGCAGGAGCGCGAGGCCAAGAGTCAGCGCCGCTACGACGACGAGCGCAACACCTATCGCAAGCTGGGGTCGACGGACGCCGACGAGGAAAACGTCTGAGAGCCTGGTGCGAAGAGCGCTCGAGCGCGTATCGAATCACAAGGGGAACAACGGCCGTTTTCTGCGCCGCTGATTTTCACGGGCTGAAATGAGAATCTTCACCGAGTTCGCGGCCGATGCGGACGGGAGCGATCCGCAACGCGCCGAGCGCGTGCGGGCGAATTTTTCCGAAGTCGGCACCACGCTGCTCATCGCCAGCGCCAAAGGCGGCGTAGGTAAGAGCGTGGTCGCGGTCAATCTTGGTGCTGCGCTGGCGCGTCGCGGCAAGAAGGTCGCGATTATCGATGCCGACCTGAACAGCCCCAGCGTGATCGGGATGCTCGGGATGAAGCAGCCGCGCGGACTACCGATGGTCGAGGGAATCGAGCCTGCGTCCGGGCCGCATGGTTTGCGCGTCATCTCGAGCGACTTGCTGCCGAGTGCGGAACCGCCGCCGATCTCGTTCGTCGAATTAGAAAGCGAGCCCGCGCCGGCATTGCCGGCGAAGCCGGCTTCGATGAAGGAGTCCGACGCGCTGTTCCAGATGCTCACGCAGGCGCGCCTGGGTGCGCTCGATTTCGTGATTGTCGATCTGGCGCCTGGCATCGAGGACCTGCACGCGATCGGGCGGATGCTCAAGCCGAGCGGAATCGTGATGGTGAGCCATTCGTCCGCGCAGTCGGTGCGAGCGACCCAGCAGGCGGTGCGCGTGGCAAGGCGAATTGACGCGGCGGTGCTGGGGCTTATCGAGAACATGGCCGGATTCAACTGCGATGGGTGCCGGTCGGTGCGTCCGCTGATGCCGGAGGGTAGTCTCGCGGGAGCGGCGAGCGACCTGGAGCTGCCGGTTATCGGACGGCTGCCCTTCGATCCGCGGCTCGCGGAAGCATCGGACCGCGGCAAACTGTTCGTCCAGGATTTCGCGGAGACGCCGCTGGCAAAGTCCTTGATCGAGATCGCCGCCACCATCGAGCGACTGGCCGCGGCCGATCGTCCAGCCTAGCTCGCCCGGCGCATCAGCCAGTCACTGGATCGTTTGAAATAGACCCTGACATTGGTCGAGAGAAATCGCGCCCACTCGGGTCTCGGCTCGCCGCGTTCGATGGCAAACTTCGCGAGCGCATAGCCAAACATTTCCTGACCCAGGTAGCCGAGACGCGACATTGACCAGCCCTGCCGTCCTGGCTCTGTGAACTGGCGGAAATGTGCGCTGGAGTTTGCGCCAAAGATCCCCAGCCCGACGAAAACGGTCAACAGGTCGGTCAAGGGTTCGTGGTCCGACGTATCGGTGGCGATCAATTTGCCGCCGAGCAGAATCGCGTGGCCGACCTCATGTGCGATAGTCGCGATAAGCTTCGAGGGTTCTTTGAGCAGCGACTGTTGGAGCCCGATCTCCGCGCGTTTGTCTGCGGCCAGTTCGTCCGGGAGGTAGTAAATGCCGGCAGCGCATCCCTTGGCCTGGCCTCGACTACTCCAGACCGGAACAACTTCGCGCAGCTCATCAGCCACGTCCGGGAAGAGATCCAAGACAATCGATGAGGGATCGACCCGCATCAAAGTGCAGATCCGATTGAAGAGCCTCTGTGCCGAGTCAGTGGACATGTCGTAGGGGTCGGGGAAGAACTCGTCGTTCGGAAGCACGACCTCAGCCTCAGTCATCCGAGCGCGGCCGAGGACCTTCTCCAATCGAGAAAAGCCCTCGTCGATCCAAAGCCGTTGCTCTTCGGTTACGGGCAACTTGGGTCGAAAGCCAAACACGTCGAAGTTAGTCGTCGGTGTCGTTGTCTTGATCGCTGCCCGACAAAGGCGCGACGCGGCGTGAATACTCGAACATCCCGGATGCTGAATGCGTGCCGGCCTGGAATATTCCAAAGCCGAGCGAGGTGTAGATGCGACTGCCATTGGGGCCGGGACGTGAGAGGGGGACGAACGCGACCGGCTGGCCGGACAGTCGCACGGATCCGCCCGATGCGCTGCTTGCCACGGCATCGACTCGACCCGGCAACGACTCGGGCGCAGAGGTCTCGATCACGAGATCGTCGAGGCTGAGCGAAAGCCACTGGCCGCGCTTGAGGAGGCGCGCCGTGCGAAGATCGACGCCGTCATCGCTGTCGATATCGCGCAGCTCGAGGGCCTGCGGCGTTGCCGTATCACCGTCAAAGAGCGCCCAGAGCATCCGCCGTTCGCTGAAGCGCTGCGATCCCAGGCCCGTGAATGAGACACCCGTGCGGGAGCTGGCCTTGAGCGAATAGTCGCGTCCCTCGAGCGTGGCCTCTCCGCGGGCGGTGGCGAACAGGGGCGTCGCATTGCGTACGGCGGAATCCTGCAGCTTCTCGGCGAACAGAACGGAGGGATCGAAATCGGATGCCGCGAGCGGCACTTCAAGCCGCAGGCGGGCATCCGGATCGAGAATTCCGGTGGCCAGTGCTCGCTCGATGCTCAAGTAGGTCGATCCGTCCGGCACCACGACCGCCGGCCCGGCGTATGCGAGAACCAGCTTTTCACCGACGACCCCAAGCGACAGTGGTCCGAGCGAGAGCCGTCCCGGCTCACGCCTGGTAGTACCTTCGCAGGTGCATAGAATGACGCGGCGCTCGCCGACGATCATCATGATGCGCGCTCCGAAACCGGGCGTACCGAGGTCAAAGCTCGCCATCGCGCCCACGCGCGCGGCTGGATCGTAAAACTCGATCCCGACGCGAGTCGGCGCAGCTATCGGGGCAGGGCGTGCGGCCGGACGCGGAGTGCGCACGACCGAGATACCGGTGTCGATTGCCGCGGTGTTCTGAGGCTCGGGAGAAAACGTCTCGCTTATCGCATCGATGCATAGATCGCGCAGCGGACCGGGCAATCGGACCGAGACCGAGAGTTCGAACTGGACGGTATCGACGATGCCCTCCGATGCGATCGCGGAGATTTTTCCCAGCGATGAAATCTCGCTCTCGCGGTGGCGTTCGGTGAAAGCCTGCACCAGGTTGTGCACGCCGCCTGCCGGATAACGCATCCCGTAAGTGGGCGTGATTCCAACGCCGCGCAGCTTGTCGGCGAGCGAGGAAAGGGGACCCTGGATGAATTCATCGCTCGCCGAGACGTGGGCGGAGCCGACCGGGCGGAGTTCCTCGCCGTGCCGGCGCACGCCCAGGCCGAAATCTATGCGTGGCTCGATGATGTTCCATCCGTGGATGAGCATCACGGTCGCGCGGCCGCAGCGATCGACGATGCGCGCGAGGTGATCGGCGATTAGCTCCAGCATCCAGGGCGCGCGCTCGGCGACCTGCGGGATACGGTTGCAATCGATCAGGTTGCGGTCCATCGCCGAATTGATGAGCGCGGTGGCATTGAGCCGGGCTGCGAGGTCGCGCGTGATCTCGGCGGTGTGGAGGTCGTTGACCTTGGGATGCAGCGTGGCGCGTGCTGCGGCACCGGCGTGGCCGCCGTGCGGCGCGATCAGCAGAAGGGGGGAATCGCCCTCGACTATTTCAAGCCACGGTTCCGGGGCAGCGATTGACCCATCGCCGATGCTCATTTGATGGCCGCCGCTTCACGCGCCTCGGTCCGGAGGGCGCGAGCATGGAGGAAGAACGAAGCGAGGAAGTAATAGACGATGAAGCTGAGCGAGAGGACAAGCAGAATTCGGCTGACCTCGGGCAATTGAAACAGCATCACGGTCGTGACTATGGCCCAGATTATCCCGAGCGTCAGCGTGAGCGGGCGCAGGGGCACGGTGCGGTTGGGATAGATGTAGCGAATCGGGATGAAAACCATCACGGCCAGCAATGCGAGTATCGACCAATTGAAGATTTCGGGCGCATCGAGACAGAAGAGATAAAGCGCGACCAGGTTCCAGTAATTGGGGAAGCCGAGAAAATAATGGTCCGCGGTCTTCGCGTTGGTCTGGCAGAAGCCGTACACGCTGGCGAGCATCACGAAGCAGGCGAGTAGCAGGCCCCAATGGGTGGTCGGAATGATGCCGGCCTCGAGCATCAGGAAGACGGGAGCGACCGTGTAGGTCAGATAGTCGACGATATTGTCGAGCAACGATCCGTCGAATGAGGGGACGCGCTGCTTGACGTTGATCCATCGGGCGAGCGGACCGTCGCTGGAGTCGATGAACGTCGCGGCGCCCATCAGGAGAAAGGAGGCGCGGTAGTCGCCTTCGGCTGCGTACCAGATTGCGAGCAGTCCGGCGGCGGCGCCGAGCGCGGTATAGAGATGAACTCCCCAGGCGAAGACGGTTAGAAGACGTCGCCTCGGTACCGGCCCGGACAAGGTTCCCGCCGCTGCGCTCATCTCATTGATCCGGCTTGAAATCGCGCGGCCCGAAGTACTCTTCGAGCACGGTCATAAAGGGTCCGCAGGCGCGGCGCGCCTTGACCATCGCGAGCGCCTCATCGAGGGACATCCGGCGATGCGCGCGCAGGAACGCAATCGCGAGGGTAGGGGCGCGGTTCATGCCGGCATTGCAATGGAGATAGACGCGGCCGTGCGCATCGACGAGTCGGCGCAGATCGCGAATCGCGACTTCGAGCCGCTCCGCCATCGCATCGGCGCTGCCATCCTGGATAGGGGTGCGATGGAACCCGATGCCGCGGGCGTTGTATTCGGCGCGAAGCGCGCCAAGATCGATGCCGTTGTGGCGCAGGTCTTCATCGTCCTGGAGGTTATGCACGGCGGCGACATTCCAGGTGTCCTTGAGCCATTCGATATCTTCGGGCGCGAGATATTCGCCGACGAGCAGCTCGGGTGAGATTTCGCTGACATGGGGGCGCCGATCACCGCGGGTAGCGCGATGCGTGTGCCCATCGTCGCGTTTGCTGAACCAATCCATGATTGCCTTAGCTAAATTTACTCATCCCGGTGCGCCCTGACCAGTCAGGGTAGAAGAGGTTAGGGAAATCCGCGGGTTGCGCAGGTGTTCGGCGGGATTCGCGAATGGGGTCTTTAACCACAAAGGCACGAAGACACCTAGATGGATTGAAGGTAATGCGAAGGTCGAGGCCAGTTCGGGCGATATTTTGCACGAGCGGTTTCGGAAGAAACCGCGAGGATCGTTGAGGATTCGCGGTCGCAGCCTGTGGAAAAGCTAACATTTGATAACATTTTTGGAGAAACGAGATCGGCGTCGGAACGAAGCCTGGATTTGCCGGCATTTTCGGTTCGTGAGATTCGGCATTGCTTTCGAAGCATCGAGCCGACCGTAAGATTGCGTAATATTTTTGGTTCGGCGAATTTCGCGGTGTTGGAGAGATCAGCCGAGCGAGCATCTGGAGGATTGGCGCGGCGCGCAGCGCTGCGGGCAGGATTTTGCGCGGCGATTGCATGGTCGTCGTCGATAGTGCGCTGAGCGCACTTTGCTGGCAAATGGAGAGCGGCCTCGACGAGCCCATGCACAAATTGTCAACCGGCGGGCAGAGGCAAGGACCTCGGATTGCCTTGATTTTTCGTGTCCCAGGCTTACGTGGCCGTGTGAGCAGACTCCAATCGTTGTCTGGTGCCGCAGTGCCAGTTCAGATCGACTCTCCGAACTAGACCTACCTTGGAGGAGCAGGCCAGAGCCAAACGGCGGCCAGCTACTTTGCTGGGGTTAGGTCGAGAAGGCATCGTCGGGTTGACGGAAGAACTTCAGCAATTTTGCGTGCGGCGGAGTTGCTATCGTCTAATAGATCCCAAGCGGTTCGCCGAGTTCACGTGCGCGAGCATCGGGCATGTAGTAACGCAGACGTCCAGGGGTAAACCCGTCTGTCATTTTGAGGTCGGAAGCAGAGACTATCTGTACCCCGGTGAGATGATGGTCCTGCACTGTTTTAACGACACGCTCGGAAACGAACACATATCTCGGTATCGGCCAGACCATGAAGAAGTCGGAGCCATCCCACACTTTTTTGTCGATAAGTTCCCGCGGGTTGCTCAGGCCCGTGTATTTCAGATGGGCGCAAGTATGACAGGATGCTTGATCATTAAGGTGGATACCTGACTCGGGCTTTGCACGGCCGGCCCACCCCGTGACGACGAGTTCCCAGAGCGGGGGTGGTCGCCGAATCGACTTTCGGAATCTTGCGACTACCGGCTTGACCTCGAAACCGGTGAGGCCATTTGAGCGCAATATTTCCAAGGTGCGAGCTTGCATAATACACTCGCTCTGCCAAGTCCAAATGAAGTCCTGGACTTCACCGTTGGGCAGGACCACGCTCAAATTCGTCAGACGCTTGCCACCGCGCTGATGTCCCGGATCCTTCTGGCATTTGATCACCTCTAAAGCGGATTCCATCTTGTCATGGTCCCACTCAGCCAGCTTCCGGGAACCCGCCGAGGTTCGGATATGATCAAGATGGAAGAAGGAATCTCCCGACACTTGCTGCCTCCTGTTCTTGAGGAGAGTGCACCGGGGCCGACGGCACTGTCCAGGCGCTCCCGCCGGCGTAGCTGAAGAGATTGGTGCCGAAGACGGGGTCTTCGGAGATGAATCGATGGAGTTGCGGATTATAGAAGCGGGCGGGCGTGTGGTAGAGGCTGTTGTAGCTGTCGTATTCCATTCCCGCATATCTCGTCCTCAACACCTGCCGCGTGCTTGCCTTCGTTCGGATAGGACAGATTTTGTCCAAAGCTGAAGGCGGTGCCTGGGCACCACAGATCGCGCCCGAGAAGTTTAGGCCGACAATCCGCCGCGCTCTGCGCGCTTATCGGAAAGGCAGCCAAGGCACAGGTGCCGACATCGCCACAGTGCGCCCCTTCGTCGAGTGGGTTCGGAGAGAAATTGGCCGCACAGGCCGTCATGCGCTGGGAAAGTAGATTGTCCAAGCGACCGCGCGCTGATCGCTTTGGTGGACCTTGTCGCAAAGCCGCTCAAGCGCTACCAGAGAAGGTAGTGGCGGCGGATAAGACTCAGATCCATCCTCAAGCGCGAGTACTCGATATAGGGCGATCTGGCATTATAGCGAAACCAGACCCGGCACCCCGCCGTCCATCGTTCGGGGAACGATTGCGCACAGAGCTCTCGCCTCTGCGAAAGTCTGCAGGCTTCCTGGTGGCCGGATCGCTGTGGATCCGGATACTCTGTAGCGTCCTCGCTGTACTCACTGGCGCCATCTGGGCCTTGTCGCTCGCACGATTCCTCTTGTCGACTGGGTGGCCGGCGCTCTTTCACTTCGGATATCTGGCGGGTGCTGCGGGTTTCGCGGTTACCTGCGCTCTGACCGCGGCCGATCCGTCCAGCCCCGATCAGCTTGGCCGGGAAGTAGACGCCAGAATTTACGGCAAGTGGCGGCCGAGGGTATCCCGGAACCCGGACGATTGACTACTGCACAGAGGTAAACAATCCCATGGCTGCAAGACGACATTCGTCTTTGACCTGGTTTGTCCCAAAAGCCCGTATTCAGTGGAGGGTAACTCTCTTCCTCGCGTTCGCTACGCTGATCACCGCTTCCTGCCATCGCCAGGCTTTAGTTCCCGACCTGCCCTATCGGCCGATCACCTTGCAAGACAAGTTCTTCGATGTGTGGCCGACCGGCCCCGACCGCGCGTTTATCGTGGGCGCTCGGGGAAAGGTCCTGCTGACCGAGGATGACGGCCGTCACTTCACTCCGATTGACATCGGAACCGATGAGGCGGTGTTTGCAATCCAAATGGTCGACGGTGAAAACGGCTATCTCTCCGGGCAGGACGGCCTGACCATGCGTACGCGCGACGGCGGCAGAACCTGGGAAAAGCTCAACACGCGAAGCAGCCGCTACATCTTCGCGCTCTCATTCCCCGATCGGTTGCATGGCTTCATGGTTGGAGAGCGCGGCCTCGTCTTGAGTACCACCGACGGCGGCGAGAGCTTCCTCAAGCGCCGGCTAGAGCACATCTTTCCGCCGGAGTTGAGGGACTACTCGCCGGGGATAGAGGAGCCGGAATACTACGGGGTAACCTTCGTGGACGATAATCAGGGATGGGTGGTCGGCGAGATGGGCCGAATCTGGACTACCGTCAACAGCGGCAAAACCTGGCAGGAACAGCAGGCCGCCCTGATGCCACAGTGGAAGCACGAACTCGCGACCAATGAAGATTCGCGGTTCCTGGATTACACTCTCCCAAGTTTTTTTGGAGTTTCCTTTCGCGACCCGCATCATGGAGCCGCGTGCGGCATTCACGGGACGATCATTCAAACCTCTGACGGTGGCAAAAGCTGGACCTTCGCGCATCAGGCCGACAAGCCTGATGGCCCGCCCGATACACTGGTGCCGGGTTGGGTGCCCCGCGACGCTACTGGGAGAGTCGCGCTGCCTGCCCGCGAGCCGTTCTTTTCAATCGATCTCTACGGCAGGGACAGTGGGCTGACGACCGGCCTCAACGGGACCGCGTTGCGCCTGCAGGGCAACGGCGCATGGGGCCCAATCGAGGGTTTCCCTACAACTCCGCTGCCCCTCCTGCAGACGCGCTTCTTCGACGACAAGCATGGATGGATCGTCGGGTTCGGAACGATTCTTTATACCGACGACGGCGGCAAGAGCTGGCGCTTCTGCACGGGACGGGGTTGAGATTCAGGGTTGGATGATCGCGCGCCGTCTGGATGGATTGCCTTGCTACGCCTTGGAAGATCGTGTGGTGCCATCTGGCAGAAGCCTGTGTCACTTCGGGAAAGGTCAGCGACGGGTAGAACATGGGCTCGGGGTGCCGGCGGATTTCCATTCGTAGAGCCAGATCGACGCGAGGGCGGAGGCGGCGCGGGCGACTTGTAGCGTGATCATCGGGCCCGCGGCTTCGAAGAGGGCGGAATCGTATTCGGGGCCTTCGCGGGAGATGCGGCGGGCCTTGCGGTCGGCTTCGATGAGTTCGTTCACCAGCAGGTTGGCCGTGCGGATTCCCTGTGTGGCCAATAGGATGCCTGGAATGTCCAGCGGGTAGGTTCCTAGAGCCGCGCCGGAGCCAACCTCCAACAATCCCTGCGGAATAGCCGCAGTCGGGTCGGCGAACGCCCCGCTGGGATCGGACGCATTGGTAGGGCTATCGCCGGCGTAGCTGAAGAGATTGGTGCCGAGGACGGGGGCCAGGGTTTCTTGCTGCCAAATGCTCAAGTGGTCCCCATCGTTTGATGCACCTCGCCTTAATTTTCGCGCTTGCGTGAGTCCCGACAAACCGAGCCAAGTCGGACGTTTCAGATCAACGATCAGCAGATCTCCCGCGATTGAGTCGTCATCAACGAGTAGATTCAAGACCGGACGATCACAAGCCTTTTAGGGAGCCGTCTGACAGGAGGCGCTGTACCTCTTTTTCAATTCGTCTGCGGTCAACGTGTTTACGACTCGCAGCGTCTCGGGGTCGACTTGGTAGCCGAAGCAATGCTCAGTGAACGGACCGTTTGCTCCGCGCGTGGTAGATAATCCGACGTAAACAATCAGATCGGCAGGGTTGGGCCAAGCTACAAATCGTGGAAAGTAATACGCGATGTTATCATCTTTTGTGAGTGCGGTGTGTACCTTGTTCCGGAGGAGCATATCAAGTCGCAATGACGTGGTGGGTGAGATGAGAGGGCTTAGCGGATCGAACAAGAGTAGGCGGTAGTGGTTGCTATATTGAGCATCCTCGACTAGCAAGCTCTGATTGTCAGGTCCCCAGTGGAGAATCGCATCGCGGTCGACTCTGAAGAGAAGGCTGGTGTGGCCGCGGACTTCAAGCGAGACTTGAGCACCTTCATCGCCGCTTGGTTGAACATTGAGAGTTGTGCGGCAATCTGGCGAGAAAATCTGAGCTCGATCGTCCCAGTGAAGGGAGACCGGATGGTTCGATGACGGAGTGCACGGTGGAGTCGGACTGGCAGCGAGCAGGATCGAAATCATTGCCATCAAAATCGTATTCACTGCTCTGGCCATCCTTGAGGGCAGGCTTCGCCGGAAGTACCGCGAGGTTGAGGCCCCGAAGAAACCCGGCTTTGAGATCCATATCGATTTTCGCGGCCCAAAAGAATCAGCTCGGCCACGCGCCGCCCAACCAGACTCTTCGCCCGAAAAGAAATGGTGGCGACAGCGTCCCTGCCCATGGCTGGCGTATGTTGTCGTGATCGGGTTGGTTCCGGGCGCGTTGACCGAAGGCGATTGACGCCGGTCGCCGCTGTCCTCAGTTAGGCTGATAGCAACGGTCGATTGATGTTGGCTGGATAGAGTCCAGCTGATCGTAGGCTACGGTACAATGCCATCGACAGGCACGGGTTTGGTGAGCACTTCAGGATTGTCACAGCCGGCATCGTCAGCTAACTGCTGTGGACTCATTTTGGGGGTCTTGGTTACCCGCATCAGCTCATTCTGAAAAGGCTGCAGATCCGGATAGTCGAAGATTTGACACGTTACTGCATCGATTGCCTGGCCGGTTCGATTGTTGATCGAGACACCAATGTTGATCTGCCCATTTCCATAGAACGCCAGACTTGTGTATCCCTTCAGGAAGGGTCTCTCCTCGGTTCCGAGCGCATCGACGGAAAACAAATCTTTGTCGTTCACGTTGTAGCCTTTGTCCCTCGCGATCATCCGTACGTAGTCGACGGCCGTAGAGTTGGGAATGTGCACGGAAAGCTCTCCGGGCTTGGGTCCCACGTAGACAAAGAGTGCAAGCAGGAGCAGGGAGTTTATCACAAGCAGTTCATCCTAGCCTCTGCCGTGTCGATGCCTTTAACAGTGGCTTTAATGAAATCCGCATTCCCGCCGTTGAGAATGTTTGCAGAATTGAATCTTGAACGAATCAAAGCTTGCCCGAAGGCTGTGGGGCTGCTGGCGAAGTGAGCGTATCCTCCGTATGAATCGGCAAAGCATTGCGCGGAGGCAGCATAAGATGTGAATCCCTTCATCCACCCATCGTTTCCGGCTTTCCAAGCGAGGGGCTCGTTTCTGCCTCCATGTAGGCCGAAGTAGTTGTTGTGTTGTATTGCCGCATTACTACCGCCCCGACGCGATTCTATGAGAGATACTCCGAGGACGTAAGAGGTTGGGACATTGAGCTCTTGTGCCACTATGGCCGCCTCGTCTCGGTGAGCCCTAACGAAATCCGCGCTCTCATCCTTGCACGGTCCGGTCCCGTGCAGGATGGGCGGTGCGATAAAGTTCACTCGCTGCGCGCTCCCGGCGTTGTGTTCCAACGGCGGTTTCGGTTGGAGACTCGCGGTGGTCCCGAAGATCAATTCGGCGGTGTTAAGATACTGGTTGAGTTCGGCTCCGGCGCCTACGTCGGCACCCACCAGGAGAGTTGTGTAATCGACGGGCGCAACAACCTCCGCGATCCTTCCGCTCGGATCGGTGGCGTTCGCCGGGCTGTTGCCGGCGTAGCTGAAGAGATTGGTGCCGAAGACCGGGTCTTTAAAATGAAACAGCGGAGTTGCGGACTGCAGAAACGAGCGCTCCGCGAAGCTAGGCACCGTGCCATGATGCCGATAACCCGACGAGTCGTTTCGCCCAATCGAAAAACAGAAAGCCCTCACAGACCTTTTGTTTTCAATGATTTTTGGCGACCGGTGAGATTTATATAGAATGCTCTGTCCTTTTCACTATATCTGATCCGCCTCGCTCTGTTTCCCAGTCTCCACCTTGGTGTCTTGGCCCGCTCGAAAATCCGTGCAAACTGCGGATTCCTCCCTTCTTCTCCTCTGACTGGTCAGGGGGCACCCGAAAACTCGTGGCGCGGGCGTCCCTGCCGATGACGCGCGATTCTTATCGCGCGACCAATGAAAGCCAGCCTGTGGCCCGCGTACCGACGTGGGCTGAAGCCCGCGCTGGCTTCACTTGGGCGCAGGCATGGCCGACTGCGGCGATGGGCGAGCGCATCAAGGGCTCCAAGGTTATCGAGTTTTGGCAACGGGAACGGGCTTGGTGAGCGAATTCAAGTGGAAGAAGATGGTGTCGTTCCGTCACAAGCTGCCAAGCGGGGTTTGCAGGTGAGTTCCCCTACACCGGCGAGTGCTGAGGACCACTAGGCTTGGCTCGTTTAATAGATCCCTAGTGGTCCGCCGAGTTCGCGCGCGCGCTGCTGTGGCATCAGGTATGATAGCCTGCCGGGAGAAAATTGATCGGTCACAGGGTTGAAATCCGATCCCCGCACAGTCCTGGCGCCCCTCAAGTTGTGGCTACGTATCGCGCGCGCGACCCGCTCCGTAATGAAAATGAATCTAGGGAAAGGCCAAACCATGAAGAAGTCACTACCATCCCACGAAGCCTCGTTGATCAGTAGGTCTGGATGCAGTAAGCCAGTGTAGGTCAGGTGGCCACAGATCGTACAAGATTTTGATTCGTCGAGACGAACCCCCGAAGCGGGGCTCGCCATTCCCGCCCAACCTATAACGACAAGTTCCCACAACTTAGGAGGGGCTGACTTTGCTGACCTGAATCGTGCAGCCACGGGCTTCGTTTCAAAGCCGGTGAACCCTGCAGATCGGAACAGAGCCAAAGTGTTGTCCCGCAGCAAACATTCGCTGTACCAGGTCCAGACGAAATCCTGAACTTCGTTATCGGGCAGAACAACGCTCAAGTTTCTCAGTCGTTTGCCGGCGTGTTGATGTCCCGGATTGACAGGACACTCGATAACCTCCAGCGCCGATTCCATCTCGTCATGGTCCCACTCGGCTTGCCTTCTGGAAGCCTGGGACGTCCAAATTTTGTCAAGGCGCCAAAATTTATTTGCCAAGAGAGAATCCCCTTTCCTATATGCCAAATTCTATACGCATTCTCCGGAGCTGTTCGAGGATTTGTTCCCTGCTGGGATCGGCGTTTTGGTTAAAGAATTGTTCCCATCGTCCATTCCAACTATCTTCGTACCGACCTGAGTGAACACCGTATGGGGCGAGCCGGTGACGGCTTGCCGGAATTCTTATTACATAGTCCTCCGGATCCAGTCCTTTCGCTTTGAATCGATCCGCAAACTGGAGCGGGAGGAGGTGATGTCGTTCCGTTACCCAAAACCATCTCAGAGCCTTCGCAATGATCTCGATACCGGCTTTGGCGATAGGTGCGAGTTCCCTAGCCTCGAGCTCCAGTGCCTGCTCATCTTCCATCGATACGAGAACCAGCGGCGAGGCGCCACCTTTGTTGATGGCTCCGTTTTGGCCTGGTATGAGCGGCGGCTTTTGCGGTACCGATTTTCCACCCCCGCCGAAGATTCCCTGGAGAATCGACTGGAGCGGATTCGGACCGCCCTGCCAAGCCATCAGAATCCCCGGAATGTCCAGTGGCAGGGTCGAAGCGTCGGCGGTGTCACTCATGGCCGCCGTCATGGCCGGAGCGTTGACGATGAAGTCCATTCCGCTCGGGTCGGTTGCATTGGTCGGGCTGTTACCAGCGTAGCTGAAGAGGTTGGTGCCGAAGACGGGGTCTTCCGAAACGAACCTGCGCAGTTGCGGGTTATAGAGGCGGGCAGGGGTATGGTAGAGGCCGTTGTAACTGTCGTATTCCATCCCCGCGTAGAGATAGGGGAACTGCATCGACCCGGGCTCGCTGGGATTGTTGTAAGTCGCGCTGGTGTTTCCGTAAGGGTCGTAGGTATAGGTGGTGTCCAATCGGTCGGTGTCGAGATTGAGCAGCGCAATAGTTGAGCCAAGCTGATTGTGTAGCGGGACCCATCGGCCACTCCCGCCCGAACTGGTGTTGGCCAACAGGATCTCGCCATTGGTCGGATCGCGAAGAAAATCGAGGAAGAGGGAATCGGGGTTACTGAAGGTGCCGGTGACGATGCGAACCGTATCGGTTCCGTCGTAATCCCAGCTCTCAGCGGAGTTAGTGCTGACCCATTGTGCGCTATTGCGGCGACTGAGTGGGTCGTAAGTGTAAAAGGCATCAGCCGTGTATAAGCCAGCGAAGGTGCTGGATGGGAGCGCGATAGTCTCAAGTCGGTTGAGAGGATCCCAAGAATACTTGTTGCCGCCCTGGGTGGGGTCCTTGAGCAAATTGTTGGCATTGTCTTCTGTGATGCAGCTCGCGTTGCTATGGGTGCAGTTGTTCCAGTTAGTGAGCTGGTTGGCGGACCCGTAGGTGGCACTCTCTGCGGCCGGAATAACGGTCCGGAGCATACTGCCACCCTCATCATTCAGCCGTCCGTCCGCGTCGTAGGCATAGGTGAGATTGCCGATTGTGGGTCCGTTCACGCCGTTACAGGTCGGATTGCTCAGAGCGGTGCCCGCCGCCCCGTAGTAAATCGCGCAAAGCGACGAGTCCGCGTAATAGCCGTAGGCTGTAGTGACGGGATTGGTTCCGGGGGCGCTGACCGAGACTGCCTGGCGCCGGCCGTCGCTGTCCTCGCCCACGTTGACCGTGACCGTTGGGTTGCTGCCGGAGATCGACTTCAACTCGTCGTCATCGTAGTACTGGTAGATGTAGGAGGGGCCGGGGTGCGTGCCGTACTGGTCCACGCTCTGGAACGACATCGCGATGCGACGGCCGTTGGAGTCGTAGTCGTAGTTGATGGTGTAAGTGCTGGCATAATGGGGAACAACGGCCTGCCAGGTCTCCGACATCACGTTGTCCGCGGCGTCATAGGTGTAACCGGTACTCTGACTTGGGGTGCTAACGGTTACCGAATTGACGCGGTTCGAGGGATCAGCGTAATTGAGGCTGACAGTGGCCGATGCGCCTGGTTGCATGGTTTTCAAGCGCCCAAGAAGGTCGTGGTTGTACTCCGTAACAATGCCGTTTTTGTCCTGGAAAGAAGACTGCCGGGCGAGCCATACATTGTGGTTGTCGCTGACACAATGACCCAGGGGATCGCAGACCTCAGTCTGGTCAAGAGCCTCAGGGATTCCGATAGTCGTGATCTTGGACATCGGATCTGTAATCTGGATAACGTCACCGACGAGATTGTAGCCATACTGTGTGTGCAGGTTTGTCCCAACCGCCACGGGTACATAAACGTCGGTTATGTCGCTGACTGCGTCGTAGGTGTACCACGTGCTCAAGTTCTGGGCGGCCTGCAAGGATGTCGCCGAACTCAACGTCCTCCCTATGCCGTCATAGGTGTACGTTGCGGCGGTGCGATCCTGACCAGAGGTATAGGAGTACGCGTTTGGCAGCGGGATCGTGACGTTCTTCAGATCGGCAGTGCTTGAATCGTAGTTGTATTTGGTCGGGCTGCCGATGGGATCGACGACGCTTTTGACCTGCCCGAGCGAATTGAAGTTGACGGTTGAGCTTCGGGTGGTGGAACCGCTCACCGGCACAGTGATGGTTTCGGTGGTCGGTTTGCACATGTCGTCGTAGCCGAAGCTCGTGGTCTGTCCGAGCGGCTCCTGGACGCTGGTGAGGAAGTTGCAACCTGTCTCGCTGGTATCGAAGTTGTAGGTCGTGGTGACGCCCGCAGTGGGGTTGCTGAGACCAGCGCTGCCGGGTCCGGGAGTCTGGGTGACCGTGGTGACATTGCCCAGCGAGTCGTAACCGAAGTTTGTTTTTCGGGCAGCGGTTCCGCTGCCATATGGCGAAAGCGGAACAGGGAATGGATCGTCGATCTCGGTGAGCAGATAGTCTCCGGCGCGGCGTCCGTAAGCGAAGGTCTGCGCGATGGAGCTGTTGTAGGCCAGGGTTACGCCCGTCGAGTTACCAAGATCGTCGAAGTCGAACACCTTCTTGCTGGTGTCGGGCAGGGTAACTGTGACTGAGGTCGCTGTCACAGCGGCGGAGTTCGGTGCGCCAGAGGTAGTGATCGTGCTGCCATAGTTGTAGGTGTAGCCGGTGTCCGCAGGGCTGAGACTTGGCGTCGTCGAAACGACGGTCTTCAACCGCTTCCAGGCGGTGCCGAAGGTTTCGTATCCGATGGTGGTGATGTTCTGGCCGATGCTTCCATCGGTGTGGTACTTCACGTTGACGGTCAGGGTGGTGATGTCGCCGAGACCGATACCCGAGCCGTAGCCGTAGGAAGTCTGAGCTTTCGGATCGAGGTTGCCGTACGTGACGTTGAGGAGTTGATGAGTGCCATCCTGGCTGTAGGTGTAGTGCACCGATGGGGTGGCTTCGCCGCTGCCCGGGTTGTTGGTTACCGCGTCGGTGACCTCGTTGGGATTATTGACAGTGTCGTTGTACGAGAACTCCAGGTAACGCCTGTTGGAAGCTGCAACGGACGTAATTCTGCCGATCTGACCATTGTCATGGGTAATCGTGACTGAATTCTCGTATTGGTCGTGGATACTCTGAAGCGGAGCGCCGAGGCCAAAGGAATAGATCATTCCATCTTTGCGCCGCAGGTCCCATCCGGGAGTCGAGGCGTTGTACGAGATCCTCGATGCGTACCAAATACCGCTGGGCTGCACATTGCAGGTGAAGGTCGCGTGCTGGTAGTCCGCGGCCCCGTAGGTGCTTAGGTTGTCTGAATCACGCGGGCAGGAGAGTTGCGCCCCGTCCGGCATGATGACTTCGGTATCGGTGTAGCCGCTGTTGGAAGCCTCGCTGTTGGAATAGAGGAAGATGTCGTAGTTCAGGCGCGTTCCGAGGCCGAAGTCACGCTCGAGGAAGGTTCCCTGGAGGTTGCGGTCCTGGGAGCGATAGACGCGAACCAGGCTCAGCGGAATCGGCGCGGCGACAGTCAGGTCGGTCTTCGAATAGGAAAACAGGCCCGCTTCGAACTGGGAGCGCGGAATGTTGGGCAGGCCAGAGGACAGCAATCCGTGCGGTTCGCCGGCGAGGTAGCTCACCGCGGGCGGCATGCCGCCGGTAATCACGCATCCCGAGGCGGTAGTGCCGATCGTGCATGCGGCAGCAAGGAAAGGGCGCAGAAATATGACACTGAATGAGAGTACCAGCGCGAGCCGGGTCCGAGTGCTCATGATCAAATTCCCTTTGAGGCCGGCCTGTCTGCTAGTGCTCACTGCTGGGAGAAAAAGTACGCTACCCACATGAAGTCGCCCGGGATGTTGTCCATGATAAGCAGACCACCCCCCGGCGGAATTACCGCAACCGGATTGAGGGCGAACGGAAAGTCGGCCAACGACGGAGTCTGCAGGTTGAACGAGGCCCCGCCGGGTGGCGAGGAAACGGTTGTTAGCTGCTCCGTCACCACGGAGTTCGGTCCTCCAGCAAACATGTTCGGCGAAGTTCCGCCAGGGCTCAACGTGTAGGTTGACTCATATTTGAACCCGACCGACGACGCACTCGCAGTCAACAGATTGACTTGCCAAACGATGAGGTTAACCCCGGAACCCGCGGGGTTCTGCAACTCCACTTCCGTGTGCTGACCTGCCGGAGGAGTCTTCGAATCGCTCCCGGAGAAGGTCTGCTTCGACATGGTCAGTGAATACATGTCCGCCTCCGCGATGGCCGGGATCAGCATCGCCAGCACGAGCGCCGAGGCGACGACCGGAAGTCGCAATTTCGTGGCCAAGCGCAGCGCAGGGTGGGAAGACCTCGCGGGCGAGTCCGAATATCCCGGTCCATTGAAAGGTCTCAAATCGTTGCGCTTCATAGATTGTCCTAGAGTTGCGAGATTGCTCTTCATGGCAATTGCCTCAGTTGGTTACCTGCGAATAGGTCATCGACACGCTCATCTGGTCGCCCGGCAACGGATCGGTGATCAGCAGCCCGCCCCCGGGAGGAAGCACCGCTACCGCTGGCAAGTTCAAAGTAAAGGTTTGGGATGCGGGCGTTTGCAGATTGAATGAGTTGCCGCCCGGCTGCGATGAAGCCGAGACCATGTTCTCGGTCGCGACCGGTAATTGTCCTCCGCCGGTGTTCTGTCCGGCCCACGTACCTCCGGCGAGGCTGTAGGAAGTTTCGTACTTGAAACCGACCGACGAGGCCGAGCCGGTCCACAGTTGCACCGGTCCGACCACCAACGTCACCCCCGAGTTGGCCGGATTTTGCAACTCAAACTGCGCGTACTGCCCCGCGGCAGGAGTTAAAGAACCGGCTACGACAAAGGCACCTGCGGTCGGTACACCGGTCGGGGTCGCGGTCGGCGTAGGGGTGGCGGTTGTGGTGGCAGTGGGGGTCGCGGTCGCCGTCGGCGTGGGAAGAATCGTTGGCGTTGCGGTAGCGGTTGCAGTTGCGGTTGCTGTTGGCGTCAGAGAAGCCGTGGCGGTCGGGGTGCTTGTTCGTGTCGGCGTTGGAACCACGGTGGCGGTGCTGGAAACACCAGTAAGATTTCCGTCGTTGTCGTAGGTGTAGGTTGTGCCCGTCCCGGAGTTGCCCCCGTTGGTGATGACTGTGCCGGTAAGCCGTCCGGCCGTGTCGTAGTAGTAGAGGACATCGGTACGACCGGCGGAGGCGAGCGTGAGAACCAGTACGGGAACGACGCCGCAAAGGGTGAAACAGAGAATTCGTAAAAACGGCCGACGCACGCACGCCCCCGACAACATTTCGCCTCACGAATGGCCAGCTGTACTCTGGTTAACCATCCGTTACGCCGAGTTCGGCGCACGTTTACATCAACGTAGCCAATTATGTCAAACGGTTATTGTTGCGTCGCGTGTAGTTATCAACAACCGGCAGTGTGCGTATGTGCCCAAGAGCCACGTTCTGATTGAGTAAGTGAGGCGATCGACGGGCTTTTCGCGCGGCGCCGGCATATCTCTGGCCGCTCGTGGTTGTCTGTCGGAGCCTTTAGCTGGCAGTTGAGATGCGCCCGCGCGTTTGACGAGCTCCTCCATCTCCCGTGGACAGATCCGTTTGCCAGCAAACGCGCAGGCGGCGACCCTGACGTGGAGGACGACGTCCCAGTGCCCAATGGAAGAAACATCAAGATTAGCGGCGGCTGGGGCAGACGGTTCCATGGCCCGACTGGTTCCATTCGTAGAGCCAGATCGACGCGAGGGCGGAGGCGGCGCGGGCGACCTGTAGCGTGATCATTGGGCCGGCGGCTTCGAAGAGGGCGGAGTCGTATTCGGGGCCTTCGTGGGAGATGCGGCGGGCTTTGCGGTCGGCTTCGATGAGTTCGTTCACCAGCAGGTTGGCCGTGCGGATTTCGTCGATAGCCGTTGGCCATACGGCGGTGATGGTCTGCAACTGCACCTCTTTGGCGGCGGGAGCTGCGATTGACGATGCGCTATCGTCGACGGCTTTCTCGACGCGGGCGTGGATGCCGCGGTCGCGCCGGTAGCCATCGTGATGGATGGTGCTGTGCAGCGGCTGGCTCGCATCGCCGACGTAGTGGGACAGGTAGCCGGCCTCGCGGAGGATTTCCGAGCAATCACCTGAGCGCAGGGCGGCGGCGAGGCGTTGGGCGGTGTCTTCGATCGTCCAGGGGAGCGTGCCGGCGGTTTGGAGCTTCAGCTCGCCGACCTGGCGGCGCTCGGTGGCGAGATCGGGGTCGAGGGTGGAGAGGGCGGCTTGCGGATTGGGGTTGAAGATCTCGAGATCGATGTAATGGCGGATCTCTTCCGCGCGGCCATAGCGCTCTTTCAGGAGAAAGTCGGGCTCGACGGAGTGCTTTTCGACGAGGCGCTCGTTGCGGAGCAGGGCGGTTTTCAGGGGCGAAGCCGGGAGCGCATTGATGGCGAGGCGGGTGATTAAGCGATGGGTGACGCTGTCCCAGGCATAGGCGGGGGCGGCGAGGAGGAAGAAAAAGAGGAAGAGCGGGGCGGTGAGGCGAAGGATGCGCATGAAGATGAATACGAGGGGATCATAGGCAGGTTGCAGGGGAAAAGAGGATCGATTCGGATTCGAAAAGCGCAAGCCGAAGCCCGTGCCATTTTTTTCAGAAAGAGAGGGGTCAGGGGCTGCGGTGGGTGCGGCGTTGTCGGGGCGCCGCGGCGGAGCGTTGGATCGGGCCTTCGCTTGCGGATGGTCTCGGGGCCGGGAAGGCGGCCTTGCGGGTGCCGATCGCGACGACCGCGTCGCGCACGTAGTCGGCGAGCTTGCGATACGCTCCCGTGCCTTCCGCATCCTCGCTAATCGCACGCAGCTTCTCGGCGCTGATCACGTTGCCGATTCGGACCTCCACCTGGTGATGGCGCGGGACCAGGCTGCCCTTGCCGAGTACCTCATGAGTGCCGCGAATCTGGATTGGCAGCACGTCGCATCCGCTGCGCAGCGCGAGGTAGCCCGCGCCGCTCTTGAACTCGTGGATGGCGCCATCGGCGGAGCGCGTGCCTTCGGGGAACATCAACACGCTCTTGCCGGCGCCGAGTTGCCGCAGGGCGTCGTCGAGCGAGTACAACTGCGACCCTTCACGATCGAGCGGAATCAGCGAGGCGAAGTTGGTCGATAGAAACCGTCGCAGAGAGGTGTTGAAGAAATAGTCCTTGGCGGCGAGCACGACGAGATCGTCGCCCATCGGGCCGAGCGCATAGCTGACGAGTCCGAAATCCAGGTGGCTCGAGAGATTCGCCACGACCATCAGGTTGCGATTGGCCGGGATATTGCCGCGGCCGAGGATTCGCGGCTTGAGCCAGCTCTCGATAATCGTGCGCTGGGCCTGTCGCGCCGCGGACCTGGTCATACTCCTGATGCGCTCCGGCAGGCGGGGCGTGTAGGGTTCCGCGAAGCGCGCATAGGAAGGAAGGCGCGACCCGTGCGTGGAAGTATCGGTGGCGGCGAGGCGCTGCAGGTCCGCGACGGTGCGCGCGTCGGTCATCTCCTCGCGCACGATTTCGCGACCGGTATGCGCGGCTATGTGCTCGGCAAGCTCGGCCATCGCGAGTGAATCCAGACCGAGGTCTTCGATCAATCGCGTCGACGGCGCGATGGTCGCGGCCTGGCTGGACACCTGCGCGAGCGCATCGGCGAGCCACGGCTCCATCTCGACTCCGTCCGCCACGACGGGCCGGGCTTCATCGCTTTCGAGCATCCGGCGCAGGATCGCGGCGACCTCGTTGCGCTTGATTTTGCGAGTGCTGGTTCGCGGCAGCTCCACGTCGGTGAAGCGAAGGATGCGAATTCGCTTGTGGGGACTGAGCCCGCTTGCGATCTTGTCGAGGTCCGCCCGCAAGCCATCTTCCGCCGCGCGCCTGCTCTCGCCGCGCCCATACGCCGGGACGGCGAGGGCGGCAACGCGCTCGCTGCCGCCGACGTTCAAGCCGACGACGGCGATTTCCTTGAGATGCGGCGAATGTCCGTAGGCTTCTTCGAGTTCCTCGATGTAGATGCTGTTGCCGCCGGAGTCGACGATGGTTTCGCGGGCGCGGCCGACGATATGGAGCATCCCGCGGTCATCGAAGCGGCCGAGGTCGCCGGTGTGAAGCCATCCGTCGCGCAGGACCAGGTCGGTCGCGGCCGGGTTGCGATAGTAACCCGCCATCACGTTGGGGCCGCGCGCGACGATCTCGCCGATGCCGTTGGTTTCGCCATCGAGCCGCAGCTCGATGCCGTTCAGGGGCTGCCCGACCGAGCCGATCGCGAGAGGTTCTTCGGGATTCGCGACGCTCAGGACCGGCGCGGCTTCAGTCAGGCCATAGCCTTCGACCAATCGAATTCCAATCTCGTTGAAGAATTGCGCCACGCGGCGTGGCAGCGGTGAGCCTCCGCTCACGGCCAGCCGGAGCCGGCCACCGAGGGCGCGGCGAGCCTGGCGAAACAGTAGAGAGCCAAGATTGATGCCGGATTCGTCATCGAGACGGCGATTGAGTTTGCGCAACTGTCCGAAGCCCGCGGCGAAGAACGGCCCGCGGCTTTCTATATCGTCCATGATGCGGCGGTGGATCGCCTCCCACAGCGCGGGCACACCGATGAGCGCGGTGGGGCGAACATCGGCCATGATCCTTGAAAGCTCGCGAGAGTCGAACTGCGCGGGGTACGCGATCGATGCGCCGCTGGCGAGCGGGAGCAGCATGCCGCAGGTGAATTCGAAGGTGTGATGAAGCGGCAAGAGGGAAAGCAGGGTGTCCTCGCCGGAGATCGAGAAGACGCGGGAGATCATCCCGATTTCAGAAACGAAGTTGCCATGCGTCAGCATCACGCCCTTGGGTGCGTCGGTGGTGCCGGAAGTGAACAAGATAGATGCGAGAGATTTGCGATCGGGTTGCGGAAGTTCGGGGACGTTGCGATTGAGGACGAAGGGCCGCGACAGTTCAGCGAGATCGATCCGGGCTATTTCGCCGGCGGTCTCGCGGAGACTTCCACCGAGGCGCGTCGCGGCGGCCGAGGAGAGCAAAGCCCCGGAAGGCTCGGCGATGCGGCACGCGGGGGCGAGCTCGTCGGGCGACACCAGGTGATCGAGGGGGACCGCAACCGCACCGGCAAACAGGATCGCAAAATACGCGATCACCCAATCGGGCGAGTTTTCCGCGATGAGCAGAACGCGATCGCCGGGCTTGATGCCGCGCTGGGCCAGCAGGATGCCGGCGCGTCGGGCGAGGTCGTGGAGTTCGCGATAGGTGAGAGAGGTCTTCGCGCCGGACGAAGTCAGCGAAACGAGCGCATCGGCGGAGCCATAGCGATCTGCAGCGCGCTCGACGAGATCGATGAGGTTACGGAAGCGGGGAAGGCGCGTGCGGGCGCGCGTATGCAGGTCGAGCTGCGGGTAGATGTGCTTGCGCAGGCCGGGTACGTGGACATCGACCCAATAGTGGCGCCAGTCGATTTCTTCGGGGCGAAACGGATGCGCGGCCGCATCGGCAGGGCGCAGGGAAGCGTAGAGCGCGCGCACGTTGGTCGCGTGAAAGGTGTAGGTCAGTTGAAGGATGTAGGGGCGGTAGACATCGACGAGGCTTTTGGCGAATTCCCCGAGCTCGTTGATCGAATCGATTCGCGCCTCGACCGAGCGCAGGCGGCGAGCGGCGCCGGGGTTGATGTCGCGAACGAGTTGCATGGCGCGCTTGAGCATCGGCGGCAGCACTTCAATCGCGAGCTTGTAGCTCTGTTCCGATACTGCGGTGGCTTCGAGATGGCGCGCGAGCCAGCCGGTCTCGCCCTTGTCCTGGCCGTGTTCGCGGCGATTGGCGAGGCCGGTCAGCTCTACCAGCCGCCGCATTGGCAGTGGATTTCGATCCGACGTGCACAGCTGGTAGACCGGCTTGTGACGTTTGGCGATGAGCGCGCCGAGAATCGCGACCATCCCGTGCGCAACGGTGTCCACCGGAATCACGTCCAAAGTGAGTTCAAATTTGGCGGGATAGTGGCGGAAGCCGCGTTTTGCCAGGTAGGTGAGGGGAGCACTGGTATTGACGCCCTGGTTCCATCCGGGCGACGGATCGACCAGCGCGCCCTCGATGACCGAAGGCCGCACCACGGTGACATCGAGATTGTCGCGAGCGGCGAGGACCAACTGCTCGCCGAGGCTTTTGGTGAAGCTGTAAGTGTTGGGCCATCCCCAGCCCTGCGCGCGCTGCCTGCCGACGTCCTTGAGCTGCTCTTCGATCCACTGTTTGCGACGATGCTCGATGGCGCGCGGTTCATCGTTGACGGGTTCGCCGTTGTCGGCGTTTTCGTACAACGCGGCTTTGCGCGCGCGATCGTGCGATTCGGTCTCGACCCGTTCGATCGCCGCGAGGGCATCCTGAATTTCCTGTTCGACGGTGAAACCGGGCTTGCCGGTCGGACACCAGTTTTCAGGGAGATCGTCCTCGAAGCGGTGCCCATCGGCGATGCCCGCCGTGTAGCAGGTTGAAATGTGCAGCAGCGCCGCGCCGGTCTTGCGGCAGAACTCGATGACGTTGGCGACGCCGAGAGTGTTCACTTCGAGGGCCTTGGCGAGCGAGGCCTCGAAGTTGACGAGCCCGGCGCTGTTGACGACCGCATCGAGGCTCCCCGGCTTGAAAGGCTCTACGCCGTCGGCAAGCAGGCCGGGAGTGGTTATATCGCCGGCGAGGACGGAGATTTTGTCTTCGAGGTAGCGATCGCAGCGAGCGCCGAGGTGCTCGCGCAGCGGATTCAACACCGGAGATTCCAGAATCTCGCGGCGGAAGCGGTTCAGGCTGCCGCGTCGATCGCCGCGCACGAGAAGGTAGATACGCTCGAGTTCCGGATGATGCCGGAGCATCAGGAAGAGGAAGACCTTGCCGAGGAATCCGGTGCCGCCGGTGATGAGGATCTTCTTGCGGCGAAAGACCTGCTCAAGCGGGGGCATCGACGGCGATACTCGCCCGTGCGTTCCCGCGCGCCTATTCGACATCGGCGATAACCGCGGGCGGCGCATGCAGGTAAGTGATCGTGGAGGAATGGCCCAGGTCGGAGGTGGCCAGCGCTATGGCTTCATCGAGTGTGTCCGCCGCATCCCATCCGAGGCGAGCAGCGACATGATGCTCTTCGCATCCGGCCGCGATTACTCGGCCGACGTGCCGGCGCGCGGCTTCGCCCTCGCGCCAGGCGTGGAACGGATGCACGCCGTGATAGGCATGACCGTATCGATACATATGTATGTAGGTCGGGTTACGCGCGAACTCGGCCTCGAACCCGCCCGCATCGCGGCTCTCGGCGAGGCAGCGATGAAAGAATTCGATGTAACTCGGATGATGCTCTGGATGGAACTCATCGCGGAGCGGATGGCAGAGAATGAGAGTGCCGCCTTCGCGCACGAGCGGCTTGCCGCGATGCAGTCCGAGCAGATCGCCGAGGGCGGCGGCCTGCACGAGAATGGGGTTCATGATCGAGTTGACGTTGTAGGGACCGACGGCGGGAACGCCGACGATCAGGATGTCGGTCTGGCCGGTGACAGGTACGGCGTGCTGCTGAAAGGCGCGTGCGGCAGCTTTCTGGCGGACGGCCGCGGCGCGGCCGGCCCAGACGCCCGTCAGACCATAGGGCGCCGAGTACTGACGGGTTAGATTGCGGCGAAGCGCGTTGCTGATGTTTTCCTGGGCCCAGCGCAGCCCTTTGAGCCGCGTGCGATCCCAGTCGTTGAACATGTCTTCGTTCTTGTGCAGGAAGTCGAGCGCAGGACCGTACATGCGATTGTTCACGGTTGCTTCGACCGCGAAGAGGTTCACGTTCTCGCCGATAAACCCGGAGATCCGTTCGGCGCTGCCTTCCGCATTGAGATGGCGGAGAGTTTGATACGGAGTCAGTCCGAGGCCGGGTGCGCGAGCCGCGTCGGAGGAAGCCTGGCGGAGGCCGATGTTGATAAAGAGGTCAGATTCGGCGGCGCGCCGCGATACCCAGACCTCTTCGTTGCGGTCGGTTTTGCCGAGTCCGACCAGCTCGGCTCTGTTCTCCGCATCAAAGTTGTAGAGCCGATCGGGCCAGAAGGTTTTGAAAATCCTGTCGCCGACGATGCGGCGAAGCTCGCTTTCCGTGAGGTGGCGCCGCAGGCCGGTCGCAAGAACCAGGTGGACGTCGTCCACGCCGTAGTCACCCAGTGTCTGGAGAATCGCGGTCAGGATGCGTTCACGGACGTCGGGACGGCGCATCTGGGGAAGGGGGGCGCAAAGGTCGTCGATCGCGATCGTGACGCGCAGGTTGGGACTGAGCTGCGCGAACAGGGGGTCGCAATTTTCCGGGCGAAGCAGGGCGTAGCGAATGGCCTGGTCGGTATCTGCCAGTTCATCGAGCGGAGGCGGCGGATAGATCACGCGCGTGCCCACCGGGAGCTTCTGGTAGAGGAATTCCTCTCCGCACGCGATCAATCTTTCTTGGGAGCGGCGATTGATCGTAACAACGAGGTCGCGCCGCGCCGCGACCTGCTGCTTCAGGTCGGCAGGCTTGAGTTCCTTGAGCTTCGCTTCAGGCCGCGCCATCGGCTCGCCTCCTCGAGAATTCCAGAACATTGGCAGACAGAGCTTTCGAGGCCGCGTGTTCGGAGTGGTCGAAGGTCAAAATCGGCCACTGACGATTCATCGCTGCCGCCCGGAGTTTGCGGTCCGGGTTTGCGGCGACCGGATGGCCCAGCGCCGAGAGCAACGACAGGTCGGAATACGAGTTCGCGTACGCCCAGCAGGCACGCGGGTCGAGATTGCGTTGCGCGGCGAACGCGACACACCAATCAGCGCGGGACTCGGCGACCATACAGGTTGCAAGCCGGCCGGTGGCGCGCGCCTTGGCGACGATCAAACGATTGGCGGCGAAGTGTTCGATTCCGAGATGGCGGCAGAGCGGCGCAACGACGAAATCGGGAGACTCGCTGATCAGCGCCGGTTGGAGTCCGATGCCGCGGTTCGCCTCAACCAGCTCAACGGCGGCCGGGAAGAGGCTCTTCTTCAGCACCCGATCGCAATACTCGATGCCCAATTCGACGAGCCGATCGATGGAAATGCCCTGGAGCGATTCGTAGAGGCGTTCGCTCCGATGTTTTGGATCATCCAGCAGCCAGGCGCCCGGAACGCGAGCCGCGAACGAAGCGAGGTTAAGGAGGCGGAGGTGGATCTCGCCGATATTGGACAGAATGAAGGAGACCGCGTTGGCGGCGCCGACGGCGGACAGGACACCTTCGAGGCAATAAAAGGCCACGCCGGGCAATGGTTTTGTGCGGCCGTTTCGATTGGTGTGGGAGCGAGGAACTGACATGTCATTCTACCTCGGGCCCAAGAAAAGAGGCGGTTCCATTCTGCGCCCGGCGACCCTGTTCGACAGCCTCCAACAGCTCCGGGCGAGCTACGCCGCGGAGGCCGAAATCGAGGACTGATTCCACGAGCGTTTCCGCATCGGCATCGCCGCCCCGGGACAGCAATCCGATGACCTCCTTGATGGCGCCGAGGATGCTGTAGGCGATGGCGCGCGTATCGGTCACACGGACGAGATGCATCTCGATGCCGAGGTCGAGCGAGCGCTGAATGAGCGCCGCGATACGATCATAGAAGTTGAGAATCTTGAGATCGAGATCGCGATCGAAGCCGGTCGAATGGTTCAGGAGGATATCGGTAAGTTCGCGCTCCTCGAGTACATAGCTGACGACGCGGCGGAGGTTGGCACGGAGTTGTTCAACCGGATTGGGGCTGTCGGGGCCGACCTTCAGGCGCAAGATCCGCGCGGAGAGTTCGGTTAAGACCTGCTCGAGCAATTCCTCGAAGAGGTCCTTCTTGTTCTGGAAATATAGATAGAAGGTGCCGCGCGCGATCCGCGCACGTCCGATGATGTCCGCGACATTGGTGCGGTGGTAGCCCTTGCGGGCAAAAATGCGCTTTGCGTGGCGAAGAACCTGCTCGCGCCGTGCCTGTCGTTCCATCGCTTTAGTCAACCGAAGGCTTGAGGCTAATTCTCGCTCGATGCAGTGTCAAATCAGGACTGACCGCTTGGTCGAGTCGAGTGATAGATTCTGGCGCGCGATACGTCTAGCTTCATAGGGTTGCGAAGACACCAGGGCCGGGGGAGAGGACATTTTCAATGACTGAGACGGAGTTCTGGAACAAAGCCCGCGAAGTTGGCGCGAAAGCGACGTGGGCATATCTGGCGACCGCCAGCGACGATCAGCCAAAAGTGCGGGTGGTGCATCCCGCTATCGAGGGCAAGCGCGTGTGGGTTGCAACCGGGCGAAGCTCCGCGAAGGCCCGGCACATCGGGAAAAATTCGAAGGTCGAGCTTTTCTATCAAGTCGGCCCCGACATGGTACATCTGACCGTGACGGGGCGCGCGCGATTCGTCGAAGACGCCGCGGAGAAGAAGCGCGTGTGGGAGGGGAAGGTCTTCGACTACGAGTTGGGGCAATTTTGGCCCGAGGGGCACGGCTCGAAAGAGTTCGGGCTGATGCTGATTGAACCCGAGCGAGTGGAGCTGACGTCGCTCATTGAAATGACACAGGGAAAGAAGCCCGAAGTATGGCGCGCGAAGCGCTAGGGAACCGGCGCGCACGATGAGCACGAACGGAGCCCGAAAACCCCGGGAGTTGATCCATCCGGGGCCACCACCATCAGACTCACGCGATGACGTGAGCATGGACGTGTGGGGGTTCAAGGATACGCGCTTCCAGATCAACGCCGGCGGACACGTCGAGCTGGCAGGCAATCGATACAACCTGAGCGGACACGAGTTGCCCGGTTTGCTGCCGTGGATGTGCAACGCGCTGAAGGCTCCGCTCGGCCCCACCAACCGATTCGATCCGTCGTATCCGCCGGAAGTTCCCGCGGCTCGGCCATCGCCCGAATTCGAGAAAACCGTTCGCGCCTTTCTCAAGGGCGACCAGGTCTCCGACGAGGCGCTGGTTCGACTGCGCCATGGGCATGGTCACACCCAGGAAGAGATGTACGCGATCAAGTACAGCAGGATCGCGCGCGTGCCTGACCTGGTGGTTTTTCCTGACGAAGAGGAACAGGTGCAGCGGCTGATCGATGCGGCCGCGCGTCACAACGTGTCCCTGATCCCGTTCGGGGGAGGCACGAACGTCACCGAAGCACTGCAGTGTCCTGTAGATGAGGAGCGGACGATCGTATCGGTCGACCTATCCCGGCTGAATCGCATCCTGTCGATCGATCCAGTAAACCGGATCGCGGTTATCCAGGCGGGGGCCGTTGGCCGCATTATCGCGGCGCAGTTGGCCTCGCACGGCTTCACGATGGGCCACGAGCCGGACAGCCTGGAATTCTCGACGCTCGGCGGATGGATTGCGACGCACGCGAGCGGGATGAAGAAGAACAAGTACGGGAACATCGAGGATCTCGTGCTGGGGGTGAAGGTCGCGACCGCCGCGGGGCAGTTGAGCCGGGACACGATTTTGCCGCGCGAGTCGGTCGGTGCGGATACGCGCCGATGGATTTTCGGATCGGAAGGCAGCCTCGGGATTGTGACTTCCGCGACGGTGAAGATTTTTCCGCTGCCGGAAGTGCAGCGCTACGGCTCGATCATTTTTCCATCGTTCGAGCAGGGCTTCGATTTTCTCTACCAGCTGACGCAGCAGGGCAATCTGCCCGCGAGCGTGCGGCTGGTCGACAACCTGCAGTTCCAGTTCAGCCAGGCGTTGAAGCCGCGCTCTACGGGATGGAAGGTGTACAAGAGCGCGTTCGAGCGATGGTTCGTGACGCGGCTCAAGGGATTCGACCCGGAAAAGATGGTGGCGTGCACCCTGGTTTTCGAGGGGAGCAAGGGCGAAGTCGAGCAGCAGGAGCAAGCGGTTTACGGACTTGCGAAGAAATACGGCGGGATGGCGGCGGGCAGCGAAAACGGAGAACGCGGCTACCAGCTGACGTTCAGCATCGCGTACATCCGCGACTTCTCGCTGAACTACTACATTATCGCGGAGTCGTTCGAGACGTCGGTCGCGTGGAGCAACACCCTGGCACTGTGCGAAGCGGTGAAACGGCGCATTTACGAGGAGCACGAGAAGCACAAGCTGCCGGGCAAGCCGTTTATCACGTGCCGCATCACGCAACTCTATGACACGGGAGTGTGCGTATATTTCTACTTCGCGTTTTACTTCAAAGGCGTGGAAAATCCTTCGGAGGTTTACGCGGAAATCGAGGCGGCGGCACGCGACGAGATTCTGAAGGCGGGCGGCTCACTGTCGCACCATCACGGGATCGGCAAGCTGCGGCGCAAGTTCCTGCCGCGGATCATGTCGGCGCCGGCGCTCCAATGGATCGCGGACGTGAAGCACTCGGTCGATCCGGGTAACATCTTCGGCTGCGGCAACCTGACGACCTCGTCGACGGACGATGCGGCGGCCGGATTCGATGAATCGCGAAAGGCACATGGATCCAGTTCAGGCTGACCTTTTCGACGACCTTCCGGATGCGGTCCATTCCGGAGGACAACCGAGCGAGGTCTGCATAGGCGGACGCGCCGCGCGCAAAGGACGGCGTTTGCGCTGGGTACTGAACCAGCCGAACGGTTCCGGCGTGATTCGGTTTTTCGGGTGGGTGGTGGCCAAGGTGCTGCGGCGCGTGGCAGACGAGGTTACCTTCGACCGCGCATCGTTCGAGTCAGCGCTGGCGCGGATCCCGGAAGGGACCCTGGTGATCATCGCGCCGACCCACCGCAGCTACATGGACTTCCTTTTGTGTTCGTACCTTTTCTTCGATCAACCTGACCTCGGCATCGCGATTCCGCACATTGCCGCGGCGGAGGAATTCGCGCGCATCCCGATCCTGGGGAAGTTATTCGAGAAGGCGCAGGCTTTCTTTGTAAAGCGGGGGATGCGCCGGCAGGATTACGCGGAACTGACGACGCGAGTGACCGAGCTGGTCAAGCACAAGCAGACGCTGCAGGTCTTCATCGAGGGAACCAGGAGCCGGAGCGGCCAGTTCATGCCGCCGCATCACGGGCTGTTGAAGTGTATCCAGGAGACGGGTCAGGCGGCGACGATCCTGCCGATCGCGCTGAGCTACGACCGGGTGACCGAGGAAGCATCGTTTTTGCGCGAGCTGGCGGGTGCGGCGAAGTCGGACATGCGGCTCAGCTCGCTGAGCGGATGGGCGACCCGCATGCTGCGGGGGAAGATCAAGGTTGGCCGCATCCATATCGCCTGCGGTGCTCCGGTCAAGCTCGACGAATTCGACCGGCTGCAGAGCGTGACCGAAGCCGTGATGGGACAGTTGCAGCGCCGGACGGTAGCGACGACATTCCATCTCAAGTCGTTCCTGGAACATCATCCGATTGAGGGCGTCGATCTCGACTGGCTCTGCGATGCGATCAGGGCGCGGGGTGGACGCGTGCTGCCGAGCGCATTCCATTCGGCGCAACCGGTAACTGCGCTCCTGGAGCGATGCATGCGTTATCACTGGATGCACGTGTTTTACGCCGAGGTGCGGGCGGCGTTTCCGGACAACCCTGCGATCCAGCATCACATCGCGCGCAACGGGTTTCTCCAGACGCCGACGATGGTGACGCAACCGCTGCATCACAATCCGCAGCTGGACCGGCTGGTGTCGGAACTCTTCGGGCCGATTTGCCGCGACTACGCGATCGTCGCCGACCGCCTGGGAGCCCCGGGAAACTTCGGCGATCCGATCAGCAGCACGCCGCTGGCGATTCTGCGTGAGAATCCCGATTGCTTTCTGCCGGACCTGGAAGGCGCGTTCGATGCACTACTGAGGAGCCGAATCCTTTCGCACGGAGATGAACGCGGCACCTACCGGTGGGGCAAGCGGGCCGAAGAGATTCACGAATTCAAGCACAAGTGCGCGCTGCCGGGCATGCCGGGCGCTGCCGGCCGACATTAGCGTCAGCCGGCTGCGACGCTCGCAACCGACAGAGCGTCGCAGAGTTCGCCGAGACCTTGCGGCGAGGATAGCTTCTCTTTGCGTTCGATCGCCCGCACACAAGCGACGATGGCGGAATTCACCGGAGTCGGAACTCCGTGCCGCGCGCCGCGCCGGACAATCTCACCGTTGAGAAAATCGATCTCGAGCGCGCGACCGCGTTCCAGCGCATAGAGCATCGAGGAGCGCATGCGCCGGAACCTGTAACCGACGATCAGCAGCAGGACGTGCTTGAGCAACAGGGTGGGAGAGAGACGCGCGGCGCGTTCGCGGTCGTTGATTGCGACCCGACCGATATCGAGAGTGCCGGCGACCGGGCGCAGCTTCACCTGCTCCGCGCGGGCCACCGCGGCGACCTCCGCGAATACTTCCAGTGCGAGGCGGCGGACCTTGGGGCTCATAAGAAGGGCGCCCAGCGGCGCGCCGCCGATTGCGCCGAAAGGGCTGGTGACGCAATTGATCGCCAGCTTGGACCATCGTACGCCGGAGAGATCGTTCACGACCTCGACGGGAGCGACCGATTGCAGCAGCGGCGCGAGATCATCAGCGGCGGGACACGATGCGTTTGCCCTGCCGATTTGGAAGCGACCGCCGGAAGTACGCTGGTACACTCCGGGCTCGCTCATCGTAGCGCCCCATCCGACCACACATCCGATAACGCGATTGCCGACTTCTCCGACCGCGCGATCTTCGGGCAATCCGTTCTGGCAGGTGACAACGCGTCCGGTCTCGGCAAGAAAAGGAATCATGTCGCGGAGCCCGGTTTCCAGCGCCGTCGAGGGGGTTGCGGTTATCAGGATGTCGAAGATTCCTGCCGCTTCGGCGGGAGTTTTAACGGGAGGGCAGGAGACAGGGACCTTCGCGATGTTGCCGTCGAGATCACGAAGCGTGTAGCCGTTGCCGCGCAGGGCGCTTTCGATACGCGGATTGCCGACAATCGGCGTGACATCATGGCCGGCCCGCGTGAGGCATCCCGCGATAGTTCCGCCGATCGCACCGCAGCCGAGTACCGCTATTCTCATCGAGTTTCAGCCGCGAACGCGTTCGCGGGCGAAGATGGCGCGCTCTTCCGCGTTCATCTTTTCCCGGATGCGCGAGCCTTTGCCGAGATGGCGATACTGCCCGCCCTCGGAGAAAAGCTCTTCGAAGGGCTCAGCCGGAATTGGATCAGGGGGAGGCACGTCACCGATTTTCACGCCGAGAGCATCCTCGACGAGCGAGGTGTCATACATGCGGACCGCATCGTAGTCGGTCAGCAGGGCGCAGACTTCGACGCAGATGTAGCATCCGATGCATTCCTGGAAGCGGTCCTGCACGGGTTGCACGCCGCGGCCAGGGAGGGTACCGGGGCGGAGATATTCGATGCATTGGACCGGGCAGAACTCGGGGCATTTGCCGCACGGGAAGCACAGATTGACATCCATGAATGCGACTTCGCGCGGGCGCTTTTTCTTGCGGCCGACTTCATCGGGAGTTTCAGGGATGCGGTCTTCCTTGAGGCGGCGCTTGATGATCTCGATGGCACTCATGAGGTGATCTCATACCGATTTGGTGGAAGGAGCAAGCTCAGCCCGCCGCGCTTCGTGCGGCGGTCGAGCCATCCGTCGCCACTCTTCTGCAGGGGACGAAGGAATCGGTGTTACTTCAGGGCGCGGACCGTGCCGTTGCTTGAGGCGACGAACACCGCACCCGAGGGCCCCGCGGTGACCTGGGCGACGCTGCCGAGATCGCGCGCGGTCCATTGGATATTGCCGCTGCCATCGATCATCGATGCGGACCCTGACGAGGCCGCATCGAAGACGCCTCCGTTGCTCGTGGCGGCGATTCCATGACCGACAGGAATCACGGCATTCGACGACCACAGCGCGGTGCCGCTGGAATCGATCGCGTAGAGTGCGTCGGAGCCGAAGTAGATCGAGCCGGAGCCGCTCACGACAGGTCCGGAGGTAACCGGAGCGCCACTTGCTATTTGAAGAACTACGGAGCCGCTGCGTGCATCGAGCGCATAGACTGTGCCGCTGCCGGATCCGCAATACACCGTGCCGTTGGCTACGGCCAGGTTGCCCGAGAAGCCGCCGGCCGGCGTGAAAGTCCAGAGAGTGGATCCGCTCGAGGACAGCGCGGTCAACGCTCCGCTCGATGCGACGACGACACCATCGGGAGTGATCGCGCCGCGGCTCAGAGTGCCGAGCGGCACGCTCCATAGCGTCTGCCCGGCAGCAAGCGCGACGAGGTTTCCGTTTTCGTTCGCGTAGACGGCATTGCTGTCCGCGGCGAGCGGACCGTTGCCGGTACCGACGTTGAGCTTCCATCGCGGGCGGCCGGCCGGATCGAGAGCATAGATCCACGAGGTAGTTCCCTGCACATAGATGGTGCCATCGGGGCCGACCGCGGGAGCGATACCGCCGGCGGGGCGGTCGAAAACTTCGTGTCCGTTAAGATCGATCGAATGCAGCATCCCGTCGGCGCTGATGAAATCCGCGCTGCCGTCCGGAGCGGCGGCAATCTGACCATCGACGGGCGCGTGCCCATCAAAGGTCCAGAGCAGGGTTCCGCCCAAGGAAGACGGATCAGCGCTCGAAACCTGCGCGGTTGCGCCCTTGGGTGTAGCGGTTGCAGTCGGAGTCGGGGTAAGGGTTGGGCAAAGTGCGCATGCGTTGCCGCCCGGGCCAACGCCGACGGTTACCGGCTGAGCGTTGATGCCGCCCGAACTGGCCTTGATACAGGCGCATCCGTCGTTGAGACCGGTGTATACACCGCCGTTGGTGGTGGTGGGCGGCTGCAACACCTCCGGACCGCCGGGTGGATTGTTATTGGAAGTCCAAAGGGTGCTGACGGAATTCGTAATGTCGGCGTAGGTGGTCTGCGACCCGCGAACCAGGACGGCCTGCGCATTGAAGCTGATCGATACTCCGCTGCCGGAGACAGCGGAGGTGGTCGCCAGTGCGCAAGCAGTCGGAGTGGCCGTGGGCGCGTTTGAGGCGGTGGGAGTTTGGGTTGGCGGCGGAGGGCCGGGGCAGATGTTGATCGCAGAAAGGGCGAAGCCTGGAGATGGGCTCGCCGTAGGGCAAAGTCCCGCGATGAACTGGCCCCTGCTATTGAAGGATCCGAAGCACGTACTCCCGCCGCCGCAACTCGCCATCGTGACACCGAGGACAAATAACGCCACGGGGGCGATCACCAGCCATAGCTTCCACCGAAACATCGAACATTGAGCTATGACGGCGGCCTGCGGCGGTGTCAAGCACGAAGGGCTGAAAGCGCTGGAGGCCTAGGCGACTTCGCCTATCGAGCAGCGGCCCTTGAACACCGCACCCGGCTGCAGTTTCATTTCCGGCGCGGTCACATCGCCCTGTAGCCTGCCGGTGGAGGTCATTTCCAGGGACCGATGCGCGATCACGTCACCATTGACCTTGCCGGCAATCGTGATCGAGTCGCCGAGGATCCGCGCGGAGGCCGTTCCGCCTTCGCGAATATCGATGCGAGTGGCTTCGAGTTCGCCCTCGACTTCGCCTTCGACGATCAAGGTGCCCGAGAATTTCAGGTGTCCGGAAAAGCGCGATTCGTGGGTGATGTCGATGGTGTTGCCGTCGCCGTCGAGCGTGACGGAACGGGCGCGGGTTTCCATGTGAGTGCCGTTGGTGTGTTCCTCGTGCATGGGGGGTTCCTCCGGTGTGGTGTCCCAGTTCTGGGGAGTTCGGTCGCCGACCTGGTCCATGAGCATGCCGTACTTGCCGCGTTCGGCGGCGCGAAGTGAAATTTCGGCGGCGGACGCGGTCTCGCCGGCGCTATCGCGCGCTGCGGATTCGTCTTCAGAATACGGTTGAACTTCTACGCGTTCCGATTCGGTGAGAATTCTCTCGGCGCGCATTCGCAATAACTCCGAAGCCGCATCGCGCTCGGCAACCGCGGGAGCCGGCAAGTCCGCGCGCTGGGAGGCTTCGTATTCACGCCATCGACGTTCCTCGTGAGCGATCGGTTCTCGCGCTTCTTCGGCGGAGGGAGTCGCAGCAGCGAAAGCGGCGAGGCGCGGATTAGCCTCGGAAAAGGATTTTGCCAACCGGCCGGCGATAGTTGCGATGCGGACGCGGCCCGCATCGGCCAGATGGCGGGTGAGTCCGCGTGCATGACCAGTCAGGCCCTCCAGCCCGGTTCTCAAGCGAGAAGGCGTCGAGGGTGGCGGGGGCATGGAGAGCTGCACAGGTTGGGGAGGTGGAGGAGAGTAGATGTGGATGGGCGGCCGGGCCAGGCTCATCCCCGCATCGTGTACGCCGTGCGAGTGTGTGGCCCGAACGGAATAGTCGGGTTCATCATCGCGGATGAGAAGCGATCGACGTTGGAACAGCGGAGCCATATGGAGAACCTCCCGGCTTCAAATCCCCGCTCACTCGAGGGCACGCGCGGTGGCGGCCGCCGCGCCCGCGCCACCTAACTAACGGACGGTAGGCAGACCTTGTTTCTGACTGCATCAATCGATCTAGCCCTTGTCAAGAAAAACTTGGGGCGAGTGTGGTTGTGGCGGAAAAGAACGGGCGAAAAAAAGAAAGCGGGCGTCTGAAGAGGGGGGGAACTCTTCAACGCCCGCCCGTTCGTAGCGGCCGTCCGCATTACGGTACGGACGGTATCCCGGCCAGTGGGAGGAGCAACCAGCCGGGGTGGTGCCAGAGCCTTGCACCTACATGTAAGACGTATGAGGGTGCGAATTATTCATCGAGGAAAACCGGGGCAAATACGCGGCGGTTCGGGTTGCGCGCGTGGGCTATCCAACTAAACTCCGAGATCGGAGGAAGCGAGAAATGGAATACCGCAGGCTGGGCGGGACAGGACTGAAAGTCGCGGAGCTGTGTCTTGGCTGTATGACGTTCGGACGCGAGACCAATGAAGCCAACGCGCGCAAAATCATCGATCGTTATATCGAGTTGGGCGGAAACTTTCTTGATACCGCCAATGTGTACGCGGCCGGAGCATCGGAAGAAATCACCGGGCGGATAATCAAGGAGCGCCGGCAATCACTAGTGCTGGCGACCAAGGTTCGCTTCAACGCCAATGCGTTCCTGGGAAAGCCGGTGCCGCCCAACGAGATAGGGCTGTCGCGGGGGCATATCATGGCGGAAGTCGAGCGCAGTCTGCGGCGCCTGCAGACCGACTATATCGACCTCTACCAGGTGCATTCGTGGGACTATGAGACGCCAATCGAGGAGACGATGCGCGCGCTCGATGACCTCGTCCGACAGGGCAAGGTTCGGTATTTGGGCGCATCGAACTTCATGGCGTGGCAGCTCATGAAGAGTTTGTGGGTCAGCGATAAACATGGCTACGCACGCTTTGATTGCCTGCAGCCGCAATACAGCCTGATATCGCGGGAAATCGAGCGCGAGATTTTGCCGCTGTGCAGGTCGGAGCAAGTCGGGGTGATTCCGTGGAGTCCGCTGGGAGGAGGATTTCTCACCGGCAAGTATCGGTCGGGGCAGAAGCCGCCCGAGGACAGCCGGCTGGCCAAGGTCGACTTGTGGGGACGGCTTGCGAACGAGCGCAACTATCGGACGCTGGAAGCGGTGGAGCAGGTGGCGAAGGAGCGCGGGCGCAGCGTCGCGCAGATCGCGCTGGCGTGGGTGAATCAGCAGCCGGGAGTCAGTTCGGTGATCTACGGAGCGCGCACGACGGAACAGAATGAGGAGAACTTGAGCGCGATCGGGTTGCAGCTGGAGAAGGCGGAGCTGGAGGCGCTGGACAAGGCGAGTGCGCTGCCGCCGGAGTACCCGGGGGCGATGCAGGCGCGGAGCATGCCGCGGCGGTGAGCGTTTGGCATCTGGCATCGAACGGCAGTATGTAGGCTGAAGTTGCCCTGGACCTTCGTGGGGGCCAGGAGAAGGAGGCGAAGCTATGCACATCGGATACGGATGCGTATTTCAGAATCCTGACAACAAGCTTTCAGACCGCGAGGTCTGGCAAAACGAAGTCCGTCTGGCGGAGATGGCGGAGCCGCTCGGCTTCGATTCGGTGTGGGCGGTCGAGCATCACTTCGACGATTACACGATGTGTCCCGACCCGGTGCAGTTCCTGACCTATATGGCCGGGCGGACCAAGAATGCGCTGCTCGGTTCGATGGTGGTGGTGCTGCCGTGGCACGATCCGCTCCGAGTCGCAGAGCAGGTCTCGCTGATCGATCATGTCTCGAACGGCCGTTTCATCTTCGGCATGGGCCGCGGCCTGGCGCGGATCGAATACGAGGGCTTCCGCCTCGATCAGAATGAAGGCCGCAACCTGTTCGTCGAGTACGCGGAACTAATCATCAATGCACTGGAAAAGGGCTACATGGAAGGTGGCGCGTACACCAAGCAGCCGCGCCGCGAAATCCGCCCGTTCCCGTTCAAGTCGTTCAAAGGCCGCACCTATGCGGCGGCGGTATCGCCCGAGTCGATGCCGATCATGGCGAAGCTGGGAGTTTCGCTCCTGGTGATTCCGCAGAAGCCGTGGGAAGCGGTGAAGAAGGACTTCGAGTCGTATCACAAGGCCTGGCGCGAATTTAACACTACGCCTCCGCCGCAGCCGCTGAGCGGCGGATTCGTGTTCGTCGACGAGAACAAGGATCGCGCTGAGGAGCAGGCGATGAAGTGGCTGTCGGGCAACTACAAGACCGTCATCAAGCATTACGAGATGCAGTCGGAGAAGTTCGGGACCTGGAAGAGCTACGAGTCGTATCGGCAGATCAACAAGTTCATCGCGAAGCACGGTGTCGACGGGGCCGCGCTGGATTTCGCGAAGCTGATGCCGTGGGGGACGCCGGACATGGTGCTGGAGAAGCTTCAGTTCATCCGCGACACGATCGACCCGCAGGGCTTCATGCTGAATTTCAGCTACGCGGGAATGCCGTTCGACGAAGCTGAGCGCAACATGAAGCTGTTCGCCAAGACGGTGCTGCCGGAGATCAAGAAGTGGAAGGCAGAACCGATTGGGCAGGGCAGCGAACTGCCGACCAACGCAGCGGCAAGATAAGAGCCAGACGGGGACAGGTGGCGGGGGCGGCCGGAAACGGCTGCCCTCGCTGCGTTTTAGCTATAACTCGACCTTAAAATTCTTGTAGTCGGCGCCGGTGAACGAGATTCGTTTCGGCTTGACGCGGATCATCTTCAGGGCCGCGTTGTCGAAGAACGGCTTCTCGAAGGGGTCTTTATTAATGAAGAGGGTTTGCATCACATCCCATTCCGCGCCGCGCTGAATTTCGCTTGCGGAACCATAGACGGTAGCGCGATTCACGCGAAAGGTCGGGATGTCGCCCTTGTCGCGCGCATCGATCACGACGGTGACGTTCGGATTCTTGAGCAGGTTCCGGAATTTCTCGGTGTCGCCCATGATGAAGATCAAATCGAGTTGGGGCGTTTCCGCGAACGCCTGCATGGTCGCAGTGGCCCATTGCTCGCCCTGGGTGATGATGATTGCAACGTGTTGGCTTGCGAATAGATCGACGAGCTTTTGCTTCTGAGTTTCGTCCATTCGTCAATTACCTTCCGGGTGGGGAAGTCATACTACAGTTCTGAGCGATTGTTCGAGGTTCGATGGGGGCGTGAATAACAGAGTGCCCGCGAATCTCCGACCGGGGCCTTCGTTGGGTTTGAAACTCTTATCAATGGTGATTGACAGATTCTTCAATGGTCTATAGGGTCGAGGGCGAAATGGCTCCCAAGGTCACCGCTATGCGTTCGAGGGCTCGTCCGCTTGAGCAACCAGAGCGCAAAGCAGCGCTGCTGCAGACAGCACTCCGTGTCTTCGCAAGGCGGGGGCTCGGCGGAGCGCGGCACACCGAAATTGCACGAGAGGCCGGCGTCTCGGTCCCGACCGTCTTCTTCTACTTTCCAACCCGGGAAGCTCTTGTGCATGAAGTGCTAACCGAAGTGGCGCGCTTCTATGAAGACATGACCGAGCGCATTCACGCCTCTAACCGTCCCGCTCCGGAGGTGATGCTGGCGGCGTCACGGGCATTCGCGGATTCCGTGATAACTCAACCGGACTACGCGTGCGTGGTGCTGGAGTGGAGCACTGCGATTCGGTCGGAAGTGTGGCCGATGTACCTGCAATTCCAGGAGAAGGTGGTTGGGATTATCGCGGAGACCATTCGCCGCTGGCGAATCGAGACCGGCAGTCCGCGGCTCGAGGATGCGGAAAACGACGCGCGGGTCATTTCAGTTACCGGCTACGTGTTGGCGCAGATGAAGATGACGCACGTGCCGGAATCGAAAATCGATCGGTTTCTTCAAACGGTGCTTTACGACACGCTCGGTGTTCAGGACCTTAAACTCATCATCTGAGCATCGGCGCGGGAATATTGGCGACAGGCAAGGAGAATTTCATGAAGGTAGGCGGCGCAGTAATTTTCCAGAATCCATTCAATCAACGTTCGGACTACGACGTGTACAAGGACGACCTGAAGCTCGGCGATCTATACGAGCCGCTCGGGTTCGATTCGATCTGGAGCGTGGAACATCATTTTGACGACTACACGATGTGCCCCGACGTTCTGCAGTTCCTGACTTACTACGCAGGCCGCACCAAGAACATCAAGCTCGGCTCGATGGTGGTGGTGCTGCCGTGGCACGACCCGATCCGGGTGGCGGAGCAGGTGTCGGTAGTCGATCACATGTCGAACGGCCGGATGATCCTGGGGCTTGGGCGCGGCCTGGCGCGAATCGAGTACGAGGGCTTCCGCATCGAGATGGGCGAGTCACGCGAGCGCTTCGTCGAATACGCCGAGATGATCCTCGAGGGCCTGGAGAAGGGCTACATCGAGTACAACGGCAAGTTCATCCAGCAGCCGCGCCGAGACATCCGGCCCAAGCCGTTCAAATCGTTCAAGGGCCGCACCTACGCGGCGGCGGTGTCGCCGGAGTCCTCGCGCATCATGGCGAAACTCGGCATCGGGATTCTGATCATCCCGCAGAAGCCGTGGGAAGCGGTCGCGCAGGAACTGGGCGAGTATCGCACCATCTACAAGCAGGTTAACGGCGGCGAGCCGCTGCCGACGATCGCGGCCGGCTGGACGTTCTGCGACAAGAACGTCGAACGGGCGCGCGAGATGGCGGTCAAGTACATCGGCGGCTACTGGCAGACGGCGCTGCGCCATTACGAGATGGCGGCGGATCACTTCGGCAAGGCGAAGGGCTACGAGTACTACGAGCAGATGGCCAAGAACCTGAAGGGCGGCGGCGCGGATGCATCGATCGAGTACTTCCTGAACCTGCAGGTCTGGGGCACGCCCGAGATGTGCTTCAACAAGATCGACGAGATCCGCAAGCGCGTGAACGCGGATCATTTCACCGGCGTATTCAGCTACGCGGGCATGCCGATCGAAGACTCGGAAAAGAGCCTGCGCTTGTTTGCGCGCGAAGTGATGCCCGAACTGAAGAAGCTCAACGGCGTAAGAGCCGAAGCGGCGTAAGTTCCCCCCGTACGAGCCGCGAAGGGATGGCGCGAGCAATCGCGCCATCCCTCGTCCCCCAAACGGAGGAGAGAAAAGGTAGTAGATGGCGGTCAGGATAGTTCCGATGGTGTGTGGATGGCTTGAGGTGGACGCCAAGTTCATCCTCGATAAGCAGCCCGGGCGGCTGCGCCTGCCGATCCCAAGCTTCCTGATTGAACATCCCAAGGGCCGCGCCGTATTCGACACGGGGCTGCATCGCGATTTGCAGAAAGATTCCACGCGCCTGGGTGGGCTCGGCAACGTTTTCGACGTCAAGTTCGAAGCCGGTGAAGAACTCGGCGGTCGCCTGCGCGCGCATAGCGTCGAACCCGAGAAAGTCGACTACCTGATCAATTCACATCTGCACTTCGATCACGTCGGCGGAAACGCCGACATTCCCAACGCCAGGCTGATCGTGCAGCGGCGCGAATGGGAAGCGGGGGCCGATCCGGATCTGATTCGCAAGAACGGCTACAACCGCGCGGACTTCGATCTGGGCCATCAGCTTCAGCTGGCGGATGGCGAACACGACGTATTCGGCGACGGCAGCGTAGTGTGCCTGCCGACTTACGGACACACGGCCGGCCACCAATCGCTGCGCGTGAAGCTGGCCGGCGGAGAGACGGTGCTGACCGCGGACTCCTGTTACATGCGGAAGGCGCTGGATGAAATGTTGTTCCCGCCGTTTGCGGACAGCTACGACGCGATGCGTTCGGTGATGGAGCGTTATCGCGCGATGGAGCGGGCGGGAGTGCGGCTGATTTTTGGTCACGATTCTGGACAGTGGAGCGAGGACGGAACGCTCGCACAACCGCTCATCCAGTAGAATTTGTTTCGCGCAAGGGAGTTAGAATGCGCATTGGTATTATCGGCGGTGGGCCCGGAAAGACACTCAGAGACCTGACACAAGAGGCGGAACGCGCCCGTGGCGATGGCCTGTCGGCGTACTGGCTCTCACGCGATACGCACGCTGACCTGCTCACGGCGGTGGCGGTTATCGGACGCGAGGTTCCCGATATAGAGTTTGGCGCGTCGGTATCGCCGAGCTTCCTGCGGCATCCGATGGCGCTGGCGGTGCAGGCGCTGACGGTGCAGGAAGCGATCGGCGGGCGCCTGGTGCTCAACGTGGGGCCGCCGTTGCCGCACAACCGCGAATCCTTCTCCGGGTACATCTTCGAGCAACCGACCATCCACATGCGGCGCGTAGTCACCGTTCTGCGCCGACTGCTCAAGGGTGAGTCGATGGACGACCTTGGGCGTACGATGGCCGTGCGGGGGCGCGCGGAAGTGAATGCCGATGCGCCGTCGGTGCTGATGTCGGCCTTCAAACCGGCGATGCTGCGCTTTGCAGGTGAAGAAGCCGACGGCGTGGTGACCTGGATGGTGGGTCATCGAACGCTCGCCAGCTTCGTAATTCCGCAGGTCAAGACCGCGGCGCTCAGCGCCCTGCGGCCAGTGCCGCGAATTTTGGCGGCGGTGGCGGTGTGCGTGACCGGCAGGACTCAGCCCGCGATCGATTCGGCGCGGGAGCGGCTTGCGGTGTACGGCTCGATGGCATCGTACAGGTCGATGCTCGCGCGGGAAGGAGTTCTCTCGCCCCACGAACTGTTCATCGTGGGCAATGAGGACCAGGTGCGCACCGGGCTGGAACGCTTTGTCGAGAGCGGTGCGACGGACCTGCTGGTCTCCGAGATGTGTCCCGACGCAGACTCTGCGCGGCGCACGCGCGACCTGCTCGCATCGATGGTCCAGGAGTTGCCGTTCCAGGCCGCGGGCGCCAGCTAGGAATCGACAGGCTCCTTCGCTTCGGCGTTTTTCTTTTCTACAGCGTTCGCTTGAACGAGACGCTGGCGAGCACCAGCATGATCGCCGTGAAGATCATCAGAAAGATGAGATCGTTGGTGACGGCGGCGAGATCCGCGCCTTTGAAGAGAATCGACTTGATCGCGTTGACCGAGTGCGTCTCGGGGTTGTAGTGGGCGAAGGCCTTGAGCCATGGCGGGAAGCTTTCGATCGGATAGATCGCGCCGCTGGGAAAAAACAGGATCACGTTCAGAAACCCCGCGAAGGTGCCGACCAGGCGCGGATGGCTGGCGCGCCCGAGGATCGAGAAAGTCATCGCAAGCAGCCCGGTCGAGGTGATGACGATCACGGCGATCAGGATCATCAGTGCGGGTGCGCCTCCTTCGATGCGGCCGCGCGTGATCAGCAGTCCGAGGAAGAGCACTGAAAGGCCGGCGACACTGGTGATGGTCACGCCGCTGCCGAGGATCCCGGCCGCGATGTTCCAGCGCGAGAGAGGAGTCACCAGGTAGCACTCGGTCATCCCCATGAACTTGTCCATCACCCAGTTGAACACACCGGACATCAGCGAGCCCATGAAGATTGCCATCACGATTACGCCGGGGATGAGCCCGCGATCGTAGTCGACGTACTGAAAGAGCCAGCTTGGGCGCAGCACGATCTGGTTGAGCTTGGGTTCGCGCGCGGTGACGAAGCTGATCTTCACCGACTGGGCCGCATCGGTCATCACGCCTTCAATAGTGGAGGCGCTCACCGAATCGACGTTGTCGGTGAACAATCCGACCTCGGCGATGCGGCCTTCGCCGACGCTGTGGCTGAAATTGGGCGGGATAATCACGGCGCCCTTATATTCGCCGTTGCGCACTGCCTCGATAGCTTCGCCCGGGTCGGCCATGAACGAGATATTCACGGTCTTGGGTCCGGCCTGAAGCGCGAGCAATTGTTCGACCAGCCTGCGCGCGAATTCGCCGTGATCCTGGGCGACCACGACGACCGGCAGATGCTTGAGTTGCCCCTGGAAGGAATTGCCGATGATCACGAGGTAGATGATCGGCATGAGGATGGTCGAGATGAGCGTGAGCGGGTTGCGTCTCAGCTTCAGCAGGTCGCGCCGCATTATGGCCAGGGTCTTCATGATGCTATCCGCGCGACTGCGGCATTCCGGCTCCTACCAGGAAGCTGACTTTCTTGGCGGGCTCGTCACGCAGCGAGCGACCGGTGAAGCGGATGAACACATCTTCCAGCGACAGGCGATGGACGCTGATCGAAGAGACGCTCGCACCGGCGGCCTCGACGCGGTCGATTATCTTGGGGACGACGTGGGGGCCGTTGTCGGCGCCGAGGGTCAGCTTGTTGCTTCCGGTCAGCTCAACCTCGCGCAGGTAAGGCTCCTGCTTGAGCATCGCGGCGATTGCATTGGCATCGCCATCGATTTCAAGCTCGACGCGATCGGAGCCCTCGACCATCCGCTTGAGCCCGGCGGGAGTATCGAGCGCGATAATCTTGCCGTGATCGACAATCGCGATTCGATCGCAGAGCTGTTCGGCTTCATCCATGTAGTGCGTGGTAAGCGAGATGGTTATCTCGCTTTCCTTGCGCAGGGCTTCGAGGAGATCCCACACGGCGCGGCGGCTTTGGGGATCGAGTCCGATCGTCGGTTCGTCGAGAAAGAGGACTTCCGGTGAGTGGATGAGTCCGCGGGCGATCTCCAGCCGGCGGCGCATACCACCAGAGTAAGTCGCGACGAGGTCGCCGGCGCGCTCCTTCAATCCGACCATCTCGAGCAGCCGCCATGCGCGGGCATGCCGTTTGCGCCGCGGGACGTCATAGAACTCGCCGTAGATGTCGATGTTTTCCCATCCGGTGAGGTCGAGGTCAGACGTGAGCGCCTGGGGGATTACTCCGATTCGTTCGCGCACGCGAGTTGGATGACGGACGACATCCTCGCCTGCGACGCTGGCCTTGCCGGCGGTGACCGGCATCAGCGTCGTGAGCATCCGGACCAGCGTGGTCTTGCCGGCGCCGTTGGGGCCGAGCAATCCGAAGACTTCGCCGCGCTTCACCTCGAAGCTGACGGTGTCGACGGCGGTGAAGCTACCGAACTGCTTGGTCAGATCGGTCGTCTGAATTGCTGCTGAGCCGGGTTCCATCGTTGCGCAGAAAGGTTACTTCGGCAGTCATTCCGGGCTTGGCCTCATCGCCGGCCTGGAGCAGCTGCACCTTGATGTAGAAGGTTCTGATGTCCTGTCGTCCACGGCGCACATCGTGCTCGGTCGCGAACTGGCCTTCCTGGCCGATCGCGATGACGCGGCCGCTGAGATAAGTCGGCGGATTGGTAGGCAGGCGCACGCGCGCCGGCTTGCCGATATACACGGATCCGAGGTCGCTTTCCTCGAGGTCAACGCGCGCCCAGATGGTGGAAAGGTCGTCCACGGTGAGGATGGGAGTGCCGGGCGTGACCCATTCGCCGACCTGGAGAGCCTTGTTCACGATAACGCCGTCAACCGGCGAGACGATTTTCGTGTCGTGGACCTGATCCTCGTAAAAGGTAACCATCGCGCGTGCGCTCGCCAGCGCCGCGGTGTTCTCATCGAGGGTGGTTAGGGCATCGTCGCGCTGCTTTACCGAGACGATGTGTTCAGCGAAGAGCTTGTTGGTGCGATCGAGATCGCGCTTGGCCTGTGCGACGTCCGCGGTTGCTTTGACTACGTCGGCCTGAGCCTTGATGAGCTGATTCTTGAGGTCGATATACTCGATTTCGCACACGACCTGCCCGCGCTTCACGCGATCGCCCTCGATGAGATTGAGCGAGGTGATTCGGCCCGCGATGCGGCTGGTGATGTTGACCTCGGGCGCCTCGACGATTCCCACCACGTCGATTTTGCTCATATCGACCGGCGGCCACAGGTAGTGGTTGCCGAACCAGTAGAAGCCGTACCCGAGTCCGCCAAGGACGGAGAGCGTGATCAGGCGGCGGAGGATCTTGCGAATCATGGGCGGGCCACCTTGCGATGCGTTGCGGGTGCGTCGTTGACCAGGCTGCGAACCATCATCTCGCCGAGCTCGTCGACGATGCGATCGACGGGTTGATGCGCGCCGTAGAAGAGCATGACCGAGCGGATGCTGCCCATGATCGCATAGGTGGCCATCAGGGAATCGACCGCCCGGAAAGCACCGCTCTGGACGCCTTCGTCGATTAGCGAGCTGAAGAACTTCACGCCGCGATCGCGCCATTCATCGCGGATGCGATTGCGGGCTTCGGGCATCCGCGGCTCCTCGGTCATCATGAGGCGGAGCAGGTCGCGGCGCCGATCGTAGAATTCGACGCTCATCGTCACGGCATGGCGAAGACGGACTTTGACGTCGGCATTCGCGTCGACCGAAGCCTGGTAGTCGCGCACCATCGATTCCATGCCGTCGGTCAGGATGCCGAGGTACAGGTCTTCCTTGGACTGGAAGTAGAGGTAGAGGGTGCCCTTTGCGACGCCGGCGGCCTCGGCGACGCGGTCCATCGTGACGGCCTGGTAGGACTCATTGGCGAAGAGCTTGAGGGCAGATTCGATGATGCGATCGCGCTTGGAGGTCTGGGGGGTGGCTGGGGCGAGGGCGTTACCCCCAAGGGTATCGTTATAGCCGGCAGCGGCGGCTCTTCTGGTACTACTTTGGTTCATAAACTGACCAGTCAGTCATACTGCGGCAATCGGTTGCGGGAGTCAATTGGACAGCGAACCGCTAAGCCGGCTTGTAGGAAATCGATACGAATTGTGATCCTGAGTGCCGACTCGCGGGCAACCGGCTGCCGTTGCGACGGCGCTACTCAGGTGAGGGCAGGGCCCGTTTCCCGGCAAAGAGTTCCAATAGACTTGAATGCCGGAACGTGGCAGGTTTTCTGTTCCTGAGCGCGCCCTTAGCTCAGCGGATTAGAGCATCTGCCTTCGGAGCAGTGGGTCGGGGGTTCAAATCCCTCAGGGCGCGCCACCCTCCGTCTCTATCGAATTAACTTCGGCATGCCGCAATGACACTTCAATCCTGGAACGCGACCATCGACGCGATTGCCAGCGCGTTCCTGCTTTTTTACGCGGGGTTGTTTCCGATCGTGAATCCGGTCGGTGGGGCGCCGATCTTCCTGGGCCTGACACGCCATTGCTCGGAACAGGAGCGCAACAAGCTGGCGCTGAGGGTTACGATCAACTCTTTTTTCCTGCTGCTTGGCTCGATGCTGATAGGCTCGTACGTGCTCGATTTCTTCGGCATCACGCTGCCGATCGTGCGCGTGGCGGGAGGGCTGGTGGTTACGGCGACGGCCTGGAACCTGCTGCAGAGTGACGACGAAGACGAAGAACCGCCGAGCCGCGAAAAACCTATCAAGCCGACCGACGCGTTCTATCCCCTGACGATGCCGATCACCGTCGGCCCAGGCACGATCGCGGTTGCGATCGCGCTGGGCAGCCAGCGACCTCGTGTCGCGGATCTGCTTCATACCGCGATCCTCGGGGGCTCCGCGCTGGGTGGCGTGTTCGCGATGGCCGCGACGATCTACGTCTGCTACCGGTACGCGGAAGGAATTGTCGGCGGGCTGGGCAAGGATGGCACCAACGTCGTGGTGCGACTGTCTGCATTCATCCTGATGTGTATCGGGATCGAGATTATCTGGAACGGATACAGCGCGCTGGCGAATATCCCGCACTGAGCGCGCACGATTTGGAGGAAGCATCATGGCCCTGCACAAAAAGCACGCCGACCGGAGAAAGGCGCTGGACGTTATCTATGCATCCGGCGACCTGACGACGGCGATTCCCAAGTACAAGATGCCGCGCCAGGAGCAGTCTCCGCGCACCGCGTACGCGCTGATCCATGACGAGCTTCTGCTCGACGGCAACTCGCGCCAGAATCTCGCGACCTTCTGCACTACGTGGATCGAACCCGAGGTGCAGGCGCTGATGGCGGAATGTATCGACAAGAACATGTGCGACAAGGACGAGTATCCGCAGACCGCGGAGATCGAGTCGCGATGCGTTCATATCCTGGCGGACCTGTGGAATTCCCCCGATGCCGCGAACACGATCGGATGCTCCACGACCGGTTCGAGCGAAGCCGCGATGCTGGGTGGGCTCGCGGCGAAATGGCGATGGCAGGCGAAGCGGAAGGCGCAGGGCAAGCCCGCCGGGAAGCCGAACCTGGTCTGCGGGGCGGTGCAGGTTTGCTGGCACAAATTCGGGCGCTACTTCGATGTCGAAGTGCGCGAAGTTCCAGTCGAGGGCGACCGCCTGATGCTGTCGCCTGAGGAGGTGCTGAAGTACTGCGACGAAAACACGATCATGGTTGTGCCGACGCTGGGCCTGACGATGACCTGCCAATACGAGCCGGTGCAGGCGATCTCCGAGGCGCTGGACAAGCTCGAGCGCGAGACGGGGCTCGACATTCCGATCCACGTCGATGCGGCCAGCGGGGCCTTCCTGGCGCCGTTTTGTCAGCCCGATCTCCTGTGGGATTTTCGCCTGCCGCGCGTGAAGTCGATCAATACATCGGGTCACAAGTTCGGCCTTGCGCCGTTGGGAGTGGGATGGGTCGTGTGGCGTGACCATGACGATCTACCCGAGGACCTAATCTTTCGGGTGAATTACCTCGGCGGCGACATGCCGACGTTCGCGCTGAACTTCTCGCGGCCCGCGGGACAGATCGTCTGCCAGTACTACAACTTCCTGCGCCTGGGGTTCGAAGGATACCGGAAGGTGCAGGAAGCCTGTTACAAAACCGCGCAGCATATTGCCGCGGAAGTCGGCAAGATGGGGCCGTTCAAGCTGATCCACGACGGCAACGGCGGATTGCCCGCGGTATGCTGGACGTTTCGTGACGGGTACAAATCGAATTACAGCCTGTACGATCTTTCGGACAGGCTGCGCGCGCGGGGATGGCAGGTGCCGGCTTACTCGCTGCCGCCGAATCGCGAAGACCTGGTGGTGCAGCGCGTGCTGGTGCGTCATGGCGTGAGCCGCGACCTGGCGGATATCCTGATCGACGATATCCATCGATCGCTGTCGCTGCTGGAAAAGCACCCGGTGGCTCATCCACTGACAGAGAACGAAGCGGGCGGCTACAACCACAACTGAGGCAGGAGCGCATTTCCCAGCCCTCATGGCCACGGGCTCGCATCGGCCGCGGAAGTCGAGCAGCGCGATGCGGGCGGGCATCATGCTGCTCGGCCTTGTCGCGATTGCATACATCGGGATTCTTGCGCTTGGAACGAGCGGCAAGCCGCACTATCCCCGGCTGACAAACGATCAAAAGAGCGCGATGGAAGACGCTCTGTACCAGTTTAAGGGCCACTACGTGCGAATCGCACCATGCAAGACGTGGGACTGCCAGGCGTTCGCACGCGACTTGGGGGACGTATTCGACGCCGCGGCCTGGGAGCATCTGCCTGATTCGGCGGCTCCGGCCGGTGCGCGAGGGGTGACGGTGTCCGGCGCTCGGACAGATCCCGCGCTAGCCGCGGTGCTCGATCAGTTGAACCAGGTTCTTCCGGATCCCGTGGTTCCACCAAGTCGCGACGACGGCGGCGCAATGGAGATCGTTATCGGCGCCCATCCCGATAGCGGGAAATAGTGATCCGATAGAGTCGAGGACGCTTCGAGACCGGCAGACCCTAAGGGAGCGCGGATTCCGATGCGGGATCGCCTGCGATGCGGCTATGCCACATCACGCGCGGCTCGTTCATGTCCCACGGCGTCGCTTGATGCATCAGGCAGCGGTTGTCCCATACGACCGCATCGCCTGCGGTCCACGTGTGGTGGTAGACGCGGGGCGGCTGGCAGGCGAAATCGGCCAACTCCTGGAGCAGGCGTTCCGACTCGGCCCTGTCCAGACCGGGGATGTCGTACGCATGGCGGCCGATGAGGAGAGATTTTCTCCCGGTCTCGGGATGCGTCTTGACGAGCGGCCGCACCGGAACTGGCCCGTCGTGAAAGCCGTAGCCGTTATATTCGCTGCCTTTCCTGGCAAAGTGGCCGAGCTTGGCCTGGCTGTAGTGGAGCGAATGATGCGCGACGAGATTTTCGATGCGGGCGCGGAGCGCGGGATCAAGCGCATCGTAGGCGGCGCGCATATCGGCCCATCCGGTTTGGCCACCTGACTTCGTCACGACGCGGGCAGTGAAGACGGCACCCTTGGCCTGCACGGGCATATAGGTGCTGTCGTGATGCCATCCCATGTTGCCCTTGAGAATCTTGATGGTGTCGCTGTTGGAGGACTCGTTGATGATGGTGCCGTCGTTGCGAACATTGGTGATCGGGGCGAGTTCGAATTCGAGCGAGCCGAAGCGCCTGGCGAAGGCGATTTGATCTTCGCGGTTGAGGTGCTGGTCGGGGAAAATGAGCAGGGCGTAATCGAGCCAGGTCGCGTAAAGCTCGCGCCACGTTTCGTCATCGAGGGAGGAAAGCTTGATGCCGGTGACTACGGCGCCGAAGGTGGCATCGAGCGGTTTGATTTCGAATGAATGGGCCATCGAACTACCCCCGAGGACAGCTCTTGATAAAAACTTATCGGACAATCGGCGGGACTGGCAACTCGGTAGAGGCTCCTCAGGACACGCCGCCAGCTCGCCGGTTCGGTGCCTTCTCCCCGGGGAGAAGGTCTCCAGAACCGAGTTAGTTGGCGTGAGTGCGAATGGTGTCTACGCGGCCGTCAGCGAGTTTGAAAATCACGTCGCGGGTGATTTCGAGGCTAAGAGCCCGTTCCATTGGGAGATTCGCGTAGAGCCCACGCAGGATGCGGCTGGCGACGCCGTGTGAAACCGCGATGGTCGTCGCGTTGCCGCGTTCGGTGTCGGCGAGCCATTCGCGCAGTCGCGCCGTGAGTGTGTCAAGACGCTCGCCATCGGGAGATCGGAAGTACCAGTCATAACGGCTGGAGCCATCGAGGGGGCGTGGCCACAGTTCCTCGACCTCATCGCGAGTGAGGCCGGCCCATGAACCGAGATCGATTTCCATGAGCCTGGGGTCCAACGAAAGGCGCTCGGTCGGGATACTCATAGCCTCGCACACGATTTCAGCGGTCTGCCGAGCACGGCCTAGCGGGCTACTGACGATTGCGCAGGCGGCATCGTCAATCAGACCCGCAAGCTTCGTTCCTGCTCGTCGCGCCTGCGCGAGGCCATCCGGAGTCAGCGGAGAATCCATGCGGCCCTGGAATCGACGCTGCCGATTCCATTCCGTCTCGCCATGAAGCACCAGGTAAATCACTTGCGGGGCGGAGAAGCAGCGGTGGTCATTTCGAGTGCCAGTTTCTCCACGCCGCGCAGGATGGTGATGGTGATCGTTGCGCCGACGGCTTCGTCCGCGAGCATCCGCTGCAAATCATCGATGCCGCGTATCGACGATGGCCCGCAGGAGATGATCAGGTCATTGCGCTGGATGCCGGCCTTTTCGGCTGGGCTTCCTGCTTCGACATTGACCACCTGCACGCAGGTCTCGCTGGCCACGCGATGGAACCGCGCGAGGCGGCGAGGCAGGGCGCTGTTCGCGCCCGCGATGCCGATATAGCCGCGCTCGATTTTGCCGTCGCGGATGAGCCGCGCAGCGACGAATTTGGCGCTGTCGATCGCGATCGCGAAGCACAACCCTTGCGCGGGAAGAATGGTTGCGGTGTTGACGCCGATGACGCGACCGCGCGAGTCGACCAGGGGGCCGCCGGAGTTGCCCGGGTTGAGGGCCGCATCGGTCTGGATGACGTTATCGATGAGCCGGCCGGTGACGGATCGCAGCGAACGGCCCACCGCGCTGATGACTCCAGCCGTGACGGTATGCTGGAAGCCGAAGGGGCTGCCCATCGCGATGGCGATTTGCCCGACGCGAAGTGCGCGGGAATCGCCAAGCCGAACCGGAATCAACTCGCGCGCCTCGATACGGACGACCGCCAGGTCGCTATCGGGGTCGTTGCCGATTATCTGCGCGCCGACGCGTCGCCCATCGTGGAGCGAGACCGAGACTTCATGTGCGCGATCGATGACGTGGTTGTTGGTCAGGATGAAACCGTCGGGCGTAAACACAAACCCCGACCCTGAACCGCCCGCGCGTTCGTTGTTGGCGCCGGTTCCGCGCACGTCGATATGAACCACGGAAGCGCCGACCTTCTCGGCGGCGCCGGCGACGGCCTCCGAATAGGCATCGAGCAGATCAGTCTCGGTCGGATGCTGCGAAACGGAATTTCCGGAAATGTCCGCGGCTACGCGATCATTGAAGATACGATGAAGTTTTGGGGCCACTGAAGCCAAACCTCCGAGCGTAAATGTAATCACGGCATGCGCAACGCGCTGCGACGGGATACATCTTGCGGATGGCTGCATTTAATTCCGGGCCGAAAGCCTATAAAACGATGTATGGACCAGAGTTCGGATGGCGAAGGTTGAGCAACTAAGAACGGCGGAGGATCCCGATCCGGAAACCGGCACGGCGTCACGCGTGCTCCGCGGAGAGCATCTCACAAAGATCTATGGCGGCCGGACCGTCGTGGACAACGTCGACGTGTACGTCAATCCGGGGGAAGTTGTGGGGCTCCTGGGTCCCAACGGCGCCGGCAAGACGACAACGTTCTATATGTTGGTGGGGCTGGTGAAGCCTGACTCGGGCCGGGTGCTTTTGGGCGACCAGGAAATCACGACGCAGCCGCTTTATCAGAGGGCGCGCCGGGGTATCTCCTATCTGCCGCAGGAGCCATCAGTGTTCCGCAAGCTTTCGGTCGAGGAAAACCTGCTCGCGGTGCTGGAAACATTGCCGCTGGAAGATGAGGAGCGGCAGAGCCGGCTGCAATCGCTGCTGGATGAGCTGGACATCGCGAGATTGCGGAAGTCGCGAGCGGGGGTGCTCTCGGGAGGAGAGCGCCGCAAGGTGGAAATCACGCGGGCGCTGGTGTTGGATCCGCAGTTTTTGTGTCTCGATGAGCCTTTCGCGGGTATCGATCCGATCACGGTGATCGAGATTCAGCGGATTATCAGCTATCTGCGCGAGCGCGGAATCGGGATCCTTATTTCCGACCATAACGTGCACGCGGCATTGTCGATTATCGATCGCGCGTACGTGATCCATAGTGGGAAGATCCTGATCGAGGGTACCCCGGATGCGATCGTTGCCAGTGAGCAGGTGCGGCAGGTGTTCCTGGGCGAGCGCTTCAAGCTGGCGTGACTGCGATCGCGGGATTCGTAAGCGCAGGTCGAAACAAGCGCTTACAGGGAGTCGCGCGAGGCGACCCTCATCCGGTGCGCAACGCTCCACCTTCTCGCTTCGAGAGAAGAACTTCTCCAGTAGCTTAGGGGTTAGGGTACGGCGGGTAGGCGTAGCTGGGTGGCGGAGCGGACGGATAGCCGCCGCCATAGCCGCCCCCGAAGCTGGGCCCAATGAAGCCGCTGCTCATCCCGAAGCTGCCGCCCCCGAAAGTTGCGCCGAACATTCCCAGCAGCGGAATCACCGTCGCCATCGGACTGGGCCCCTGGTTCTGGTAGCCATACATTTGCTGCTGCTGTTGGATCTGGTCTGCATAGGTCTGGTTCTGATACGCCTGAACACCGCTCAAACCGCCATCGTCGCCGCTCTGGGAGTTCGAGGAGCCGGTGTTGCCGGCCTTCGCCAGGCTCGGCTCGATCTTGATCCGATTGTCGACGGTGACCTTGGAATCATTGATGTAGCGGCGAGTCTTGCTCTCGGCGTCACCCTTGCCGTAGTCGGTCGCAACGAATCCAAACAGGATGACTTGCCGCTCGCCATCGGGGGCCGACAGCACCTGCGCGCCGACCAGGGGCAGATGATGGGTCTTTAGATAGTCGGTCAGAGCGGTGCTCTGAACCTGATCGACATGAGCATTCTTGAGAGGTACGGGATGCGCGGCGCTGGGCGGCGTGTAGGTCGGAGGAGGCTCAGGCGCTGCGGCGCCAACTTGGGATGAAGGGGAGGGCGTGGTGGGAGGAGTGAAACATCCCGACGCGACCATCCCCAGGATGAGCAACCCGGCGAGAAGCCAATTTGCCGCCCGGCGCATCAATTCAATTATAAGCACTGTTACCGCCCTAACAAAATTGACGATTTGGAGCGGAATTTAATCCAACACTTCCTTGAGAAAATCACGCACCAGCTGGTTGAAGACCTGGGGATGCTCGAAATAGATCGAATGTCCACAATCGGGCACGGTGGCGATCCTCCCCATCGGCAGGACCTTGACTACGGACCTGATCACCTCGGGAGGAATAAGCTCGTCCTGTTCGCCCACGAGACACAGGATGGGCATCTTGAGCCGCGCCTTGACGGCATCGAGGTCGCGCCGGGTGCCGAATAGCCGCGCGGCGGCATCGGCGGGCGGCCGCGCGCCGAGAATTCGTAACTCATCGTACAGGTAAGCCAACTCCGGTCTGCGAGCGAAGTAGTCGCGTGCGTAGGTAGGCAGCGAACCGATAGGCGGCGTCGTGTCCATCACCATCGGGGAACGCGGTGCGGGGAACTTCATATCCGGCGTAAAGATGCCGCCATGCGTGTCGGCCATCACCATTGCGGCCACCCGCTGGGGATGCTCGAGCGCGCATCCGACGATCGTCCATCCACCCATCGATTGGCCGATGAGCGCGGCCCTCTCGATCTTGAGATGATCCAGGAGGTGTACAAGGTCGCTGGAATGCGCGCGATTGAAAAGATCGTCGGGATCGGGCGACATGCCGAAGCTGCGCTGATCGACGGTGATGCACTCGTAGGAGCGCATGAAGTAGGGGACCTGCTGCCACCACGAGAGGTGGTTGCCGCCGAGTCCGTGCAGGAACACCAGCGGAAAGCCGGCCCCGGCGCGTTCGTAGTAGAGCGAAAACTGGCCAATGGCGAGGCGACCCTGGGTGATTCGATACTCCATGGCTTGGCGCCCTCCCCTGGAGGCAGAATCTAGCACCGGAGTTGGAGGTCCCCAACCGCGCCCAATTCGTCCCGTCTTGCACTAGGTTAGCGCGTAACTGCTAAAATCCCCATGACAATTTTGCGCGGAGCAGCGAAGTGCGAATGGATAAACACATAAGCAAGCATCCGGACACCAAGCATTTGCCCGACGATGTGATTCACTACCGGGAGTACAAGATCCTGTTGAAACCCGACCGATTCACCAGCAAGGAAGGGTTCAACCAATTTTGGGACGCGGTGCTCAAGACGGTCAAGAAATTCGACCTCAAGGTCGAGATGGAGAAAGAGGCGTTTCACAGCCAGGTTCGCGAGGTTCTCTTTTACGACACTCCGCACTTCGACCTGTACAACAACCATTTCATCCTGCGTAAGCGGACCTTTTACGACGACGGTTGGCCGCGCGCTGACCACGAGCTGACGATCAAATACCGCAGCCCGGAGCTGAAGGACGCTGCATCGGTGGATGTTCGCGCGATGGCGGCGGGCCACGATGAGATCAAGTTCAAGGAAGAATTGCTGCTGGACCGCAAGCAACTGGGCGGGATGCGCAGCGTGTACTCGCACGGATGCGTACTGACTTCGCCGAAGGTGGTGCTCGACCGGGGTATCGAGGATATCGCCGGCGTATTTCCGGCGCTGGGCAAGATCGACATTCGGCCGGACACCAAGATTTCACTGGTGAACAACGTGGCGGTTGAAGAAGTGCAAAACACGATGGGCAGGATTCACTTCGGCCACGGCTTCAACGGCAAGACCACCATCGCGATCTGGCGCAGCCGCGCCCTGGAGAAGCCGCTTTCGGGCGAATTTGCATTTCAGTGCAAGTTCGACCGAATGGACGATGTTCACAAGTCATCGCTGGTGCTGTCGGAAGAGTTTTACAAGCAGGTGCAGCTCGATTGCGCAGACTGGGTGATGCTGGGAACGACCAAGACCGCGATGGTGTACGGGCTCGGCAATGTTCCGTTGAGGAATCACGAATAACGGCTTGATAGCGCAAGCGTAAGGGGAGGCTCCAACATGCTGACCAAGCTCGTGCAGCATTGGTGGGTGTACGTGCTGCGAGGCATCGCGGCGATCATCTTCGGCGTGATGGCATTTGCCTGGCCGCACATCACGTTGACGGTGTTACTCATCCTGTTCGGTGCATACGCGTTCGTTGACGGCATCTTCCTGCTGATCAGCGCAGTCAGCGGATGGAGCCACATGGAAGATCGATGGCTCATCCTGCTCGAGGGCATAATCGGCGTCGCGATTGGCGCCGTGACGTTTCATTCGCCGGCGATCACCGCGATTGGACTGCTGATTTACATCGCGGCGTGGAGCCTGGCGACCGGAGTGCTGGAGATAGCCGCCGCGATGAAGCTGCGCAAGGAGTTGTCGGGTGAAATCTGGCTGCTGCTGAGCGGAATTCTTTCGATCGCGTTCGCGGTGGTCCTGATGTGGTTTCCGTTGGCGGGAGCGCTGGGGCTCATCTGGCTGATCGGCGCGTATGCGATCGGCTTTGGAATTATGCTGATTGCGCTGGGCCTCAAGCTCAACGGCTTCCGCCATCGTCTCGCAGCCGCGTAGGGCTGCGCTGAGGCAGTTAATTTCGAAATCAGAAAGGCGCAGGCAAAACCTGCGCCTTTTTCATTTCCTGGAAAGGGTCGCGACGGCGCGAACTAGCTTTCGGTCGGGGAAGCCAGGCACTTGCCGATCAGCACATCGGCGCCGTTGGTCGTGACGGCGGTTGCGTCCGCCACCAGCAACGCCGGATTCGATCCGGAGCCGACGTAGGTCACGAAATCGAAGACGAGAGGACGACCCGTAGCGGCTGTAAAATTGATGGAGCCGAGCCCATCGCCGGTTCCCGAGGTGCAGGTTGCGCCGGTCAGATTGAAGCTGGTGACGGTGCCGTTGGCGTTGATCGCGAAGAAACCGGTGATGTTACTGCTGGCATCGAATGAGATAACCCCGATGATCGAGATCGCGTGACCGTCGGTAGCAGTGCCGGTCAAAGGCCGCGTTCCGGCGGCGGTCAGCGAGCAGGTGAAATTAGTGGGGCAGGTCGTAGGATTGGACACGGTGGCTTGCGAACGCGTGCCGCTCAACTGGAGCAAGATCAAGATCAATGCGAATCCGACCAGTTTTTTCATTTTCTATTTTCCTTTCGTCCGCGCTTGCTGTTTTAGAGAATTCCCGCGGCGCGGAACGCCGCGCTCGCACCCGACTTTTGCGCCGCGCTGGCGGTGGGAGTCGCGGTCGGAGTTGAGGTGGCGGTTGGCGTAGGCTTCTTTTTGGCAGGCGAACTGCTGCTTCCTCCGCAACTAGCCAGGCCCAGCATCGTCAAACAGATAGACGCCAACAACAGGTATCTCACGCGGTTCATTCGCCTGGCTCTCAACCCGCCGCCGAGGCGTGACAGACGCCGAGAGAAACGGTGGTGTCGTTGGTGCTTTCGGAGGTGTGATTGGCCAGTAGCAGCTCGATGCTGGCGCTGGACTTTGCCACTACGAAATCGATTGTGAGGGTGCCAACGTGTTGAGTTGCCACCGTGATGGTGGCGGGCGTCGTAGTCGTGCCGGAGGTGCAGGTGCCGGTGGCGTCAGTCACAGTGTGCACAGTGCCGTTGGCGTTGACTTCGAGCGTGGCGGTGACGTTCCCCGATCCATCGAAGTTGACGAAGCCCAGAATGGAAACCGGCTGCCCATCATTGCCAAGCCCAAGCAACGGAGCCGATCCCGTCACCTCGAGAGAGCAAATGTAATTGAGGGGACACGCGGTGGCAGGAGTGGTTTGCGCGGCCGCGGGTAACGCCAGCGCAAAGAACGTTCCTACAACGGCGGACAGGCAAAGTGCTTTCTTCATAATTGACTTTCGCTCCTGTGGCGATTCCGCCGCTTGGGAGGATCAAAATTGACCCGAGCAGACTACGCTGTAGCAATATATGCCTCGAACCATCAACCTCCGCTTTCGGTTGGGGTGCGGGCCGGAGGAACCCTATGTCCAGCGCCACGGCTGGGACGTTTGATCTCCGAGCGCGATCCAGCGACGATTTCATTTTATAGGCACCTGTCGGTGCCAGACGGAGAACTAAAAATGGAAACTCCCGTTCGGAGCCATCATCACCTCACCCTCTGCGTGGGTGGCGCGCAGGAAGACTACGACTTCCACGTCAAGACGCTCGGCCTGCGCAACGTCAAGAAGACCCTTCTCTATGATGGGAAGGTCCCCATCTACCATCTGTATTACGGCAACGATGTGGGTGCGGAGAGCACGCTCATCACGTGCTTCCCGATGCGGCAGGATGGGCGGACCGGACGCTTCGGGTCGGGCCAGGTAAAGACCGTGAGTCTTTCGATCTGCGCGCCCGGATTGGATTACTGGGCGCAGCGACTTTCGCGGCGTGGAATCGAAAACACGAAAGTCGAGCGTTTTGGAACGAAGCGGCTCGTCTTCAAGCATCCGTGCGGAATCGAGTACGAGTTGGTCGAGGTCGCGGAAGATGCGCGACAGCCGTGGACTGGTTCCGACATTCCATCGGAGATCGCGGTGCGTGGAGTTTATGGCGTGACGGTTGCGGTGCGCGACGATCGCGAGATGGCGTCATTCATGACCGATGCGATGGGATTCAAGGACGGGGGGCGAGATGGTGGTGACTTGCATTTCGAGATCGGCGACGACGCGCCGGGGCGCGTCGTCGAGGTGACCCATCGGCCCGATCTGCCGCAGGGGAGTTGGACCTTCGGCCAAGGGACGGTGCACCACGTGGCTTTCAAGGTCGAGGACGACAAGGCGCAGGCGGATTTCAAGGCATACCTCGAAGGGTTGGGGTACACGGACTGCTCCGACGCCAAGGACCGCGGCTATTTCATGTCGGTGTATTTCCGGACGCCGGGCGGAGCGCTGTTCGAAGCGGCCTATACGCTCAATGGAGCTTTCTTGCGCGACGAAGCCTACGAGAATCTCGGCGCGACGATCCAGATGCCGCCATGGCTGCTGGACAAGCGCGACGAGATAATCGCGCGGCTGGAACCGATCGCGTACTAAAGGAGAACTGCACTACGCGCGGTTTAGCGCGAATTCATCGGTAGCGGCGATCAGCTCCGTGGTGATCGCGGCGGTGGAACCATCGTGGCCCGCCTTCTCGACGATCACGTGCCGAACGCCTGGCCAGGCCTTCTTCAGCTCCCAGGCCCATCCCAAGGGAGCCTGCACGTCGTATCGCCCGCTCACCATAATTCCTGGAATGTCCGAGAGTCGGACCGAATCGCGCAGCACCGCGTCATCTTCGAGCCAAGCGTTGTTGGTCACATAGTGGGTCACGATTCGCGCGTAAGACAGGCGGAAATCCGGATCCAGAAAGCGGGGCGAGAGGTTTTCCGCAGGTGCAGACAGCGACGTGATGGACTCCCATCGGCACCAGTTCATGGCGGCGTCGGTGCGGACGGCAGAATCCGGATCGTGGAGTAACCGATAGTACGCACTTGCCACATCGCCATGGCGATCTGCCGCAGGCAGAGCATCGCGCAGGCGCTCCCACTGCTCGGGGAAGAGAAGGGCGGCGCCGCCACGGAACCACCAATCGAATTCCTGAGGGCGGCCCGTGGTGACGCCCCATAGAACGATCTCCGAGACTCGCTGCGGGTTTGCCTGAGCGTGCAGCAGTGCGAGGGTGCTGCCCCACGAGCCGCCGAGCACCATCCAACGATCGATTTCCAGGCGACTTCGCAGCAGCTCGATGTCGGCGAGCAGGTTCAAGGTACAATTGCTCGAAAGATCGGTTTCACACCGGCTCGCGTGAGGCGAGCTTCGCCCGCAGTTTCGCTGGTCGAAAAGGACCACGCGATATTTGGCGGGATCGAAAAGCCGACGATGCCACGTCGTACATCCGGAGCCGGGGCCACCGTGAAGGACGACGGCGGGCTTGCCGGCGGGATTTCCGCAAGTCTCCCAGTAAATGAAATTGCCGTCGCCGACACCGAGCATACCATGCTCGTACGGTTCGACTTTGGGATAGAGGCCTCTCACAGCGGTCTACGGATGGTAGACCATCGTGTGGCGTTATCACAGGAGCCGAAAACTACTGAACTCTGATGGAACGCGGGACAGTTTCAAGCAGTGCGAGGTGGGGTAATGATGGTGAAACCAGTAATCATCTCGGCGTTGATGCTGACGGTATTTTTGATCGGTTCGCGCTCATTAGCGGAAAGGTGCGCGCCCTTCGGGAATCCGCCTCAGGCGCTGATTCAAAACGAAGTGCCACTATGCACCGGAGGCAAGGCGCTTGGCCCGTGGCGGGACAGCGACGGCACGCCGTGACTGGTGTGTATTCCGCGCCGGACCCCTTTCGCGCGTTCAACGATCCTTGTGCCCGGGAACCTGTCTTGAACAAGCCCCGCCAGCGTCGCGGAGATCAGGATATACAACACGGGCGTGCCGACGCTGCACGTTCACAATGACTGCGACATCGCGGGAATCGGCCCCAACGGGGAATACCTTAGGGCCAGCTCGAAGGGATAGGAGTCGGCATCGACGACACCATGATCAACCAGCTGACGCTGCAGGTTCTGCCGTGCACGGACGCGTGCGGCACGAATCCGGACGGCGATCCTAATAACGAATTGGCGGCGTCGCTGGGAACCGCGAATCACGCACGATGGCCCGCAGATTGGCTCCCCGCAACGCTCGCGTTCTTCCACGAGCATCCCAGGGCGGCGCGGTAGACTTCAGGAGCGCACTTCGCGGAGGCGGCCGTCGCCCACGTCGAAAACGAAACCGCGCACGAGACTGTCACCTATCCAGCTGTGCGACAGCAGCGTGCGCATCTGCGCGCGTACATTTTCCTCAACGTCGGAGAACGCATGGAAAGTTACGGGTTCGCTGGCCGGCACGCCGGCTTCGGTTTCGATGCGCCGCTGCAGTTCGTGCTCGGTGGCTTTCATCAGGCCGCAATCGGTGTGATTGACAATCATTACCTCGCGGGTACCGAGCAGGTACTTGGAGATCAGCAGCGAGCGAACCACGTCGTTGGTGACGATGCCGCCCGCGTTGCGAATCATATGCGCATCGCCGGGCCGCAAGCCCATCGCGCGATACGAAAGGCGAGTGTCCATGCAGGTCACCACCGCGAGGTGGAGACCTGGTCGAGGGGATATCAGCGCTGGATCGTAGTCGGGTGCGTACCGAAGGTTCGCCGCCACGACCGCGTCGATCGAAGTCTTTGCAGAATCGTTGTTGGCCATCCCGCAATCCTAGATGGTGGCGCGGCTCGGCTCCAGTGGAAGGATCGCGGCCGCAAGGCGCGGGCCAGCGGGCTCGGGCATCGCAAGAGGCCGGCAGCGCGCAAACCTTCGATTAGCGGCTTGCGGTACGAATGCCGGTCTGAATGGATTGCAGGTAAGCTACCAGTTTGGCGATTCGCTCGTGAGTATCTGCTTCGTTTCCGTTGGACTGGGCATTGAAGCGGTGACCCCAGACCGGCATGTCACGAGGGCCATGCGCCTTCACATCGGAGCGTCCGTCAATGAACTTGGCGATCTGATCTTCGGGGAGCGGATTGCCGTATTTCTGCGCCAAGAGCCGCAGATTGGTAGGCGGAGTGGTAAGCACCCGCGCCATTGGCCCATTGCCGTCGCCCTTGGCGCCGTGGCAGGAAGCGCAGTATTGCACGTAGATGGCCTTGCCATCCGCGACGTCATCGGCAGCAGCGAGGCTGAATGTTCCGGCCAGTAAGATTGCCACCAGGGCCAGGACCAGGCCTTTTCCAGAAAGCATCGAGTTAACTCCTTCCAAACAGGTTCAAGACCGAGTCAGTGTGGCCGTGTCGTTATGACCGGACAAATCGACTCCCGAACCACTCGCTCGGTGACGCTTCCAAGCGTCACGTATTCAGCTCCGGTTCTGCCGTGAGTCGCCATCACGACGGCATCGACCCGCAATTCCTTTTCCGCATCGAGGATGCTCGCAGCAGGTTCTCCAAAACGTACTACTATCTCGCAGGGAACATGACTTTCCAACCACTTCCGGGCGATCGCGCGCAACTGGTCGGCTGCGGAGCGTTCGAGCTCCTGACGGGACTGGTCGGCATCGGGGGGAGGTACCGCACAGAACAGCAGCACCTGCCCGCCGCTTTGGGACGCGAGGTCCAAGGTGAGTTCGATAGCCGGCACGGAAACCCGGCTGAAATCGACGGGACAAAGGATTCGCCTGAAGGTTCTCATTAGTCGAGCCGCGATTGCCTTTTCATCATAATGTCAGTGCGTTGGCTTGCCGGGCATCTTGCTCCTGGCCGGTCGGCCCCTTTTCCTCGTGCTGGAAGAAGGTAGCGGGCGCACACTCAGGTCCTCGTCGGGGCTCGAACGGAGAGCATTGCGATCGGGCGGTTCCTTCATCTCTTCGGGGGGTGTCCAGACGTGGTCGTAGGGCGGGATCGTTCCTCCTTCGCCGGCTCGCCGTTCAGAAGCAGCCTGCTTGCTCTGACAATCCACGCAGTGGAGGGCGAAGGGCAGGGCGATCAGGCGTTCGACCGGAATTGGGTCGCCGCATTTCAGGCAGACGCCGTATTTGCCTTCATCGAGGAGGCTCAACGCGTCGTCCAGGTATCTAAGCTTCTCTTCGGCGCGTCCGATCAAGCCGGCGTGGGTTTCAACATCGGCGCTGGAACGGGCTTCATCCATCTCGTCGCCCGGCGAAACCGTAGCTTCGTCTTGCTGGTCCTGGCGAAACTCCGCGATGCGATTTTCGGTTTCGGCGCGAAGCTTCAACAGCATCGCACGGAAGGTTTCGCGTTGTTCGCGGTCGATGTGCGTAATTCTGGTCGCCATGATCGACTTTCCCTCGCGCGGCAAGTTCATGCAAAGAAGGCGCAAGATACGAGCCAAGCTGGGCAGCCCGAGGCCGGGCCCCTTCAGCGCCGTTCCTCGCGAATCTGTATCGATAGGCAGCACTCGCGGAGGGATTTGATGGTGCGATGCGCCACAACGGTCGCGATGGGGAGAATTAATCTACTGGTAATGGCCTTGAGCGATTCGCGAGCGAGCTGCGGACGTATTCTGTGTTACGGAAGCGCGAACAGGCGCAGGCCCGTGAATTGCGAAGCAGCCTCTCAGCCAACGACAGTCGGGGTTTTCCAGCCGTGAAGCAGGAACATCAATCGCACGCCGTGGAAACGCACTCCCCGCAGGAGCTGATCGATAAGCTGATGGAGATCCATCGTTCGCTTATCAAGCAGGAAACCGAGTTCAAAGAATACATCTCTCGCGCGCATCCCGCTTATCGAAAGAGCGCCACTAACCTGATTCATTACCTGGCTCTTCGCCGACACGACATTCGAGGTTTACAGGACAGCCTGGCGTCACTCGGATTATCCTCCCTGGGCCGAGCCGAATCACACGTGATGAACACGCTCGAGTCGGTCCTGTGCGTACTGCGGTTGATGGCAGGAGAGAGCCGCACGGAATCCGCCGCCTCGGGACATCCCGGTTTTTACGAGGGCAACTTGTTGCTCACCGCGCACACCGACGCATTGCTGGGAAATGTGCCGAGCGATCGGAGCGTGCGGATAATGGTCACGATGTCCAGCGATGCGGCCGACGATTACTCGTTGGTGCGCAACCTGGTCGCGCAGGGGATGAATTGCATGCGAATCAACTGCGCGCATGACACGCCCGAGGTTTGGGCTCGGATGGTAGATCATGTAACGCAGGCACGGCGCGAGTTGAGCCGCGAGTGCAAGATCCTGATGGATCTGTCGGGCCCTAAACTCCGTACTGGCAGTGTGGAACCCGGCCCCCAAGTGGCGGTATGGCATCCCGGCCGCGATCCATTCGGACGAGTGACCGATCCGGCGCACGTGTGGTTGACGCCGGACGATCCCTCGCTGGCCGGGCCGGGCGACGCGGATGCGGTACTGCCAGTGAACGAAGCCTGGCTTGCGCAGGTACAGGCCGGCGAGCGCATCCATTTCAAGGACGCGCGCGGCAAGAGGCGAATTCTGGAAGTTGAAGGAAGGGTTGGGAAGGCGAGACTGGCGCGGTGCAGCCAGACTGCTTATGTGACCCCGGGTACAACGTTGCTACGGGTCGACGTGGGGAGTGACGCCGAGCGCGAAGCGCAGGTACTTGCGCTGCCTTCCCGCGATGGGGGGATCGTGCTGCGTCGGGGCGATTTCCTGTTGCTGACGCGACAGCCCGTGCCCGGGCACCGAGCTGAGACCGACGCGGAGGGAAGAACCATCGGCCCGGCCGCTATTTCGTGCACCTTGCCCGAGGTGCTCTCCCAGGTCCGGATGGACGATCGTATTTGGTTTGACGATGGCAAGATCGGCGGCGTGGTCCGCGAGGTCGAACCCGATGCGTTGCGCATCGAGATTACCCATGCGCGGGCGAAGGGAGATCGCCTGCTCGCCGACAAGGGTATCAATCTTCCCGACACTAACATTGTACTGCCTGCCCTGACCGAGAAAGACAGGAGAGACCTGGAATTCATCGTCCAACATGCCGATCTGGTGGGCATGTCATTCGTTCGGCACGAGCGCGACATCTACCAATTGCAGTCAAGGCTGAAGCAGCTGCGCGGCGAGCATTTGGGCATAGTTCTGAAGATCGAAACGCGGCAGGGCTTCGAGCGCCTGCCGAACCTGATCCTGGCGGCGATGCGCCAGTACCCTGTAGGGATCATGATTGCGCGGGGTGACCTGGCGGTGGAATGCGGATACGAGCGGATGGCCGAGGTGCAGGAGGAGATTCTCTGGGTCTGCGAAGCGGCCCACACCCCGGTTATCTGGGCGACGCAGGTGCTGGAATCCCTTGCCAAGCGCGGTCAACCATCGCGTGCGGAAATAACCGATGCCGCGATGGGTGAGCGCGCAGAATGCGTGATGCTCAACAAGGGTCCGCATATAGTCGCCGCGGTCGCAGCCTTGGGCGACATCCTTCGTCGCATGCAAGACCATCAGTCCAAGAAGTCGTCCCGGTTGCGCCAACTGCATCTCAAGGCAACCGGCGAGGACAAAGGGCAGCGGGACACATAGGTGGTAAGTCCGACGGGGCTCGGAAGAGGTTTTTCCTGCGCGGTGGGATTGCTTGCGACGTAACATAATGGAGAAGCGGCTCACTTGCGGCACATCGACACGGCTATCTCCGAGAGGAAACCAAGCGAACGAAGTGGCCCACGCCTCCGACGACCCTGTCGGGTGAAGTATCGATCCAGGCCGGGTGAGGTGGTTTATGCGGCTGCGCGCCGGATCGATTTCCTGGTGTTGACCAGCGTGAAGAGCTTGATGCGAGTTTCAAGCTCGGTGAAGGTCCTGCGAAAGGCTTGAGCAGATTCAACGGCGGTGCCGTCCCCGAGCGGCTCCGAAACCCGCCAGTGCATTACGCGAGGATTCCCCGGCCATCGCGATGGCAACCCGTCGGGAGCGCGGTCGCCAAGGCTGATGATGAAATCCATGCGGGGAGCGTCGGGTCGCAGGAACTCGTGCCAGCTTTTCGATTTCAATTCCGGTCGCCATACGCGCTGCGCCACGAGGAGCTGGTGAATCATGGGATGAACCACGGGGGTCGTTGTGTTACCGGCGCTGAAGGCCTGGAAGGAACCGCAGCCCCATCGCTTCAGCAAGGCCTCGGCGATTATGCTGGCCCTCGAATTGTCCGGACAGATGAAGAGCACGTTGCGGACCGAGGGGGGCATCTTGTTCTCGGCCGATGATGATAGCGCAAGTCGGGAGACCGCGTTTTCGGTGGCCATGGATTCCTCGTTGAGCATCATCTCTTCGCGTCAGTTGGTGGATCTCGCCATAGGTAGAGCAAGGCATGTGCCTCACAAGCCTCGCGAAATATCCAGTTTCGGTCAAAGCTGAATGGTTATTTTGGGACTCAAAACCCGCCTCATCTGTAGCCGAAGGAGACAGGTCTGCGGTGCCGCAGCAGCGGGGGCCGCATAGAACGAGCTACCAGGTTGGCACAAAGGATGGATTAGGGGCTGAAAAGAAGGCAGACAGTTGTACGAATCGGAATACAAACTGAAGTTAACGACGTCGGCGCTAGCAGCCGAATTAATTCCCGCCCGGGGAACGCTTTCGATGGGGATGGCGGTGAGCGAGCCGCCCGCCCTGCTGAAGGCCATCGAAGACCGGATCAAGCGCGGTACCATCGAGGAGCTCAGGGTTTACTACTCGCATTCAGTCACCGCGGCCGCATCGACGATCCTGAAGTACGAATACATGGATGTCGTAAAGCCGCATCCATTCTTCCCGACGATAGTAGAACGGGCGCTATTCGAACGCGGACAGCAAGAGGGGCGGCGTGTGGTTTTCTACATGCCGGGAAACTTCAGCGCGATGCCGCGGACGCTGGCCGCGATCGGGATCGATGCGTTCGTCATGACGGTAGCGCCGATGGACAAGGGCGGTTTTTTCAGCTGCGGCACCAACGGTGACTACACGATCCCCGCGGCCCGCGCGGCGCGCAAACTGATCGTGGAAGTGAATCCCCGGATGCCGCGCGCGTTCGGCGATTCCTCGGTGCATATTTCGCAGGTCGCGGCGATCGTGGAGAACGAGTGCCCCCTGTTCTCGGTGCCGCTGCGGGCCTCGAACGAACTCGACAGGCAGATCAGCCGTTACATCGTGGAGATGGTTCCGGATCGCGCCACGCTTCAAATCGGTGTCGGCGGGGTTCCCAACGCGGTTTGCGAGGCGCTGAACGGCCACAAGGACCTGGGCGTTCATACGGAGCTGATGATGCCGTCGCTGGTAAATCTGATCCGATCCGGAGCGGTCACCAACCGCTACAAGAACATCAATCGGCACAAGAATGTTTACACGCTGGCAGCCGGCGACGAGGCGTTCTACGAATTCATCAATGACAACTCCAGCATGGAAGCGCATCCGGTGGATTACGTGAACGACCCGTACGTAATCGGACGAAACGACAACGTGGTATCCATCAGCGCATTCCTGGAAGTGGGACTCGATGGTGAAGTCAATTCCGAAGCCATCAGGGACAAGCAATACAGTGCTCCCGGTGGACAGCTGGATTTCGTGCGGGGTGCGCAGCTCTCGCGGGATGGCAAATCGATCCTGACGGCGTACTCCACGGCAGCGAAGGGGACGGTATCGCGCATCGTACCCAAGATCGTGGGACCCACCACGGATCCACGAGCCGACACGCAATACATCGTGACCGAGTACGGAATCGCGGACATGACAGGCAAGTCAACCACGGAGAGAGCCGCGGCGTTGATCGCGATTGCTCATCCGAGGTTTCGGGAAGAGCTGGAGCGCGGCGCGCGGGCGCTCGGCTACCTCTGATTTAGCGGAAGGAAATGCGCACGAACAAAGAAGGTGCAAGATGGCAGTGTACCAGGGATACGAGATCGTCCAGAATGCGGAGAACGGGAAATGGGAAATCTTCTGGAAAGGACGAAAGGTAGAAGCCGGGTTCGCCCGCGAGGCCGACGCGGAGGAATGGATCGACGATCAGATCCCCTCGAACCGCACGAGCTGATCTTCCGAGCGAACCTGCGCTCCCTTTAAAAGCGTAAGTTGGCCGACACGCCCAAATTCGATCCAGCCAGCGGAGGGAGTTTCAGCCTTCGCCAGGCGCTGCCGTCGCTGATTTTTGACGCGATCCTGCCTGTCCTCACGTTCGACGTCCTCACGCGGATGGGGGTATCGACCCTGAGTGCGCTGGTGACAGGCGGAATCTTTCCTGCGGCCAACATCGCGCGAGGCTGGTTCAAGTCGCATCGACTCGATCCGCTTGGAATAATCGTGCTGACTTTTCTGGTGCTGGGTACGGCAACTTCGCTGGTCTCGGGAAGCGTCTTCTTCGCTCTAATCAAAGATTCGTTCATGACCGCGCTCTTCGGTCTCATCTGCCTGGCCTCTCTGCTGGGAGCGAGACCGCTCATGTTCTACATCTCGCGCCAGTTCGTGGCGGGCGAGGACCCGGAGCGTATCGAGTGGTGGAATGGCTTGTGGAAATACCCGACCTTCAGCTCCGCGATGCGATTTGTCACGGCAGCCTGGGGTGTCGTGTACCTTGCGGAGGCCGCCGTCCGAGTACTGTTTGCGCTCGCGCTGACGCCGGCGACCGTGGTCGCAATATCGCCGGTGATGGCATTTGGCGTCACTATCGCGATGATCGCGTGGACGCGGCGCTACATGATGGCGATGCGCGAACGACGGCTGCAGGAGATGAAGCTCGAGCAGGTCGCCGTGCAATCCTGAAGCATTACTTCAATTTGTCCGGAGAGCGGAGTCAGGCAGCGACCGTGTTCGCGGTTGGAGAGCGGTCGAGGTTGGTTTGGCCGCCATTCGCATATAGGTGCGGAAGAAAGCTGAGCAGAAGCCTGCGCTTGGCCAACTCGACCAGTGCGAGATAGGCGATCACCGCACCCACCAGGAAAACAAAATAGATCGGGGGAAAAGGGACGAAGCCCATATCCATCGCAAGTGGCAGGAAGGGAAGCAGCACGCCCACTACCACGATCGCAGTGGTGGTGAACGCAAGCGCCGCGCTGGGGCGATTGCTCCAGGGACGTCCCGCGGTTCGAATAACGAACAGAACCAGGGTCTGGGTGGCGAGCGATTCAACAAACCACCCGGTATGAAAGAGCTGCTCGGAGGCATGAAGCACCTTGAGCAGGACGAAGAAGGTAAGGAAATCAAAAATCGAGCTGATAGGCCCGATAGTGATCATGAAGTTGCGGATGATGTTTACGTTCCACCGTTGAGGCGATCGGATGAATGCGGGGTCCACGTTGTCGGTCGGGATGGTTACCTGGGCCAGATCGTAGAGGAAGTTGTTGAGCAGGATCTGGGTCGGCAACATCGGAAGAAATGGCAGAAACAATGAGGCGGCCGCCATGCTGAACATGTTGCCGAAGTTCGAGCTGGTCCCCATCAGGATGTACTTGAGAACGTTGCCGAAGGCCTTGCGGCCCTCGATGATTCCACGGTGGAGGACCTGGAGTCCGTGCTCGAGCAGAATGATATCGGCGGCATCCCGCGCCACATCAACTGCGCCGAAGACGGAGATGCCGACATCCGCAGCGTGCAGCGAGGGCGCATCGTTCACGCCGTCACCGAGAAAAGCCACGGTGTGACCGCGACCTTTGAGTGCCCGGATCAAGCGGTTCTTCTGGCCGGGTGAAACCCGCGCAAAGACGTCCGTTTCTTCGGCTAGATGGCCAAGCGCGCTGTCGGAGCTGTTAGCGATCTCCGAGCCTGTGACGATCCTCTCGCAATCGATTCCGACCCGCTCGCATACGTAGCGCGCGACCAACTCGTTGTCGCCGGTAAGAATCTTCACGTGCACGCCGTCGCCGCGCAAGGAAGCGATGATTTCGCTCACGCCTTCAAGAGGAGGATCGACAAAGGTCAGGAATCCGGAGAAAACCAGGTCGTGCTCGTCGGCCGCCTTGAAAGCCTGACTATGCTCTACTTCCCGCGATGCCACGCCCAGCACTCGCAGTCCACGCGCGCTCAGGGCGTGGAAAACATCGAGGCAGCGGGCGCGGCGGGCGTCGTCGAGGGTGGCTTGTGCGCCGTCGACTTCGATTTGCGAACAGACGGCGAGAACATCCTCGGGAGCGCCCTTGGTGATCAACAGCAGGCGCTGGTCGCGGCTGACAACAATCGAAAGACGCCTGCGTTCAAAATCAAAAGGGATCTCATCCTCCTTCTGCCAGGCATCGGCGTCTGCGTGAGGATGGGTGAGGATGGCGCTGTCGAGGGGACTCTTAATCCCGGTCTCGAAGCGGCTATTGAGATAGCCCAACTCCAGAACGTGTTCGGATGGCTGCCCACCCGCATCGAGCGCTCCATCCAGCTCCATTGCGCCGGAAGTGATGGTTCCGGTCTTGTCGCTGCACAGAATGTCTACACTGCCCAGGTTTTCGATCGCATCGAGATGCTTGACGATCACCCGCTCCCGCGCCATACGCAGCGCGCCCATCGACAGCGTCACGGTTGTGATCATCGGGAGGAACTCGGGGGTTAGTCCGACGGCGAGCGCGACGGCGAACAGCAATGACTCGAACGCGTTGCGATGCATCGCGATGCTGACCAGCAGGATGAAGAGCACGAGGAAGAACACGGTGCGCATGATCAAGATCCCGAATTGCCTCGTACCGCGATCGAATTCAGTCTCCGGGGGCCGCTCGCGCAGGCGCGCGGCGATATCGCCGTAAGTGGTGCCGGGACCGGTCGCGGTTACTTCGGCCACCGCGGTGCCGCTGATCACAGATGTGCCCAGGAAGACCAGGTCGGGGGAGGAAGGATCGCGGTCTTCAGAAGCGACGTCGCAGACATATTTTTCCGCGGGCATAGACTCCCCCGTAAGCGCGGCCTGCTGTACGTGGAGATCCTGGCTCTCCAGGAGGCGGCCATCGGCTGGAACGAGATCGCCCGCTGAGAGCCGGACCAGGTCACCCGGCACCACCTCACGACGGGGAATCTCAAGCCATCTGCCATCGCGCAACGCCGTGGCGCTGGGAGCGACCTGATTGCGCAAGGCTTCTACTGCTCGCCCGGAGCGGTAGGCCTGGAAGAAATTCAGGACAATACTGAGCACCACCATCGCAGCGATGATCGCGGAGTCGATGGCCTGCCCAAGAAGTGCGGAAATCGCGCTTGCGACGAGAAGGATCAGTACAAGGGGGTTGGTGCAGAAGTGCAGGAATTGAGCAAACGGCCCTCCCGCTTTCCCCGATACCGGCTCATTGAAGCCGAATTGAGCGATGCGACGCTGCGCCTCGTCCTGGCTGAGCCCGCGTCCTTGCTCTGCTTTGACTTCAGTCATGGTCGTTCCTGCGAAATCGCGAGCGCACTCAGCGGCAGCACGCCCTGTGCCACGGCAGTAGTCCTGCACTGAGGTGCGAGGCTATTGTTTCCTTTGGAGACACCGATTTAGTTCAAGCTGAATCCTTTGTTAGCAAGATAATGTTTCGCGCGTGACAACTGGCAACGACAAGGAGCCATAGTAAAGTGGCATGTTCGTTGCGGAAACCACAGTGCGAGACCTTGATGGGGAACTGGCATTTGGAGAAAGACGATGGCGATGGACGAGAAGGATCGACTCGGCGAGCACCTGAGGAATAGAGAGAAGGCGACCGAGGGTGTATGGGCCGCGAGGAGCGACAGTGAGTTATTGCGTAAACTCAAGCGCGCCGCGGAAGAGAAGATAGCAAAAGCCAAGAAAGAAGGGCGGAAACCTCGCACTTTCAATCGAATTCTTTGCGCCACTGACTTCGGGCGATGGTCACTGAGGGCGCTCGATGTTGCCAGGCAGATCGCGCAGGAAAACGACGCAGACCTTTACGTGGTCAATATCTGTCCGACGATGCCTGTCCCTTTGGGCGGAAATGTCACGGGCACTCCCGAGGCAGAGGCGGAGGCCCGCGCGAAACTTGCCGAGGTTACGGCCAAGCGTCTCGCAGGAGTTCCTCATGAACTGATCGTGATGACGGGGAAGCCGGCGGAACGCATTGCTCAATTGCAGGCGGCATTGATGATCGACCTGATCGTGATGGGGACACAGGGACGCAGCGGCGTGCCGAGGTTTTTCCTGGGCAGCGTGGCGGATCGGATCGTGCGGTCTGCGGCGTGTCCGGTCATGACGATTCGCAGTGAGTAAGATGAGCCTGAGGCAGATTCACTGGGGGAAGGCCGCGATGGCGGCCCTGGTTGCGATGTCGGTTTCATTCCCGGCCATGTCTTTTGCGGCTTCAAGTGATGCCGGCAAGAAGGACTACCTCGAGAATTGCGCGCCCTGCCACGGGGCGGATGGCAAAGGAAAGGGGCAGGCGCTGTACGTGATCCCGAACGTAAAGCCGCCCGATCTCACCGTTCTATCCAGGAACAACGGGGGAGTGTTTCCAACCCAACGAGTTTACAACTCCATCGATGGACGCAATGGCATTCCATCGCATGAACGCTTCGACATGCCTTTCTGGGGAACTACGTTCCAACGCGAAGGCAAGGAGTTCACGCCCGCGAGCGACGCCGAGGTCAAGGCGCGGATCATGAAAATCGTCGATTACATCAAGACGATTCAGCAGAAATAAGCGTTTGGGTCAGCGCGCTGGGCAATTCCAGGTCGCCAGCAAGCTTCCGTCGTCGTCGGACCACCGGTACACAGCTTTTCCCCCGAAGGTTTTGGCGAGTTCGCGCGCGATTCGATGCGCGAGCTTCTGCGACGTGGTCAAGACCTCGAGCTTTGGGCCGCTCCACTCGACCGATTCCAGCTTGCGCTCGGGCTGGCGGCTGGAAGCGAGACGCGCGATGTTTGCGATCCTGCGCTCGATCGCATCGTGCCGTCCCGCGAGTCCCGGGCCACTCGCAAGCACTCGTCCAAAGTACACACCGCCTCGCGCCTGGCTGCAGGCAGGGCAGGTGATCCAGTTCGCCTTGTCCAGGAGGGCGGCTGCGGCGCGGCGATCGTTGCGCCAGGTCTTGTCGGCATAAATCGCGCCGCAGCGTTCGCAAATGGCCGGTTGTTTGATGCGCGCGGATTTGCGCACAAGGATAGGGCTATTGTCAGAGCGGGTGCCCTTGCGATTGAGAGTGGTTCGGAGTCCTTTTTCTGAACGTTTCACGATTACCTCATCAAGCTGCGTGGTAGCGGTAAGGGTGGTCAGGGCGCCACGATTTGCTTTGTCGCTTCGATAACACCCAGCAAGGCCTTCAACAAGTCGCTGGTGCTCAGGATTCCAATAACGTGGCCGTTTTGTACGACCGGCAGCGCGCCGATCTTGTGCTTGATCATCAGCTGCGCCGCGGCCTCGGCGGTTTCGTCCGGATGGATCGTCAGCGGGGCGGAGGTCATTGCGGCATCGACCAGGGTGGATTCGAGGTATCCATCGTGATGGCGCAGGTCGCGATCAGTTATGATTCCGACCAAGTCCTTGCCTTCGACGACCGGAAGCTGCCGAAACCCCCCAGCGGCCATCAGCGCGGCGGCCTTCGAGAGTGGTTCGCGAGGACCGATACATACGGGATTCCGAGTCATCCAATTGGTTACCTGCACGGCTTTCATCTCCTGTAAGTAAGAGAATTGAGAAACTACGCAAAGTACCTGCCAAGTCGGACCGGCGAAACCTCGGTGTATTATGTCCAGTACGATGCTGGCCAAAGGGGAAGACTACGATGCCGCCTGTTGCGATTGGATACAACCGCCGAGGCCGTAGTGCCTCAATGTGGGATAAAAGCTCGTTCTTTCCACTGGCATGGCAATCGCTATCGGGACGCGACGATTAGCGCTGCGAGTGCCGAAAAGGATCAAGGAGGCCGACAATGTCATATCCATTCAGAAGGATTCTGAGTCCGATCGATTTCGATGAGAACTCTCTTGCGGCGCTGGACGTGGCCGCGCAACTGGCGCGCGACAATGACGGCGTGGTGCTGGTACTGCACGTCGTGCCGATGGTGATTCCCGCGACGGGAATGCCCGTGTATGTCGATATTTACAAGGGGCAGGAAGAGGCGGCCCGCGAAAAACTGCGTGAATTGGCGAGCAAGCGCCTGCGCGGAATCAAGCATGAGTTGCTGACTCACATGGGCGAGCCGGCCGGGGCGGTTATCCGTACCGCAAAGCGCCAGGCGGCGGATCTGATCGTGATGGCGACCCACGGCCGACGTGGATTTTCGCGAGTGCTGTTGGGAAGTATCGCGGAAATGGTTCTGCGCGAGGCTCCGTGTCCGGTGCTGTGCGTCAGGCGCGGTGAACCGGACAAGAACCTGGTCGCACGATGGATGAGTTCAAACCCGGTCACAGCGACCCCGGACGAGAAACTATCGAGCATCCAGAGCCGGATGGCGGAAGGGAACTTTCGGTCGGCCCCGGTCGTGGCGGATGGGCGGGTAGTTGGATTGATCACTGACCGCGATCTGCGGATGCACACGGGGTACCTGGACAGCACGGAAGCAAAGCTGGCGATGAGCGAGAATCCGGTGACGGTTACTCCGACGACACCTATTCATGAAGCGGCGCGAATCGTGTTCGAGCAGAAGCTCGATTCGCTCCCGGTGGTCGAGGACGGAAAGCTTGCCGGAGTCATCACGACCAGTGACGTGATCAGGGCATTTCTGGACCAGGACTGAGCCGCAGCTCTGCAGGTGGCATTTGCGATGGAGCCCACGGAATCGCGATCGAGGTTGATCGAAGCGATGAAGCGGCCGGAGTTCTACCCGGACCGGCCGCACACGGTGGACTTCAAACAGACGCACATGTCGTACGTGTTCCTCACGGACGACTACGTTTACAAAATCAAGAAACCGGTTCGCTTCGCGTTTGTGGATGCGTTCGGGTTGGGCTCCCGGTACACGTTGTGCCGCGAAGAGCTTCGCTTGAACCGGAGATTGGCGCCCAAGGTGTATGTTGGGGTGGTGCCAATCATCGATCACGGAAGCTACTTCGCGCTGGGCACCGACGATAACCTCTACGATGCGAAAGTCGCGGAATACGCGGTGAAGATGCGCCGGCTTCCGGAAGAGCTGATGCTGGACCGGTTGATTCATCGCGGCGAAATCGGACATGGATCCATCCAGAAAGTCGCCGAGAAGCTCGCCGCCTTTCACCACGATGCGTCGAGCGCCGCTGGAGAGCGGTACGGGTCGGCGACCGCGGTGCGGCGCATCGTGTTGCGGAACTTTGATGAGTGCCGAAGATTTGTCGGTGCTCACATCTCCGAACACGGCTACCTCGCTATCGATCGTTACCTGTCGACCTTTATCGAACACCACCAGGGCTTGCTGAACCTGCGCGCGCGGGAAGGGCGCGTGCGGGAGTGCCACGGCGACCTGCGCTGCGAGCACGTCTGCATGAATCGGTCACTCGATATATTCGATTGCGTGGAATTCGACGAACAATTGCGTTACGCCGACGTCGCATCGGAATTGGCGTTTTTGACGATGGACCTGGATTCGCTTCAGGCTGAGGAAGTCGCCGACGAGCTGGTCGAGAGCTACGTGAAACTGTCGGGTGACGAAGGGCTTGGGACGCTGCTCAATTTCTACAAATGCCATCGCGCGTGCATTCGCGCCAAGGTGGCCGCGCTGAAAGCTCTCGAGGTCGAAGTGCCGGAGAGCGAGCGAGAGCTGGCGCGCGCACAATCCCGGGCGCTGTTCACGCTCGCGCGGAGCTATGCCGACGCTGGAAGACAGTGCCTGATCGCGGTGTGCGGCCTGGCGGGGAGTGGGAAATCGACGGTCGCGGAAATTCTGCGGCGGATGACAGGGTTTGAAATCGTTAACTCGGATCGGGTCCGCAAGCACCTGGCCGGCATCGCGGAAGGCGACCATCCGAAGAATGAATACGCGGCCGGAATATACAGCCCTGAATTCGATCGCCTGACCTACGAGATATCTCTCGATCGTTCGCGGGAAAGCCTCCGAAACGGGCGTGGCACGATAGTCGATGCGACTTTCAAGAGCCGCGAACATCGCCAGGCGATACTCGAACTCGGGAAGCAAACGCACGTGCCAGTGTTGTTCGTGGAGTGCCGCGCAAGCGACGAGGAGACTGTGCGCAGGCTACGGCGGCGTGCCGCTGAAGGGACTGGGGTGTCCGATGCGGGCGTGGAAGTCTACGAACATCAGAAGCGCGACTTTGCGCCGCTGAGGGAGGTTCCGGAGCGGGCGCATCTCGTGCTGGAGACCACCTTGAACCGGCGGCTTACGCTGCAAATTCTGCGGAACGCGCTGGCGCGAACGTTCGAAGGAGGCGATACTCACCGCGACGGCGCAAGGTAGCCCGAAGGGCGCCCGACTGCCTAACGCATCGATGTCTGAAACATCACGCTACTACGCGGAGGAAAAGCTTCGCGACGGAACCACGATGCGCATTCGCGCGATTCGTCCGGATGACAAGGAGCGCTTGCGGCAGCATTTCGAAAGCCTCAGCGAACGCTCCATCTATCATCGTTTCTTCGGCCACAAACGATCGCTGAACGAATCGGACCTTCATCGGCTCACGGAACTCGATTTCATCGACCACGTAGGCCTGGCGGCTACTCTGACGGAGGATGGAGCGGAGCGCTTCATCGGAGTGGGCCGTTACCTGCGAACGAGCGACTCGGTTCCGGAAGTCGCGTTCGCGGTTCTCGATGCATACCAGGGGCGCGGCATTGCCACGGTGTTGCTTCATCACCTTGCGCGGATTGCGCGCCAGAGCGGAATCCAGCAATTCGCCGCATTCGTTATGGGTGACAACACGCAGATGCTCGAGGTGTTCGCCAACAGCGGCTACCGGGTAAGCGATTCGTACGAGGGAGGCACCGTGAAGGTCGTCCTGGAATTGCAGACCCGTCTCGAAGGCCCGTCAAAGAGTCGATAGTCAGGTTTGGCAGGGGCGGAACGTTTGCGAAAGGTTACGCGACGGCATTACGGCGGAGAGTTCGCGTCATAGCGGCGGCTCGCGGGACCGCGTGCTTGTAACGCGCCGCGCGAGAATGTTCGCCGGCCCGCTCGAAGTGCGTGGCGATATCGGCACGTACTTTTGATAGCTGACCCCGCCATCCAGCTTCGAGTCGTTCGGCGATGAGCAGATGCATCCGGGCACGGCCTCCCGGATTGAGGGAGGCGTAGAGCACCTCCTGGTACAGCGACCGCGAGAACGAATAAGCGCCCGCGGTCGTGCCATCCGACCAGCGCGTCAATCCGGAAGCGCGCAAGAATCCGCCATCGCGCACCAGCGTGTCGCAGCGCGCCTCAACTGATTCGAGCGTTGCGAACTCCGGATCGGCGAGTGCGGCGCACACCGAGGCGGCGGAGAAGGTTTTGCCGCCGGTTGCGGCGACGCTGGCCGCAATCAGTACGCGGCGATCTGCCTCGGCCAGGGTTTGAAGCTGGTGTTCGATTAGAAATCGAACTTTCTCAGGGAGCCTGGATTCGTGCGCCTCGGCGAGGGACCGAAGATCCCTCGCCTTCCTGTAGTGACGCGAAGCGAGATCGTCCACGAGCCAGGTAACCAGCATGGGATTGCCCGCAGTGCGAGCCAGCAGGCTGCGCGAGATGCTTTCGACCGCTGATTCTCCGGGTAAGCGCCGCCGCAGGTATTGCGAAATTGCCTCCTGCGACAGGCCACGGAGTTCCAGGTTTGTGCAGGAAGCCTGAGCGATGACGCGGCTCAGGATTTCAGGTAGGTACGGCAGGCTCCTTTCGTATGGCGGCCGACAAGTGCCGAGCACGAGCATTTTTGCTGCTTCCCGGCGCTGTGAGAGATAGGCAAGAAGTTCAATGGTGAGGCGATCGGCAAGGTGCAGGTCCTCGAATATGAGCAGGAGGGGGCGTGTGGTCGCCAGTATCTCAAGTGCCGTCGCAATTTCCCGGAGCGTCGAAGATTTTGCGGGCGCCTGTTGGGTGCTGATTGTTTCGCCGCCGAAAATTTCGGGCATCCTGGATGTCCAGCCTGGCGCGTGCCTGGTGAGGACTTCGCGCACCTCGGCGCCATGCGAACCCCGGCACATCTGGCCAAGAGCTTCGAAGAGCGCGAGGTAAGGTTCATCATCGTTCGCGCTCGCGAAGCACTGCCCACGTCCGACCAGAGCGAGGCCGGAGGATTGCAGCCCAGCGAGCATATGATCGGCGAGGGCGGTCTTTCCGATTCCTTGCTCGCCTTGGATCAAGACCAGCCTGCGGAGGCCCTCGAGAGTTTTCTTCCAGCAATGCGCCAGTATTTCGAGTTCGTTTTCTCGGCCCACCAGAAATGGCGCGTCGGCTAGAACCTCGATCGTCTCGCGGTGCGGATCGAGCCCCGCGATTCTCGTTACGGGAGCAAGAAAGCGATAGCCTCGTCCATGGACGGTCTCGATGAAACGCGGATGCCGAGAATCGTCGCCAAGAGCATGACGGGCCTCGAAGATGCAATTGGTGAGACCCTCTTCGTTGATGTTGGTGTCGCCCCAGACTGAGTCGAGCAAGTCATCTCGGGTTACGAGCCGGCCAGCGTTCGTAAGCAGATGCTCAAGAAGGTCAGAGGTCTTGCGCCGAAGGCTGATAGTCTCGTTGCCCGCCCACAACCTGCCAAGAGAGGGAGCGAATTTGAAGCTTGAGAATATGTAGGCGGTTTCCGTCACTTTTGGGCAGACATGGGGGATACTCAGCGGACCATTGCTATCCACCAAGGGCCTCTGTCCTTCTCAGCTTGAATCAGTTTATCTAGATTCTGCTAGGACGTAAAGAGATAAACACAGCTATTATAGGAATTTACAAGCTATCTTTATCTTTACTAGCCCTTTCGCAATTCTGGTCACAACTTCAGGCGGCTTTAGTCTGAGAATCGCAGCGTTTTTCGCGAAAACTCCCGATCAGGGACGGGCTGCATGCGGCCGCCCTCCATGTGAGTCTCGATTGTGTCCCTTGAGGGCGCTGGGAGAGCTTTCAAAATTGGAGAATTATCTGAGAAGAGTTTGAGGACTCTTTCAGGGCTTTGTCGGCCCTCGACTTCAGATTGTTCGCATGAACCGCGAACAACTGAAGAGGAAGAGTGACAAAACTCGTGCAGGGCGCCTTGCTTCGTGCCGAAGGCTTTCCGCGCTCAATGGCTTCCTGGCCGGATTGGCCATCTTGATGGGATTCGCATGCATGGGATGCTTTGGAACTCATATCGGCATGTGGGACGACGAGGCCTTCAAATCGACCGATTTTGGTCCACCGCAAACGGTGCACGTCTGCGTCTATCTTGACCAGGGTGTGACCAAAGACGAAGCGATGGACCTCATGCAGACGACGATCGACGAGGACAGCAAGTATTACAACATCAACGTGGTGCCGGAGGGCTTCGGCCAATTAGAGCGGCCGGGCTTCTTCCACGACCAGATTCTGCAGAGGGTCGCCTCGATTCCTCTGACTGGTAGTTGTGATCGTGTCTTCTACTTCGCTCATCGCAATGCGGGCGACTACCTCTACGCGGCGGCGCCCGTGGTTACCGGCCTTCCGCTGCCCGAGGTTCTCGGGGAGGTGGACGATGCGACGATGACGCACGGTTTTGCATACGCGGAAAACGATGGCATCAGTTCGCTGATGATGGGCGGACCCTCGAGCGTTACACGGCACGAGTTCTATCACCTGGTAGGCAGCTGTCCCCACGCCTGGACGATGGACCAGTGCTATCAGCGTATCTCCAGCCTCAAGCATCTGGCCCAAGACAGCGACGGGTTCTTTCCGTCAATGAGCGAAGATGCCCAGCACGTCTTCAAGACTCGCGGTCAAGTCAACGTCGCTCTGGGTGACTCGACCCCGAACGCTGACGTGGCAGCGAATCAGCGATAGCCAACTCCCGAGAAGCCGCCGAACGCCCACAGAAGCCGGAGCGCTGGCGGCCTGCCGCCCCGCAGGGCTCCATCGCCCGGGGCGGCGGCAGGCGCGACTCTACGCTTTCTCTGGCGTCATAAGGTCGCTGCTGGTTAGCCTCCAAAGCTAGTAGTTAGCGAAGGCCTGCCTCATTCCCTCAGAGCCAGCGCGGCGAGATTCACCGCCTACGAATTATATTCCTACCAAAAGTAGCAATAACATTCTCTAGCCATTCTTTAACATCCCTTAACGACTCTTGACTTTAATCCGTAGCCAAGACATCTATAGACATCTCTTCGGTAGTCTTGTCATCTCATGGGCACTCTTGGCGACAGGCTTTAGTGAGCACTGGATGGCGGACGCATGCTTTACTGTCCAAATTCATTCCTCGGATAGCATTGTAATCGCCTTTGATCATTTGAGCGGTTCTGCATTTTAATTCTTCGCACCAGCAACGAGATCTCGCACTAAGTTGCCGGATTCAGCCTTCCGCAACAGGGGTCCTGACGCCGAGCGCAAGCTCGCAACCCGGGGTCAAACCGTGATGCCCAAGAATGTCATGAACGCCAAGGAAGTAGCGGAGTATCTGGGGGTCACCGGCGTGATGGCTGCGTTCGCGAGCCCTGCAGGTGGTGAAGCCAGGCGAGTGTCCCGACCGTAATGCCGGCGCGAGGAGACGGCCTTAATACGGGGTAACGCTGCAAGCGACCGTGTCGCCGCGACGGAAACCCGAAACGGCTGCCCGTGAGTTGCTCGGTGATACCCTCAGCGCCTTCGCGTGCGTTTCGTCATTGCAGGTGACTACCGGCACATTCGCGAACCTGCCCGCAAAGACGACATCACAGGAGGTTGCTCCTCCGCCTCCCGTAAAGCGAAAACCGAGATCCGTTGAAGGCGTTAGAACGACGGGGTTTGAGCCGCAGGATGAAAGAGTGGGTGCGGGGCCCCCGTACACATGCTGTTCTCCGGTTTCGCCTTTTGCCGCGTATGCCCGGACGCCTTCGATCGTGTAGGTCGGTTGAGTGGGATCGCCCGGCGCGACCGGCGCACATCCGCTGGGTGGTGAAGTACGGTCGCAGCTCTTGAGTGACGGCATTGAACCGTTGGTTTGACCAATCCATCGGAGGCTGGGCGCCCATATACCTGGTTGCATAGCCAACCGGTTGGTATCCAGCTCCACCTGACCTGGTGACAGGCCGGCGATGTTGACGAGATCCACATGGCTCTTGTCGGTCACTTGAACCAGCGTGCCAGTGGAATCGCCGCCGATAGCGTCGTCCTCGAGATGAATCACCTTGGATGCGTCAAGTGAATCATCCTTGATGATCCTGCCGCCTTTTCCATAGGGCTCCCAATGGGTGCCGTAGGCAGCCAGCGGTGAACCTCCGCCGAAGGTCGGGAGATAGTGGATACAGTAGTTCGGCGTGTTACCACGGGATGCCGCGGATGCGACGTAACCACCGAACAGTTCGAAACCGGGGCCGTTGAAATCATAATCCATCGGGGAAGCGTCGGGATTGTCATAGCAATTGAGGTTTGACCCGACGAAGTTAATCAGGTTTCCCTGGTTCCAATAGGAATAAAAGCAGCCGCCTCCGACCCCGTCGAGGTGAAGGAATATGGTTCCATCGAGGTCGCTGGTCTCAGCGAAGAAATAGCGCCATCCGGGCGTCGATACGTTGGAGAAAAGATTACAGCAGGACGCGACCTTGACAGCATCGTCAGTAAGCCCGGCGGCGAAGATGCCGGTTTTGGGATCTTCGCTCGCTCCCTGGATGGTCAGGTTTTGGAAGCCGACGTGATTGGCCCCGTCGAAGACCAAAACGACGGCGTCAGAGGCATCGCCGCAGCTCCCATCACAAGCTGAAAGCTTGTCGGCCTTACGAGTCGCGCGATAAGTGAAGTGAGTCGAATCCTGTACGGTGACAACGTGCAGTGCGTTGTAGTGAGCATCAATCGGAGTGAGAACGAATACGGCATCGCCGGTCACGAACCCATGCGGTGATGCAGTGGTCGCATGCACGGTTCCATGCTCGTCCCGGAGCGAGGACAGCGCCACGCGCGCGGGATGGTAGTCGAACCGCAATACCGATGCGCTGCCTGAGGCTGCGTTGACGCCTGAGCCATCGCCTATCCATTGGCAGCCCTGGTAGGTCGGCGTCATCCGCACTTGGCGCATCCGCGGCAGGTAGTAAGTTCCCGCCGGGAAGTACAGGTTTCGGCATGGTCGCCCGTTTTGACGCTGGGCGGCTTTCCACGCCTTCATCACCGCGTCGGAGTCGTCGGAACCGTCGGCCTTGGCGTTGAAGGCGCTCTTGACATCAATGGTGGAACTGCCGCGTAGCTGCGCCGGTGAAGCTCCCGAAGCCATTGGCAGATCAAGTGCATGAACGCTGCGAGCAGTCATTAACGCCAGGCAGCACAAAATTGCACTCCAGAGTTCGCGCTTCAGCATAGGGTGGGACCGGTAGTCGGACAATCGCGTAGGTGCTTATACTCGTGGTGAGTATCTCAATCGGCAAGGTTTGAGGACAAGAGATCTGGATTAGCGTCAAATGACTACAGGTTCGAACCAACCCAAGTCTCGACACGTCCTGGTTACAGGCGGTGCAGGTTTTATCGGCGCAAACCTGGTGCGATTGCTTCTCGCGAAGGGATGGCGCGTTTCGGTCGCCGACAACCTCAGCAGCGGTCCGGCCGTCTATATCGGCGGGCTCGACGTTGAATTGCTTGATGGTGACGTGCTCGATCGAGAATTCGTTTCGAGCGCGGTTCGCGGGAAAGATGCGATCGTGCATCTCGCGGCGCAGACCGGAGTTCCAAATTCGGTAGCGGCGCCGCGACGCGACTTCGAGGTCAACGCGATTGGAACCTTGAACGTACTGGAAGCGGCTCGTGAATGCGGCATCGGGCGGTTCGTTTTCGCCTCGTCCAACGCGCCGCTCGGGCGACAAGCGCCGCCAGCCAGCGAGGACAAGGCACCCTTACCGATCTCGCCTTATGGCGCGAGCAAGCTGACCGGCGAAGCCTATTGCCTGGCCTACCATGGCTCCTGGGGCTTGGGCACGGTGATACTCCGATTCGCGAACGTCTACGGTCCCTACTCGGGGCGAAAGAGCAGCGTGGTGGCCCGGTTCCTGGGTGACATCATGTCGGGCAATCCGATCACGATTTACGGAGGCGGGAATCAAACCCGCGACTTCGTGTACGTTGGCGACTTGTGCGAAGCGGTCTCCGCGGCGTTGGACAGCCCGGTGAGCGGAGAAGTGTTGCACATCGCGACCGGACACCCGACCAGCGTCAGGAACTTGGTCGACGTCATGGAGCGAGTTTGCGGAGTTCGAATCGAGAGGAGGTTCGCTCCGGAGCGAACCGCCGATATCGGTGACAACTACTCAGTTGTCGAAAAGGCGAAGAGGTTGCTGGGTTGGGAGGCGCGCACCGGTCTCGAGGAGGGGTTGGCAAGAACCTGGCAATGGTTCAAAGCTCAGCACACCAACACTGCCTGATCGTGCCCCGGCCGGGAATCGAACCCGGACTTGAGGTTCCGGAGACCTCCGTGATGTCCTTTTCACTACCGGGGCGTGCGCCGGGCGGACCTGATCAATATATCAGGGGTCAGTTTCGGACAAGTAAGTGCGCCACGATCAATGAGTGATCGATAAGTGTGGGCGCGTTGTTCATCGACACATGACAAGCGCGCGCATCGCAGCATAGCCCGCCCCTAAGGCTGATTCTCCTGATTTCTTTCGTCGGCCGGGCTCGAGCGAAGTCGAGCTCGTCTCGGTCCTGCGGAAGCTACGCATCGACCCGGCTACGCGCTTGCTTGAGTTATAGGGGTGACCTTTGTGCAATCTCGAGAGCCCGGGTGTTTCCCGCGCCGAGTGCATTCTGGTCGGCTGAGCAGGCCTTGCCCGCGAGTGCCAGGAGCAGGATTGCCGCGGCGAATACTGTCTGCCTGGACACGTGCATCTGAGCCGGCGATACCACAGACTACGCGGCGGCGTGGGATTCCCGCAGCATCTCGGCGTGGCGGCGATCGGCCTCCGGGCGGATCTCCGCGATGACCGTGACCATCTCGGAGTGTATGCGCCGGTTGGTTGCAACGACGTTGGCGCCGTTCACGTCGAATGCCGATCCGTCCATGTTGGTGACACGGCCGCCGGCTTCCTCGACGATGAGCGCACCAGCCGCTACATCCCAGGCCTTCAGACCGAATTCCCAGAACCCGTCCGTGCGGCCGCTCGCAAGGTAGGCGAAGTCGAGCGCGGCGGCGCCGGTCCTGCGGACGCCTTGCGTTCGCATCATGAAAGCTTCCCAGAAGCACAGGTAAAAACGCCGGCGCTCGCGCCGATCGTAGGGGAAGCCGGTGGCCAGCAGCGATGCACTCAGGGAATCGGTCGTGCTGACATGGATAGGCTTGCCGTTGAGCCGTGCACCACGCCCGAGGCGAGCGGTGAACAGTTCTTTTTTCAGCGCATCGAAGACCACGCCGAATTGCGTCCGTCCTCGATGCTGGTAGGCGATCGATACGCAAAACTGCGGGAAGCCGTGTGCGAAATTGGTCGTGCCATCGAGCGGATCGATGATCCATCGATGGTCCGATTGATGCGCGCTGGCGCCGCTCTCCTCCGCAAGGATCGCGTGCGTGGGAAACGCGCGATGAATCACCTCGATTATCGCCGTTTCCGACTCGCGGTCGGCCTCGGTGACCAGGTCGATGGAATTGGATTTGCGGACGATGTTGATGCGGCTGAGACGCTTCAGGTGAATCCGGCCCGCGGCGCGCGCTGCCCGCAGCGCCACGTTCTCGATCTCGTTAGCCACGGCGTTTAGGACGATAGGACAGGTCGGTATTCTTTGAAAGCGCGCGATGCTCGCGAATCGACAGCGATGCCGCTTACCAGCGGGGGGTTTCGGACATCTTGATGCCCAGCCCGACCTTGCCTATCAGTTCGCGCGCGCGGGCGTTGGAGAGGGGATGATTAACGCCTGCGCGCACGTCGCGATAGTACCGCTCCATCGGGAATTTCTTCAGAAAACCGTGCGCGCCAACTGCTTCCATGCATTGATCAACCGCGCGTAACGCGTTGTTGGTCGCCACGTACTTGGCCATCACGAGCCGCGCCAGGCCTTCGTCGCCTTTGAACGACGCGCTATCTCGTACGTATTCGCGCGCAGTGCTGAGATAGAGAGCGCGCGACTGTGCGATCAGCGCCTCGGCCTCCGCGACCGCGAATTGAATGCCGGGCAGATACTTGATGGGACGAGGCAGGGAGAGCGGCTTGAAGCGCCCGCTGAATTCCTTGGTGAACTTGAGCGCGGCAATAGCCACCCCGGTGTAAATCGCCGCGACCGAGAGGCTAAACCATGCGAACAAGGAAACGCCCTGGCTGTTGATGGGCCCGACCGGACGCGGCTGTGACATCGCGACCGCGGGCACGCGCACGTCCTTGATGATCAGGTCGTGGCTCGCGGTAGCGCGCATTCCCATCGCGTCCCAGGTCTCGACCAGCTCGAAGCCGGGGACGCCTCGCGGCACCACGAAGGTTGCCGCAGCAGGCGGGTGATGGTCCTCCAGCGTCGCCATAACCATGAAGAGATCGATAACGGGGGAAAGGCTGGTGAAGGTTTTGCGGCCGTTGAGAACGTAGTGGTCGCCGTCGCGGCGCGCCTTGGTGGCAAAGAAACCCCAATCGCCACCGGTCTCCGGCTCGCTGATTCCGCCACCCATGATCTGCTTCATCTTGCCGATCGCGTCGAAGAAGAGAGCCTCCTCCGGGCGGCCCGTCGAAAATTCCACCATGCTGCCGAGCCCGAAGAGGTGCATGTTGATTGAGATTGCGGTGGCGCCGCATCCCTGGGCCAATTGTTCCTGGCACGCGACGTAGTCTTCGAGATCGGCGCCGAGGCCCCCGTGTTTTTCCGGGATAACCAGTGCGGTGTATCCGCACTCTTTCATTTTGGTCACGTTCTCTACCGGGAACGAGTTGTCCCGGTCGTGTTGGCCCGCTCGAGTCGCAAAATCAGCCGCAAGCTCCGCGGCCAGGCCGGCTAGTCGTTCGCGTTTGTCAGACATATTCGCTCCGGAGACGGCCCCCTTTGCAGGCGCCATCGAATGAATTGCGAGAAGGATGCACGAGTCGGGGGAATGAAGGAAGCAAGTCGGCGCTCAGGTTGCCGCCGCCGCGTCGGAAACCGCCATCAGGCGCTGCGCATAGGGCATCAGGGTCGCAAACAGGTTCACATCGGAATCGAGGGTCTTGCCGAGACCGCTAAGCAGCCCCATCACTCTATTTACCAGGAGCACATCGCCGGGCACGTCGACGATCGGATTCGCGCGCAATTGTTTGGGCAATTCCTCGGAGAACTGCTCGACCAGTTCCTTGTCCGCATATGCCTTGTTGCGTCGCAGCGACTGCCCGAGAAATGCGTCGGCCAGCGCGAGGAGCGATTCGGGCGAATCCGAACGCGTGCGAAAGCCGAGATCGCGGAAGGCCTGCAGGATCGCGTTGCGATCGGACGTGAGGATCGCGAACGTCAAACGCACCATCCCTTCGCGCACCTTGACGGGAAAATCCTTCGCCAGGCCAAAGTCCAGGAACACCAGCTTCGGACCCGGCTGCACCAGGATGTTACCCGGGTGTGGATCGGCGTGGAAAAAACCGTCGCGCAGGATCATGTCGCAGAAGCGATCGATGAGATGTTGCGCCACTGCGCGCTTGTCGATACCGGCGCGTTCGAGGGCGGCGACGTCGCTGATCTTGATGCCGTCAACCAGCTCCATCGTGAGCACGCGGCGAGTGGTGAACTCGCCGTAAATCTCGGGAACCACTACGTCATCGCAGGTTCCGAAGTTGCTCCGCACGATGCGCGCGTTCTCGCCTTCGTGCTCGAAGTCGAGCTCCATCGGGATGTACTTCATGATCTCGCGCGCGACGACCTGGAAATCGAAATCACGCTCGACCCAGGCGAGCACCTTGAGCACAAACATCATGTTGCGCAAATCCGCCCGCACGATCCCTTCGATATTCGGGTACTGGACCTTGACCGCGCAGCGGCGGCCATCGTGAAGCCGGGCCGCATGCACCTGTGCAAGCGACGCCGAGGCGATGGGAGTTTCGTTGAATTCCGCAAAGATCGAATCGAGTGGCCGTTTCAACTCGGTCTCGATCTGATTGCGGATGACCGCGAAAGGGCGGGGCGGTACCCGATCGTGCAGGCCGGCCAGGGTTGAGACCCATTCGTCAGGCAGGATGTCGGCGCGGGTAGCGATGAATTGCGAAGCCTTGATGAGCAGGCCTTCGAGCCGAATCGCGGTTTTGTACATCGCACGGGCTGCGCGCAGATCCTGCCTGCGAAACAACTGGTCGCGGTTGCCTTTGGAGATGAATCGCGTCCAGAGCTGAACCGCCTTGTAGCCGACGTAAACATGCGCCGCGAGCCAGACGACATTGAGGAAGCGCCACGCCCGAGTCGCCACGCCGGGTTCGGTGGCGGCGCTGGAAAATTGAGGGAGCTGGGTCTCTTGAGGTGATGCCATGGTCGAACCGGGCCGGACTGCTGACTCGATATTAAAGGATGGGTGGCGGCGAGAGAATCAGAACTATGAGTTCCGGCCTGTCGAGACATTAGTTGAGCTTGACCGGGCCTGATCCCGCCGCTAATCTCCATGAGCATGTCGAGTTTTGTAGCCCAAATAGCGCGAGCTACGCGCGGTTCTACATGAGTTAGGCTCCGAAACTCGGCTTGGAGAAAAGCCCTGGGCCCTTCGGAGCCCAGGGCTTTTTTCTTTGCTCGCGACAGCCTCTGATGAGGCGTTGCGATGGGGTTGGTGCGATGGAAGCGGTTCTCAAAGACAGTTCGACAATCAAGGGAATACTCCGCCGCTACTATGCGGTGTGGCTGATGTTTTCGTTCGCCGGCGGATTTCTGTTCGGCGTCTATCCGATTTTTCTCAAGTCGCGCGGGTTGAGCCAGTTCGAGATCAACTCGGTGCTGGCCACGTATTTTATCGTTCTTTTCTTCACAGATGTCCCCACGGGTGCGTTCGCGGATGCGCTCGGACGGCGGCGTTCGTTCGTGGCCGGCACACTCCTGCGGGTGACGGCGTTCATCACGTACTTCTTCGCGCATCATTACTACGTGTTCCTCATTGCGGAGAGCATCGATGGTATCGGTACGACCTTTTGCAACGGAGCGATCGATGCGTGGGGTGTCGATGCGCTCGATGAAGCGGGCTACGACGAGTTGAAGGATCGGCTGTTCTCCCGCATCTCGCAGTTATCGAGCGCAGCGTTCATGTGCTCGGCGATGGTCGGTGCATACATCGCCGATATAAATATCGCCTGGCCGTGGCTGTTCGGCGCTACGGGATACCTGCTTTCGTGCATCGTGGGTGCGCGCCTGATGAAGGGTGAGACACCGCGCAATGCGCACCTGGATCTTCGATCGATGCCCCGGCACATCGTCGAGCAGATGGGCGGTGCGGTCCAACTCGGGTTTAAGACCGAGACGGTGCTGTGGCTAAGCTTCGCGGGTGCGATCTCGTTTGCGGCCTGGGCTCCGTACTGGCTCGAATGGCCAATCATGTTTAACGAGCGCTTCAATGTCGGAGTCTGGATCATCGGATGGATCTATTCCGGACTTACGCTGGCACGCATGATCGGCGCGGAAATCACGATCCGGTTCGCATCCGATGAATACGCCCGGGTGAAGCGGGTGACCACGCTGGTGGTGTTTGCGAGCTTGATGCTGTTCCTGGCAGGAGTCTTCGGCCATCGTCCGATGTTGTCACTGGCGATGTTGTTCGCGATGAACGTGGCGACGGGGGGGATGCAGCCGCTGTTGCAAAGCTGGTTCAACGAGCAGATCGAGTCGAACCAGCGGGCGACGTTGCTGTCGTTTAGCAGTACCTTCGGAACGCTCGGAGGGTCGATTGGCTTGCTGGCCGGCGGCGTTATCGCGGATACCTCCGGCATTCCCTTCGAGTGGCAGATAGCAGGGTTGATTTCGCTGGTCGCGGCGCCCGTCTACTGGTCGCTGCGACCGCGTGCAACCGTTCCGGTCGGAGTGACCGCCAGCGATTGAAGAGTGAAAAGGCCGGCAAAATGCCCCCTACTGGCGACGGGTCTGACCGTCCGTTAAGAATAATGAGCTAATGGCGCGCCGGGTGAGCAAACGTCAATGAAAATGGACTTCCCTCGAATCAAGCGGCTTCCACCGTACGTCTTCAATGCGATTGGCGAGTTGTGCCAGAAAGCACGCCGCGCCGGCGAGGACATCATCGACTTCGGCATGGGGAACCCGGACGAGCCCACGCCGCCGCATATCGTCGCCAAGCTGGTGGAGGCCGCCAGCAAGGGAGCCAACCATCGGTATTCCGTGTCGCGCGGAGTGTACAAGCTGCGGCTTGCGATCACCGATTGGTACAAGCGCCGCTACGGAGTCGAACTCGATCCCGATTCGGAGGCGATCGTCACGATTGGATCGAAGGAGGGCATCGCGCACCTCGCGCTGGCCATTCTCGACCAGGGCGACGTGGTGCTGGCTCCTACGCCGACATATCCGATTCATCAATACGGCTGCATCATCGCGGGCGCGCAGGTGCAAGGCGTTCCGCTGCGCGCGAGCGGAGAGGAATTCTACGAAGAGCTGACCGCGATCGTCAGCCGGACCTGGCCGCGCCCGAAGTTCATGATCATGAACTTCCCGCACAACCCGACCACCGCGACCGTCGATCTGCGTTTCATGAAACGGGTGGCGGACTTCGCGCGGGAGAATGAGATCATGGTCGCCCACGACCTGGCGTATGCGGACCTGTGCTTCGACGGCTACAAGGCGCCGTCGTTCATGCAAGTCGAGGGCGCTAAAGATATCGGGGTCGAATTCTTTACGCTTTCCAAGAGCTACAACATGCCCGGATGGCGGGTGGGATTCGCGGTCGGCAATCGGGAGATGATCGGCGCTTTGGCCAGGCTCAAGTCGTATTTCGACTACGGAATGTTCGCTCCCGTGCAGGTCGCGGCGATTGCCGCACTGAACGGACCGCAGGAATGCGTCGCCGAAATCAACAAGATGTACAAGAGCCGGCGCGACGCGCTCTGTAACGGACTCAACCGCGCTGGATGGCCGGTCGAGAAACCCAAGGCGACGATGTTCGTGTGGGCGCCCATTCCGGAACAGTTCCGCGCGATGGGCTCGATGGAATTTGCCAAGTACCTGATAGCGGAAGCGAAGGTTGCCGTGTCGCCGGGGGTTGGCTTCGGAGCTGACGGAGACGGCTTCGTCAGGTTCGCGCTGATCGAGAACGAACATCGAACGCGCCAGGCAATTCGCGGTATCCGCCATGCGCTTGCGCGGCTCGAATCGCAGCGTCCGCGCCGCGCGGCTTCCTGACCCGAATCTTCAACCAAAGGTCTGGTGGTTAGTACCGTGAAACCTGTACGGATTGCCCTGCTCGGATGCGGGACGGTAGGGGGCGGCGTGGTGAAGCTGTTGCGCCGCAATGCTGCCACTTATGCGCGCAAGCTGGGGCGGCCGCTGGAGCTGGCGGCGATCGCTGACAGGAGCCTGCGCCCCGACCGCGCACTCGGCATCACGGCGGCGCTTATCACGCGCGATAGCGCCGCCCTGGTCGAGCGCCCGGAGATCGACATTGTGGTGGAGCTGTTCGGTGGCCATCAGCCGGCGCGCTCGTTGATCCTCAAAGCGTTGGCTGCAGGCAAGGACGTCGTCACCGGCAACAAGGCATTGCTCGCGGAGCACGGCGCCGAGATTTTCAAATCCGCGGCGCGGCGGGGACTCGCGGTCGGATTCGAGGCCAGCGTCGGCGGCGGCATTCCAATCATCAGGACGCTGCGGCAGGCGCTCGCCGGCGATCGCCAGCGGGCCGTATATGGAATCGTCAACGGTACCTGCAATTCGATCCTGACCACGATGAGCGAGCAGGGGGTCGAGTTCAAAACCGCATTGGCAGATGCGCAGAAGAGTGGAATTGCGGAGCCCGATCCCACGCTCGATATCGAAGGGCATGATGCCGCACATAAGCTCTGCCTGCTGGTGACGCTGGCATTCGGTGTGATGCTGACGCCGAACCAGGTTCACACCGAGGGCATCACCCGCGTTACGCAGGACGATATCGGGTATGCCCGGCAACTTGGCTACGCCATCAAGCTGCTCGCGATCGCCAAGGAAGATGACGGAATGATCGAAGCACGCGTACATCCGACGATGATCGCGGCAGATCATCTGCTGGCGGGTGTCGGCGGAGCGTTCAACGCGATCTATATCCACGGAGAGGCGCTCGGTTCCACGATGTACTGGGGGCTCGGCGCGGGACAGATGCCGACCGCGACGGCGGTCATGGCGGACGTCCTGGAGATCGCGCGCGATCGAATCGCGGGGGCATCAGCACGGCCGCATGCGTTAGGACTGCCGGTCGAGCACGTGAAACGCGCCCATGTTAAGCCGATGGATGACGTGGTATGCGAATATTACCTGCGGTTCATGGCGCGCGATAAGCCGGGAGTACTGGGTGCGATCGCGTCGATACTGGGACGCAATGGAATCTCCATCGCGTCGGTGATCCAGAAGGATCGCGGTGCGGAGAAGACGGTGCCTATCGTCATGCGGACTCACGACACTCCGGAGCGTAATCTAAAGCGCGCGCTCGCCCGGATCAGGCGGCTCAAGATGGTCGACACCAACCCCGTCTTCATTCGTATCGAGGAAAATCTGTAGGGGAATATGGCGAGCAGGAAGCCGCAGGAAGCAGGGCGCCTCACTCGATGGCCTGGCCTCATCGAACACTATCGGCGCTTCCTGCCGGTGGACGAGCGCACCCCGGTAGTAACTCTAAACGAAGGTAACACCCCGCTTATCGAGGCGCCGCAACTGGCCGAACGTCTCGGTCCCGACATAAAGGTTTACTTGAAGTTTGAGGGGGCCAACCCGACCGGTTCTTTCAAGGATCGCGGGATGACGTTGGCTATCTCCAAGGCGCTCGGCGAGGGTGCCAAGGCCGTCATCTGCGCATCCACCGGAAACACGGCCGCATCCGCGGCGGCGTATGCTGGCCGGGCCGGGCTCAAGGCATATGTTCTGATTCCGAAAGGCTCTGTCGCGCTCGGCAAGCTGTCGCAATCGGTGATGCATGGGGCGCGCGTGCTGGAGGTAATCGGGAATTTCGATATTTGCCTGAAGGTGGTTCGCGATTTGGCGGAGCGCGACCCGGTTCGAATCAGACTCGTCAACAGCGTCAACCCGGACCGCATCGCCGGGCAAAAGACCGGCGCATTTGAAATCTGCGACCAGCTGGGTGAAGCGCCGTCGCATCACTTTCTGCCGGTCGGCAACGCCGGGAACATCACTGCCTACTGGGCGGGATACCAGGAATACAAGGACGCGAAACTCTCAACGCGGCTGCCGAAGATGATGGGCTACCAGGCGGCGGAATCCGCGCCGATCGTGGTCGGGCATCCGATTGACGATCCGCACACCGTCGCGACTGCGATAAAAATTGGCAATCCCGCAAGCTGGAAAGGCGCGACTGATGCTCGCGATCAATCCGGCGGCATCATCGATACGGTGACCGACGCGGAGATTCTCGCGGCGTACAGAATGATCGCATCGGGAGGGGTCTTCGCCGAGCCTGCGTCTGCCGCTTCAGTGGCTGGCCTGCTGAAATTCGCCGCAACCGGCGGAATCCGTCCGGGATCGATCTGCGTGTGCACTCTTACTGGCCATGGCCTGAAGGATCCTGATACCGCGCTGAAGAACCTCAGCAATACGATCGTGGTGGAACCTGACATCGCAAAAGTGATGAAGATTCTCGAGGACTGAGCTCACCCATGAAGTACGTCATTATCCACGGTGACGGGATGGCCGACTGGCCCTGCGATGAACTTGGGGGCAAGACGCCGCTGGAGGCAGCGCGCAAGCCTAATATGGATTTGCTCGCCACGCGCGGTACGCTGGGATTGGTCGCTACGATCCCGGAGGGGATGCCGTCCGGCAGCGATGTCGGAACGATGACCATGATGGGCTATGACCCGCGCCGCTATCACACGGGGCGCGCGCCGATCGAGGCGGCCAGCCAGGGAATCGCGATGGGGTCGGCAGACGTCGTGTTCCGAATGAACCTGGTGTCCCTGAAGCCAAGCCGCAATGCGATGGTTATGAACGACTTTACCTCGGGTCATATCACCAGCGAGGAAGCGGCGCAGATCGTTTCCGATCTCCGTGAGCATTTGGCAGGCGATGGGATCGAATTCTTCAATGGCGTGAGCTATCGGCACCTGGTGGTGTGGCGCAACGGAACGATGAAGACCATTCTGACGCCGCCGCACGACATCACCGGCAAGGAAGTGGAGTCGCATCTGCCGAAAGGTGAAGGCGCCGACCGCTTGGGTGACCTGATGCGTCGCGCCGCGACGATCCTGGCGAATCATCCTGTCAATCGTAGCCGACGCGAGCGCGGCTTGGCCGAGGCGAACTCGATCTGGTTCTGGGGGCAGGGAACGCGTCCCGCCGTTCCCACCTTGAGGGAACGCTTCGGGTACGAAGGTTCGGTGATTTCCGCCGTGGATCTCGTGAACGGGATCGGCCGGCTGGCGGGACTGGAGCTTATCAAGGTTCCGGGCGCCACGGGCTTCCTCGACACGGATTACGGGGCCAAGGGACGCTACGGGCTCGAATCGCTGCGCAAGCGGGACTTCCTGCTGCTCCATATCGAAGCACCGGACGAGGCGGGTCATATGGGCCGCGCTGACCTGAAGACTGAAGCGATCGAGAAAATTGATGAGCTGATCGTGGGTCCAATGGTCAAGGGTCTCGACGCGATGGGCGATTTTGCCATCTTGCTCATGCCCGACCATGCTACTCCATCGAAACTCAAGACCCATTCACCCGAGCCCGTTCCATTCGCCCTGATGACATCGGCCAATTTCAGGGATTCGGGTGCTGCCGCCAGGCGCTATACTGAAGCGGACGGCGCGAGTACGGGCATCAAGGTCGGTGACGGCTACACTCTGATAGACAACCTGTTCGGCCGCAATCATTTATCCAACCGCAAATGAACGGAGAACCGGATGGAGCGGAACCTTGCGCTTGAAGTGGTACGTGCGACGGAAGCCGCGGCGCTGGCCGCAGCCCGTTTTATCGGGAAAGGCGACGAGCGGACCGCGGATCGCGCTGCCTGCGAGGCGATGCGCAAGACCCTCAACTCGATTGCGATGGACGGCAAGATCGTAATCGGCGAGGGCAAGGCCGACGAAGCCGAATCACTCTACGAAGGCGAGATCGTCGGCAATGGAGCCGGCACCGAAGTCGACGTCGCGCTCGATGCCCTCGAAGGTTCGCTGATTTGCGCCACCGGCGGTCCCAACGCATTATCGTGCGTCGCGCTGGCGGAGCGGGGAAAAATCCTCCGTTGTCCTGACACCTACATGGACAAGATCGCCGTGGGACCCCAGGGCCGCGGCGTAATCGATCTCGATCGGTCGCCAGCCGACAATCTCAAGGCGTTGGCTGAAGCCAAGAAGGTGTACGTCGAAGATTTGCGTATCGCGATCCTCGACCGTCCGCGCCACGAGAAATTGATCGCGGAAGTTCGCAAAGCCGGCGCGGGTATCAAATTGCTCTCCGCCGGTGACTTGTCCGCCGCGATTGCGACCACGCGTCCGGAGAGCGAGATCGACATGCTGATCGGCGTCGGCGGCGCCCATCAGGGCGTGCTAGCCGCCGCAGCGATTCGTTCTGTCGGCGGAGAAATGCAGTGCAGGTTCGTGCCGCGCAATTCCCAGGAAGCCGAGGCGTGTCTCGCGGCGGGGATTCTCGACCTGCAACGGCGCTACACGCTGGAAGAATTGGCGGGAGACAACGTGATGTTCGCGGCGACCGGTGTTACGACGGGCGACTACCTGCGCGGCGTAAGGTTTTTTTCCGGCGGAGCCATGACCAACAGCGTCGTGATGCGATCGCAAACCCGCACCGCGCGCTTCATCGAGGCGATTCATCATTTTGATTTCAAGCCGGAGTATTGAGCCATGAGGAGCAGGCGGCTTGGCCAGTTCTCGATCGCGATCGCGGCGGCCGCGATGCTGGGGCTGCTCAGCGCGTGTTCGACCTCGGGCGGGTCTCAGACCAACACCGCGGCGTTGAGCGATATCGGATGCCAGTTCGAATCGAAGAAGGTCTGCGAGCAGGCACTGGCCAAGCCGGTCAACTATTCATCTGGAATCACGACCGGCAACCAATCCTACTTCCAGCAGAACGCCCCAGCCACGGTTTGGCAACAGGTGCCGATCAAGGCACCGGGCGGATCCGAAGTCGATGTACAATGCCAGGTGGACACCCAGAACAAGACCGTGGTTTACGCCTACGCTGCGCCGAGCGGCACGGTTTCGGAAAGCGATCGCAACTGGTTCAAGCAGTCCGGATGGTGCCGAGGCGACAAACAAACTGAGGCGGTTCCGGCGCCCAAAGCAGAGGAATGAGATCGATGGAATTGCAGCACATACTTTTTGAAAAAGGTCCGATCTCGACTGCGACGGTAAATCGCCCGAACGCACTCAACGCACTGAACAAGGAAGTGCTGGAGGATCTCACGCGGATAGTACGCGAGATCCGGCACGATCCCTCCGTGCGCGTGCTCATTATCACCGGTGCAGGTGATCGCGCGTTTGTCGCGGGCGCCGACATCGCGGCGATGTCGGAGATGTCGACTGCGGAAGGACTCGACTTTTCGCATCTTGGACATCGAGTGCTCACCAGCCTGGAAGATTTGCCGATTCCCGTGATTGCGGCCGTCAATGGCTTTGCGCTGGGAGGTGGAACGGAACTCGCCCTCGCTTGCGACTTGGTGATCGCCAGCGAGAAAGCGCGCTTCGGTCAGCCGGAAATCAATCTGGGACTGATACCCGGGTTCGGCGGAACACAGCGTTTGGCGCATCGGATCGGCCAGGCCAAAGCGCGAGAGCTGGTGATGACGGGTGACATGATCGACGCCAAAACTGCCCTCACCCTGGGACTGGCCAACCAGGTCGTCGCGCCGGAAGAACTCATCAAGACCGCGAGGGCGTTGGCGGAGAAGCTGGCGAGCAAGTCGGCATTCGCGCTGCGCCAGGCCAAGGCCGCCCTGCGCGCATCGTTCACGATGACGGAAGACGCGGGGCTGCGGTTCGAGCAGGAAGCATTCGCAGTCACGTTCTCGAGCGCGGACCGTGTGGAAGGCACCAAGGCGTTCGTCGAGAAGCGTCAGCCCTCCTGGCGTCACAAGTGAAGTTGAAGCTCATCTGAGGGGCGCCGTACAGGCGGGTTGGATGCATGGGAGCTAGCGCACAGACCGTCAGCGCTTCTTTTGCCCAATCCGACTTCTTTACCAGGTACGTTGCGCCGCCGGAACCCGCGCATCCGAATCCGGTCTGGAACATCTCGCCCGCCATCGACATGGTGGCGTATCACTTCAGTTGGGCCTGGATCCTGGTCCCGTCGCTGTTTGCGAGCTCCGAGAACGCGAATCTTTACTTCCTGGCGATTGTCCTGGGTGTGACGCTGGCACATCGCCACTATGGCCTGCCTTACGCCTACCTGGACGATAGTGTCTTTCATCGCTACCGGCGCCAACTGACCTGGTTTCCGCTCGCGTGCCTCGCGTTGCTTGCGGCAACGCCGCTCCTCCTCATTGGAGAAGACGAGGGTTCAAGCCTCAGCAAGGTGGCGGGTGCGATGGTGTTCCTGGCGGTCGTTTGGAACGTGTGGCACACCTACCTGCAAAAGTTCGGCATCATGAGACTCTACCTCGCCAAGGAACCGGCGGATCATCCGAAGACTCCGGGTTGGGTGGATAAGTACTTCCTCTTTTGCTGGATTCCGCTCTTCTTCAGCTACCTCGGACCAACCTACAAGTCGGTCATTCTCGATCGCGGAGCGGATGTTGGCCCTGCGCTGTCGCTGATCATCGAGTTCATGGAGAAGTACGAGACCTTGCTCGTGGTGCCAAGCATTTTAGTGGCTGCCGGCGGCATTGGTCTCTGGCTTTGGTGGGAATGGCGAACGCAGCGGTTTCGCAATCGCGCGCGTCTTTCGGCCGCTTTGGGGACTACACTGGCCTCGACGGCGCTGTTCTGGGCGGACCCGGTAAAGGCGTTTATCGCCTTCGGTTTCAGCCATGCAGTGGAATACATGGTCTTCGTGTGGGGGTTCCAGCGACGCTTCTACAACCAGCCTCGCCAGCATCCTTCTCTGATGCAGCAGCTGCTGAAATTTCCGCGGGCCTGGTATGTGTCATTCACAGCCATCCTGATCGTTCTCGGATCGCTCCAGGCTCTCTACATCGATGATCTGAACGAGATTCCGTTCGCCTGGATGACTGTCGGGCGATGGTACTTCTACTACACGGTGTACGAGTCCCTGGTGCATTTCTACATGGACGGGTTCCTGTGGAAGATGCGGCGGCCCGAGGTCAGTGGCTACGTGTAAGAGGCGATTTACCAGGCCAGCTGAGCGTTTGTTCAGACTGAACGTTCCATATTCTGTCGGTGTTCTATCGACCACCAGCCCTCGGTGAGCTAAAACAAAATCGATGGAGCTTGAACTCAACGCTGCCCAGCGCGCCGCGCGCGATACCGCGCGGCGCTTCGCGAAGGAGAAGCTGGAGCGTATCGGCGTCGAAGCCGATCGCACGCATCGCTATCCGAAAGAGGGTATCGACGAGCTTGGGCGCCTCGGCATGCTCGGCACTTTCATTCCCGAAGAATACGGTGGTGCCGGGCTCGACCAGGTCGCTTATGCCCTGGTGATCGAAGAGCTCGCGGTTGAGTGCGCATCGACCGCCGTCATCGTGTCGGCGCATTGTTCGCTCGCGTCGTGGCCGATCCTGGGCCTGGGCACTGATGCACAGAAACGCCACTTCCTGCCGAAGATGGCATCCGGCGAATGGCTCGGATGTTTCGCGTTGACGGAGCCGCAGGCGGGATCGGACGCCGCGGGGCAGAAGACGCGCGCGGTGCTCGACGGCGATTCGTATGTAATCAACGGCACCAAGAACTTCATCACCAATTCGCCGCAATCGAAGGTCGCGATTATTTTCGCGATGACGCAGCCCGAGAAAGGCAACCACGGAATCAGCGCCTTCGCGGTCGAGACCGATACGCCGGGATGGCAGGTCGTTCGCACCGAGGACAAGATGGGTATCCACGGTGCGCATTCGGCGCAGCTGAGTTTTACCGACCTGCGCGTGCCGCGTGACAATTTACTCACCAGGGAAGGCGAAGGCTTCAAGGTCGCGATGAAGACCCTGGACGGCGGCCGCATCGGTATCGCCGCGCAGGCGATCGGTATCGGACGCGCGTCGCTGGAGGCCTCCCTGAAATACGCCCAGGAACGGCAGACCTTCGGCAAGCCGATTTCGCAGTACCAGGCTATCCAGTGGAAGCTGGCCGATATGGCGGTCGAAATAGACGCGGCGCGATTGCTGACGTTGCGCGCGGCATCGCTCAAGGATGCCGGCAAGCCATGCACGAAAGAATCGGCGATGGCGAAGCTGTTTGCGGCCGAAGCCGCGATGAAGGCCGCGACCGAGGCTATCCAGATTCACGGCGGTTATGGTTATACGCGGGAGTTCAGGGTCGAGCGGTATTTTCGCGATGCCAAGATAACCGAGATCTATGAAGGGACGTCCGAGATTCAGCGCCTGGTGATTGCAGGACAGGTGCTCGAGAGACATCAATGAGCTCAAAACGCGATTGGTTCGAAACCACCTACAAGAACGCATCTGAGCGGCCCGTACGCTTCTCTACCGTCTCCGACATGGAGCTCGATGCGCTCTACACTCCCGAGGATGCCAAGGGGCGCTACGACGAAGCGCTGGCCAACCCGGGTGAGTATCCGTACACCCGCGGTGTTTACGGGTCGATGTATCGCGGCCGGCTATGGACGATGCGCCAGTTCGCGGGCTTCGGGCTCGCGGAAGATACCAATGCGCGGTTCCATTACCTGCTCTCGCAGGGGCAGGATGGCCTTTCGACGGCGTTCGATATGCCCACCCTGATGGGCTACGACGCCGACCACGAACGCGCAGTTGGCGAAGTCGGTCGCGAGGGTGTCTCGGTCACCTCCGTGCATGACATGGTGCGGTTGTTCGACAAGATTCCACTCGATCGCGTGACCACGTCGATGACCGTGAACTGCTCTGCCTCGGTGCTGCTCGCGATGTACCTGGTGGTCGCCGAGCGGCAGGGCGTTCCATGGGATCGCGTGGGCGGAACGATCCAGAACGACATGCTCAAGGAATACATCGCGCAGAAGGAATGGATCTGCCCGCCGCGTCCTGCGCTTCGGGTCGTCACCGACATGATCGAGTTCTGCGCGCACAAGGCTCCGCGATGGCACGCGGTGTCTATCTCGGGCTACCACATCAGGGAAGCGGGCTCGACCGCCGTGCAGGAGCTGGCGTTCACCATCGCCGACGGTATCTGCTACGTCGAAGAAGCGGTGCGGCGCGGCCTCTCGGTCGATGACTTCGCTCCGCGGCTCTCGTTCTTCTGGAACATCCACAACGACTTTCTCGAAGAGGTCGCCAAGCTGCGTGCCGCGCGCCGGATGTGGGCTCGCATCATGAAGGAGCGCTTCGGGGCGAAGAACCCGCGCTCGATGATGCTGCGGACGCATGCGCAGACGGCGGGGGCATCGCTGACGGCCCAGCAACCGGTGAACAACGTGGTACGGGTGGCTCTGCAGGCGCTTGCGGGCGTGTTCGGCGGCGTGCAGTCGCTGCATACCAATTCGATGGATGAGACTCTCGCCCTGCCTACCGAGCAGGCGGTGACGGTGGCGCTGCGCACGCAGCAAATAATCGCCGAGGAAACCGGTGTGACCAACACCATCGACCCGTTCGGAGGCAGCTACGCGATCGAAGCGTTGACCGACCGTATCGAACGCGAAGCGATGGACTATATCCAGTGCATCGATCAGATGGGCGGGATGATCAAGGCGGTTGAAACCGGCTACCCGCAGCGGGAGATCGCCGAGGCGGCTTTCCACTACCAGCGCCAGCTCGAGAAGGGCATCAAGACGATCGTGGGCGTCAACAAGTACTCGGTGCCGGAAGAGATTCCAATCGAGACGCTCAAGATCGATCCCGCGATCGAAGAGCGGCAGGTGCAACGCGTTCGCAAGATGAAACGCGACCGCAATACCGTCGCCGTGCGTGAAGCCCTCTCGCGAGTGTCGGAGGCATGCCGTTCGGGTGAGAACCTGATGGAGCCGATACTCGAAGCGGTTAGACGTGACGCAACGGTCGGTGAGATAAGCGATATCTTTCGCGAGGAGTTCGGGGTCTATCGCGACCCGGGCTGGATTTAGGCGACATGGCAGACAAGAGACTAAGAATCCTGGTGGCGAAGCCCGGGCTGGACGGGCACGACCGCGGCGCAAAGATTATCGCGCGCGCGCTGCGCGACGGCGGCTTCGAAGTCGTTTACACGGGGCTTCATCAGACGCCCGAAATGATCGCAGAAGCTGCAGTCCAGGAAGACGTCGATGCGGTCGGGCTGTCCGTGTTGTCCGGCGCGCACATGACGCTTTTTCCTGAAGTGATGAAGCTGCTCAAGGAACGCGGCGCCGCGGACGTGGCTGTATTCGGCGGCGGAATTATTCCGGACGAGGATGCGGCCAAGCTCAAGACGCTGGGGGTGCGCGAAATTTTCACCCCGGGCGCTTCCACCGAAGACATCGTCAAGTGGGTTAGCGAGAACGTCCAGGCTCGCCAATAGCCGATGAATTTCGATCTGACTGAAGAACAGCAGCGTATTCGCGATACGCTGGCGGCATTTGCCGAGAAGGAAATCAAACCCTTCGCGACCAAGTGGGACAAGGAAGAGACCTTTCCCCGGCACGTCATCGAGAAGCTGGGAGAACTCGGCTTCCTCGGCGTCGCATTTCCCGAGAAGTGGGGCGGCGGAGGCGCAGATACCTTGTCGCAAGTGCTCGTGGTGGAGGGGCTCTCCCGCTACGACGCCTCGATTGGACTGACCTGCGCGGCGCACATGTCGCTCTCGACAGGGCACATTGCAATGTTCGCGGCGGATGAGCATCGGGATCGCTACGTTCCGGAAATGCTGAGCGCCAGGAAGCTCGGCGCATGGTGCCTGACGGAGCCGAGCTCCGGTTCCGATGCGGCCGCGATGAAGACCAGGGCGGTGCGAGTCGGCGACAACTACCAGATCAACGGCTCCAAGATGTTCATCACCAACGGTTCGGTCGGCGATGTGTACGTCGTGATGGCGGTTACGGATGCGGACAAGGGGCGCGACGGCGTCTCGGCGTTTATCGTGGATCGCAAAAGTGCGGGCCTCTCCAACGGCAAGAAAATCGAAAAGCTGGGTTTACATGCCTCCGACACCGCGGAAGTTGTCTTCGACAACGTCACTGTTCCGGCGCGTAACCTGGTCGGCGAGCTGGGGGCCGGCTACAAGCAGACGCTCAAGGTTCTGGAAGGCGGCCGAATCGGTATTGCCGGGTTCGCGGCAGGGATTGCGCGCGGAGCATTCGAGGAGGCGCGCAACTACGCCCTGGAGCGCCACCAGTTCAAGCGGCCGATCGCGGATTTCCAGGCAATCCAGTGGATGTTCGCCGACATGGCCACCCGTATCGAAGCATCATGGGTGCTCATCTGCCGCGCGGCGGCGTTGAAGGACGAGGGCCGTCCATTCGCGCGCGAAGCCGCGATGGCCAAGCTGTTCGCTTCCGAAACATCGATGTGGGCGACGACGAAGGCGGTGCAGATCCACGGCGGGTACGGATACGTCACCGACTTTCCGGTCGAACGCTACATGCGCGATGCGAAGCTGACGGAGATTGGCGAAGGGACCAGCGAAGTGCAGCGCATGATCATCGCGAAGTCGCTGCTCCGCGAAGGCTACCTGCCCGCGTAGCTCGAGTTATTTCTCCAACAAATCGGCCCGGATCGATTCCAGGTCGGCGGAATCCAGACCGAGCACCCCGCGCATGAAGGCGTCGATGCCGCCGGCCTCGTCGATGCTTTCGAATACGGGAGCCAGTTGCCTCGAGGTAAGCAGGTCCTGCGGGAAAGTGGTATTGCTCTCCAGGAAGTCGGCGACGATTCGCGCGCGCTCAACGCCGAGCACCTCGAGCAACATTGCCGCACCCACCCCTGTGCGGTCGCGGCCCGCGGAACAGTGAAAAAGAAGCGGGTAAACGTTGCGCTCGGCCAGGAGCTTGAAGAAGCGCTGCCAATCCTCACGGAAGTGCATCACCAGGTCCAGGTGGGCCAGTCCGGAGCGCGCGCCCGTGCGAGTGTAGCCGCGATCGGTAAACCACTGGTCGCCGATCGGGATATGCTCCCATCGAACGCCGTTCCGAACCGCGTGTGCGGGAGGTCCGATGTGCTTAACCTCCATCCGGCTCTGGAGGGTTATCAGAGTCTTGAGCTTGAGGGTTGAGATAGGGCTTTCGCGGGGAACTTGCGCGAGATGGGATGATCGATAAACGTGGCCAGGTCTGACTTTGCGACCGTCCGCAACTGGATGACCACCCAAATCGCGGAAATTGCGGGCTGCGATGCCGCGCAACAGGTCGAAATCGACAACGACTTCGAGCTTTTGTGATTCAGCGGGATCGTTCGTATCAGCCAAGCAATTGAATTCTAACCTATCGTGGGGAAGGCGAGAAAGGCGATCCTGCCTAATCTATTACGCTTGTAAGATTGGACCGCCAGCGCGCTATTGCGGTCGTAGAGTCGGATCAGTCTCGGCGATGTAAGCGCGATACGTCGGCGAGGAAGCCGTCAGGCTGGCATGGGTTCCCGATGCCTCAAGCGTGCCTTGATGCAGGAACAGCACGCGGTCGCAGGCGGCGAGGGTGGTCGGGCGATGAGCGACGATGAGTACGATTCGTTCGCGAGCGATCGCGCGAAGCGTGGCGATCAGATTGGTCTCGCTCGCGCTATCAAGCGGAGCGGTTGGCTCGTCAAGGATCAATACATCGGACTGCGCCACCAGGGCGCGCGCAATTGCGATGCGCTGTTTCTGACCGACCGAGAGACGGGTACCGCGACGTCCCAGCATCGTTGAGTATCCATCGGACAGCTGCGATATGAACTCGGCCGCGCCGGCTTTTTCGGCGGCCAAACGGACTTCCTCCGCCCTGGCATCGAGACGTCCGTAGCGGATGTTCTCCTCGATCGTGGCGGAAAACAGCGCTTCTTGCTGAAACACGAAGCCAACATGGCTGCGGAGATCGCGGGCGTTCAAGAGGCGTCCGTCGTGACCATTGATTGAAATCGTTCCCGCGATGGGTTCAAGGAAGCCGGGGAGGGCGAGGATGAGTGTTGTTTTTCCTGTGCCGCTGGGACCAGCCAGCGCGACCATTTCGCCGCGAACAATCTGGAACGAGACGGAATGGAGTACAGGCGCGCCGGGTGCATAGCCAACGCTAACGTCAGTGAATGTCACCTCGCGGATTGACGTGACCGCATCGCCGTTGAGGCCGGATGCAGTCCCGGTCGCCAGGCGGTCGAGTACGCTGTGTATTCTTCTTAGACCCGCGGCCGGAAGCTGCATCGCGGCCCAGGTGTTGCCCAGGGTGGCCATCGGGAACGCTAGCAGCGCGCCATATCCGGCCAGGAGAACGACGTCGCCCAGCGTCATCCGCCCGGCGATCACTTCCATCATGGTGTGATAGAGCGCCTTGTACATCAGGAAGCCGACGGTTGGGGTCAGCACGATGCCGATCGCCATGATGATTGCGAGTAGCCGCAACGTCGATCGAAATGACCTCCAGCTGGCGCGGTCGATAGACTCCGATTCGTGGGCCTCGCGCCCGAACGCCTTGATCACTTGAACCTGTGAGAGGCGTTCCTCGAACTCCGCCATGACGTTACTGCCGCGCTCGCGCATTTCCTGGCTTTGATTGCGCAGCGCCTTGCCGAAGAGAGTCGCGAAAATCGCGAACACCGGCAGGCACAGCGCGGCAAGCGCAGGGATGAGCGGCTCGTTGGGAAATTGCGCGACCAGAACGATCAGCGCCATCAGGAACATGATGATGGACGTTATCGGCGCGAGCACGCCGCGGTAGAAGACGGAACTTACCGCGGCGGAATCGTGCATCACGCGAAAGACGGCATCGCCGATTTTCTGATCGGAGTACATTCCGAGTGGCGACGTCATGAAAGCGCGATAGACGGCAGTGCGGACGGACTGGGTTATGCGCTGGGTAAGATCGATAGTCACACGCGTTTCCAGGTAGCCGAACAGACCATTCCACAGGCTCCAGCCTTCGTTGGCGTCGTTCTGCGTGAACCCGGCCTGGTCCAATCCTCCGCTTTGGACGTCCGTTCCCAGAGCGACCGCGCGGTCCGCCACCATCCCGACCACGAGTAGGGCTATGAAAAGAAAAAGCATGACGACGCCGAGTATTCGCGCGGGGTCGGTTCCAGCGGCCGGCTCGATGAGTGCGCGTGGAATGCCCGTCAGCGGACGTCCGTCGAGGACGTTGTCGATAACGATCTTGAGCGGCCACGGCGTCGCGAGAAAGAAAACGAGTGACACTGTCGCAAGAAAGGCCTTGGTCCATACCAGGCGACGATATTCCCGGATGAAACGCCAGCTACGAACGAAGAGGCGCCATACTTCGCGCGGCGACAGAGGACGCTGTTCCTCGGCATAGAGCAGGTTGGTGCGAGTATCGACGGGCGCGCCGTTGATGCCGTTCAAGGTCTGTCCGTGACTTGCTTCCGCCATCGGATTAGTCGCTGCCGGAATCCATCTGAAGAGACGTCGATATCGGATCGGCAATGCTGCGACCGTGCTCAATCCGATAAACCCTGTCGGCCCGCGCGGCACTTATGGGACGATGCGTGACCACGATCGCCAGGCGGCGCGACGGCGCATCTGCAATCCATTGGCGGATTCCATCCAAAACGGCATGCTCCGTCTTCCCATCGAGCGCCGATGTGGGCTCATCCAGCAGCAATACGGGCGCATCGCGCAGGAGGGCTCGGGCGAGGCCGATTCGCTGCGCTTGTCCGGTGGAAAGCTTCGCCCCCTTCTCGCCGAGCATGGTTTCCAGCCCGGCCGGCAGAGAACGCACAAAGTCCACGAGGCCCGCACGCCCGATGGCCTGACGGAGGTCACCTTCGGACGCATCCGGGCGGCTATACAGGATGTTGTCGCGGATCGTTGCGGTGAAGAGCGGATTCTCCTGGAGCGCGACCGAGAGCATCGACCTCCATGCGGGCAGGTCGAATTGTTCGATCGGAGTGTCGTCATAAAGAATCTGTCCGGAATCCGGAGTGAGAAAGCGGAGCAGCAAAGAAACGATAGTGCTTTTGCCGGCACCGCTGGGACCGGCGATAGCGATCAGGTCGCCCACGCCGGCTTCGAAGGTGATGCCGTCCAACACCGGCGTTCGCGAGTCGTACGAAAAGCTCACGTTTCGGAATGTGAGCGACTTCGACAACGGCTTCGGAATGGCGGTGCCGCTCCTCTTACCTTCCGATGCGGGCAGCGTCAGCATCTCGAGTACACGCGAGATTGCGACGCTGACGTCCTGCAAGCTTCCCCATCGATCCGCCAGGTTTCGAGCCCCGGCGGTCATCCAGGCGAACGCCGAGAGAGAGGCCTGGAACAAGCCAAGCGAGGCGACCGCAGCGACCACACCCGCACGTCCTCCAAGGAGAACCAACCGCGCTCCCAGGTAGGCCGCTCCGACGTACGCCGAACCGCGAACAGTGTTGGTAAGGACACGGTATCGAACCAGCATCATGCGGGCACGCCGCGCGGCGACAAAGGAGGTCCAGTTGTCGCGCGCGTAGCGTTCGGTCTCGTAGTCTTCGCGCCCGAAAGCCTTGACGGTCTTTATCGACGCCAGGGTTTCCTCGATGCGAGTCGTCGCCGCCGCGGCGGTCTCCCGTTCCGCGATGAACGAGCGACGCAGCGCATTTCCATAAAGCGCGGCCAGTGCGAAATCCAGCGGAAGAACCACCAGCGCGATCAAAGCCATCGGGCGATTGAAAAGCAGCAGGAAGCCAAGGGTTCCGAGGGCGACCGGAATCCATCGGATAGGTTGAATAATCAGTCCATCCACGACTTGCGGAATCGCGGCGGAATCCTGGAACATCCGGAAAATCGCGTCGCCAATCTTCTCTTCACCGTGAAAGCGCATCGACATGTCCTGCATGCGCACGTAGAGATTGACGCGAAACAGGTTGGACATCCGCTGCAGAATCCAGACCGCGTAGCCGAGGATGGTCGCATTGATCGGCACGATAAACATCGTGACCACTCCGCCCACGACGCAGGTGCGCCACAGGATCAGCTCGCGGCTTGCGTTGATTGGTACACGCAGGAGCCACGCTTCGCCGGGACGGAGTGGATTTCCCTGACCGATGACATCGAAGAAGATCCTGATCAGGGTGAGGATCGTCAGCCCGAAGGGTAACGCCAGCAGCATCACCAGAAACAGGAACAGCAGGTGACGACGATAGGGCCGAATGAAGGGCGAGGCCCGCGTGACGAGCCCGAAAATATCGCGAGAGCGGAGCCTCCTCGCGTCAGGAAAGGAAAGGCTGGCTGCTGGCGCTTCGGAAAACAAGCGCTCCGGCGCGGCGCTCAAGGGGCTGCCTTGGGGGTGTCGCCGGCGACCGCGATGAGATCGGTCTCGAGGTTGCCCTTGGAGACGCAGTCGATCGTCGTTTCCCGGGAGCCGAGACCGTAGTCGCCGTGGAAGTCGGCGCTGACGGTGGTGTAGGTGGCGTCTTTCCCGGCTTTTTGAAGCTGAACCGTCACGGAGACAGTGCCTCCCTCGAACCGATAGATCATCTGCTCCGGAGAAGTCTTGCAGAAGGCCCAGTTGTTCCAGTTGGCGCCATCGATATCTGTCCGGGTGGCCACCAGCGTCCAGGTTTTCTGGTCCGAGGTATTGAGCCGGAATCCGCTGAGCGATGAATCGGTGAAGTACTGCTTCAAGGTCCCGAACACCTGTTCGATTGGCTTGTCGACCTTATCCGACCGCGAGATTATCCGGGGCGTCTCAATCGCGAAGGCGGACGAGGACAGCATCGTTAGTAATACGAAGATGGCCAGTGCTCGGTTACGCATGGCAGACCTCCCGCCTTTCCCGGCTTCGATGTTATGAGCCGGAAAGTGGCTCGTAAAGCAGGGTGCGTGATACTTTTCGCCGCAACCGTTTCTGGACGAGGAATATCACAATGCCATCACTCCTGTTCGAAAAACGTGGACATCTCGCCTTCCTCACCTTTAACCGGCCCGCGGTGCACAACTCGTTCAACCCCGAAACGATCGTGCGGCTCTCGGAGGCTTGGGAGGAGGTCAACCGCGATGGCGACATCCGCGCCGCAATCATCACGGGTGCGGGAAATGTCGCATTCTCCGCGGGCGCGGACCTTGGCAGGCTGATTCCGCTTTTCACCGGTGCGCGCAAGCCCGACGACGAATGGGACCAGCGCCTGCTCGCGAATCGACGCTTCAGCGAGATGGCGTTGCTGCGCGGCTACGACGTGGACAAACCGATCATCGCGGCGATCAACGGCTTCTGTATTGCGGGCGGGATGGAGCTGATACAGGCGACCGATCTGCGCGTCGCGTCAGAGAATGCGAGCTTCGGCCTACAGGAGGTAAAGTGGGCAATCGTTCCGGCAGCGGGTTCGCTTGCGCGACTGCAGCGCCAGATTCCGTACTGCAAGGCAATGGAGATCCTGCTTACGGGTAATCGGATAGATGCGCAGGAAGCGTGGCGATTGGGCCTGGTGAACTACGTGGTGCCTCAGGCGAAGCTGATGGAAAAAGCCACTGAGCTGGCAGAGACGATCGCTGCGAACGGTCCAATTGCGGTGCGCAAGATCAAAGAAGCCGTGCGGCGCACCTCGGGCCGTCCATTGGAAGAGGCATTCGCAATCGAAAACGAATGCGCGCGCGATGTCATGCGCTCCGAAGACGCGAAAGAAGGGCCACGCGCGTTCATGGAGAAGCGCAAGCCAAATTACAAAGGCAAGTGATCACGCGCCGGCGAGCTCCCGCATCGTGGTGACGTAGTCACGCGCAAATGTCGTGGGCGTTCCGATTGGAACCACAACCGGATGGGTTACGCCTGCGGCGCGGAACCGCGCGACGAAATCGCGTCCAACCTGTGGAGAGCCGAAAGCTGCTATTTTTCGCGCCGAGTCGTCGCTGATGGCGCGGGGCGCTTCCTCGCGCTTGCCTTGTTGCCACAGCCGCCGCAGCTCGGCGAATTCGTCGCCCAGCCCGTAACGCGCGAACATCTTGCTGTAACTATCGGCGAACGCATAGCCGGCAAGTTCGCGCTTGAACGAATCGACGGCTTTGTCCGCGTCAGGTCCGATACACATGCGGGCGTAGATGCCGATGTCGATCGAAGCCGGATCGCGACCCGCCAGGCGCGCGCCTTCGTGGATTTCTTTGACCATCGGCGCAACGCCGTCAGGTGGCGAATAGTTCATCAGGACGCCGTCCGCTATTTCGCCCGCCAGCCGGAGCATCGGTTTGTTGAGGACGCCCATGTAGATGCGCGGCGGGCGCGGGGCAGTTATGCGCATCCCGAGACGGAAGTCACTCTTGTATACCTGGCCTGCGAATTTTGAGCGGCCGTCCGTGAAGAGCTGGCGCATGATCGTGGCGCATTCCCGCATCGCTGTGACCGGCTTGCGGTACGAAGCTCCGTGCCATCGCTCGACGATAGCCGGACTCGAAACGCCGATCCCGGCGATCGCGCGCCCGCCGGAGAATTCATTGATCGTCAGGAAGCTCATCGCCATCGCACCCGGAGTACGGATCTGAATCGGGATGACTCCAGTGGCGAGCTCGGCCTTGCTGGTGTGAAGCGCGACTGCGCCAAGCGTCACGAGCGCATCGGGGCCGGACACTTCGCCGGTCCATAGAGAAGTGTAGCCCAGGTCCTCGGCCTCGCGCGCCAATGCGAGGCGATCGCGGATCGGGCCGGGTCCCATCATCAGTCCAAGCTTCCGTGTGTCACTCATGGCTCATCTCTTACCACAGGTTCGAGGGCGATCATGAAATGAGGTAGATTCGGGAATCGGGAGGTCGAGAGGATGCCGTTCTTCGATTCGGACGGGGTGAAGATCCACTACGATGATCGTGGGCAGGGCGACCCGGTGGTCCTGATTCATGGCTTTGCCTCAAGCGCCCAGCACAATTGGGGTATTACGGGATGGCTCGATCTCCTGGCGCGGGATCATCGAGTCGTCGCGCCGGATTGCCGCGGGCACGGCCAGAGCGAGAAACCGCACGATAGGGCGGCGTACCGGGGCTCGATCATGGAAGACGATGTAATTCGCCTGATGGATCACCTGGGAATCGGCAGGGCGAGACTGATGGGGTATTCGATGGGCGGTCGCATCTCGATGGGCTTGCTGGTGCGGTATCCGGAGCGCTTTCGGGCGGTAGTGCTGGGAGGAATCGGGCAGAGTATTGCGGTCAGCGACTCGGCGCGACGCAACGCGATTGTCGAGGGGTTGTTGGCGATGGACGCGAGCTCGATTCAATCCGAGACTCCGAGGCAGTTTCGAAAGTTCGCCGAGGCGAATCGCAGCGATTTGAAAGCGCTCGCCGCATGCATGGGTGCGGAGCGATCGCAGGTAGCAGCATCGCTATTCGCGCAGAACCGGGTTCCGGTGCTGATCGCTGTTGGGACCAGGGATACGATTGTCGGGTCAGCGCGCGGCCTCGCCGAAAGCATCAAGAATAGCCGGTTGGTCGAAATCGAGGGCCGAGACCATCTGAACACTCCCGGAGACAAGCGTTACAAGGAAGCGGTGCTGGAGTTCTTTCGCGACGCACCGGCATGACGACCGTGGATGGGATGCGCGAGATTCTCCCCGTCGCTCAGGATGACATAGAGAGAGGCGAATCAGGAGAAGAGCGGTGACGAGATCGTGCCGCCCAGCTTGTAGGGCCCTGTTCCCGGTGGATGCGGCAGGAAGTTCAGCAGGAAGGCGAGGCGCTGTCGCGCGGTGGGAGAGGGCGTCAGCGTAAAATCTATCGCGAGGGCGCTCTGCCGCCAGTCCATCGAATCGAGCCGAATCGTCCCGTGCCCGTCGATCGTCAAATCGCCGCCGCTGCTTTTGACCTCGCTCAACTGGACAGTGCCGTCGTTGAGTTTGGCGGTTAGCTCGACGTCTCCCAGTCCGAGCGCCGGCATCGGTCCGGGAATTCGGATAAGAAATCCTTTCGCGGTCAGATGAGCAGCGCCGGAATCGCTTCCAGGAGAGACGGGATCGATGGTTATTTTTCCCTCGCCGGACAGTTCACCACCGAGGGCGACCCCTATTTCCTTCAACAGGTGAAGCGCCGCGAGGTCGAGCTTGTTCGTATCGAAGCTCACCGCGGCGCCGTCGCCGCTGCGGTGGACGCTCACCTTGAGATTGCCGCCGTAAGCCTGAGCGCTCGCGCTGATTCCCGGATGGAACAGGAGCAGGGAGCCGAGCGCGGGCCAGATGCGCACGCTCTCGCTGGTGAACAGGGCCGGGCCCGGGGTCAACGATCGAACCTCAACGTTGTCCAGCCGGGCGCCGAACGGGAAGGCCAGACTTTGCTCCGAGCTTTCAAAGCGTAGACCCATCGGGCCGAGCGCAGCTTTCAGCGCTGGGCCGTACGGAAAGGTCGCGAACATGAAAGCCAGGAACAGGACGAAAGCAGCGATGCCGTAGGCGAGCTCGAGTTGATGCGCGCGCCAGTATTCGCGGCTCAGGTATTGGTTGAAATCAGGCACTGTGTCCGAGCGCCACGCAGGTCAGGTCGACATCGAATGAATGGGTATTCGGCGTACGCCGCTCGATATGAAGGTTCGCGATGCCTACGGGTACCCCGAGGGTCCGCACCGCGTATAGCGCATTGACGACCTGATCGAGGCTCACGTCGTTGAGCTTCAGCTGGACGCCGTATTGCACGAGTCCGTCCGGCAGCTTCTTGTCGGCCTGGGGAGTGATCGATGCGATTTTGTCGTGCCCGACAGACTTGCTGAACGATGCCTCCAGGATCGAAAAGAGCGAGAAGTCGCGGCCCGCTGGAACCGTGTCGTGCTGCGCGGCGCGCAGGTCGTCCTTGACCATCGTGTAGCTGGCGACCAGGCGCTGCACGCCAGCGAGGTCGTGCTCGCGGCTCGCGATCTGTTCATCGAGCCCGTCCACGTAGTCGATAACCGGCAAAACGATCAGGTTGTACACCAGGAATACCGCCAGGAATCCGCCGGCGATTTGCACCAGCAGTCGTTCACGCCGCTCGAGCTTCTGGTAACGGGCGCGGGCCTGCGCGATCAGCGGGTCGATTCGCTCGCGCACCCGGCGGACTTGCGGGCCGAGCAGTTCCGCCAGCCGGCGCTGAAGCTCTTCGAAGTATTCGCGCATCGCTGTTACCGCGCTCCCTCGACGCCCTTGAAGTCGGCGCTCAGCCGGAAATCAACCTTGTTGGCTTCGTTGCTGGAATTGGCATGGGTGACCTCGATCGATTCGAAATTATCGGATTGATCGAGTGCGCGTTTGACCTGGTCCACGGTCTCGAAATTGTCGGCAACGCCGGTGATTCGCAACCCGGTGGGATCGACCTGGAGGTCCTCGATCTCCGCCGGAATCCGCGGTGGGATCGCCTGCGAGACCGTCAGCAGCGTGTCGAGAGCCGAGTTGCGGCTCATGTTTCCGCCGAGGATGCGCAGCTGCTTGTCCATCGCGGAAATTCCCGATCGCAACTGCGCGATCGGATCCGACGACATGTCGGGGCCAAGAACGGGCGCGGCGATGTGGGCTATCTGGCGATCTATCAGATGAAGCCGGTGAATCTTGCCGTACAGGCCAAGCGACAGGTGGAGCAGTATGACCGCAGCCAGGCCCGCACCGAGCAGACCAGTGGTATAGAAGGCGGTGAGGTCGCCGCGAGTTCTGCCCTGGAAGGCAAACTCGCCCTGACGGAAGTTCAGCAGTTCGACGGGCTTGTCGGGCATTTCGCCCAACAGCATCGCGATTGGATTGACGTACGCGATGAGATCCGCCTGCGCGCCATCGAAAAGGTTGGAGCAATCGAAATCGCGGACCTCCATCGCCAGCGCTTCGGCCAGACTGCTGCGCAGCTTCGGAACCGTGGCGCCGCGGCCCGTGATCACCAGGTCGGCGCCACTCAGGTCGGCGGTATGCGCCAGCATCGTCTGTCGCAACGCGTTGACGATCGGAGCGATCTCCTCGGCGGGGCGAGGGGTGTTTTGCGCGCTCAGCAGGCCAACCGCGATGCTTCTCATCGCACGGGGAATACCTTGCTTGTCGACCAACACAAATGATGTCGAGCCCTGCTCGACATCGACCACGAGATGCGCGGTTGGCGGTTTGCCGTTTTTCGATCTGCTGAAGAGCGAAGCTACTGCGAATGGGGTGATCGTGACGGTCTTGGGATCGAGACCCGCGCTCGCGAGAAGCTTCAGATGGTTCTGGACCTCGGGCTTGCGCGCGATGGCGGCGACCACCAGCGATTTGTTTGTTTCGCGTCCGACCCGCACGAATGTGACCGCGGCGCTATCGACCGGGAACGGGAGGTGTTCTTCGAGGGCGAACGGAACCACCTGATGCAGCCGGCGTAAATCGCGAAACGGGAGTTCAAGCAACCGCTTGGCGACCGCCTCGGTGGGTAGCGCCGAAATGACGATGTCGGGGCGGCCGGCCTTCTCCGTCAGGCGGCGCAAGGCAGGCGCGAGATCTTCTTCGCCTTCGGCGCGATGGGTATCGAAGACGCCTATGAACTGAAAGGTATTCCAGGTGCGATCGGCCGTGGCGGCGCGCACCCGGTCGCCGTCGATTTCGATCGCTAGAACGCGCTGGGGCATGGGAGTTTAGGAGCTTAGTCTTCCTGCCACGCTATTAGGAGCCCTACGCCATTGGGTTGGCGGCGGAAGGTGGAGTGAACCAATTTACGCGCCCCCGCGAAAGTCCCCATCCCGTTTATCGTAAAGAAATTGCTGCGCGTGGTTAATACCTTGGAGAGGTCGGTGATGTACTGGCCCACGCCCGGGATGTTGCCTACGTCGGTCATGTTGGAGAATGGCCGAATCATGCGGGCCGTAACGATTGCTTTTACCAGGTCCGGATTGGCAAAGAGCGCAGGGCTCAATGCGGCCAGTACCTCGGGCGGGGCAGTGTTGACGTTGACCTGCATTTCGGGCTCGACCGTGACGAACGGCAACAGCCGATTGAAGGTGGCGTCATCGACGCCCCGAATCATCTTGAGATCGCCTATCGTCGGCATGGGACCGTTGCGCGGCGCATAGGGTGGCATGAGTCGCATGTAGTAGTCCATTTCCGCGCCGCCCTCGCCGGAGGGCATGCTATCGGCATCGATCCAGTCGGCGATGGCGGGAATGATCTGCGGGTCGACACCGACCAGCGTGAACAGCCGCTGCAGCACCAACGCAAAATCGGGATTCAGTTCGCCGTTGTTCGCATTGATGAGCTGATTCAGGTTGATTTTGCGCGCCTCGTCGACGATCGCGATCGATGCGGTACCGCCGTCGACGTTCACCGGCGGAAACGGAACCGCCCAGACGTCCTGGAGGCTGTCGTACGGGGTCTGCATCGCGCTGTCGAGCCGCGAATCCTCGGCCAGCAATCCCAGGCCCACCGCGACCCCCGAACGCGCCAGGAAGTACGCTCGCAGCTCATTGGCCTGGTTGGCCGCGGAGAGGTAGCCGAGGGCGGCGGTCGTGCAGAAGTCCACGATGATCAGGGTCAGCAGGGCGACGCCAAGCAGAACCACCAGCAGCGCCACTCCGCGCTCTTTTGCCTTGAGTACCTTCACCATTGGGTGATCGACATCGGGAGCGTGACTTGGGTTGAAAATGCCAGCGGCTCGCCCTTCGGGCCGGCCAGGCTCAGCTCGATCGATACGGCGACAGGGAGTTGGCGGCCGAGCGACATGTTCTCCGAGTTCCAGACATCGCCCCATTGCTGTCCATCGAAGTAGCGGAGCTTCAGGCCGAGCATGTTGTCCGCGACCACAATCGGCATCGGATTGCTGCCGGTACCAAGTCCGCTGTACTGGGATCGCTCCAACATGAACCATCCGCGATGAGTGGGGTTGGGAACCGCGTTGTAAGTGACGATTTCCTCCGCGCCGTATCCGTCGACAGAGCGGCGATGGCCGGGGTCGAGCGTCGATACGGTCAGGGTATTCATCGGCAGTCCGCCCTGGTATCGAGCGGAGCCCATAACAATCACGCGGCTGGGCGCGAGCGGGGTCTGAACCGCGCCGCGAATCTCATTGCTCATCTGCCACAGGATGGCGCGGCCGCTGCGCTCCGTGGTGAGCCGCGATTCCGCATGGAGCTTGCTCTGGGCGACGGCATGAAAAGCCTCCGCCATCATCGTGACGATGATTCCGAGAATGGCGACCGCGAGCATCAACTCGATCAAGGTGAAGCCCGCGTGGCTACGATGACAGAAACGGCGCCGCCTCACTGCTCCATCTCCATTGGAACAGGGTTGTGCAGGAACTGGGTGATGGCGAAGGTCTTGGAGAATTTCGGACCGTAGAAGACGATCACGCGCACTTTGCGGACGTCCGGGAAGACCCCGGATTCGGCGACGTCGCGCTCCCAGCGAAACTTCTGGTACTTGCCCGGATAGAGGCGCTCAAAGTTGCCCTTCGTGATGCCGACCTGGGGCCATTGCTCGAGCTCGGCCTGGGTCATGATCGTCTGGCACAGCATGCCGGCGCGCGCGATGTCGCGGCTGTGAATCACGCTTTGCAGGCTCTGATGGTGGAGCGTGAGCAGCGCCAGCATCGCGATGCCGAGCACTGCCATCGCGACCATCACTTCAATCAAGGTGAACCCGCGGGTGGCATGAGTGCTGACGGTTTTTCGCAAAACCAACCGGTGGTTTGCGGATAAGGAACCGGTACCGGCGTCGCTTCCGCGACGCTGTCCGAGGTCCCTCTCTTCGTCGCGTTGCTCCTCGATCGGGATGACGATCATTGGGTCAGCACCTGCATCATGTTCAGGTCGCCTTCCTTGACAATCACCCTGCCCGTGACCGGGTTGAACGCGAGCGTCATCACGTGACCGGAGAGATCGATCATGTGAACCAGCGTCGCATCCACGTAGCCCTCCGGATAGAACTGGGTCGCGACGGTGCCCGCGCTGAAGGTGCCGAGGTCGCCCACGGTGACATCGCGAATCGCGATCGATGGCGGCATCGTGACGGGAGCACCCGCGCTGCTGCGGTCGGGACCGTAGGAGGGGGTGGGCATGGCATAGGGATCCAGGCGCATCACGCCGTAAACCTGGTGATCGAGATCGAACACCAGCCGGAGGAACACCTTTTGTGCGGAGGCCTCATCGAAAAGATACGATGCACGGCCTGCCAGGCGGCGAGCCTCGCTCTTGAGGCGCGCCTTGCGATAGCCGCCGGTGTAGGGAATTGCCAGCGCAAACATCAGCGCCATGATGAAGATAACGATGGCGAGCTCGAGCAGGGTAAAGCCGCGACCGGGTTCCTGGCCGCGATCGAGTAACCGCCTCAATCTGGTCGCGAGGAGGCGCGGAGGGCGCGCGCTGCTCATGAATTGCTCAGCTTGAACTGCCGTCGATATCGTCCGCGCTCTGGACACCGTCAGGTCCGAAGGATTTGAGCGCGTACGTACTTCCGTCGCTCTGGTAAAAATACTGGTTGCCCCAGGGATCCATCGGGAGCTTCTCTATGTAACCGCCTTGCTCGTAGTTGTTGGGCGTGCGCCCGGAACTCGGAGGTGAGACGAGCGCCTGTAACCCCTGGTCGGTGGTCGGGTACGATCCGTTGTCGAGATAATAGCGATCGAGCGCCTGTTTCAGCTCCGCGATATCGGCCTGGGCCTTGGTACGCTTGGCGCGGTCAGCGACGCCGCGCAAACGCGGCACGACCATCAGGGCGAGCAACCCGATGATCAGGATGACGACCATGATCTCGATTAGAGTGAAGCCGTCCTGGGCGTAGTACTTTCTTTTCATCCGCGGGCGCGCCTTTACTGCATGATCTGATTGAGCTGGAAGATCGGCATCAGCACCGACAGCATCATGAACACGATAACAGCCGCCATCATCAAGGTCATCACTGGTTCCAGGATGGTGGTGACCTGGTTGAGCGAGTGGGAAACCTCGCGCTCGTAGTTGTCGGCGACCCGCTCCAGCATCCGCTCCAGTTCGCCTGAACGCTCGCCGACCCGGATCATCTCGATCAGCATCGGCGGAAACAGCTTGCTCTGGGAGAGGGTGTGCGCCATGCCGTGGCCTTCGCGGATTTCGTCGCGGCTTTTCTCGATAGCATCGCGCAGCAGGCCGTTGGTCACGACCGCCTTGACGGCATCCAGCGCCGGCAGGAGCTGGATGCCGGCGGCGAGCAGGGTCGCAAGTGTGCGCGCAAAACGTGCGCAGATGACGCGGACCACGGTGGGTCCGATGTACGGGATCCGCAGCGACAAGGTATCGAAGATGCGGCGGCCGCGGGGGGTTGAATACCCGTAGAGAAGGCCCGCGGTGATGCCCATCAGGGCTATCAGGATCCAGACCCAGTACCCGGTCAGGAATGAAGAGACTCCAATAAGTATCTGCGTCGCCAGCGGCAGAGCGGCATGCTGCTGCTCGAAGATGGTCGCGACCTGCGGCACCACGTAGGTCACCAGGAAGGTCATGATCGCCGCGCCCACGACCATCATGATGATCGGATAAGTCAGGGCGCCCTTGACCTTGGACATGAACTCGTCCTGGCGTTCGTTGTACTCCGCCAGGCGCTCGAGTACGGCTTCCAGCGCGGCGGCCTGCTCACCGGCGCGGACCATGCCGATGTAGAGGTCGGAGAAGATGTGCGGATGGGCCCGGAGCGCATCGGCGAGCGAAGAACCTTCACGCACGCGCTCGCGCACGGTGGAGAGCATCTTCTTGACCGAGGCCTTGGAGCTCTGGTCGCCAAGCGCGCCGAGCGCATCGACCAGCTGTACTCCGGCGCCAAGCAGAGAGCCGAGTTGGCGGGTGAGGAGGGCCAGATCGCCGGCGGACATGCCGGTGCGCCGAAACGGGATCCAGTCGCGCGGCGACTTCAATGTTTCCGCGGCGCCGCCATACTCCTCGGCGAGATTGGTGGGGAAGATTCCCGAGCCGCGCAACTTCTCGCGCGCGGTGCGCGCGCTGTCGGCATCGATGACGCCGGAGACCGAACGGCCTTCGGTGGAGAGTCCGCGGTAGGCAAAAACCGGCATCGCTGGGATGGGCTATCGGAACGCTACAGAACTTCTTCCTGGGTCTGGCGCAGAAGTTCCTCGATGGTGGTTTCTCCCGCGAGGATGCGCTCCGCGCCATCCTGGCGCAGCAGCTTCATGCCCATCGAGGTGCAATGGCGACGCAGCGTTGCGCCATCGCTGTTCTGCATGATCAATGAGCGGATTTCATCGTCGATGACCATCAGCTCCTGGATCGCGAGACGTCCGCGGTAGCCGCTGTTGCGGCACGCTCGGCATCCCTTGGCTCGGTAGAGCTGGTGGTCGAGTGCGGCGGCGTGCAGGCCGATGCGCGTGAGCTCAGCTTCGGTCGGCATGTAGGGCTCGCGGCATTCCGCGCACAGCCGGCGCACGAGTCGTTGTGCGAGCACGGCGAGCAAAGACGAAGAGACCAGGAACGGTTCGATTCCGAAATCGAGCAAACGGCTGACCGCGCCGAACGAGTCGTTGGTGTGGAGAGTGGAAAACACCAGGTGGCCGGTGAGGGCCGACTGGATGGCGATTCCGGCGGTCTCGCCGTCGCGAATTTCGCCGACCATTATGACGTCGGGGTCCTGGCGCAGAATCGATCGCAGCCCACTGGCGAAAGTCAGATCGATCTTGGGATTCACCTGCATCTGGCCGACGCCGCGCAGCTGATACTCGATCGGATCTTCGATGGTGATGATGTTCTTTTCCGGCGAGTTGATGCGGCTGAGGCACGCGTACAGCGTGGTCGATTTGCCCGAGCCGGTGGGGCCAGTCGCGAGGATGATGCCGTGGCTTTGGCGGATGAGCTTGTCGATCTTGCGCAAGTTCTCGCCGGAGAAGCCGAGATGGTCGAGGTTGGTCACTTCCGCGGCCTGCGCGCGATCGAGGAGGCGCAGCACGATACGCTCGCCGAAGTGGGTTGGGATGGTTGAGACGCGCAGATCGATATCGCGGCCCGCGATGCGCAGGCGAATGCGGCCGTCCTGCGGCAGGCGCTTCTCGGCGATATTGAGACCCGCCATGACCTTGACGCGCGAGGTGATCGCGGGCTGGAAGCGCTTGGGCGGCTCCAGGACGTCATAGAGCATGCCGTCCACGCGGAACCGCACGACCATGTCGGACTCGAAGACTTCGATATGGATGTCGCTGGCGCGGTCCTTCACCGCCTGCGAGAGGATGCCGTTGACCAGCTTGATGATCGGGGCGGAGTCGTCCGCTTCCAGGAGATCGCGCGGCTCGTGGGCCAGTTCGCTGGCGACCACGTCGAGGCGTTCCTCGTCGAGGTCAAACATCAGCTCCTCGGCGGTGGTGGTGGTCGCGTTGTCGTAGGCGCGGTTGATCGCCTCGTTGATTACCTCGCCGGGCGCGAGCACCGGCAGGATAGCCGCGCCGAAGAGGATGTGAAGATCGTCGAGCGGTTCGTAGTTGCCGGGGTCGGCAATCGCGACGGTTACGCCGGAGTCATCGGAATGCAGCGGCAGCAGGCGGTTCTTCTTGGCGTAGTTGATAGGAACCTTGGTAACGAGGGTATGGTCGAGCGCGTGCTCATCGATATGCGCCTGGAAGGGCAGGTGATATTCCTGCGCCAGCGCGCGAGCGAGCCGCTGCGGCTCCAGGGCGCCCATCTCGACGAGAACGTCAGCGAGCTCCTGGCCGGGTTTGCGCCGTTGGCGCGCCCGATCGAGGTCCTGCGGGGAAACCCAGGAGCGGTCGAGCAAGATTGTTTCGAAGTTTTTGCTCGCGGTAGCCATCAACGAGCCCCGGCCGTCATTGCGCAAACCGCACGTCTTGTTGCGCTATAGGATGTTCTATCGCTGCCGGCCATTCGCGAAACGCAATCCATGCCAATTACATACGATGGCGCCGTAGCGTTGCAAGCGCGTCCGACCCTGCCCTCCCACTAGTAGTGGCTCGTAGCGTTAGACGTAGCACCCACCCCACTTATTCCAGGGGCGTTGATCCCGGCCCCGAATCCGCTGCGCTCCTTGGGTGGCATCGTGTGCTCAGCCTCCGTCCATGAAACGAGTTTTCCGTCCACGAACTTCAAGTCCAGGAAGGTCCCTTTGTCGCCTTCCTTGGTGGAGGTGTAGAGGAGCGCCGCGGCGATATCGTTGGAATTGGGCTTGTCTGCGTAGCTCCAGACCTCGGTGGTGTCGTTGGTGTAAGTGCGCAACGACGGTTCGCCGAACTGGTTATGGATGTCTACCATCGACTCGCCCGGCTTGATGTCGTTGGAAATCCGCGATGCCTTGACTCGCGAGCCGGCCTGGTAGAAGAGGCCGCAGCCGGTCGCGATGAATGCGAGCGCGAGGAGGAATGAGCGATTGGTGAAGCGGGGCATCGCGAGGATTCTGTGGGTCGCCATCGTGGTTGTCAAATGAGGTTCCGGGGCTCTCCTGACCTCTCCCGAGCGGAGAGGTTGGCCCGCACTTTTCGCGGGGTGGGTGAGCGACTGTGTTGGAAGTCAAGTTGGGCGCGTTGCCCACAAGGTCCACAGGCTCTGGGATCGAGGTAAGCACCCCGCCTGTGGACTTATGGACAACGCGCGTAGTGGCTACGACTTTGCGGGA